>Ga0209710_1000285_pt1 | contig 53320 bp, 61 predicted proteins | sample ArcticOcean_MG_C_5_FD_187436 | JGI IMG/M metagenome (GOLD analysis project Ga0209710, IMG submission 187436) | Marine microbial communities from western Arctic Ocean - ArcticOcean_MG_CB4_138 (SPAdes) (version 2) | ecosystem: Environmental > Aquatic > Marine > Oceanic | place: Arctic Ocean...
ACCAGAAGGGACTACTACCTCGGACTGTTACCCTGACTGTTTACTCATACCAATCCCTCATACACATGGTCCGAGAGACTGACACTTTCTTTTTTATCTCTCAGGACCCGTCTCCGTGGTTTTCGTGTTTATCAGCGCCACCCTCAGACGAAGTGCTTTCCTGGGCCCAGCCTGCCGTGTCCGTTGCGGAGGATGCCGCCGCCGCGGCGGCTTCCGTCGCGGCGCTGATCGGCGCGCTCGTGGCGGGCAAAGTGGAGGAGCAATGCGACGCCGAGTTGAACGGTATCGCGCCTGCGAAAAACGTAACCGAAAAGGAACACCGGGAAACACTTGTTTCTGCGTCCCGGTGTTTCGCGAGTACCCGGATGGCTTGTGACACGTCCTGTGTTCCCGCTATGGCCGCGGCATTGGTCGCCGCCGCGAACGCGCTGTTTCGAACCCCTCCGCCGAGGGCGGGCGGGGACGTCGGAAGAAGGGACGCCGCAAAACGAGCTGCAATCGCGCGGACGTGCGCCAGAGCCGCGTCCGGTCTGGCCGCGACCCTTGCCGCCGCCCCGGACCCAGGCGGCGGGCCAGGGGCCACGGAGGCGTGGCGGAGCTTAGGGGAGGCGCCGTACGCGTGCGCGTTGATTGTGGATTTAGCCGCGAAAGGCACGAGCACGCCGACCAGCACAGCGCCCGGGTCCGCGGGCGCCGCGCTCGCGGATGCAGCCAAGGCGGCATGCGAGTGCCTCGCCGCTGTTTTCCGGTCGCCCGGCGCGGCTGGGTGCGTCGCCGCCGCTACCTCCCACAGAGTGATAAATGACGAATCAGGTGAGACCCCGGTAGGTGCGCGGCTCACGTTATCACTCATAAAGCTTTGGCACGCGCAGGCGGTTGGCACGCCGGGCGGCACGCGAGGCCCGGGCGCCGCCGCCTTCGCCACGCCGCACACCGCCGTGGCGAGCGCGCTGCGGAACGTGCTCGCGTACAGCGCGTCCGGAAAGCGCGCGGCGAGTGAGGTTGATCTGATCGGTGTGTTGTTGAAGGTGATGGAGAAAGCACGTGTTTTGTTGGCGTACGACTTGAACCGGGAAAAGGCGGTGCGGCAGGCGACGACGGAGAGCGCGTTCTTTCCGCCTGGAAGTTCTTCAGGTCGCGAAGCCGGCGCGTTCGGGTTCGGCGGCGAAAAGGAATCCGTGAGAACCGCATGCGCGGTTCGCGACGCGATCGCGGGGCTGGGCGCACCACCAAAACCCCTAGCCATGGCCGCGGAGATCGTGCTCGCGGAGTCAGTCAGCCTGATCAAGCACCTGTTGTACTGCCCGCCCGACGCGAGCGCGGCGGCGGCGGCGGCGGCGAGTGAATTGGCGAAACAATCCACGGAAAGCGAAGGTACGTATTGCAAACCCTAAACCCTAAATCCCAAATACTCCCGACTGTTTTATCTCTCAGCTGGTGTTTTTTCGACCCGATTACTACGACTGTTTACTCATACACATGCCCGAAACACTGACACTTTCTTTTTATTCATTGTAAGTTTTGCTTTTGCAAACCATCGACCCTTCCGGTTTTTCGGAATCGCCCGCCGCGTTGGGAAGCGCCGCCGCCGCGTCACGACAGGACGCGACACACAAAAACGCCATGGCGCACTTCCACAAGCTGTGGCGACACGCCTCCAGTGACAATCATCTGACGCACGAGGTACGGAGCGGGGCTTTCCCAAATCAGGGACGACCGACTTGTTTGCCGATTGTCCGCCCGTAGCTACGTAGTTACTACATACGTCACATACGCACTGTTTTACCTCTAACGCTGGTGACTGTTCAGACCGATTACCCCTCCCTGTTGTCCATACATCGTCCAATACATCGCGACGTACATGTCACTTGGTGCCACTCAAGACTGACCCTTTTCTTTCCCAACCCCAGCTCCTCGGCGCGTGCGCTAACTTGATGGCGCAGTGCGACGACGCCAAGCGCCAGGCGGTTGAGTTATTTGACGTCGGGGACGGGCAAAAGCCCACGAGTTTAGCGGACAGGGCGTTGCGTTTGGCGTTCCGGAACACCTCGCCCGCGTCCACCACGAGGTTGGCGTTGGCGCCCCTCGCCGCGCTCGTCACCGAACCTGTCGCGAAACGTTGGCTGCTGCGCAGCGCTTTTTTGCAAAACGTGGTGGCTGGCATCGAAACGGCGGTGACGAGACGGGACACCACGCGGCTGGTGTGTTTGTTACGCGCCCTCGCGGACGTGGCTGGAGGAGGCGGGGACGACGGGCGACGGGAAGTGTTGCGAGTCGGCGGGTCGTCCCTAGTGCAACTGCTCATAGAAACCCTGGCGCAAGGTAAGTATTGCATTTCCCAAATCCCAAGACTGTCTGACGATACAATACTAACACTTTTCTTTAAAACTCAAGCGGGGCTGGGGGGCGGCCGGGAAGGGGACGACGACGACGAAGACGACGTGGACGTCATTTTAGCCGGGGTCGCCGCGGCTGGCGTTGACGACGCGGTGTTCCGCCCGCAGCTCCCCGCCGCGGTGCTTGAAGCCCTGTTGTTGCTGAGAAACGTGTGCTTCCACAGGTACGTATTTCCTATTTACCAAATTCCGCCGGCTGATTGCCCATACGAGACTGACACTTTCTTTTTTATCTCTCAGCGAAGCCAAGGCGCACGTCGCAAGCAACCCCCGGTGCTTAGACGCGTTGGTCGCCGCGGCCGGCGCCGTGGATCCCGGAGCGCGGGCAGCCGCGGCGGATGCGCTGCTGGCGCTGGTGCACAACGGCCAAAGGGTCTCCGCGGCGCTGCGGAGCGGACGGCGGCCGGCGAGACTACGACGCGCCGCGGGACGGGCGTACCGCGCGGCGAACAAAGTTCCCCTCGAGATGAGTGAAAACTCCGGGTTGTTCCCGACGGGCGAACCCGTGGACAACGCGGGCGCGCGAACTCGTCACGACGCCGCGGCGCACGCCAGCAAGTGCCTTGCCGCGCTCGTCGCGGTGCTCGGGGTTGGCGATTCCGGGGCGTACGGGCAAAAATGCCCGTCCCCCGACAGCACACTTGTCGACATCGACGACGCCGACCGAGTCGCCCGCGAGTGTAGCGACGGCTTGGCGATTGGGCCGGAGTGGGTGTATTAAACGAGGGGTGATGAGTGAGTCGGTCCGTGGACAAAGAACTCAGTAGTGTAAATAGTAAACATATGAGGTACTACCTGAACTACCTACGGACTCGACTATATACCCACTGGACGCAAACTACGAACCGGTCGCGAACCACGCGACGGTACCTACTGCGCGTGAAAGTCTGGTTTTTTCTTCGGTTTCGGTTTATTTTTCTTCGGTTCCTTATTCGCCTTCGGTTCCCCAACCCGCTTTTCCCCTCGCGGCGAGGTCTGCGGCGACGACAGCGCGTAGTCCTTGTCGAACTCGCGGTCGTCGAAGTTGGTAGGGTCTTTCTTCGGCAACGACGGGATGGATTCCAGGTACTTCTTGGACGGCATCTGCGATTTGGCCATGATTCGGGCCAAGCGATCCTTCGCTTCCTTCGCCGCGACCACCCGCGCGGTTTCACCCACCGCAGGCACAGCGAGGGGTGTTACCTTCTTCTGCACTTTCTTCGTCGCCGACGTCGGCGGTGTCTTCGTAACCGGCTCAGCAGCCTCGGTGCCTTCAGGTACCGTCGTCGCGGGGACGGTTTCGGTTTCCGGTTCGTCCCCCGGCCCGTTCTTCAACGCATCCTTGGTTTCGCCCGCGGAATCGGCCAACACATCCACCTCGTCCACGGGAGACTGTTCCGAACCCGGTTCCGCGCGCGTCCCGGCCGTTTCCTCAGGCGTTTCCTCAGGGACCGCGTATTTGGAAGCGGGTTTGCTACCGAAGCAGCCCATGGTGTGTTGCGTGCGTGTTGGGCGCGCGCGACCTTTGTGATGAGGCACGAGTCGATTTCGTCAATTCTCAACGCGTTCTCTCGACGTTGACTGTCAAAATTCCGGCACCGTCCCTCGAACAAACTTTCATCACATCTCGTGTCGCGATGGCGTCGCCGGTGTCCACGCCGGCGTCGTGCCAGCTGTGCGGTGGTGCGTTCCCGTCGAAGAACGCGATGTTCAAGCACTTGCGGGATGATAATGCCGTGACCGGGGGTAGGTGTGGGGCTTGGTGTTCGTTCCACGGCGGTGTCGACGAAGCGGCGAGAAAGATGAATCTGGGGCTGATCGAAAAACCACGAGGCTTCGCACCGCCGCCACCGCCTGTGGCGAAGACGCAAAAGAAACAAAAGAACAAGAGCGTCGAGGATGACCGCCCTTGTGATGCTCTTTGCAACGGCGACGCAGACGCGCCTGGTGGCAAAAAAACAAAGACGTACGTCCCCGAAACCGCGGGGTCCCCGAACGAACTGTGGGTTGGGAACATCCCGGAGACGCACTGTTCGGTGAAGAAAATAACGCAGCTCCTGTACGTTTCTATTCCGGGCGGGAAAGACATCGCGACGCCGGTGGTGAGGCACGTGGTGAGACGAGGGTGGCGGGAAAGCACGAGGCCAAAACGGGGTTGTTCAGGACGATGTGATGCACGTGATACACAAGGAAACGGTGTTGAGACTACTTCTGAATCGGCTTCTGAAAGCGCGGCCGAATCTACTTCTGAATCTATTTCAGAAAAATCTTCAACTCCAAAAGACGAACCTCGAAAAAAGGAAAAAGGCGCTTGGGTGGGGTACGCGTTCGTGGTGTTCCGCGACGAGCGGGAGGCGTTTTTGGCGAGGAAGTTTATTCACGGCAAGGTCGTTGTTGACGGAGACGTGACCATAACACTCACCGCGCATCCCGCGACGCGGAAGTTTGGCGGATCGGCGTTAAAAACTAAAACTGGCGAGCAGGCGACGGAACCCGAAACCGAAAAGAACACTTCGCGTCTCGCGCCGAATGAAGACCCCGCGCGCGTAGCAGTCGCGAGGGCGTGGTCCAAAACAGTTCTTGATTTACGGGCTAAAAAGTTTGGGTACCACACCACACAGGCGTACTTGCACGCGGAGCGACTTGGGAGTTATCGGAATACTCGTGAGGAAGGTAGTAGCGACAGTAGCGACAGCGGTGGCCAGAGGGGACGAAACGACGACGGCGCGACGACCAATATTATTTCGAAAGTGCCGAGCCCGATCGCGAAACACGTCTCGGGAGCGCCCGTCCCCAAACATTTGCTCACCGAAATGCGTGACGCACTGGACAACACGCGGTGGCCGCCGGCGAATCACCGCAAGGGCGTCGTGAGTGATAAGTACCTGGTGCTCGCCAGCTGTACGGAAACGGTGACTGAGTTGGTACGACGGTTACGCTTGCACGAAAACGAAAACGAAAACGACGGTCCTTCCACCGAAAAAGTCGTCGACCCTTACGGTTCGTTGAAGGTCGCGGCGCACAAAATCATCGCCCACTTCGACCCGAAATTCCAATACGACCGCCTCGCAATCACCAAGAACTTCCAAGGCTCCCCGCACTGCGACCACGACGACGTGACGCACCAGTACGCAGTTTCGTTGGGTGATTTTTCGTGTGGGGGGCAGCTGGTGGTGGAGAGCGAGTGCGGCGAAACGCGGTGGGTGATTGATACTAAGGACCGGATCGCCAAGTTTGATGGACGCTTCGCGCACTGGGTGCGCGGGTTTGGGGATGCTGGGGATACTGGGGATATTCCTGGTGTTCGATACAGTGTGATTTTCTACGCCAACAAAGTGCGCGCGGCGACGGCGAAGAGTTTCGCGGTGGACGAGACGTTCGCGGCGAGGTTTGCGAAAAACGGGGACGACTCGGGGATGAAACACGGTGAGTCACGACTCGAGGAAAATAACTCGGGGGCGGTCCCGGGGGCGGTCGGGGGCACTTTGGGGCGGTTAGGTAACATGCCTTCAAGGGTTGTGACGTGTTTCGGGGCGATTTTAGCCCTAGGCGTGGTCGTGGGGACGCGGCGCAGAGGGTGCGGACGAGCGTGAAATTACATTTGAGAAGGGTGGAAGTATTTTAGAAGGTAGTATTTTTATGGCTGCAAACGAAGTTTACCGCCCGTCGTCGAAGCCGAAGTAGCCGCGAATCGTAAACGGCTCCTGCTTGATCTCGGGCTCGAGCTTGATCTCGGGCTCTTGTTTAATCTCGGGTGAACTCTCGGGCTCGCGCTTGACCCGCTTCGCACTCGGCGCATCTGCGCGTGCCTTTTTGCACGCCGCGCACCTGGTCTTTCGCTTGCTGTGAGGGCAACCGGTGCACGCCATGCAGTCGCTTTTCCGCTTGCCGTGAGGGCAGTGGTTGCACGCCGCGCAGAAGCGTTTCAGCTTCCCGTGAGGGCAGTGGTTGCACCCCGCGCAGAAGCGTTTCAGCTTACCGTGAGGGCAAGGGTTGCACGCCGCGCAGCTGTGTTTCAGCTTCCCGTGAGGGCAAGGACTGCACGTCGTACAGCTGCCTTTCAGCTTGCCGTGCGGACAGGGGCTGCACTTCACACAGCTGCCTTTCAGCTTCCCGTGGGGGCAGGGGTCGCACTGAGCGCAGATGTCTTTCCTCTTGCCGTGAGGGCAAGGGTTGCAGTCCTTGCAGCTGCTTTTCAGCTTCCCGTGAGGTCACGGGTTGCAGTCCGCACACTTGTCTTTCCGCCTGCCGTGGGGACACGGGTTACACTCCGCGCACTGGCTTTTCTGCCTTCCGTGCGAGCACCGTTTCGTTCCTGTCATTACTAACCTCCGTACGCGCTCGCGTCTGCGCTACGCTCGCGAGACTGTGCGAAGAGAGAGTCGTTGCTTCGAGGTGACGTTCGCTCGTCCCAGAACAACGACTTTTCACGCGAGGAGATCTGGCGAATCGACTTTTGATAGGGCAGCAGTCGGCGGCAAATATTGCCGCCACCAGGGGGCGTCCAGGTGTCGCGGCGTGTTCCTTCGCACGCCTTCAGTCCCCGCGTCGCGTCGCCTCACGCACGCACGTCGCGCGTCGTCACGCCTGTGTGTCACACGGTCTTCACGAAGAGTTTCCGTCAACAGGTTGCCTTCGCGTCGCCTGGTTTCGTCAAACGTCATTGCGCAACACATCCATCATTCTGGCTAAAATGTTCGCGCTGTCCCCGACCACCGCGTCCGCGCCTCCCGCGCCACCCGCGGGCTTCCGCCCCGCTGTGTCTACGCGCGCGGCCGGTGTCGGCGCTCGGTGCCGCGTCGTACCCAATCGCGGCGCCCGACTCACCGTGTGTCGCGCCTCTTGTCTCGCCGTGGTTCCCGCGGGCGCACGCCGCACGTCTGCAATCCGACCGACGCGCACCGCCGTTGGTGGTGGCTCTTTGTTCGCCACGAACACCCCCGCATGTGCCATGCCGTCTCGGAGGGGCGCACACGTCGTCACGCTCGGCCTTGATACAGGTGGCGGGGACACCGCCACGACGTCCACAACTGACGTGGACGCGTTGGCCATGCGTTTGTCGAAACTGAAGGAAAAGAGTAACGCGATGCTCGCCGAGGCGGAGGCGCTCGAGCGACGCGTGGACGGGAGCACCGGCGGTGGTGGTGCTGACGTGGTCCGGGATACGGAAGATGCCGCGCAAGATACCGATACCATTGACACAACTTTAGATACCCTTGTTTCCGGAACCACGAAGAAAAAGGCGGTGCTTTCGAAAGCGCTCGGCTCCGGCTTGTCATCAGAAAAGACAAATAACGCGGCGACCGACGAAACGCGAAGCGCGGTGAAAACCATGAAGACGTTCGGCGGGTTGGTGGCCGCGTCGGCGGTGGTGACAGTCGGTGCGGCCTACTTCGTGCCCAGCGCTGCTGGGGTTTTGCAGCTGGAACCAGCCCTCGCGATGTTCGGCTCACTCGCCGCGTTCGCCGCGGTCGTCGCGATCGACGCGCTGACGCCGGCGATTCGAAGCGCGGGGGAGAAATCCGAAACCAAAGCGGCTGCGAAGGAAACGGGCACTACCGCTAAGGAAACGAAGCAGCCCGCTTCTGAGGATACGAGCAAGTCTGTGACTAAAAAGGTTATGCCGACCCCGGTGAACAAACCCGTGACCACCTCCGTGGCTAAAAAATCAGTGGAGGCTCAAAAAGAAGAAGACAAGGCGGGCGTCGTGGTGGAAAAGACATCCCCCGTCACCCGAATCGCCGCCCCTACTGCGAAAAAAACAGACACGCAGTGGATCGACCCGGCGACCGCAGCGTCGATGGCAGGAGGCGCCTTACCCGTGAACCAGGACACGGACGCCGCGCAGCGAGCGGTCAAGGCGGACACCGCGGCGGTTTCCGCGGAGCGAAGTGCCGCTTTGCTGGCGAAGAAGGAAAAAAAATACACCTTCGGAGGAGTTAATAACTCATCGAAAAACACTTCGGAACCGTCCGACGAGACGAAGCTCATGGAACTCAGAGCCGTCGCGGTGCAGCGAATGGCGAAACAGAAGATGTACGAGGAGTACGTCGCGGCGCGGCCGGCGGCGGCTGGTACGGGCAAACAGTCGCGTTCGGGCGTCGAAAAGAAAAGTAAAGATGGCGGGTTCGTCGCGGCGCTTTTCAAGTTTCTCGTGTTCCCCCTGCGGTTGCCGTTTGAGATTTTCACGTTCGTTTTGAAGTTCCTAAGGTCGGTGCTTTCGGGGGGGGGGAAGACGGCGTGAGAGGGGGGGCGATACCTTATTCGTTTTTATGGAAGGGCGTAAATGCGCTTCTTTCGGCGTTTTTTTCGTGAATCTCCAGTTCCGAGAAAGCGTTACGTCTCTGAAACATCAGCAATCTGACGAGTCCCGCGCACAACCCCCCGCGCCATGGCCAACAAAGCGCCTTCCCCACAAACCCCGTTCCAGGCGTGGAACGAACGCTTGTTCGCGCTGGAGCGGGAACTTGGGAGCCCAGGCCACGTCCTTATTATCGGCGTGGACCGCGAGCGCTACAGCGACGGCGCGACGAATCCCGATTCCTTGACCGCGAACGATGTGGCCAAGCTCCGGGTGCTGCTGATGACCAAGCAACGGCAGGTCGCGATTGACCGCGGGTACAACGTCTCGGAGGGCCACGCCATGGAACACGAGCGAGAGGAGGGCTTGGACGACGGTTTCGTTTTCGGAAACACCTCAACCGGGAACGCGGTGTGCCTACTCATTCCCACGGTGGTGAAAACACAAATGAAGACCCTCAAGAACTCTGCGCCTTCGCAGTTCGATTTCCTCCTCGGCCTCACCCTGGCGCTGCAGGACAACGACCAGTTTTTAAACGACAACGAGTGCTGGGGGCGCGGAGATTTGCTGGAATCCGGGTTGAAAGCGCTAGCCGCTGCTTGGAAGAAAACGCTTGCCAAGTCGAACGTCGAGCTGAACATCGACGGAACGTACACCAGACCTGGTGTCGAGTAAGTATTTCCCAATCACCACATTCCGCCGACTGATTGCCCATACAAGACTGACACTTTTGTTTTACAACCAGGTCTCTTTTGGGCAAGTTCGAAAACGCAATCCTCGCCGTGAACGAAGACGGACAGACGAACCTTTCGTTTAAGTGGTGGCAAAACAAAACGGACCGGAACGACGTGCAGACCGAGGGCATCACGGAGCGCGCGTGGTAGCGAGCGTTGGTGGTCGGGGGGGGGGGGGGGGGGGGGGGGTGTGGTAGTCGAGACGACGGGAGGTGAATGTCGACAACGAATTATGGGGCAAAGGGGAGGCTCTTGAGAAAGGCGCGAAGGCGTTGGAGGCGCAGTGGAAGAAACTGTTGGCGGTGGAAAATATTGTCGTTGGAGGCGCAGTGGAAGAAACTGTTGGCGGTGGAAAATATTGTGTTGCACATCGACCCCGAATACACCCGCCCCGCGATCGAGTCCCTGTTAGGGATGTTCGAAAACCAGCTCCGTGGGTACCATAATAGTTTGCAATTCAAGTGGTGGACCAACGCGGGGGACCGCAAAAAAGTCGTCACGGAACACGTCGACCGCGGCGCACCGACGGCGTGAAGGCGTGATGATGAGGAGACGTTTTTCATGAGTGGAAATTTATATTTGGCCATTTCTCGAGAGACCGTCTTTCGCTTTCGTCTGCACCTTTCACCGATCAAAGCCATCGGCGCACCACCCACGACCTCGACCTACCCACGACCGTACTTTACCAGAGCGTCTACCACCAGTCGCCCTAGCAGCTCACATGCCTTACCAACCCCCTCACCGCGCGGGTGGCGGTGACCCGCCTCCCGGCGACCGCGGGTCCGGCGGGTCCGGGGCCGATCGATTCGACGACCGCCGGTCGGGAGGTGGCGGCGGGCAAAGGTTCGACGACCGAGGCAGGGGCGGGTACGACGACCGAAGCGGCAGAGGGGGCGGGTACGATGACAACAGAGGCGGGGGCGGTGGGGGGTACGACGATCGTTCAAGAGGGCTAGTCAGTGGCGGGGGAGGCGGGAAATACCCGCCCGCCATCTTCGCGGACTGGAAGCCCAGCGCGCGTGTCCAAGCGCTCACGAAGGATCAGGTGCGTGTGACATTCATTCGTGAGAGTTTCCCTCGTCGCGTGCGCGTGACGCGCACGCGCTTCAAAACACGCGACGCGGTGCTCAATTAAGCACACCGGTCTTTCACGGAAACGCAAGGGGAACGACCACCGACACACGCGAAACCCAACGTGTCGAGCACCGCGGTGTTTCCCACACCCTGGGAACGCGTCATCGCGTTCGACTTGACTTCCGTCCGAGGAAACCCGAGAACAGAGACCTTTCGATGCGACCTTTTTTTCCAGGTGGCCCGATGAAGTGCAAAGCAAACACGTGAGGACCGGTTTCAAATCCACCGTTCAATTTCACAAACTGACCAATGTTCACAAACTTCCAAATAAATCATCACCCCACTCTCAAACCCAAGGTTGAAGAGATCCGCCGGCGCATGGACGTGATCGTGGAGAACGTGTACGCGGACATGGAGGTGCCTCCCCCTATTGAGTCGTTCGAGGACATGAACCTTGATGCCAAAATAATGCTCGATATCAAGTTCCACGAGTACGAAAAACCCACGCCGATCCAGGCGCAGGTGCGTATTTCCCATTTACCACACTCCGCCGACTGATTGCCCATACAAGACTGACATTTATTTTTACCATCTCAGGCGATTCCCATCATCTGCGGCGGAAGAGGTACGTCTTGCATTTCCCAAATCCCAACACTGTTTGCCCATACTATACTGACACTTTTCTTGAAACTCCAAAGACGTGCTGGGGTGCGCGGAGACGGGATCCGGGAAAACCGCCGCGTTTTGCATTCCCATGATCCAGCACTGTTTGAACCAAGTGGCGATTAAACGCGGGGACGGGCCTATTGCGATTGTTATGGCGCCGACCAGGGAACTGGCGCAGCAAATTGAAAAGGAAGCCAAGGTTTTTTCGAGGAGCAGCAAGGGGTTTAAAACCACGATCGTGGTGGGCGGCACGAACATGAGCGAACAGCGGAGCGATTTGAGGGGCGGCGTGGAGATCTGCGTCGCCACACCTGGGCGGCTGATCGACCATCTGCACCAGGGGAACACGAACTTGGGCCGCGTATCAGTTGTGGTGTTGGACGAAGGTACGTATTTTATTTCCCAGATCCCGCCTCCACGTTTGCCCATACAAAACTGACACTTTGTTTTACCTATCTCAGCCGATCGCATGTTGGACATGGGGTTTGAACCTCAAATCAGGGAAGTCATGTTGAACCTTCCGAAACCGCACCAAACCTTGTTGTTCAGCGCGACGATGCCCGTGGAGGTTGAGACCTTGGCGGCGGACTACCTGAACATGCCGGTTAAAATCAAGGTCGGGGCGGTGAGCGTACCCACGGCTAACGTTTCCCAGCACCTGGAGAAACTGGTGGACGCGCAGAAAGTGGATCGTTTGTGCGAACTTCTTCTGGAAGGTGCGTGTTGCGCGTTTCCCAAATCCAGGCACACTGTTTGCCCATACAAGACTGACACTTTGTTTTACCCATCTCAGAAAAAGCCGAGGCGGAAAAGTTCGGCGGAACGCTTCCGATGACGATCGTGTTCGTGGAACGCAAGGCGCGGGCGGATGAAATCATGGAACTTCTAAACGCGGAAGGCGTCACCGCGGCTGCGTTTCACGGAGGCCGGAGCCAGGGCGAAAGGGAAGCCGCGCTGGAGGATTACAAAACCGGGCGGTGTTCGGTGTTAGTCGCGACGGACGTCGCGGCGCGCGGGCTGGACGTGAAAGGTATCGCGCACGTCATCAACCTGGATTTACCAAGAGCGTTCGAGGACTACGTGCACCGAGTAGGTCGTACCGGTAGGGCTGGTATGACCGGTCGGTCGACTAGTTTTTACACCGACCGCGATTCCTACATCGTGGCGCAAATCAAGCGCGCGCTGCAGGAGCTCGAGGCGGGTAACGCGTTCGCGTTCGCGACGGGGAAAGAAGCGAGGGCAAAGGAACGGGAAGCCGCGAAGGCTTGGAGAGAAGGCAGGGTCGCGGACGATGACCCGGAAGAGGTTGGGGGGGTGGTGATTAACGTGGATGAGAAGTTCAAGCACATGCAGATTGGTAAAACCGCGAGCGCGGCGAGTTTGGGGGGGGCGGCCGCAAAGGAAGCGCCGAAAGCGGGCCTCGCGGACGACGCCTTCGGGTCGGACGACGACGACGACGACGGGTGGTGAGCCGTGGAATCACGGAAAAGGGGGGTCCACCGGTTTCAAGTAGTGCGGCATTAACGAAGTAGTGCTCCGTTTCAATCCAAGTACCACCCACACGGCAGGCGCGCGCGCGAAGTGCGCGTTCGCGCGAAACAATCGACCCGCCCCGTCCCCGCCAACCCTCCCGATCGACCCTTCGCGGTTTTGCTTACCGTCCTTTTTTCTTGCCAACACCACGCTAACAGTTGGGGCGGCGATCCGGGACCGCCTTGACACGGTCCGAGATTGGGGACCCCGACGCGACGTGTTTCGAGCGGTTACTTCTTCCCGGCCGTGGTGATCATCCTTTTGCGTTCCAGTCAAGATTTCGAGTCTTGTTTTCTGACCCACGTGGCTTCGTCGTCGTGCGCCGGGCAGATTAGTGACTCGGGGACGCGCGTCGTTGCCGGTCACGCGATGTCCACGAAATCCTTAGGCAGCCGCGCTGCGGATGCGGTGTTCAAGACCTTCACCGGGGCTTTGTTCGTTACGACGGTGGTGACGGGCGGGTGGTTCGCGGCGACGTCCATAAGCGCGGCGTCGCATTACGACCGGCTTGAGAAACTACAGAAAGCGAAAGATGTGGCGCTTGCGGAGGAGAAGCGTTTGACGCAAGCGCGGGCGGCGGAACGGGCGGGGAAACGGTGGCGAGTGTTCGGGTAGATTTGGGTGTTTTTGATGGGACGCGCGTGACATGTGCGGGTGACCGAGTCAGGCGAACGTACGCGACGGGCGAGGAGGGGAAACGCGACCGATCGTGCCTGAGATGACGGTGGCCAAAACTTATTGCGCTGGGGGTGTGTAGACTGGGGACAGACTAGAAATGAAACAAACGGGTACAGACATAAAGAGGAAGTACGTATACATCGCATCACGCCTTACCACCCGCGGGTCACGTCATCACTGTGTGACGGACAACAACTCACATTACTGCGTGACGGACAACACCTCCCATCACATTACTGCGTGACTAACAACCCATACGCGAAAAACTCACCGCATCGGGTCGTCGCCGCGCACCATCGCTAACAGTTTGGAAAACACCACCGCGCCGTCTTCGCGAATGCCCGAGTGCCTGCGCTTGGTACACGAAAAGGGTTAGTAGTGTGTATTGGAAAATAGTCGTCACAGAGTTGGGCTCGGACATCAGGACGAACAGTGCGTTTGTGATGTGTGTGGTACACTCAAACCGTGAAACAGGAGCGGTAAACAGGAAAACGAGAGTTGAATTTGGGAAACGCGCGATTCGATACGACGACGTACATGTATTCGCTCGTCGACCACACGCGCGCGCCGAGTATTTCCCTCGCGGTTTCGTTCGCCAAGTCCCAATCAACGAACGCATCTTCCGTGTACGACGCGCACGCCACCGGCACCGTGTTTTCGTTCAGAACGTCCGCGTCGTACAACACTGTCCAGTCGGTTTTCGTCGCTAATATATTCGCCGCGTTCTTCAGCGGCCTCAACGCGCTGATTTCGTCGAACATAAACGGAAACACCATCTCGCCGGTGAAGTAGAACGGGGCCTTTTCACCAAAATCGCATTCAAGACTGGTATCAAAACCGTAAGTGCCGCCTCCGCGCAGCGCGGTCTCCGCCGCCCATGCCGAGGGCTCGCCGCCCCCGTTGCAGTAAATACTTTCGTGCGCCACCGCGTAGAGCGGGTTGGTGTCGAACGCGAGCGCGTCGTCGACTCCCTTTAAAAAGGAGTAACTCAACGTCTCACCCTCGACATCCCACGCCGTTTCGAGGAGGTAGTGTAACCGCTCGAAACCGCCTGACACGCCTAGGTTCGAAAACCCCAGCGCTTGGAGGCCTCGTAGTGATAACCGCGACCTGAGATAAAAAAGAAAGTGTCAGTCGTGTATGGGCAATCAGTCGGCGGAATGTGGTAAACGGGAAATACTTACCCGTTCGGGGTTTGTTGCGGCCCTTTTTCGCGTAAGAACTCCGCGATGCCGCGAACCGACCCGACATCGCCAGGGAACCTTTTGTAGTACTTCACGTTTTGCGTCTTAATTCTTTCCAGCAGCTTCCCGTACGTCCCAAGTGCCGCGTTCCCCGGGTGCCGTATCAAAGGAGGCAAACCGCCCGTGTACAGCGCTTCCCGTACGCCGTTTGGCGACGCGCATAAATACCGCGTGATGCAGAACCCGCCAAAAGATTGCCCTAATAAGGTCCACTTCGTGTCAGCGCCCAACACCGTGTGTCGTATACACTCCGCATCCGCCACGATGGAGTCCGACCTGTGGTGAGAAATGTAGCTCGCTTTTCCCTGGTCGTCGTGTCAGTCTTGTATGGGCAAACAGTGTGTGGCGGATTTGGGAAAGACGTACCTGGTCGTCGTCGCCGAATTCGCGGCGCAACGAGTCGACCGAAATCTTGGCGCTCCGTCCCGTGCCTCGTTGGTCAAGCAGGAAGACTCGAAATTCTTTACAGGCTTCTTGTCTGCGCTCGTTAACGAAAAGGGTCAGTCTTGTGTTGAGCGATGTATGGGGTATAGTGTTGGTGCGTTGTGTATCGCGATGTATTAGACGTTGGCCTGGTCAAAAGTCAGGGTAATCGGTCTGAACAGTCACCAGCGTTAGAGATAAAACAGTGCGTTTGTGCCGTACGTAGCAGTTACCAGTACTGGTAAGTGTTACGGCCGTACACCGCACTCGACCAGGGGCCGTAATGGCCGTGTTTGGATTTGGGAAAGCAAACACGCACAGCCACCCGCCCGTTTCTGTCGGCCGCGCCGCTTCGAACCCGGGGCCGCCTTGCAGGAAAAGCAGGGCTGGCAGTTTTTGTTTGTCGAATGTAGGGTCGGAGGCTTTGGACGTGGCGATTACTTCGCGCGCGAAAACCGTGATCGTTTCCCTGGACGCCGGTGCATCCATGCTGCTGTCATCACTCGGCTGAACAAAGTGGTCCAGCGGTACCGTGAAGAAATGGTCGGTGAGTCGCAAGCCCTTCACGTTGAAGGTTTCGCCTTCCCGGTGCGGGACCACGGTCGCGGGGGGAACCACGATAGCGCCCATCGTTGTGGTAGATGACTGCGTTTGTGTGATTGGGGGGGGTGTCAGTGGACCTGGCGAAGGGCATCTCGAAATGCGAAGATGTGCGAAAACAAATCTGGGCACCCGGGGATAAATCACCCCGAGTCGGGGACGCACCTTGTGTTTCCCCCTCGCCACGAAACGCCCGGGACGCGCGTGTGCCACCCTGAGCGCGCCGTGTACCCGCGGTGCGACGAAGGCGAGTCGCGAGGCGAACATGCGGCACGGCCGGTTGTGGGGGGATGATGATGGCTGTGTTTTTCTAGGCACAGAAAAGGAAAAACCGTCAACAAAAATCAATCCACTTCAAAAACTCGTGTTTTTCATCACCGGTGCATCGTCGTGACGCGGCGACGCCATCCCTCGCGCGCGCTGCCCGCTGTCCGCGCTGTTACGCTCGCCAACTCACCGACGGTCACGAAGGAAACGCCTTAGCGCACGCACATCCGCGTCGTCGCGCGTCGTCACGCACCGAGTCGTACCTTTGCTACGCGCACATCTGAACCCTTTCCGTGCCGTGCCTGGTCTCATCCTTCCCGCACGGTCAAAACAAGATGGGTCGAGGCGGGGAAGCCACCGCGTCCGCGCACGAGGTGCGTGGTGATCCACGTTTGTTTACCGCACGTGCTCGGTGGACATGCAAAACGATTGACTCGATGCACGCGTCGCACACGTCTCCCATCGCGTCTGGATCGAAGCAACACACGTCCAAGGCCAGCGGTGCACCGCGATGACGTCATACACGTGTCTCGATCTTCAAAAACAACAAGTCCACAAAACGCATCATCATTCGACTCACGCCTCCTCCTCTCCCACTCTCTTGCCATCCAAAAACCCACAGTGGGACGTGATAATCGTCGGCGCTGGCGTCGCGGGGGCGAGCCTGGCGTACGCCCTTGGCAAGGAAGGCCGAAAAGTGCTTCTGTTGGAACGAGACCTTAGTGAACCGGTTCGCATTGTGGGCGAGCTGCTGCAACCCGGAGGGTACCTAAAGTTAAAAGAGCTCGGCCTGGCGCACTGCGTGGACGAGATCGACGCGCAGAAAGTGTTCGGGTACGCCATGTACAAGGACGACGGGGAGGCGGTGATCAAGTACCCCCTGTCCGGGCAGGGCGAGGACGTCGCCGGGCGCAGCTTCCACAACGGGCGGTTCGTGATGCGGCTGAGGGAAGGTGCGGCGGGGCTTTCCCGTTGAACGCGTTGGGAGCGACGCACGCGATTGCGCATACTCGTCCTGCGAAGGGACGGCTATACCTCTGACTGTTTACGTAACACACGTCACGACCGACTGACATGTTACTTCTTTTTTGTCGTACCAGCCGCGATTTCGCTTGAAAAACAGGTGGACTGCAGACAAGCCACTGTTAAGAAGCTGCTGGACGTCGACGGGAACGAGTGGGTGGAGGGCGCGGTGATCGGTGGGGTCAGCGCCGCGGTGGGCGACCCAACCGAGGCGGACAACGACGCGAAGAAAACGACCCAGACGTTCCTAGCGCCCCTAACCGTGGTATGCGACGGGTACTTCTCCACCTTTCGCAAGAAACTCATCCCCGCCGCAGAGCGAGTGCTGGTGCGTATGGCGTATGGCTTTTCCAAATCCGGGGACACCGCTCGTTTGCCCTGTATGGCGTGCGTTCCATTTACCTCGCGACGTTGACCCTTTTCTTGTGCGAAAACAGGACCACCCTTCGACGTTCGTGGGCATCATCCTGGACGGCGACCCGAATTTGTTGTTACCCCAACCGGGCCACGGACACGTCGTGTTAGGCGACCCTTCCCCGGTTCTTTTCTACCCGATAAGCTCTTGTGAAGTGCGGTGCTTAGTTGACATCCCGGCGCACGTCAAGATGCCCTCGGTGGCGTCGGGCGCCATGGCGGAGTACGTGCTCACTAAAATAGGTACGGCCGTAGCGCGTTTCCCAAATCAGGCGGCACACTGTTTTACCTCTAACGCTGGTGACTGTGTCCGACCCGATTACGGTGACTGTTGACCAGGCCATCGTCCAATACACATACCGATTACCCCTCCCTGTTGTCCACACATCGTCCAATACACGTCCAATACACATACCGATTACCCTGACTGCTGTCCACACATCGTCCAATACACGTCCAATACACATACCGATTACCCCTCCCTGCTTTCCACACATCGTCCAATACACATACCGATTACTCCTCCCTGTTGTCCTCACATCGTCCAATACACACGTCTAATACACGCCCACCAAATGGACTGACACTTTTCTTTTCCAAAAAAAGTCCCGCAAGTCCCTGAAAAGTTACGAGAACCGCTGCGCCTCGCCGTGGCGAACGGCCAGTTCAAATCCATGCGCAACAAAACCATGCCCGCGTCCCCGAAACGCACCCCCGGCGCGGTGTTGTTGGGGGACGCGTTCAACATGAGGCACCCGTTGACGGGGGGGGGGATGACCGTGGCGTTTTCAGACGTCGTCACCATAACCGCTTCGCTGCGCCCGCTGGGCGACTTTTCAAACTACGAGCAGGTTGAGAAAAAAGTGGACGCCTTCTACGCGCACCGAACACGACCAGCGCTGACTATCAACACGCTAGCAAACGCGCTGTACAAGGTGTTCTGCGCGTCAGGCGACTCGTCCATGGAAGAAATGCGGAAAGCGTGCTTCGAGTATTTGAAACTCGGCGGAAGCATGTACGTATTGCGCGCTTCCCAAATCCGTCAACACCCTGTGCAGGCCCGATTACGCCCGACTGTTTGCTCATACACGCGGTCCGAAATACTGACACTTTTCTTTCACAATCTCAGGAGCGCCGGGCCCATCGCTTTGTTGGGCGGTCTCGAAACCAACCCGCTGACGTTGGTTGGGCATTTCTTTTCGGTGGCGCTTTTCGGGGTGGGGCGGTTGATGGTCCCGTTACCCACGCCGGGGAGGATTATCAAAGGACTGCAACTCCTGAAAGGCGCGGTAACCATAATCACCCCCATCGTGTGGGGGGAAGGGCTGGTGCGGATGTTCGTGCCGTCCCAGTTGAGGGAGAGGTGGGGGTGGATCTAGTGGACGAGTCGAGAGACGTTTTTACTTCCAAGTATTACTCGAGTCAACTTTCAAGTACTAATCAATTCAGTGAAACATCACTTCTCCCGTTGATTAAAATACAGTCTCATTTTCCTCGGCACACCACCCCACCATCACCACTAGTCCTCAAACGGGTACTCGTCCTCCACGTTCCCCAGGAACTTCATGTGCATCACGAAAGTTTCGTCGCCTTTCAGTTTGTCGCTAACGAACTCGCACTCCGTTTTCGTGCCGATTGCAAGTAAAGCGCCTCGCACCACGCCGCACAGAAGCTGGCAGTATTTCAAGTCATCCTGGACGAACCGGTCCGGCAACTCCACGAACTCGCAAAACGGGTTCAGGTGTTCGAAAAGGATGTCGCACTCGGTGTTTTCTAAAGACCAGTTAGTCACGACGCACGTTAAACCCAGAAACATCTTCAACCCCACAAGCGCCACGACCTCGCAGGTTTCTTTGAAGCTCGCGCACCGTTGCGTGGTGTTTGTTTTCGCCAGAAAGTCCTCGATCAAACGACTTCCAATCGACACCCCCATCTTGTCCAGCCTCTTGTTCACCTCCTCCACGCAGTCCTCGCAGTCCCGCATCACCTGCATCACGAGGGCGCCGTAGGTCAGGGTGAAGAGCTCCGCGTTCTGTTTTTTTGTACATGTTGGGGGGGGGGAGAGAACAGGTCAGATCAGGCGTCGAAAAGCGATGGGGCGTTTCCGAAAAGCGCGCGCGATGATTTCCACGATGCATGGTGGCCTTTGCGTTCACTCGGAACCGTTTAGGACTCCGGGTACGATTACTCACCACCTTCTCCGTCGCGAGCCACGCCGCGTTCCCCGCGTGTTCGGGGTTACCGCGGCCGCCCGAGCGCGTTCGGTGCGAAGCCATCGCCACACCGCGCGCGCCCGCGTGTGGTTTTTGGGTTTCTGTGGCGCGTCCGTCAAAAGCCCGCAGCAGTTTATTGAGCCGAGCTTATCCACGTCATCGTTGGGGACGTGTCTGCGTGATCCCTCATTCCCACCTTCGCGCAGGCACGGCCGGCGCGCGAAGTACGGTACGCGCCACACCAGGGATACGCCACCGTCGCGTTCGTTACCGACGCGTATCTCGGTGTCCCCGGGTTTTCGGGTCACGGGGTGTCACGCAGCTCCACGTCCTTTGTTTTATTCGGATTCGAGCTGTGCGAGGCATCCATCCGGGACGCGAACGACGCATTCAACCTCCGTTCGCGTGGACGCGGTTCCGTGGCCACTCGTGCGACCCCGGAGTTCACCATGACATCCGTGTCTCCCATGGTGTGCCTGGAACGCGCGCCCGGCGTGGAGGGCCGTCTCGGTCGCCACAACGCGCGTCGCCCCCGCCACAGCGCGGTGACCCCACGCGCCGCCTCCGGACGCGTCAACTCCGGATGCCACCGGGCCATCTCTGTAGTGTCCGGTACCGTGCGTGGCGTGCGTCGGCGCGAGTTACGCGGCGTGGTACGCACCGCCGAGGCGACACCACCACCGCGTCACAGACCTAACCCACGAAACACGCTCCGCCGACCGCGTTTCGCGGTGTCAAACGCGCTGGCCAGCGATGGGCACGGCGGATCGGGATCTTCTAGTTCAGGGAAAAAAACCTCGCCCCTCGCAGCGGATCCGGCGCGGGGGAAAGCCAACAAAGTGGTGATCACCACGGAGGAAGACGCTGACCTTGATGCGAACTCACGGCTGAGTAGGCTGAAGGCGTTAGTAGCGAGAAAGCGCTTGTACTTTGCGATTCTCGAAGCCGCGGAAACCGTGACACGGGAAATCCCGGAGAAAGGCGATTCGCTGGAAAAGGCGGGTGCGCTGGTAAGGGCCTTTCCCACTCACCACGCTCCGCTGACTGATTGCCCATACTTGTACCAGAAGGGACTATTCCCCCTGACTGTTTGTCCATACATCGCGATATACTCGTACCAGAAGGGACGTCTTCCCTCTGACTGTTTGTCCATACATCGCGATATACAAGACTGACACTTTTTCGTTCACAACTAGGTGTCGTCCCCGTCCCTGTCCAGGGACAACTCACCGCCTGTGGAAGCCCTCGGTGAGCTCGCGCACTTGATGGACAGGTACGAAGAGGTCATCGATGAAATTTTGGAGGTTGACCGGCAGGTGCAGGTTCTGGAGAAATGGCGCTCGGTGTTGTTCGCGGCGACGAAGGAGGCGGGTGGTGACATTTTCGGTTTGGGCGACGTTTCCCTGGCCAGCGTCTGCGAGCGCGCCATTGGAACTCGTGTGGATTTAAGTACCAAGCAGCTAAAAGAACGGTCCGCTAATTTACTTAAAGTCTCGTTACCGTACACGGACCTGGAGACCACACGAATTGAGTTGAAAAAAGCACAGGACACGCTACAGGAAGCGGCGGAACAGACGGGCAAGGTTAGTAATTCCCAAATCCCGCCTCCACGTTTGACCATACAAGGCCCTGACACTTTTCTGGCAAAACCGACAAAGGCGATTGATAAACTCCCGCGGCCGGTTGTTAAAACCGTGGCGCGGGTTTCGGGGAGCGCGAAGAGCGCGCGGGGATTAATAAACACGGGGGTTTCGAAGTTGCGGGAGAAGCCGCTAAGCGCCGCAGCGTCAGCCGCGGAGTACACGAAAGGTGCGGGGCTTTCCCCTTCCCAAATCAGGAGCCTCCCTGGATTGCGCACACGAGACTGACACTTTCTTGTTAATCGGGCCAGGGGTTTGGGTTCGTCTAAACGGGGGGATGGACGGGATGTACACGGTTGACGACCGGATCAAAGGTGAGTAATTATTTTCCCATTTACCACACCCGCCTCCCTGATCGACCCGATTACCTGACTGTTTACTAGTGATACTGTTACCACCGTAACTGTTACCTTCCCAATCCCTCATACACATCACGACCAACTGACACTTTCTTGTTAAACTCTCAGATTTGCCAACCGCAGTTTCCCTTTTCGACGAACGCGCCACGCGGGTGTTGGCGCTGACGTTGGAGGTCCAGGACTGCGACAAGGACTTGAAAGACGCGTCCACGGAGAGGGACAAGGTCATGGGATCTGGCAAGGACTCGCTGTCGCGCGTGCGTCTTGCGAAGAGCATCCGCATGCGGGACGACCAGGTCCGGGATCTGCGACGCGTTTTCGCCGTGCGCACGCTACAGCTGGAGATGGAACGCATCCTGTCGCAGCTCGAAGAGGACGCGTTAGTGCCCCCAAGCCTAGAGACCCCCGACACAGCCGGGGACGTGGAGCTGTTAAACGCGGAGTTCGGGGCGATGGACTTCCAGTTACGGAAACTCGCGTACTTGGTGGACGCGGATTTCTCGTCGCAAATCGAAGGTTCGTATTTTACGTAACCCAAATCCCGCCTCTGCGTTTGCCGATTGTCCAGAGTACACTGTTTGCCCATACATCGCCCAATACAATACTGACACTTTCTTTGCTTTATCTTACGCAAATCAAAGACGACGACTTGACCGAACTCGCGACGGATATTCCCGATTTGAAATCGCGACTGGGCATCGTGGAAGATGGCGGTTTGGGGAGCTTGTCGCCTTCCGTGATCGGCGAACGCGTCAGCCGCACCACTTCTGAATCTTTAGGAAAAGCGAAAGAAGCCGCCGAGTTCATGGCGAGGGGGGTGAAGATGCTGGGCGGGGATATTCAGTCCTCTGCAAGATTCTTCGGCCGGGCCGTGATGGGCTCAACCTTGCGCCCTCGTGAGGTCCAGACGATCCGGCAAACCACCCTGGATATCTTCACCTTCGTGCCTTTCGTTATTATTTTGATCATCCCTTTGACGCCAGTGGGGCACGTTTTGATTTTCTCCTTCATCCAGCGATACTTCCCGAAACTGTTCCCGTCTCAGTTTTCGGGCCGGCGCCAGGAACTGATGAAGAAGTACGAAGAGCTTTCGTTTCAGTTGAAGGAAGCGGAGAAACGCACGGAGTTACGGGAAGAGGACGAGGCGCTTGCGCGGGCGGTGACCGCGGTGGAGTCGCTGATGATGGGCGGGGCGAGCGACGCAGAGGTGGCACGGGCGGCGAGGGCTGCTACCGCTGCGGCGGAAGCGCGGGACAGCACGAGCGCGAGCGCGTCGTCGCCTTCGAACTCGTTCTTCAAGCTGAAAGGGCTGGAGCGCATGGCCGCAGGCGAGGACGTGGTGGATGTCAAGGCGGGGAAGGTTTCGGAGGAGTTCGCGTCGGGGGACCCGGAGCTCGATTTTTTACGCAAATCGGAAGCCTCGTTGCGGTCCACGCTGAGCTTCGACGAAGAAGACGCGGCGCCGGAGAGTCGGTAAAGAAGGCGTAGGTAAGTTTTCAAAGAAACTAAGTACTGTTTATGGTTAGGGAAGCTTCTGTTTTGCGGTTCGCACCGAAGAAACACAAACTTTTGAGGTGACCCCTGATTTGTTATTTACACTTGGCGCGCTGCTTTTCAACTCCAAAACACTCAAGGGACTATTTATTACCTATGACTGTTTACACATTACGAGAGACTCGGCAAAAAACTAAAACAGCGTTTCAAACGCGGCGTCCTCTTCGTACACGAGGTCGCCGTACTTGTTCCACTTTTCGATTTCGGTGAGGGGCATGCCTTTTTTTTGCGTCACGGACAGCGCATCCACCCAGGTCGTAAGCTGCGCCACGGTTGTCGGCGAGTTCACCACTACGTGCACGGCTTTTTTATCGTAAAAGAAAAAGGTCAGTCGGCGAGTGCGGGTTGGTACCTTTCGTGACTTGGCCTGAAGAAACAGGGAGGGCGTAATCGGGCCTCCACGGTGTGCCGCCTGATTTGGAAAGGCCCCAACACGTACCCGGGTGCGACGCGCAAAAATCCATGCACTGCGCCACGGTGGGCGGTAGGTCTTGCCACGCCGGGTGGGTTTTCGTTAACGTGTTCCACCGCGTCGACGTGAACGCGATCACCGGCACGTCCCTCGCCCGCGCCACCGGAAACAACCGCCACTCGCTTTTCGTGTGCGCCATGTTGTACCTGACCATCAGGAAATCCATCTGGCACGGCGTAGAGTCTTTAAACTCTAAACGCAAATCGTATTTCTGCGAAGACGTTTCAAAACTCGTCAACGGCGCGGTTCGTACGTTTCCGCTTTCGGTTTTGTCACCATCCCCACTTCCTACACCAACCCCGGTCGTCTCACCCACAACGCCGACCAAATCAACCTCAACCCTATCGCCCACATCAACAACCGCCGACCCCCGTTCCCGCCGCAGCAGGTTCACCCCAACGCATCGGTCGTGCGTGCTGCACCCTAGGAACCGCACGGCGCCGTCGATGCCCCGCTTGCCGCCTGGTACGATCAACGCGAAAGAAAAGTGTCAGTCTCTCGTAATGTGTATGTGTAAACAGTCAGGGTAATAGTCCCTTCGCAGGACGAGTATGGGCAATCGCAGAGGCGGTGTGTGGTGATTGGGAAAGCCCCGCACCTTCCGCCACGACCAAACCGCCGGCGCCTCGCATCCAACCCATGGTTTCGTTCGCCGCGTCTTCGTCGCCTCTGCAGACGTACTCCAGAAAGAACGCGTCCACGTAGTCCGTGCGAAGACGCGACAAGCACTTCTCCACGTGCGTCGTCACGGCTTCGCGGTTTGAAAAGTCCTCCATGCCCACCGCGACGAAGATCTTCCCGCGCGTCATCGGGTCCGAACAAAGCTCCGCGAGGCCGTCCAAGTAATCGCCAATCTGGTCGTCATCCATGGAGTACGCGAAGAAGTAGTTCACGCCGCGCTTGTACGCTGATTGACGAAGAAAAGGGTCAGTCTTGTGTTGGCAAACGAGGCGGTGTGTCGGATTTGGGAAACGCGCGTTTTTCGGCCGTACCTTCCTGGGGAAGTTCGTTGGGTTGCCACACCTCCCGGTTGCCCCCCACACCGAACGTTCGTACCGGGTGCCCGGAAACCGTGCGCAGCTTCGGGTGCGATGAAACTCGGTCGGGTGGGAGGTGGTTGATGATTGGGGACGGTCCCGAACTCTTTCGCGACTTCGATGTGCCGGATCCAGACCCAGTCGCGTCTCCTCCCGATGTGTCTCCAACAGATGCGTCGTCAACGTCCACGGAGTTTGTCCACAAACGCTTCAGCATCGATTTCGGTGAGGGTGCTTTGCCGGCATCGCGTATCAACCGCATGGAAGGGAGCTGCCACGAGTCGGAGCATTGGCACGTCCCGGGAGGTATCGTGACGAACGGTCGTCGTTTTCGTGACGACGCGGAAAACGAAAAGCGTCCCGAAAAAGACCGCGGGCCATCCGCGTGTCGTGACCCTCCCCGACCGCGGACGGAATCCTTTGGTGTGCAAGGCGACAGCGCGGTGGTGGCCAAACTCGCCGTGGCGAAACACGTACTCATCGTGGTCGAGGGAACCAGGCAGGGACGATGCGACGCGCGTCCCGGAATGGCGCGCGAAAAGCTGACGGGGCAAACAATCCCTCGCGGGTCGGCACGATGCCGACATCAGGCAAGTGGACGTCCCGAATTTCCCAAATCCAAACACTGTTTGCCCATACAAGACTGACACTTTTCCGTGCAAGTCGGGCCCCGGATAGGATTCCGACGGTTCGACTGTCGAGAGTGATTTCGGCAGACTTTCTTTTCGTGCCGAAAAACATCTGAGGTTTCTTTGGAGCAGTGCGTGCAGACTGAAAGTTACTCGTTAACTGTGGTCTACAAAATAATTCTCTATGCTCTTACTACCCCGTAGCGTGACATTTCCACCTCGTATCACGACGCAGGCACGAGCGTACGGTCTGACTTTTCTTTCTCTTTCTGTTTCTTCGGATTGGCGGATGGCGCTTTGGGTAAAGCGGTTGGCGCGGCGGGCATTGCATTTTTCACCGTCTCCACGTCATCCGCCGCCGGTTTCACCGCAGTCTGAACCGGAGTCTCGACCGGTACCGACGTTTCCCCGACCGGTACCTCGGCATCGGCTTTGCCCGGTACTGTATCCACCGTCGGTATCGATTCGCTTCCCACTACCGGTACCGGTGCCGTCTTCCGAAACGTTTCCTCCAGCTCGAGCGCTTCCAGTTCCGCCAGCGCGGCGCCCTCCGCTTCGGTGTCCAGGCGTTCGCCAAGCATTTGGTTGATCTCGGTCTCCCGCTCCGCCCCCTCTTCCATGTCCCTCAAAACCCGAAAAACCTCGTCCACCCCGTACCCGCTTTGCGCGGTTTTCAGCGCCTCGTTGCCCTGTTTCAAACGACTCAAAACAACCCCGGTGGCCTGCGCCTGTTCGATGCCGCCCAGCAACTCCTCGATGCTGAAAAGCCATTGATCAATCCTTTGCGCGTTGCCCTCCAGAAGCTTTCGTTTCCGCAGCGCGTTGAGCGCTTTTTGGGTCATGCCGAGCTTCGCGAACCCCGTCGCGACCCTGGTTTCCTTCTCGATTTGTCTCGCCACACGCGTGGCGTACCCAACAAGCTTGCGCCGTTGCGTTTTCAACCCCAAAACCTGGCGGTCGACCTCGGTGACCTTTGAGGCTTCGGTTTTTTTGGTATTTTTTGACTTGCTGAAGGAAGAGCCCATGACGATGGCGAGATCGAAAGAAAGGAGACCGTTAGACCTCGAGGACAACCGCGCGTTCAGTCACGTGTTTCCGCAAACCACGGAGATGCGTCCCAACCACGGGCACCACACTCTGTGGAAAACACGCTCCCGCGACACCGCCGTCGCGAGCGCGCCAATGGCGTGTGATTCGAGTTTTCGTCTCAATCCGAGTACTGATGAAAATGAACGAACCGAAAGAGTTGTGGAAAAAAAACGCAAACGCACACTCCGCGCTACTACAAGGTAGATACACCACAACCTACTCAAACTTCGAACGTCTCTCGACACAACTACGCGCAAACTCCAAGTCGCAAACTCGGTAAAACTCACTCAAACTCCGAGTCGTACGTTCCCTCCGAATCACTCACCTGCCGCGACCCGAAGTCGTCGTGGAAGTCGGGTTTTGTTTTCATCGGTTTTTGGTTTTGGCGGTGAGTCCGGATTTCGGTTTTGAAACCGCCGGTGGCGGTTTCAAACCCGGGCCCGGGCCGACCCGGTTTGGCTTCGTCCAAACCGGGTTCAATCGGCACGTCCAAGTCAACGGAGGAGGTTTCGGGGTCCGAATCAGTTTGGGATCCGTACCCCGAGGTGCGAGGGTATTCGGTCCGGTAGTTGGGCTGGTACATGGGATGGTAACTAGTCGCGGTACCAGAGACGGGGTCGTGATAACCACTCGCAGTGTTGCGATACGCGCCGTTGTCGGTACCACCAGTACCAGTGGCGTCGCTCCAGCCAGGAGGGCCTCTGCCGGTCCGAGCACCCGCGCTCGCGCCTTGTGCTTTGGAAAAGGACGCGTCCCCGGTTCGGTACCGGACATCCTTGAAATACCCGTCGCTTCCCGTGGCGAGCCGCGAAAACAGGGGAGACGCGACTGGCGGGGGTTGGTTGGTTTGGTGTTTCAACCCGGTTGAGACTGTTTGCCCATACGTCCCTTGTGAAAATTGGTACCCGCCGCCGTACGCGGCTTGCCCCCGCGTGTCTCGCGCGCCCGCGACGCGTATCGCCGCCGCGGATACTATCCCTGCTGACCCGCCGTCGGGTCCCGCGGTGACCGAGTTTTTAAGCCCGTACCCGCCGGTTTTGGTTTGACCGCCGCCGCGGGACGCACTTTTCCGAAAACCGTCACCCGACGTTCCGAGGTCAGCCGCCTCCCGCTTTGCCACCAGCGGTCTTCGCAGCGCGCGGACTTTTGACATGTCAGGCTTCACCCCGAGGGTTGGGGCTTTGGGTTCCGTAACACGGTTCTGCCACCCGCTGCCGTCGTATTTCGTGAGTCTTTTTTGTGCAAACAGGCGATCAGAACGCGCGCGCGCGTTCCTTTCCAAGTGCGTCAGCTCGAAGTAGTTCGCGTCGACGTGCGACGCCCGGTTCTCCGCGTCCCTCCACGCGTCGCTTAACACGCCGCGATTCATCTGGGACAAGCCTTTCACGTACCCGGTGGTGCGGGTACCTAAATCGAATTCTCCCGGAATGCCGGAATCTCCTCCTGGAATCGAACCGCCGACCTCGCCGAAGAGAGACTCCAAGTTAGCCGAGTGCGCCGCGTCCGCGGCTCGGCGCGCGATACGTTTCGCCGTCGCCGCTGCTGCCGCGCCCGCGCTCGCCCCAATCGCTCGGAACTTGTAGTGCGACAACTCGGAGTGGATTGGAAGGTGCGCGCCGAGCCGGTGCCGTGCGGGGTGGTCAGCGGGCGCGGACGGCAGGGGTACCGGGTCGTCGGTAACCGACTTCACGGGCAAACAGTGCCCGTCTCGCGCCAAATCGGCCCCCGTTCCCCCGCCGCCGCCGATGCGAAACGTATCGCGCCACCCCGTGAGCTGGAACGTGGGTGAGACGAGCCAGCCTGCGCTTCGAGGCGCTGCTGTGGTGGGCACCGCATGTGCGGTGTGCGCGTGCCCATCACGAGTGCTTCGACGGTCTTCAAACCCATCCCCGAATTCGCGCCCGTCGTTCCCGTTTTCAACAACCGTTCGATTCTCACGAGTCTTCGCGGCGATGCGTTTCACGAACCCCGGAACCTCGGTCGCGCTTCTCGGGCGGAACGTACACTCCTCGTCCTCCGCGCTCCGCCGTTCCGCCTCCGCCGCGGCGGCTTCCCTTTTCCGCCGCTCCAGAAACTCAACCCCCCGGGCGTACATACCGAGCGGCCCTCTGCGCGCACCAGCGGGGTCGCCCCGGTCCTTTTCCTGGACAATAACGAGGCTGGCTTTTCCGATTTTGGGAGTGAACGTACACAGCTTTTTGTTCCGCGCCAACTCCGCGTCTTCCAAAGTGCGAATGGAACGCACGTACGAATCCCCGGGTTTCCTGGGCCGGCCGGTGTTGGTGTCCAGAAAGAAATGCGACGGGTCTATTGTGTTTGCGTCCGGGTTCACCGTGGTGCTTTCTCCCCCCCCCGCGTGCTCCAGCTTTTCCGTGCGCCGCGCCTTCTCCCGTAACGTCTCCGTGCCTTTTTGCAGCAGGTACTCCACTCGAAGTAAACCGCCGTTCTCGCGCGCGTGGACGTTGCTTCCGATTCTTTTCGACTTTTGGCTGATTTTAGGCGCGAAGGTCTCGTCCGGATCGTTCTCACCAGGTTTGTTTAGCTTCTCGAAGTGAAGCCGCGTGAAAAGCGCGGAGGCTTCTTTTTTGGAAAGCGAAGGCGCGCGCTTTAGGCCGGTTGGACTTTGCGACCCCCCTAACGTTAACTCGTCGCTTCTCATCAATCCAACACCAGGAGTCTTCGGGCCCCCGAAGAAGCTCCCCGCGAAGTTCAGAAACGCGGACCGCGTGCTCACCGAGGAGTGCTCGTTGACCTGTTTCGCGAAAGACGCGGAGGCTTGTTTGTCTCGGGAAGTCAATCCCGGCTGGCTCTTCGCGCGTTCCGACTTGCTTCGCTTTGATCCGAACGTGCCTGACTGTTTGCCCATAGGATCCACTCTCCGCGCCCGCAACGAAACCTCGCGCTCCATTCGAAGCAACGAGTTGACCCGTCTTTGCGAAGGAGACGCAGCTGTACCAGCACCAGACCCACCCCGGTCCGCCTCGGCGCGCACCAAGTCAACCAATCTTCGGCCTTCGGGAGTCGGAGGATTAGGATTCTGATTCTGGTTCCGTTCCCTCGCGCTTTTCAAATCAAACTCCTCGTCGCTTTGCGAGTCGTCGAAATCGTCCACGAGGTCGTCGTCGTCGACGTCGTCGTCGTCGTCGTCCGACAGGGTGGGTGCTGCTCTTGTTTGATCACGGGGAAACGAGACGAGTTCGTTTTCGCGTTCGTCTCCGCCAATCGTCTCGTCGTCGTCAATCTCGCCACCATCACCATCCCCAACGTTGGCCTGCGCGTGCTGCGCCTCCAAATGCGCGCTGTGCTCCCTCAAACGCTCGCGCATTAGCCGCGCCAGCAACGGGTGCGGCCGTGTGCTTTTCGTGGTGTGCGCGGTGCCCGCGCGGACGGGGCTGGGTTTGGTGAGGCGGACCATTAGGAGGGGGAACGGGTCAGACACGGGACGGGTGCATTTCAAGAAAACGTCGTTCGACTTTGAGGAACGTCAGAATTGAATTGGCCTTTGATCTCGGTCCGCGTACCTGTTGGTTCCGACCGACATCACGACGGGTACGTCAAATAAACCGCCCCAGGGGGATGGGGTGCGGGACCTTTTCAAAGTCGCGTCGCCGCGGTCCACGGAAGCGCGCGAACCCGAGTGGCTTTGGGTGCTGTCGTCCGTGGCCTTGATCGCGTTTGCATTGCATTCCCACCAAAATCAAGAAAACTGCGAGCGCGCCAAAAACTCGTCACTCGAGAGCCAAACACGTGTCGAACTTTCGTCGGCACTTTCCATCGCGCACCCGGAGATGTCCATGGCGTGCGTCACCCCCGTTTTGTCGGTGGCACGTGATGCTGTGGCGCGACGAAGGCTCGTTTCTTCACGCGCGACCGCGTCCCGCGCCGCGACGAACGCGCCGTGTTCGTCCACGGAGTCACGAACCGAGACGACGAGGGAAATGTCGAGCTCTGATGAAAGCGACTTTTCCCGCAGAGCAGTGATGCGCCGCGCGACCCTGGCGCTTGTTTCTGCCGCGTGCATGCAAGCAGCGCGTCCAGCCCTCGCCGCATACGCGGTTCCAATCACCGACGAGCAATTCGCGAGCCTTGAGATGCGCGCGCGAACGGCGTACCGGAGCAAGAACTTGGAAGAAGCGTTTGCGTTACTCACCGAGTTGCACGAGCTGGAACCGAACGATGGGCAGTGGCTGGAGCGCCGCGGCCAGGTGTTGGTGGATTTGAAACGGTTCAAACTGGCGGTCGCGGATTTCAACGCCGCGGTGGCCTTGTACGAACCCGAGTACAAATCGTTGGGTTTACTGAGTAACCGAGCGCTGGCGTACGAAGGGTTGAGCGAGTGGAGGTAGGTACCGCGCGTTTCCCAAATCCCGCCTCTGCGTTTTCCAACACAAGACTGACACTTTCTTTTATTGGCATCAGTAACGCGCTTATTGATTACGACGAGGTGGTTCGATTATCAAGCGCAATCGACCGCGCGCCGCCGTACGTTTTGAACTCAAGAGGCAACGTGCTCAGTTCCTTAGGTCGGTACGACGAAGCCCTGGAAAGCTACCGACAAAGCGCGGAGGTTTTCCAAGCCTCCCGGAATCTTTCAGGCGCGATTTACGCGAAATCTAATGCGGCGCTGGTGTTAGCGGAACTGGGGCGCGAAGAAGATTCGGTATACGAATTCGAAGCCGTGGCGCGACGCGCGGCGGGGTCAATAGACGCGCGGGCCGCTTTGGCTGCGATATACTGGTCCCAGGGCAAGGCAAGCAAAGCCGAGCAGACCTGGGGGTGGGCGTGTGATAAAATTAACAGCGGGGTGTTAACCGAAGGCGGCCCCGCGCTCGACGGGTGCGCTCTTTACCGAGACGAGGATTGGCTGTTACGGATAAGACGATGGCCGCCGAGCATGGTGGGGAAGATGATGAACTTCGTCAAGCTCCGGGATTGATTGATTTGGCCCGAAGTGGTTGGGAGGGCCGGTAACTTAGGAGGGAGTGTTGATATATTTACTCAACCCATTCCCCCCAAGCATAAGTACTTACCGAACGCAAACGCGGAAGTACCTAACGCAAAAGTTGTAGCGCGTAGTCGGGAGTATCGGACGGGGGTGTTGATATTTTTAGTCAACCTATTCCCCCCAAGCAAAAGCACCTAAACCATCCCTGCCGCCTTGGCTTTCTCCATCTCGTTCTTCTTCTGCCGCTTTTTAAGGTTCTTCTTCGCGTTCTTTCCGGACCCAGGGACGATTTCGTCGTCGTCCGCGGTGGGTTGTTTCATCGCCGTGTCGCCGTTAGCACCGCCTTTGTCCTCGCCTCTGTTGACGTCGTCATACGACCTTTTACCCTCACCCCCGCCACCGCTTCCGTGTCCGACATCATCGTATGGCCTTTTACCCTTGCCCTTCGTTTCGATGTTGTACTTCCCCCAGGCTCGTGGGCCGTATGAGCTGGTTCGGTCCTCCGCGGCGGTCGCGGCGGCGACGACGGGGTCGAAATCCGGGTGCCCAAATTCAATGGGCGCCTTGCCTTTGCGCTCGCGATTTGTCATTTTCCTTCCGGAACTACTCTTACCGCCTTTCGCGAGTTTCTCGTCGTACGCCTTTTTACCCTGGTACCCTTTCCCTTTCAAGGCGGCTTCGGTGAGGAACTCCCGTGCCATGCGTTGGGATCGCATTTTTTCTTTCGGCGCGGTGGTGAAGTCTGCGTCGTGGCGGTACGGCGCGAGTTTTTTCAGCGGAACGATCTGCGAGTGTAAAAGAAAAGTGTCAGTCCCTTCCGTCTCGTGATGGGCGATTTTCGTACAGTGGGCAAATAGTCTTGTTTTTAGGTGCACTTATTGTGGTGGTAAGACGTTTGCCGTTACTGCAATCCATACAGCGCATCAAACGTAGGTGCCCGGATTTGGGAAAGGCCCAAGGCCTTACCTGCGTCAGTTGCCGGTCGCTCATCTCTAAAATATCCTTGGTACTCAAGCCGAACATCGACGGCGCGACTTCTTTGTACTTAAACCGGCAAGGCACGTCATCGATAAAGTCCTCCGCGTCCAGGGCGTAGTATTCGTCCATCTTTTCCATCAGTTCCTTTTTCCACCGCTTGCTGGCACGTTTACTGAACTTGTTGCCCTCGTTGTTGCCCTCGTCGCCGTCAGCACCCTGCGCACCCGTCTCTTCGTCCTCATCCTCGTCTCCATCAGCCTCCCATTCATCGTCGATGTCGTCGCCTTGGTCGCCTTCGAACTGCGGTCCTTTACTCGAGCTCGCACTCAACATCGCGGCCCGTATCTTCTTGAACCGCTCGCTGTCGTCCGCGGCGCCGCCCTCGGTCTCTGTGGCTTTCCCCAGCGCCTCGTTGACTTCGTCGTCCAAGTCCCCAAACTCGGGTTTCGAAAGTTCCTCACCGTTTTCATCCAGAAGCACCCCGGAGTAGTACTGCTCGTCGTACATCCGTGACATCAGCTTGTCGTGCGCCACGGGGTCAAACTCGGAGTTCAAATCCGCGGCGGCGATGGCGTCGGCGCCCGCTAAACCGCCGACCTGCGCGATTTGCGCCATCTTCGCCCGGATTTCTTCCCTCTTCAGGTTTTTCAACCGCCGCACCTCACCTCGTAGGCGTTCTTTTTCAGAAACCTTCCGTTCGTTTCTCGACGCCCGCGCGTCTCTTCGCGTGGTGCTGTCCTTGCGCACCGTGCCTTCTATTGTACGCGCGTGCGAAACGATCATCCCGCCGTCCGGCTCTTCGAACCGGAAGTTGTATTTCTGGGAGAAACAACCGAGAAAGCGTCAGTCGGAGAGTCGGGAGGGCAAACAGTGCACTTGGAGGGTATGTAGTATAGTCGTCTCTTTTAATGACGGGCGTGTACTCAAAAAGTCACGGACGGGTCCGTAACCAGTGTGTCCCCGGATTTGAGAAAGCCCAAACACGTACCTGTTCAAACTTCTCGGCGTCGTCAAACGCCTGGGCGTCGTCCTCGGAATCGCCGCCGTCCCTCGATTTGTCTTTTCTGTTTTTGTTGTACGTGAACCCTGATTTGCCGTCCTCACCCCCCGTCTCGCCGTCCCGCCACTGTTCGTGTAACAGAAAATCGCGAAGAAACTGGAGATGAATAAAAGAAAGTGTCAGTCGGAATGTTTGGGCAATCGCAGAGGCGGTATGTGTTCAGTGGGAAATACGTACCTGTTCGTTCTTGTCGCTCGCCTTTTCGGTTCCGAAAAACTCCCCCAGCCTCGCCTTGGCTTCGGCGGCTTTTTGGGTACCGGCCTCGTCCGCGTCGTCGTCATCCGAACTGCCGCCATCGTCTCCAAGAAACCCAACATCTCGTCTCTTGACCTTCAACCCACCAGAGTCGCTGTCGGAGCCGGAATCGCTGTCCGAATCGCTATCCATCGCGTCCTGAGATTTCCCAATGAACTTCTTTTTAGATTTCCCCATCGTTGCCGCCTCGGTGCCGTCAATCCCGGCGGCGTGCTTAAACGCGTTTTTCAAATCCGCCTGTTCCTCGACGTATGACCTACCAGTTGTGGTCTTTTGTAACGTACTCATCTCTTGTTCTTCCTGCTCCAAGGCCTCAGCCCCACCCTCCAAAAGCTGCGCCGCGGTGACTTGCCGCAGGGTTTGCTTTTTGGGCGCTTTTTTTTTTCTTTCTTTTTTCGCTTCGTCGACATCGTCATCGTCGTCGTCCGAAAACAAAGCCTTCTCCTCGTCGTAAATCGCCGGGTCCTTGTTTTTTATTCTCAACAGCGCTTTCGCGAACTGGGTGTCGAACTTGACGGGCACGTCGCCTTCGTCGGACTCCGATGAGCTCGTGTCTGAATCGGAATCCTCACCGATGTCGCCCGGCCGAATGATGTACTCGCGCTTCACTTTTTCCGCCAGCCGGTGCGTCTCTTCCCGTCGCTTGTTGTGCTCGAACCGCTCCGCGTACTGGCGGTTCACCGTGAACGTGTCGGTGGGCTTGCCCGATACGACGTTCTTTGACGAGTCCTCCTTAGCTTTGGCTTTGGAATCGGAATCGCTGGAGCTTGAAGAGGAGGACGACCCCGACCCCGACCCGGAGTCGGATGCAGATTCGTCGCTGAACATCGGCTTGGCGGCGGCCATCGCGAAACGCGACTAGAAACACCAACCGCGGGCGCGGACGGTTGAACGCGATGGCACGCAACCGTAGGCCGTGTTTCGTTCGCGGGGACCAACACGACGTAACAACCTTACGTGTGCGCTCGCGAGTGGTACCGCGCGCGGCGGAAACGTTTACGCAGCCGCCGCCGAGGTTGTTGTTTTTTCGCGCAGTTTCACGAGTGTACTGAGCGCAGTCGGCGGCTGGCGAGTTTGGCGCATTTTCCGGAACGCCCTTCGGCCGCGACTGCAGCACGTCACTCGGCGTCGCGCGCGGTCCGGTTCGAATCTCGTGCGTCCCTGTCGTCGTGCCCGTGGCTGTTTGCCCGTGACGACCTGTGTGAGTCGCGAAGATGGGTTTGTACTCCAAAGGCACGAGGTCAAAAGGCGTGACGAAGGCGTTCCAAAAGCAGTACCAGGACAACACGGTGCAGCGGTGTAAGCATCAAAAGAGAGATGCGTTCCTGGAGAAGGAGCGGTTCATGAAGGAAGCCATGGCGAAGCACCTTGTGGTGGCGACCGCGGCAGTGGCCAGTGCGATGGGTACTGACGAACAGTCATCAATTGTTGTCGGCACTGCTACTGCTAACGGCAAGGCCCTCGACGTGGTGACGCACACGTCGTTCCCGCATCTTTCGCAGGAACAGCTCGCCGCCGCCTCTTTGCTTAAAAAAACAAAATCCAAAGACCACACGCCCCGGCCGAAACTCCGGAGCACCATGGCCACGGTGGCGGGGATGCACATGCCCGGGGCGATGCGGTGGGAGGGGAAGAAACCCGCGCCGGTTTTACCGGGCGGGGAGGGGGAGACGGGAAACGGTGGTGTTGGTGTTGGCCAAGCCAAGAAACGCACGGGGGACGAGCGGCACACGGGAAAAACCGTGGACGCGGAGAAGGTGCGAATCGGCCACCTGATGAAACCGCTGACGGGCGACGAGATAGATTTCGCCACCACGGTTGATACGAACGTGAAGCTCCCGAAATACGCCCGGGGCAAGCAAACGGTGGTGAAGAAACGCAAGAAGAACAAAAAGCGAAACGCGAGGCTGAAACACTGCGGGGAGTAGGCAGGGTTAGGCTTAAGGTACGTAAACGTGGTTCAGGTAGATGGGCTTGAATGGTTGTAATTGATGGGTGACACACTCGCGAGTTTTGGTAAAACTTTTCGTCAAAAACGTTTTACCAAAAATCGTAACTAGTGTCTCCGTATCCGCTCCGTGTCCCCCCCCTCGTCGAACGCGGTTTTGCCGAGCATCACTTTCGATGCCAGCACTTTACCCGCGCGTCGTATGCGTCGCGCGTCGTACTCGCGCCAGCCATTTTTTTCCCGCAACGCCTCCATGGACACGGAGCACTGATGCACAGAGAGGTAGTCCAACGCTTTTGCGTTTAGCAGCAACTCGGACGGTATCCCGGCCGTGGTGAGCGTCGGGTTCCGATCCAAGGCTAGGGTTTTGAGTTTTGAAGCGTTGGCTAAATCGGCCGGTATTTCCGTGAGCAAGTTGCCACTGCCGTCCACGAGTTCCAGTTCGTCGCATTTGCCGAACTCGGGAGGTATGTCGGTGACCAAGTTGTTCGCGAAGGACTGGTTGTGTAAAATGAAATGTCAGTCGTTGTATAGCCAATCAATCGGCGGAATGTGGTAAATGGGAAATACTTACCAAAGAAGTCAGGGCCGGGAAAAAGAAAGTATCGCCCGAGTCTTCATCCCCATCCCCAATCGTCGCGTCGAGGCTTTCGATTTTGTTGCCGTCCAGCACGAGCTCTTGAAGCTTGGGCATTTCGCCCAGTCCGCGTATGGGCAAACACCCAGCCAACAAGTTGTGCGCTAGGTTTAAACAAGTCAGGTTGGGTAACCCGGTTAGTTCCTTCCAAGGAACGCCCGCGACGGTTATTTTATTAGAGCTGAAGTTTAGTTTCACCACGAATTGCCAACTCGAAACGCTTCTCGGCACCGCCGCGAGTAGGTTCCCCGAAACATCAACCACCCTGACGGAAAGTTCGCTCTCAAAAGCACTGGCCGGGATGTCAGTCAGCGCTAAAGATCGCAGGCCCACGATTCCGGTGGTTTTCCAGGTCACCGCGCGCGACTCGAGGTTTTGCGCGCGGCCGGATACGAATTTCATCGGGTTTTCGTCAAAATCGTTTCGCTTTTCGTACGCGTTCTTCGCCTTCGCGGCTCTGCTTTTGGCCAGCGCCACCTGGCCAGCCGTCAGCGGCGCAGGCGGGGCCCCGCCCCCCCCATGGCTCGCCAGCAACATGACCACCGTTTTGCCGTGCTTGAACTGACACTGGCTTTGTATCGTTCCTTTCGCGTCAAGAGACTTGCCCTTGCTTAAAAGCTTTTGGTGTTTCCTCATAACAATCGGGTCGGTTTCGTTCTCGATCTGGCACATCAACCACTCCACGGTGCAGTCCAGTAACCCGTCCGGTAACGGAATCTCAAACTTCCTCTTGCCGTGCTTCACCTCCACCACAAGCGTCGGCTTCTGCGACTCAGCATTCGCGTCCCCGGGCGACGCCATCGGGACACGCGGCGGTCGCGCGCGCGTTTGTGGGAACGACCAAATTGCAATCTGAGGAGAATTTTTGCCGCGATTGAACATGAGTACATGGTACTTTTTTATTGCAAACGTCCGGCGACGCGACACGGCTATGTTGACGGATTGGAAGACGGTTACAACGACAACCCTCCGGCGTTGCGTAGAGCCGTAACAACCGCCGCGCGATCCCCTCCTGCGACGAGCGACGCGAAGTTGGAGCCGCTGAGGTGTTCGTTTTGGCACGCCACGTACAGCGGCGTTCGGCCGTTCGCGATCTTGTTGACGTCCGCGCCCGCCTCGATCAACACACGCACCATCCCCTTGTTGCCCTTCATAGCCGCGGCGAACAGCGGCGTCACGGTGTTACTTTTCGCCTTGTCCACGTCCGCGCCGGCTTTCGCGAGAACCCGCACCGAAGACTCGTGGCCGTTGTATGTGGCGATGAACAGCGCCGTCACGCCATGAACATCCGCGTGGTTGACATCAGCGCCCGCTTCGATCAGCACACGCAACACCGCCTCGTTGCCCTGTTGAGCGGCGACGGACAGCGGCGGAGCGCTCACGTCATTTGCCTTGTCCACATCCGCGCCCGCTTCGACCAGCAACCCGTACCACCGGCTCGCGGCCCAATCCAGTGGCCATGTACAGCGGCGTTCGGCCATCATTCGTCGCCGCGTTGACGTCCGCGCCCGCCTGAATCAGCACCCGCGCCACCGCCATTTGACCCTGTTGAGCGGCGATGTACAGCGGCGTCTGATCGTCGTTCGTCACAATGTTGATGTCCGCGCCCGCCTCGAGCAGCGTCCGCACCAACCCCTCATGGCCTTCGTAGGCCGTTGCGCATAGCGGCGTCCACCCTATTTCATCTTTCTTATTTATTTCCGCGCCCGCCCTGATAAGCGCCCGCACTACCGCCCCGTGGCCCTTTTCAGCAGACATGTACAGCGGCGTCCGGCCGTTTTTCTCCGTGTTGACGTCCGCGCCCAACTCAATCAGCGCCCGCACCACCGCCTCGTGACCCTCTTCAGCGGCGACGTACAGCGGCGTCGCGCCATCATCCGTCGCGTTGATATCTTTGGAGTCCGCCTCGATAATCGCCTGCACTATCGCCTTGTGGCCCAATTCTGCGGCGAGGTGCAGCTCCTTCGCGTTCCACGGTGCGCCGTTCGCGCGCGCCCACTGCAGCACCTCGAGGTGCCCGCGACCCACCGCCACCATGCACGTCTGCTCGTCCCACGGGCAGCCTTTCGCGAATAACCACTGCAGCACCTCGAGGTGCCCGCCCTTCGCCGCAGCCATGCATTTTAACGTGTTGTTCCACGGGCAGCCGTTCGCGTGCGCCCACTGCAGCACCCTCAGGTGCCCGCCGTGCGCCGCAGCCGTGCAGGTTGCGCCTGTCTTGTCCCACGGGCAGCCGTTTGCGCGTGCCCGCCCTGGGCCGCTTTCATGCACGTATGCTCATCCCACGGGCACCCATTCGCGCGCGTCCACTGCAGGACATCGAGATGCCCGCCGTGTGCCGCCTCTCAACTTGTGTTCATGTCCCACGGGCAGCCGTCCGCGCGCAACGCCTTCAACTCCTCGAGATGTCCACCCCTCGCCGCTGCCTGACAAAGGCGTTCTTGACGTGACAGGCGCCCTCCCCGTTGCAGGCGCCGCACCGCGCTTAAACATCCGAGCTCCAAGGCACGTTTTTCATCAAGCTCCTCGAACCGAAGCCCCGTCGCCGCCACCGCGTCGCGCATCGCGCGGCTCAATGCTGGGAGCCGTGCGAGGTCTGCGGGATCGTCGAAATGCTCAGATCGGAGAACGTGAGTGACGACGATGTCGTCGAGAAGCCCGGGGATGGCCTCACCCTCGTTACCCTCGCGGCACCGCTCGCTCTTTTTCTTTCGCGCGCGAGCTTTCTTACCGCCCATCGCGTTGGAAGACAAACGTGGATGGTAGGAGTCGTGTGCATGCCGTTGTGGCACCGTCAATTCCCAGATTTCGGGATATTTCCTCAAGATTCGGGAAGACGAAAAGACGTTTTTCCTCGGCCTGAACGAAAAACACCAGCTTAACGCTTCGCTTCGCCTACGTTTACTCGTCGTTTCTCACATGAACTATGCTAGACTATGCATACGACCGCCTACCCGTCCATGTGTGAGTACCGTCGTCTTCTGACAACAAGAGAAGACGCGCGACGTGTACCTCACCGGACCCGAAAAACGTCACCGTTTCCGTTCCCGCGAACACCGCGAACAGGAACACGAAAAAGCAAAGTTTTTCTCCAACCGCGCGTTCCGCGCTTCGCAATCCAAATTAACGTCCACGTACGGAATGCAAAGCTCTTGCCCTTTCTTCACGAAGCAAACCGTCTCCACCACAACACACGCGTGCGCATCGAACCTCTGCGCGCAGTTCGGGTTACAGTCGTGGTTGAAACTCGCCGCGGACGGGTACACGCCTATTCCGACTGGCGCGTGCCCTCCCGTTGGTTTTTTTGATTCTGTCGCTTTTGGCGCAGGAGTGCCTTTCTTTTTTTTCGTCGCAGCGCCGTTCAACGCATCGTCACCCTCAACAGAACACGTCCACGCCACCCTCGCCTCAGCCGCGGTCGTGATTTCGAACCCGTTGAGTTGTAGCCTTCCTAGCAACGAGGTATAGGTATCCAAACTAGCCCGGCACGTGCTGTCGACTAAAAACTTACACTGCTTGCTCACCTCGGTTAATGTGTTTAATGCCGAATCTGACAAACTTCCGTCGTCGCCGCCCGCCGCGCCGCTCATCAGGTTTTCGAAATCGGAAAAGGTATCGACGATCAAATCCGAGTCCTCGGATGCCGCGTTGGTGGCAGGGTCGTTGGTCATACACGACGAACCACCTTGGGTATCGTGGCCGTCCGCAACGGGAAGATCGTCCCCGGTTCGATTCCCGGGGTCGGCGTCGTCCGCGCCGTCCATCCATTTTTTTCGCAAACTCAACACGCGTAGCAACAACCGCAGATCGTCGTGCCCGATTGTCAACCCGAATTCGTGGTTCGCCAATCGACTCAACGCGAAACACTCGTGCTTTCGGTGTGCCTTGCCGGTCCTTGAACTCGCGCACGTCACGCAGTGCCTCGCCACGCCGCATCCAGAACACACGCACGACTCATCGTCACCGCACGGCTGCAAACACCCGGAGCACACCACGTGTAAAAACCTTCCGTAAGGCACCGCCGCGAATGGGGCGACGCGTACGAGCAACGTGCCTCGTGGTAAGTCACGCGACGCAACAAGGGCTTCGCCTTTCCCGTCCACGAACCACGGCGTCACCGCACTCCACGGGTTGCCGTGGGTTGACATCAAGCCGCCAACGGGGGATCGCGCGAAGGACAGTGAGGACCACCACGGTCTGCTGAGGGTGATTGACATGGAGATGGTGAAAAAAAACAGACCGAAAGAATTTTGACCCCAAACGAGTCGTCATCAATACATCAACACATTCCGCCGCGCCTCTCCCGTCTCATCACGGGATGAAAGTAGGCGCCTGCTTCCCCGCCGCTTGTTCCCAAAGTATCCGCCCAGGCGTATCCCCAAACGGATCCTCCACCCGTTTTCGTAACAGCCAGTCGATGCCGTCCTCCACGCTTTCGCGACACGCGTGGTACATGGCCAAAACCTCTTTTTCGGTGTTCTCGGAATCGGCTTCGTCTTGTTCAACGTTGCTCGACTCTTTTTTAGTGCCCGAAGAACCCTTCTTACCTTTCCCAGAAGAACCCTTCCCCAACCCCAGACTCTCCGTGTAGATCGGCTTGCCGAACTTGAAGTAGTACCGCTGCTGCATTTTCGGAACAAGCAGGGGCTGCTGATACGATTAAAAAGAAAGTGTCAGTCTCGTATGGGCAATCAGGGAGGCGGAATGTGGTGAGTGGGAAATACTCACCACGAAGGCTTCTTCGGCGGCGCCGTCGATTGTAACTCTCGTGTCCACTTTTCGCGCGGATGGAATTTTCCGCGCGTTTTCTAAAACGCCATCCCCGATCCCGAACGGTAATTGACCGATGTCGTCCGCGTCGAAAACAACCTCGAACCCATCCTCCACACCGACCGCGCTGAACGGCACGATCACCGCGTCGTGTCTCGCGGCCATGCGAATGAACTCCGGTTTCGTGGGCCAGAACAGCTGCGGGGTTGGGAGCGAAAAACGTCAGTCGGAGTGTTGAGCAAACAGAAACAGCGTTCCTGGATTTGGGAAAGCCCCCAAGGCCGTACCTGGTACCGTTCGTTTTTGCGCTTGAACGCCTCCCGAACGCCCCCCGGGAAAAGCAAAATGCACTCGCCGTTGTTCAGCAGCTTGTACAAATTCCTACCGCTCACTGGAACGGCGCCGAACTTGGAGAACTGGGAGATTCCCGTCGGGCCGTCGCCGCCCCCGAATTGTCGCGCCGCTTCGGTAAGGGGTTGCCCTCGCGCGCCGGCGCCGGCGCCGTCACGCAACGTAGCCTCAACCGCCCGTTGCGCTGTGGTGACTAGCGATTGCAGACCGGGCGGGGGCGGGACGCCGAAGAAATCGGGAAGTTTCACGGCCTCGGTACCGTCCTTCTTGCGTTGATCTTCTCCTTTTTTCTTTTCCAGGATATCGTCAGCGCCGCTCCTACCACGCGCCCGCCCGCCCCCCATAACCACGGGGTGCGCCAGCCCTCGCGGAAGCACGTTCCGGTCAACAATGAACCGCTCCAGGATGAAGGGCAGGTCGGGGGCGACGGTTTGGTGGTTTCCCACGAGCAAAACCGGTCGACGGTGGGTTCCGTTTCCGTCGAAGGGAACGGCGCCCAAACCGGGAATCACGGTACCTGATTGTAAAAAGAAAAGTGTCAGTCTTGTATGGGCAATCAGTCTGCGGAATGTGGTAAATGCGAAATACTTACCGTCTTCCCTGGTTGAAAAGAACACGGGCGACACCACCGAGCGTAACGTGTCAAGGCCCTCGAAAGCGGCGCGCAGGTCTTTCGCACACGGAGGGGTGAATTTGGGGTCGTTGGACATGGACGGCGTGTCGCTCGGTCGCCTGGGCGCGAACCCGCTTTCGCGCATCACCGCGGTCAAGTCAACCCCGGCTTCTTGCAGCGCCGCGTGCGACGCCCCTTGTAGCGTCTGCACCACGCACGACCCAGGGGGCATGCGTTTCATCAAACGCGTACCCTCATCCGCGCTGGGAATCAGGTTATCGTTTGTTGACACCAGGACCAGGGTTTTTATGGTTTGTCTTTTTGTGGGACTGGATTTGTTGGAAGACTCCATGTCTTCCATATCACCAAACCTCTCGAGCGCCCCAACCGCGTTGACGGAGGCACACCCTTCCTCTAAGATCTTCAAACGGTGCGCCAGCGTGTTTCTGGGAATAATCGACGAGAGCTGGCCGAGGGCGGGGAAAAGGTTCGCGAGCTCAGCCAACGCCGCGGCGACGCCGGCGGGGGTTTGTAACGGGTCGGTAGTCGCGTTTGTGGTGGAGTTCAAGGCACCCACGGCGCCCGCCGCCGCGGCTTTCAGCGCGCCTTCCAGTAACTTGGGCGGGTCGAACAACACTGGGGCTAAGACGTACGGCACGGCTTTGTACACATCTTCCGGTAAACTCGGAAGCCACGGCCCTAACAACGGCCAGACACTGCGGTCGAAGCTCGACCCGGGGTTCACTAACACCAGCTTATCCACCAAATCCGGCCTTTGCTGCGCCACGCCCAGCGCGACTAAACCGCCCATGGATTCGCCCAACAGATACACGACTCGGTTACCACCCGTCGCGTCGGTACCGGTCCTTCTGGTCCTTGGTTCGAATCCCGCAGCGCCTTCCGGGTTTTTACCTTCTCCTTCCGGGTTCTTAATTCCCTCCAGGTACTGCACCACCACCTGTACCAGCGTTGAAAAGTCGGCCCGGTCGTTCACCGGGACGTTCAGGCAACTTACGTTGAAATCTTCGTGAAGCGAAGCGAACTGCGAACTCGCCGCGAACCCGGTGCCGTCCAGGCCGGGAACGTACAGCAGGGTGGGCTTTGAGACAATTGCTTTGACGTAGTCGTCAGAGACGTACTCTTTGACCGACCCTTTAGAGGCGTGCCCTTTGACCGACCTAAAGTCATCCCGAATCGGTGAGAAGAACCTGGGCGGGCCTCCCGTGTGTGTCGCGAGCAAATCATTCAGCGTCACACCGTTCGTGTCGCCCCGGCCTTGCCGCGCGATGGACCGCACGAACGTGTTTTCGTTCGCGGACGATGGGGTTTTGGGGAAGGACTCCGGATTGCTACCCTTGTCTGACACAGTTTCCAAAGGCACGGCGTTACCTTCGTCGTCCTGGTCAACCTCCTGCTCCGTCGTAGACGCGGTCTCCACCGCGCGCGCGCGCACCACACGTCGACCTCGAACTTTCGTCGGCACCGACGTCATCCTCTTCGATGACGACGCCGCGACCGCGGTGGGCCGCACGCCGCGCCCGACGTGGCATCGCGCGGGGGCGACGGCCGCGGTAAACGACTCAGCCGCGAGCATCCTCGGCGCTGTGATAAACGCAAGCGCCTCCAAGCGCGGAGAGATGTGACTGAAGTCACGCGAGATGTTGGAGGTGACGAGTGAAGAAAGCAAGCAGAGCCACGAACCGGCGGACGACGTCTACGTGGCGTGTTTTGAGGTGAACATATGCAAACAGTCAGACAGGTCACACAGGCGACAGAAGCAAAGGGCATCGCCCCTGGAAAGACCCATGTAGCTTGCTGCCCATCTGATCATTCGTTTTCCGTTGCTTCGTGGGAAAGTTCGTTGCATCTCTTCGTTCGTTGGAACCGCCGACACTCCGAAACGCGCGGCGGGCGTGATTACCGTACTCAACACACATGCCTCGCGGTAATAACAAGGCGAAGTTCTACGGCGTGGCGCACGGTCACGAACCCGGTGTGTACGCGTCGTGGGACGAAGCGTCGAAACAGGTGACCGGCATGAAAGGCGCGCTGCACAAATCTTTCGGGAGCGAAGCCGAGGCGGCGGCGTGGGTCACGGCGAACGCGGGTGGTGGTGGTGGTGATGTCGGGTCACGACCGGCAGTGCCAAACCGGGTGATGGGTGTCACCTCACCGCCGACGTCACCCAACCAGAGACGCACCGCCGCGCCGAGCTCGCGAAGCTTCGGCAGGGGCATGTCCACGAACGCCAACGAGAGGATGGATGACAAGGATGGCGATGCCGTTTCCCGAATCCCATCCGACGATGCCGTTTCCCCAAAACCATCCACGTCGCAGCCCAAACCTAAGCTGCCGCCCGGCAAGTACCTCATGCTGTTCGACGGCGCGTGCCGGGGTAACCCGGGCGCGAGTGGCGCGGGGGCGTTGCTTAAACGGGACGACGAGACTATTGATGACCATCTTAAAAAAGGCGACGTGGTGTTCGAGTTGGCGACGTACTTGGGCGACGATTTGACCAACAACGAGAGCGAATACAGGTCGTTAATCGCGGGGTTGCGGTCCGCGAGCGATTTAGGCGTGACGCACTTGCGCGTCAAAGGCGACTCAAAGCTCGTGGTGAGCCAGGTTAACGGAACGTGGCAGGTTAAAAAGGAACACTTGTTACCATTGCTTAATGAAGCTCGGGGGATTATTAAAGACGCGCCGTTTGCGAAGAACTTTTCCTTGAAACACGTGGAGCGCGAGGTACGTGTTGGGGCTTTCCCAAATCCCGACACTGTTCGGCTCGATTACGGGTGACTGTTTGCTCATACCTGTTACACATTACGAAAGACTGACACTTTCTTTTACGTATCTCAGTTCAACTCTGAAGCGGACGCGCTCGCGAACGTGGGGGTTAGTCTCGGGCAACGGCGAGGCAAGGGGGTTAACGTGGGGGGGGGGCTGCTTACACGAGAGGTGCTCGTGGGGTGTGGGGTGTTGGACGAGTCAAACGCGGACGGGCACGGGATCGGGACGGAGTTGGGCGGTGAATCGGTTTCGGAGCGAGAAGGAGCGCGCGGCGGCGGCGGCTACGATGGCAACGGCCTGGGAGGACCCGGCGGACGGTTCACCACCCTGGGCGGGTTCGCCAGTGGAAAAATGCCCCAATTCGTCAGGCCAGCGGGGTTCACCAGAGCCATGTCCGTCTCCTCCGCGGGTAAAAGGCCTTTCCCCAAGGTGGGGGGCCTGGGGAATTCGACCGTCACAAACCAACAAAAAGGGAAACACCCACGGGTCGACGACCCGGAAAGAACAACTCAAACACAACTCACCAAATCCTGCGAAACCGAAAAAGGTAAAAATGTTCCCGACTCCGTGCTGTTCGCGTCCCTGACGGTTTCGCGAATGCGACACGCGAACAACGCGGCGAGGTTCGGAGCAAACGTGTTGCGAGTGGCGAGGTTTTTCGTGTAGCGTACGTGTTGTTTGTGTGTGTATCTAGTCTACAATTAATCTAACACAAAACACGCCCTACCTCCCCGTCCTCGTTCGTACTTCACACTCGGAACGCGTTTGGAACCCCGGTGTCCTTCGCCGCGTTGGCGGGGGCGGGCAGGGGAACGGGTCGACTTCGTGTATCGCCTTCGACTCGCAAACGAATGCTTTTTTTCCCCACAGATTTCTCCCGGAGCTCCGCGTCTTCCCTCGCCACGCGCGCGCGCTCCAAACGGGCGGTTTTTTTTTGCGCGGAAACAAGCGCAGCAGCCGCCTCCGCGCGAAGCGTCGCGGACGCTCCGGGATGATCAGGTGACTCGGCGAAATCTGAAAAATCGTCAGCCACGTCGCTCGCGTTGTGTTCCTCGACAACGTCGAAAACGACTTTGCGTTTAACTCGCGAAATTTGTTTTGGCGGACGTGTTTGTTTCGGTTCGCTCAGGGGCGTGTGCGTCCCGGGTGTCGTGTCACGTTTCGTACCCAGAATTTTTCCGCCCCGTTTCGTATCAGAAAGAATAGGCCGCCGTTCCTCTGCTGCGACGGTACTGTGTTCGCCCCCGAACGCCGCCCACACGCCTTTGGTCAACGCAACCGCGTCGGCGCCGAACCCCCTCGGCGGTTTCTTCGTTGAGGGTTTCACCGCAAGCAAACCCGATTCTTCGTCGCCCCCTTCTTCGTCCGAGTCAAGCTCGGAGTCGTCGTACGTGGGGACGCCTCGGAGCTTACTTTTGTGTTTGTGGGTACCTCTTTGTACCAGTGTACGCCGCGCTTGCGCGATCGCGGCGATCGCGACGATCACAAAAGACCCTCCCGCGAGAAATTGATGACTCGGCGACCAGTCGCGTACGCCGGCCAAGCGCCGCGTCGGGGCGAACCCGAAAGTTTCAGGTTTGCCGTCGCCCGCGAACGCGCCTTGGCTCGACACGGAGGGCAACAAGGAAGGGTCATAATTTGTCGCTTGATTCGTAGCTTGATTCGTAACGGTCCGTGAAACGGCTTTTGTAACGCTCGTCGTAACGGCTTTCGAGCCGCCGCATTTCTTCCTGGGAACCCAGCGACACGCCGCGAACTTTTGCGCGTCGCACGCGTACACTTCAACGAGCAAAGAGCTCGTCGCGCTCGTCGCGCTCGTTTCCGTTCCCAACGCGCCGCAGGTTTTCGTTTGGCGACAAACGTAGTCGCCTACTGATTCCTCGTACCCCAAATAGGACGATGACTGAGAATAACCCTCACTCCTTGAGTCGTCCAGGACAAGGCCATCATCAACGGAGTCATCCCACGCCCTGCCGAGTCGCGAAACCGACCGCACCTTTTCGAAGCGGAACGTTTCGTCGCCGAGCGCGTTTTTGTTCGCGCGTCGCGAATGACTCGGTTGCGTTTCCGGACTCCTGGAAGAAGTTTCGGAAGAAGTCTTGGAAGACTTGGAAGAATGTATCGACGCCCTGTTGGTGGTCTTGGTGGATGCCTTCTTCGTCGCCTTCGTCGGCGTCATCGCCGGCTTGGACGACACTCGCCGGTCGGTCGCGAGTTTCACGGATGAGGTTTCGGTACCGCCGGAGTCGGAACCGAGTGTTACTTCCGAGGTATAGCTTTCTGTCGCGTCTTCCGCGGCGTCGTCGTCCACTGATTCCGAAAGAGCTTCGCACCGGTTCACCATCCCTGTTGTCGGACACGACCCGGCGCCGGCGCCGCCGCGTTCCACGCGAACGCACGCACTCGGCCCGTCAGCGTCTGCGACTAGGGACAGGTCGATGTCGAAGCAAGCATCCGAAGCATCCGAAGCAACTCTGTCATCCTGACTAGCCCCCATAGAAGACGCGCCGGGGCACTCGCAAAGACAAGCGCCGTGATTTGTCGACTCGTCGATTGCGTTTTTCGCGCCCCCTACGGACGCGACGCTGTTTTTGATCCAACTCCAAACCGAGTGCCTCGCCCCCAAACGAGCGTAGGGTTTTTTAGTTTCCGTGGCTGAGCGCGTTTCGTGAGGCACGGTGCCAACCGTCTGACTCACGTCGTCGTGCTCAGTCAGAGTCAAATGGTCATCCGTAACCGCCGACGACACGACAGTCGGCCACTGCGCGAAGATGTTCGCGGCTGGATTTTCGTTGGATTTGTCTTCCAAAGGATTTTTAGCCAGGTTTCGATTCTCGGAGTCGTCGTCAACAACAGTCGTCCCATCATCCAAGCTCGATTTGTGTTCCCGAACAGGATCATCCAGTACCGCGCGTAACTCGGCGTCAAACGCGGCAAGCGCCCCCAGTCTGGCCTTCAGTTTTTTTTGCGATCCAGGCGCCAAGTCCGCCAGGAAATCGTCCGCCTCGGCAGAGGCGCGGTGAGAAATAGGCAAAACGACTCGCCGGTCGTTGGAGTCGGCGGACGGCGTCGCGGCCGGCGGCGAATCCACTTTCCTTTTTTTAGGCCCGGCGGTTTTCAACTTTTCGTCATGCCCGTATGGCCTTTTAGTCTGCTCACCCTTCCCGCCGTGCACCGAAACCCGGACGAAGTCCATATCGCGCATATTGAACACACGCGGCGGGGTGTCATCTTTCTTCCAGCGTCCCGGGACATCCGCGCCGCGTGTCGGTTTTGAAACCGTATCGGAACCCAAACGGTCCGACTTTTTACGTTTGGAAATCGCACCAACTTCGCGACGCGAAAAGAAACTCGCTTCCGCGTTGGCGTCAGGGTTCTCTTGTCGGACCGTTTTCGAGAAATCTTCCGAAGACTGTTCCGAAGACTGTTCCGAAGACTCCTCCCAAGACTCCTCCCAAGACGGTTCCCAAGAACCTACCCCAAAAGTGTCACCTTGGTGCGCCCTGGCGTCAACAAGCGCGTCCGAAAACGCAACCCGCGCCTTCGCAACCTCTTGTTCACGCGCATCCAGCCGCGCCTCCCGCAGTTGTTGTTGCTCCGCGATTTGCGATTCCCGCCACGCAACCGCGGCTTCCTTACCAGCCGCCTGTCGCTCGCGCCTGTCGAGCGCCTTTTCCATCGAAGCCGCCTCCGCGATTTCGGCAAGCGCGTTTTGGTACGCGGCTTTGTATTTGCTTTGGAGTTGAAAAAAAAAGTGTCAGTCTTTCGTAACGTGAGTGAGCAATTACTCTGGACAATCGGCAAAACAGTCGTCCGGGATTTGCAAAACGCCCTCCGGCCGTACCTTTGCGTTTTTTCCAACGTGCTCAACTTCTTTTCGTACGACGTTCTTTGCGCAAGCTCTTGTTGCGATAAACGAACCGAAACGTCCGCGTACCACCGCGCCTTGGCGTTAGTCAAACGAACAACCTCGGCGTCCACCAACGCGTTGCCCGTGCCCGTGGAGGTTGGAAATTCGTACGCGGCGTCGGTGTGAAGCTGGTACTTTGGATCAATTGCCGTGCTTGGATCGAACCTCGGTGACTCCGAGCGCGAATACGTGCTGAGTGGTAAATCGCCCCCACGCGCATTTACCCCGCCCACCGCGGCTCGGAAGGAATCCTCAAACGCGCTTTGCACTAAATCCCTGACCGCGTTTGAGGAGGCGTCCGCTTCCGCGTTTTCGTGCGACTCGGCACGCGTGTCTCTCGATACCGTAACTTTCGCGTCACCGCCGGAGGTCGACCTGGCGGTTGACGTACCACCAACACCACGGACGTCATACCGCGCATCCCTACCACCAACAAACGGTTCAGACTGTTTACCCACACCGACACCCCCGGGACGCGCCACCGGCGACACGGCTCCCCAAAGCAGTTTCAGCAACGCGTAGTCGTCGCTGAATGAAGTTTTCGCAGCTCCGTTGGTAGTACCTCCGTCGCCGTCGCCAAGAACCGACGCCGCCTCGGCGCGACACGTTTCTGTGCCGAACACGGTTCTTCCAAGACTCACCACCAAAGCGTTCCGTTCCGACAACATGAAAATCGCCGATCCGCGGTTCCCAAGAAACACGTCGACTTTTTCGGTAACTGTCTTGCCGAAAAGCAACCCGTGGGAGGGTAACCCTTTTGCGCTGAGATTGTAAAAAGAAAAGTGTCAGTCTCTCGTAATGTGTATGAGTAAACAGTCAGGGTAATGGGCAGAGGTAATAGTCCCTTCTCGTACGAGTATGGGCAATCAGTCGGCGGAACGTGGTGAGTGGGAAATACGCACCTTTCTCCGCACGCGCGCGCCGAGGTAACGGGGGCGCAACAGGAGTGTTCCGTATTTCCGGATTTGTGAGACTCGCTACCTGTACTACCCAAGCTACTACTAACAAGCGGGTCGTGACTCCACGCCAACAACCCGAAGGCTTTGTTTGCGTTTGGAAAGTTCATGGCTGATGAAAAGGCTTCGCGGGTGAACTTCGGGGACAGGATTTGAACTGGACGATTGGTACCGCCGTCGATCCAGCGCCCGGCGTTCAGGAAAAGCTGCGCCAGCTTTGCGACGTCGCGACAGGTCGTCCGTATTTGTCCGCCCGAGTACCACGTCTTGAACGTACTGGTAACAGTCTCGATATTCCCAACGTACGGTTGGTTAGTACGTTTAACTCCATTAAACATGGTCCCGGTGTCGATCCCCAGCGGCGTGCCCAACACGGCCGAAGCGAAGTTCTCAACGCTCGCGCCGCTTGTTTTTTCAATCAGGGAGAAAAGCAGGCCCACGAACTTCGGGTCGTCGTCCACGCGAAAAACAATCCCTGGAGCGACCTCGCCCCCGCCGTGCGTCTGCGAAAGCAGGTGCCGAGGGGTTACTTTTAACCCGTGAACCGCACCGAACACCGGAAAGACTGACTCTTGTAGCCCGTACATAACTAGAGGTACGTCCAGGGCGAACAAACCTTTCGTCACCGCCGCGCCAACCAGCGCCACGGTGGCGATGGCCCCGACCGAATCCGTGCGCGCTGTGGTGTCTTTGTCCACGCCCCACCGCGTGTCGTACGTCTCACCGATTATCTCGCCGTCCCTCACCACCACCAAACAGGACCGGCCGGGCAGTTCCATCATCGAGCCGATCGTCTCGGCAAGCGACTCAGGGGAAACCCCGTGGGACTGTGCGTCGCCGACGCGCCACGGATCGCTTCCCGGGCCGAGGCCGAGTCCGAGATGATGGCCATTTCCACCTATCACGGAACCGTGCTCGCCGCCCGCGACGTACGGCGTTCCGCTCCCGTCGTCGTACACCGCCGCGTGCCCGCCCCGTGTCGTGAACGCAAGCGCGACGAGCGCGACACGTACCAACACGGGCCGGCGCATGGCCCCGGTGCCGTGACGCGCGCGTCGGCTCGAGTGATGGGATGGCGAGGCGTCGTTGCTTGGTTGTCGTGTAACACCACTTGCCGATTTTTTGGTTCATTCGAATCAGCGGAAAACGGCACGCCTCGTTTCGGCCCGTGTCAGTCGCGCGGGCGCGCACGCCAAGCGTCCGTGGGGACCGATACGCGTTTTTGACCGGACTTGCGTGACCTTCCCGTTCGCGGAATACGTAGACTGCGCATTGCGTCATGTCCGCCCCGACCACCGCACCTAACCAACCCGAGGAGCAGCCGTGGGTCGCCACCGTGGATGCCACAAAAGGCCTGCCCCTAGCCGAGGCGCGATTGATGGCTAAACGGTTCTGGTACCTGGGGTGGTTCCTGTTACCCCTGGCGTGGGCGACGAACGCGTATTACTTCTGGCCGCACGTGTCTGGAGAGGTGGGTATGGTAGGAGGGGACAGCGATGAGGCGCTTCTGAGAAGTGATGACACCACTGGTGACACCACGCGTGAAGAAGGCACTGCGACGAGCACGTCCACGCACGCGCAGCAAAAAAACACCATCACGGTCGACCCGGTGATTAAAAAATACGCCACCCGATCCTTACGCGGCGCGCTGGCCGTCTTCGCGGTGGCGCTTTTGTGGGCGGTGGCGTTTACGTTTGGGGGGAAGGAGATGCTCGGCGACACGACGTGGAAGTGGCTTTCGATAACCGCGCAGCCGCCGCCGGCGGAGTAGCTAAGGGGGTGAAGAGTAGGTGGGGGTGTGACGAATGAGACAATTAGAATTTCGCGAACAACGAACTGCTGAAATCAATAACCTCACGCAATGCGTCACTTTCCATCACGCCCGCGTCCCGGGCCGCGTGGGAGTGGTACGGTACGCCGAAAAGCGGTGTTTCGCGCCAGACGCGTCCTGGCCGCGCGCCTTCACGCCAAAACCCTGACCAGCCATGGCGGACATGCAGGCTTTGTTCGCGGAGATGCGCAAGGCGCAGACCGGGGGCCGGGATTTCGCGGCCGACGCCGCCGCCGCGACGGCAGATGCGTCTTCCGATGGCTCTTCCGATGAGGAGGAGGACGAGTACCTACCCTCCCGTGCCATGAACACGGAGACGCAACGTGGTGTCATCGCGGTTTCCGAGTTTGGCAAGCAGCGAAAGAAAGTTCGGCGTGACAACGATGAGCCAAAACGGCGCGGCGACCCTTCGTCGGAGGCTTCGCGGCACCGGGCGATTTCGTCAATCGCGTCGGTGTTTGAATCCGCGTGCGGCAAAACCTTGGGCGGCCGCTGGTGGTCGCACTTCGAGAACTGGCTGTACTCGGTACGAGCTAGCTCTGCTGCTGCCAAGGCAGTGGAACAAAGAAGCCAGAAAGGTAACAGCAATGACGAGTCGTTAACCCTGGACCCGGTGTTACCGGACGCCGAATGCGCGAAGAAAGATGCGGCGCTGGCGAAAAAACTGGAAGCCGCCGGTCTCACGAAGTACGAAATCGTGGGCGTAGGTTTGGAGCTTTCAAAAGCCGTGGGGAAAGCCCGCGCGATGCTCACGAAAGAACACTCCGCAGGGAAACGAAAGTTCGTCAAGATGAGTGCTCCGTTCGAGGTGGGGGGGAACGGGGAGCCCGGGGTGTATCCTGAAAATAAAAATAAAAACGGCGACGAAAAAACCACAAAAGCCGGCGCGCGAAAAGTTTCCCTCACCTTTGGGAAAGGTGAGTATTTATAATCACCACATTCCGCCTACCTGATTGCCCATACTCGTACCAGGAGAGACTATTACGACCAGAAAGGACTATTCCCTCGGACTGTTACCCTGACTGTTTACTCATACCAATCCCTCATACACGTTACGACCGACTGACACTTTCGGCTTTCATCGGAAAAGTTTCCCTCGAGGTAAACGTCGCGCACCTCGAAAAGCTAAAAGCGTTACACTGTAAATACGCGCAGCCTAGACAACACCGCCAGGACCAACACAAGTTCAAGGATGACCTGTTTTGCGTTTTATCGAGGTACAACTCCGCGCAGGGCGGGCACTACAAAGCGGGCGCGATGCAAGCGGCAGTGCCCGGTGCGTTTTTGCAATACCTCCACGACAGTTTCGACGTCGCAATGGAACTGTGCGCGTCACCGCTAAACACGCACTGGCGCAGGTACTGCAGCGCGTATTGCGACATTGATCAGCACTTTGGGAGTGTGGGTGACGTGTTCAAGTTTCGGCCCACGTCGGGGAGCTTCGAGGCGAACCCTCCTTTCGACGATTTGTTCATTGGGAAGATGGTTACGCACTTTGAAAAGCTGTTGGGGAACACTGACGAGGCGCTTTCGTTTTGCGTGGTGCTCCCGCGCTTACCTACGACTAAGTGGCACAAAGAAATTACCGCTTCGCGATTTTTAGCAAAAAGGTCAACTCTCGAAAAAGGAAAGCACGGCTTCATCGCGGGTGGCCAGCAGACTCGTGTGGCGCGAACCACGCCGAGCGCCGCGGCGACGGACGTTATTTTTTTGCAAAACACGGCGGGAAAGAAAAAGTGGCCGGTGACCGAGGAAAACGTAAAAGGGATGAAACGAGCATTCGCGGACGGGTTGAAGGGGAAGGGGAAGGGTAAGGATGATGACGAAGATGATGACGGGAGTCACGAAAGGAGTGACTCGGATACCGAGACGGTAAATGACGAGTTAAACGCTGCGACCGCTGGGTTATGTGACACAACTGGCGACTACGATTTGCAATCAGCGCTTCGTC
>Ga0209710_1000289_pt1 | contig 53197 bp, 52 predicted proteins | sample ArcticOcean_MG_C_5_FD_187436 | JGI IMG/M metagenome (GOLD analysis project Ga0209710, IMG submission 187436) | Marine microbial communities from western Arctic Ocean - ArcticOcean_MG_CB4_138 (SPAdes) (version 2) | ecosystem: Environmental > Aquatic > Marine > Oceanic | place: Arctic Ocean...
TACTGGCTTTACTTAGAGTACTGGCTTTACCAGTACCTAGAGTACGACTGCTACTGTTACCGCGGCCACTCCGTTGGACCCGTTTCAGATCCCGCAATACCGCAGAGTACGGGGCCTACCCTTTCCAATCCCGTAATGACTGACACATTACTTCTTCTTTTTCGTGCCAGGCGCGTCTTTAGCCGTGGCGTGCGGTGCCCCCGTCGGGCCGGAAGGCCCGCTGGTGCACGTCGGCGCCGGTGTGGCGTCTCTGTGCACGCGGCAAATGCGGGGCACGAAACACGGAGGCATGTTCGACGCGTTCCACAACGACGCGGATGGCCGGGACTTTCTCAGCGCGGGCGTCGCGGCCGGCTTGGCCGCCGCGTTCGGCGCGCCCGTGGGCGGGGTTTTGTTTTCCCTGGGTACGGGCCTTTCCCAATCACCACGTTCCGCCTCTGCGATTGCCCATACGAAACTGACACTTTCTTTTTTATCGAGATAAGAGGAAGCGAGCACGCACTGGTCGCACAGCACGACTTGGAGGTCGCTGCTGTGCGCGGCGTTGGCGGTGTTCGTGACCACCGTGGCCCGCGCGGCGATGCCCAAAAGTGGAGCCTGGGCGGGCAAGGCGTCGGCGACGATTCTTTCTCTCGGCGGATCCACCGGCGTGATTCCCATGTCCGTCGAACAAAAGCGTGTTCCATCAAACGCGACGGACCCTAACAGTCCTCCTCTCGACGACGTGTTCGCGTATTTCCTGTGGGAACTCCCCTTGTTCGCGATGCTCGCCGCGGTCGCGGCGGTGCTCGGCGCAATTTTAACGCGCGCCTCCTCTGCGTTGTCGCCGCGGCGACCGACGTCGCCCCGGGCGCGAGTCATGGAAGCCGCGCTCGTCGCCGGGGTGTGCGCCGCGCTCGCCGTCTGCGCCGCCGCCAGTCTCGGCGCGTGCTTGCCTCGTGAAGACAACACGGAACGCACATCCCACTCCGTTGACGGCACCGATTACGTCCACGGACTTGCGTGTCCCAAAGGCCACGTCAACGACGTCGCGACGCTTCTGTTGGGTTTGAGGGACGACATAATCTCCGAGCTTCTCAGCGCCTCCAGCGATTTCACCCCGCTCGCGATCGCCGCTTCCCTGGTCGTGTTACTCACCACGATTCCCTTCGCGTGCGACGTGTCCTTCCCCTGCGGTTTGTTCATGCCCACGATCGCGTGGGGCGCGATGTTGGGGTCGCTGTGGGGCACGTTTGTGCGTTTTGTCGTCGAGCGCTTGGCGGGCGCCGACGTCGCGGACCGGGTGTCTCCCGGTTCGTACGCCGTCGTGGGCGCCGCGAGCGCGCTGGCTGGGATGTTCCGCAGCTCGATTTCTCTGGTGGTTATTATGGTGGAAGGTACCGGCCGAGTTGGAGCGCTGATGCCGCTGCTTCTCGGGGTCGCCGTGGCCAACCTGGTGGGCCCACGCGTGCACGGCGAGTCGTTTTACGAATCCCAACTCCGAACCAAGGGGGTTCCTTTTCTGCGACCGAGGCACGCGCACGCGCCGAAGAACGGATCCCGACGATTTGACACCGGCGACGGCGCGCGAGTGTCGTCGAGTGAGGATTTTTGCGTGCAAACCACGGTTTCGTCGCTGATCGCCGCGCACCCGGTTTGTTTCGGCGAGAAAACCACGGTGAGGGAAGTGACGGATGTTTTGCTGCACACGAAACACAACGGCTTCCCCGTGGTTTCCGGTGCCGGAAAGCTCGTCGGGTTCGTGTTAAGGTCGCAGCTCATGGTGCTTCTCGCGAGACGGGAGTTTGTGGAGATCCAAACAAACGATTTGCCACGGAACGGGACGGCTAACGAGCCCATCGAGCCGACGGCGGACGAGCCCGTCGCGCCGACGCTCGAGCAGTCGCGCGTCGCCGAACGCCGCGTGCTCGCCAACGACGCGGCGATGCGCACGTTCCACCACCGCCACGAGTTCAGCGACCGAAGCGTTTCCCTTTCCTCGGAAGCGGTGTCGAGGCTGGGGCTGACACCTTTGGAACTGGACAAGCACATGTACCTCACGGACTACATGAAAATAGCGCCCCTCGCGGTTTATTCGCAGTGCGCGGCGTGGCGCGCCGCGGGGTACTTTCGGTACGCGTTGGGCCTTTCCCAAATCCAGGCACACTGTTTCCTGCCCCTCTCTGACTGCACTACTAGTAACATTTACCAGTACTGGCAACTCTCCATACATCAAAAGTGCACTGTTTGCTTATACAGTACACCCATACCCAAGACTGACCCTTTTCGTTCCCAACCCCGCAGCGCCTCGGGGCTGCGACACCTCCCGGTGGTGGACTCGTTGAACAACGTGGTGGGGGTGTTAACGAGGCGCGACTTGGTGCCTGGGTTTTGGAACCGGCCGTGTGCGGACTTAACCGTGGTGCGTCCAAACGGCGCATCAACAACGCTGGATGTCACCGAACGACGCGCCAGAAACGCGTGGACTTCGTGGCGACGCGCCGGGGACGCGCCGGACGTGAGTCCAGACATACCTACGCATTTTTTTGAGACGAACACGAGTCCTGACACAGCGTGAAGGTGGATGAAGGGGTGTGGTGTTTGTGTTTATGTTTGCGTTTAGACTGTTTGCCTGTGTGTGAGACGTTTTGTTTAATCAAGATTCTTCGAATCACCACCGACCCATTTTTCTCAAAGGGCAAACGTCTCCCCTTGCGCGGCCATTCTCGCACGTCTCACCACACGATGGCGTCCAAGACTTGGAGCCAGATTTGGGTTCGCCCCGAGGTACGTAGCGCGTAGTGCGTTGGTTCGTGTGTGGACGTGATCCGTCGCGTCGGGGTACGCGGGCGGGTCGGAGAACCCTAGATAAATTGTTCCACTGAATGGAGCCCCCATCTGACTCACGCCAACCAGTCCTTTCGCTTCATGCCAACCGGACACGCTGACCGCCTTCTGTTCCCTCTTCCGACACAGGTGTACCCCATCTGGGCCGCGGTCGGCGGTGCTTTGTGCATCACCACGTTCTTCGTGACGCGACAGATCAGCACCTCCCCCGGGTTCCGGTACGTCGGTCCCCCTCCGCGCGCGCCCCGGTGATTCGGTCGTCTCCCCAAGTGAAGCGTGCATTTTATCCACCGCGTCCGCGTCCCTGATGGATGGCGACGCGCGCCTCGTCTACGCGGCCGTGCGCGGTCCCGCCCGTGTCCGTCCCCCGCGCGGCGTGCCGCGCGCGGCGTGGACCCGTGTCGCGTACCCCCGACCCCCACGCCTGCCCACAAAACTGACCTCTCCCCCATCCCCAAAATGTGTGTTCCCCTCTTTCTTTGTTTTGGTAAATGCGTGCAGCCCGTTCAAAGAAGGCCGCATGGAGGGCGTGCACGAGGGCAAGGCGAGGGTGAAGGAAGGCACGCAGTGGCGCGAGCACAGCATTCGCAAGTTCATGCGAACGCAAAAGCCGCAGATCTTCCCCGGTCTCAACGCCGCGATGACCAAGGCGAGCTGAGCGGCGGACGGAGCGACGGAAGAGTTTTGGTGCCGCGACAAATAAAGATGAAGCGAATGAGCGCGTAGACGCGTTTGGCAACCAAACGCACACGCGCGCGGTCTTCGTGGTATGTTATACATGTATCGTACGTTACGTGGCATCCGGTGCTCTTGGTCAATACTTTTCGTACTGGAGTCTTCTTTTCTCCATCCGGCGTGAAAGTTTAGTCTCGGCATCTCGCGTACTAAAAGTCAGTGCGTCCCGATCTCCTCGGCACTTTGGCGTATGCGCGCCACGTCGGTGCCCCCGTGCGTCGGGGTATTGGTTGGGTGTCACCGAACCGCACCGAGGTCGCGTGCTGTTTCCACGCGGCGCGGGGTTTCTTCCAGTGCCACCAGTTCCCCCGAGGTGGACGCGCTCGGGGCGTGGATTACCGGCCGTGGCGGAGACGTGTCGAAAACGAAAGTTGGTCACGGCGATCGCGGTCGCGGGTTGTTCGCGAAGAGAGACATCAAGTCTGGTGAAGTCGTTGTTCGCGTGCCTATCGCGTGCGCGTTGAGCGACAGTACGCGTAGGACACCGCCCTACCCCGACGCGCCTTGGGCCGTCCGGCTCGCCCATGCGCTGCTTCGCGAGCGCGAAAACGACGACCACGCGAAATACGCAAACACGCTCCCCACCGAAACCGTCGGGTTCGCAAACGCGTGCGTCGCGACGGACGACGTCGTCGTCGGCGACCTCGTCGCGGACGAGCACGCGCTTGACGAACTCGGTCGGTATCGGCTTTTACTGCAAAGCAGTCACGCCGCGGTTAAGGAGAAACACTCGTTCCAGGACTGGCGATGGGCGATGAGCTTGGTACACTCGCGGACGTTTCGGGTGCGGGAACCTCGCGCCGTCTCAAAGGACGGCGGCGAAAACAACAACAAAACAACAACAACAACCCGACGTCTACTCGTCCCGTACGTCGATTTGCTGAACCACGACTCACGGGCTGATTCCGTGTCGTGCCAGTGGGACGTTGTGTGGGACGATTCCGGTACGGGGGGTGGGGATTTCATGGTGACCGCCTGTCGGGATATTAAAAAAAACGCGGAGATAGTCGCGTCGTACGGCGAGCGCGACGATCGACACTTTTTTCTTTTCTTCGGGTTCCTTCCGAAACCCAACCCGCACAACCGTGTTACCCTGTTTCGGGGCTTGGAGGACGCGGCGTGGTGGTACGAGAACCTTTGCGGCGACGCAGACGACACACAGGAAGCGTGGAAAGGAGCCAGACACAAAGCGGTCCAAAAGGTTCAGGAGGAGACGAGAAATACAGACCCAGAGGTTGAAACCGAATTAAAAAATGACCCCTCGCAGCGAACGTGTGTCCACGCCGAGAACGAGGAAGCGGCGGCGCTTCGCGTTGGCGTGGATGCGTGTGTTGACACGCGGTTGCTACGGCTGTTCGAGCTGCTTTCCGGTGATTGCGACGTCGCAATCGCGGCCTGTCGAGTCCGAGCGCGGGTACGTGTTGGCCTTTCCCGAATCCCGCCTCCCGTATGTTCCCACACCGCCGACTGACACTTTCTTTTATTTATCCCAAGGAGCTTTTACAAACCCTCGGCGACGCCGAGGCGCGAGTTTCTGAAAATGAAAGCGAAACAGTTTTCGAAGACGACGTAGCCGTCTCGTTAGCGTCTGAGTACCGAGCGCGACGACGAGCGTTGCTTGAGGGTATAGCGTGATAGATGTTGACGCGGTTGTGTGGCGTGATGGATATTGAGCAGGTTGTCATGACAACGAAACGCAGCAGCGGACGTTTGTGTATTATTAAAACGTCAACTGCGGTACGAAGCAAGCTCATCGTGGAAGCTGTAGTATCGAGTGTTCCAAACCCGCTTCCGGTAACCGCGCCGCTAAAAACGCCCGAAGCTTCTGTGCGATTTTACTAAGGTCTGTGGTGCCTGCGCTGGCGCTGTTTTCGGTGCGATCGCGTGTACTGCTGTCTAACGGGCCACCACTGGAAGCACTCCTCGTGCCGATTTCATTCATCAGCCTCGCGCGTTCCCGAAACCCTCGCGCGCAGCCGTGACACCGGAAAACCTCGAAGTCACCGACGCTCGCCGCCGCGCCCGTCCACGCGCCGCACCCGAAACACCGCTGCATCCACCCGTGTTTGGGCATCTTCGAGTTGGGCAGGTAGGTGTTGGGAACGCCATTTGGGATGTCGGTCGGTACCTCGATCGTGTCGATTGACAGACACGGCGAGACACCGAGGGATTGTTTGTTCCGTTCGCGACTGATGAGCGACAAATCACTCGAGCCACTCGTTTTCTCGTCATTGGAATCGGCAAAGGAATCGCCGTCGAGATCAAGACGAGCGTGTGTCGTTTCAGCCTGCAGGCGTTCGACGCCCCGAGAAGAAGTCCCGACCCGCGCTCCCGCGCGTCGTGCGAACAGCGACGCGCGTGGGGTCGTCGGTGAGGATGCGGGGGGCGAATGGGTGGCGCGAAACACGACGGCGCCAATGGTTTGGCGCGTCACGGGGTGCTCTGTGTCCACAGCCGCGACCGCTCGCGCGCGATGTTGAACGCCAACGCACGCCTCGGGACGATCGGTGTAGGAGACACTTTGCCATTTGGCGCGCGACGGAGGCGTCGCCACGAACGGCGATACGGGGGCGGATTCCCTTTGCGCGTCATTCTCACGCGCGCGTTTCGTTCCCTTGGGGTCACCACCCGCGATCCCGAACACTCCCGAGGTCATCACCTCCGCGCGCATCACAAGTGTCGAACAGTGTTCCGGAACGCGCCATCGGAACGCCAAAAAGCGCGCGTGTCGCGGCCAATCAGGAAGCGACAAATCCCTCGCGAAGCAGTTTTGTTCTGCACGTGCGAACGACTGACGTGTGACCGACGTTTCAGGATGGAAAACGGCATCAAAGGACCGTCCTAAAGGAGTCCAAAGGGCACGCCCGTTTCAAAAAGAGGAATCGATTTTTATAGGAGTCGGGAAAGTTGCTCGAAAGTCGGCAAGGCGCTTTTTTGTTTCCCCGACGATGCGTGTAGACACACCGGGCCGCGCTCGCCGTCGCCATGGCCCCCGAGCAGATCGACCTCGTGACGGGCAAGCTGGTGAAGAACAAAGAAAGGGAGCTTCTCGCGGCGGCGACTCCCGAGGAGAAGGCTGCGCAAAAGGCGGCGAGGGCGGCGGAGAAGGATGCGAAGCGGTTGGCGAAGAAGGGTGGCGCCAGCAAAAAGGGCGCCGCCGGTGATGGCGACGCTTGCCAGGAAAGCGACAAGCCAGACGACGACACGCCCACGGTGGAGGACGTGGCTGCCGCGATTGCGAAGCTCACGACAGGCGGTGCGAAAGAGTCTGGCTACTCGGTTGTTTCCAGCCAGGAGATGCTCGCCAAGCAACGAGCCGTGACCGGCGTTTTGGCGAGCAACCCAAGCGCGAGTGACACGAAGATCGAAAAGTTCTCGGTCACCGTGGCGGGCGCTTGCTTGCTAGACGACGCGGTGTTAGAACTGAACGTCGGTACCAGGTACGGGTTCATCGGTATCAACGGCAGTGGCAAAACCAACGTGCTAAACGCGATTGCGATGAGGGAAATACCGGTACCGGAGCACGTGGATTTGTACCACCTGCACGCCGAGGCGGAGCCCACCGAAAGAACGGCGCTGGAGGCGGTTATCGACCACGTGACTGACGAGATTTTGAGGCTGGAAGCGGCGCAGGACTTGATCATAGAAACTTCAGGGGTGGACGACGAGCGCCTTGAGGTGATAAGCGACCGACTCGCGGAGCTGGACCCGGACACGTTCGAGTTCGAGGCGCGGAAAATACTGACGGGGCTCGGGTTTTCGAACAAAACCGTGTCCATGGAAAAAAAAACGCGTGACATGAGTGGCGGGTGGCGCATGCGGGTGTCCTTAGCCAAAGCACTGTTCGCGGCTCCCACACTACTGCTTCTTGACGAACCCACTAATCACCTCGATTTGGAAGCCTGCGTGTGGCTGGAAGAGCACTTGTCGCACTACAAGAAGTGCCTCCTAGTCGTCTCGCACAGCCAGGATTTCCTAAACACGGTGTGTAACAAAATCGTGTGGCTTCACGATTTCGACTTGAAGTACTACAGGTGCGGGGCTTTCCCAATCACCACGCTCCGCCTTCGCGATTGCCCATACTCGTCCTGACGAAAGGATTATTACCTCTGCCCATTACCCTGACTGCTTACTCATACACGTCACGACCGACTGACACTTTCGGCGTTAATCGTGCCAGCGGCAACTACACCACGTTCTGCGCGCAAGTCGAGGCGGAGGAAAAGATCCAAATGAAGCTTTACGAAAAGCAACAGGCTGATATGGCGAAACTGGCGGACTACGTCGAGGCGAACCACGCCAACGGCAAGGCGAGAAGCGCGGCTTCGAAGGACAAGGTTTTAACCAAAATCAAGGGAGAGGCGGTTTTGAAACCCAAACTCAAGGAAAACACGTTCACGTTTGAGTTTCCCGAGTGCGACAAACTGCCGTCGCCCGTGTTGCCGTTCGACGGGGTTTCTTTCTCCTACAGCGGAGAGAAACAAGACAACCTTTACGAGGATTTGGACATAGGGGTGGATTGCGATTCAAGGATCGCGCTAGTCGGTCCGAACGGGTGCGGCAAATCAACGCTTTTGAAACTGATGGCGGGCGAGCTAACCCCGACGAAAGGCGACGTGAAGCCGCACCCCGCTTTGTTGATCGGACGGTACAACCAGCACAGCGCGGAGCAGCTGGATCCCGTGAAAACCGTGTTCAACTTTTTCAAATCCACCTACCCCAACTCCCCGAAGTTCAAACGGACGGACGAGTTCTGGCGCGCCTGGCTGGATCGGTTCGGGCTGGACACGAAGATGCAAAACACGAAAATTGGGTGTTTAAGCGACGGCCAAAAGTCGCGCATCGTGTTCGCCATGATCAACATGCGCAACCCTAATTTGTTGTTACTTGATGAGCCCACGAACCACCTTGACGTGGATGCGATTGACGGCCTGGCGAACGCGATTAAAAAATTCAACGGAGGGGTGGTTTTGGTGTCGCACGATTTCAGGCTCATCGACCAAGTCGCGGACCAAATCTGGGTGTGCGAAAATAAAAAAGTCAGCAGGTGGCAAGGCACCATTCGCGAGTACAAAACCAAACTCGCAAAGGCGATGGGGTACTCGCATATTTAACAGAGAGTAGACTATTTACGAGGTGCATGAATTGTCGACTCCGTGATGCACAAACTACCCACGTCACATCAGCGCCTGCTTGATCATCCGCGCGCCCGCCGTCGCCACGAAGGTTCCGTGGCACGGGAGGACTTTGTCGAAGGGCAACGCCAACAGTTGCTTTTTCTTTTTCAAATACCGTTCCGGCACCACCATCGCGTTTTCGTAAAACGGTTTATACACCCGGTCCATCCCGAACTTCCACGCCGCGGTTTTCAAAGGCACGTCGTTTGGGTAATTCCACACTATGTCGGTGACGAACAAAACCCCACTGGGCTTGTGCAAACAGACGCACTCGTTGAAGAATGGTTTGTTGGTGAATGGATTTTTTTCGGCGCCGTCAAAGCACACGGCGGAAAATTCGTCCCCCGGGAAGGTACAATCGCCGTCAATAATTTCCACATCCCACGGTATGCCCGGTTCCTTGTTTTTCATACCAGGACAGCCGTACAACGTCGCGCTTGGGTACGCGCGTTTCCACTCAGATGCCCACGTCACGTGTTCGTAGTTTGGAGATACGACGTGCTTGACCGGGCCTATCGCGTCCACTGCGGCTTTCGTGCTTGCGTCTAAATAAACGGGCGAGTGCACCCAAACATCACCGTTCGCAAGCCGCACCACCCCCATCTTCCCGCCAACATCAATCGTGTTCCAAATGAATGGACGCTCCGCCGCCCACACCGTGTCCTTCACCAGGCAAGTGAGCACCGCGCCGGAAGGGTTGGACCAGGTTTTGGCGTACGCGGATGCGGAAACCGCAGTGCGAAACCTTGTTTTACTTTTTTTCGGTAGTGTCAGGTTTGGATGACGCGGACGAAACACGGTCGCACTCTTCGGGGGGACACGTCTTCCCCACGTGATCCTGGGGCACGCGGGCGCGAACGCGGACGTCGAGGTGGACGCTGACATCGAAGGGTGACACGCGCGCGCGCGCACGAATGCTGGGCACGAAAGCGTGGCCATCGACTCGTCGTTTCCGAGAATTCGTTTTTCGCCGCGCGCGTGATTTTTATTTCGGGAAACACGAAACCAGATTCGAGAAACTGATGCGCATTCCCTTCGCACACGACGCGCGCTCGACGCGAAGGATGTGCGCGATGTCGTCTGCGCTGCCGTGCGTGTCGACCGTGGGTCGTCGCGGCGCGTCGTCACGCATTTCTCGGGCTCGGACACGTAATCGGTCGTCGCGAATCCGTCCCCGACTCGTGTCCGCATCTTCCGGTGCGAAATCGGGGACCGCAGTTCCCGAGGAAGAACACGAAGCGGTTGCGTACCGCACGCATTTGTTCGCGTCCGTGGACCTGTGGTCCACGTCTCTCAGAGAGTCTCTTCCCGGGGGAGGTTTACAGGAAGCCGGAAACAACACGCGGACGCCCCGATTCACGCTAACGTACATGCCCATGCGCAACCGGTGCGAGGTGTCCAGACTGATTTTGTAAGATGCGGGGTGCCTCACGTCGTTTTCGACGCAGTCGGGTTCAGGTTGTGGACGGCGAACACGAAATCGCGAAGCTCGACTCGCTTTTTTCGTTTCACGTCGCCGCACTGCGCAACGACGGGCGGACGCACGAGGGCGATTTGTTTTCATCGGACGCGTTGGCGCTAGAAGCCGAGACGACAAGTAGTGACACGAGCCGCCTGACCAGAAAAACAGCCACCCACTACCGAGCCTCGAAACGCGTGAACGAGTCGTCGGTGCCGGAAACGAGCCGGTCGGCGCGCTTTGCGTTTTCGAGGGCCGGTTGGAACGGAGTGGCACGGGTTATTTTTTTGACCGAAGAACGCCGAGTTACGCCGACCTCGCGTTGTTCTGCGAGCTCCTTGAGCTTTCCGAGGCTGACAAAGTTCCAACGTTTGCGTTAGGGTTCGAGTTGCCGCGATTGGGAAACCTGTTGGAAAACCATGACGCGACGGCCGGGACGTCCGCGAAGTACGTACGGTCGCCGCGACGCGCGCCGCGGTACAAACGGCCGGGGTATACCTACGTCGAGTAAGTTTTTAATACCTTCACGAGGTACCGTACGCAGTAGTGTAGTAGGTAGTTGTGGTCAATCGTTGTTATACTCGTCTGGTTAAAATCCTACCCTATTACGCGCGCGGCGTGAGTTCGTGCCCGAACAAAGACGTGAACACCTTCTTTGACACTAACGGCCCTACCGTTCGGTTTCCCGTGAGGGGTAAACTTTGCAGAAGCGCGCTTGCGGTTTCTTTGCTTGCGCATTTCCCGTACGCCATGTTCAGCGAAAACGGCGTCGGGTACTTGTCGATAATCCCCTGCGCGATCTCGGGCCCCAAACCGGGAACCGCCATCAGCATCCCGCCCCACACGTTTCGCAGGGTGCTCAGGGACCGCTTCGTGTTGGTCAGCCTCGCGTTGTACTCCTGTAGTGGGATTGGCAAGTGGTCCGTGGTGTCACCGCTACTACATAAAGCCGGCTTCGCGCCGTCGCTCGAGGTCAACGACCCGTACAGATCCGTCATCGCGACCGTCATACGGCCGTACGTCTCGAACGTTTCTTTTTGGTGCTCCGTGCGAATCACGGAAAACCCGTCCCACACCTCGGTCTGTACCGTGGCGCTCCCCACGGCTTTGACGCTTTGCTCCGCCACCCCGAACGAGCTGGACCACTTCGAAACGTCGCCCTCCACCAAGTAACCCAAGGAACGGACGCCGCTGTAAAAGAGAAAAGTGTCAGCTTGTTGTATGGGCAAACAGTGCGCCTGGATTTGGGAAACGCGCAAGGCCGTACCTTTTCTTCAGGAAAAACTTTTGCTGCCGGTACCGGTCGTCCTGGATGGAAATCCGCAAATCGTCCAGGGATTTCCTGCGATTGGTACACGAAAAGTGGTTAACGTCCCGTGTTGGGCGTGTATTGGACGTGTATTGCACGATGTGTGGACAGCAGTCGTGGTAATCGGTATGTGTATTGGACGTGTATTGGACGATGTATGGACAACAGTCACCGTAATCGGTCTGAACAGTCGTAGTAATCGGTCCGAACAGTCACCAGCTGGGAGATAAAACAGTGTGTGGCGGATTTGGGAAAGCCGCAAGGCCGTACCTCTCCACCACGAAGTCCAACACGAAATCGTTTTGGGGGCCGGGGTGGTGTGGTTTTCGCCGCGCGACCCAGGTCGCGTCCCCGCACTCCAGGTGCCCAACCTCGGCGAGGATGCCGTGCGTGGACGCGATGCGCTGGACTTCCTCCTGGCGGTGGTCGGCTCTGGTTTGGTTGGCGCCTCGGCGCGCGCCCCCGAACTGCTCGCGGTTATCCACGATCAAAACCACGTCGTACACGTCTTTGAACGCGACGCCTCGCGGGAACGGGGGGAGGCGAAGTTGTCGACCGGAACAGGTTGACATCGCGGGGTGTTCCCGCTGGCGGTTACCGGACCGCGCCACGAAGTCGTCAACGAACCGCGCGTTGTCGTCCCGAAAAGGCGCGGCGTCATCTTCGTCGTCGCTGAGAATCACGATGTCGTCATCCATGGGCGAGGCGGACGGTTGAGGGGGGGGTCTTCGCGTAAACTCGAGCGGCGCGTCCTCCCTCGTCGCCTTCGTCGCCGCGGATGATAGACACCGGGTTTCGCGGTCGCGCTCCCCAGATCGACGCAACTCCGCCGCGGCGTCAATCGCGCGTTCCGCGACGCGACGACGCTCCGCCGCCGCGGCGGCGTGGTCGCCAGGCGTCGCGGCCGTGCCAATCGTCGTATTTCCATTTAAAGTTCCCATCGCACCAGCCGGCATCGTCTCTGCCCTCGCCGCCGCGCGTACCCGGGCAATCTCTTCAAGCGTCGCCGCCCTCGCGCGCTCGCGGCGAAGCGTCGCGTCGTTTACCGGCGGTTGCTGTTGCTGTTTTTGTCGTCGCGGCTCCGGCGCTTCGTCCGCGAACGTCTCCGTATTTGGCCTCGCCGCGGCGCGGACAACTGGTGGGTCGATCGGACCGGGCGGCACCGGGGCATCACTTCCCGACCCCGACGCCCCGCCTGTCGCGCCACCGCCGCCAGCCTCCCCACCCATCAGCACCGCTTCCCGTTCCAAGTTCGCCGCCGCGATGTCGCTCGCGCTCATCAGCCCGCAAACGCAATCCCCCCGCTGCTCCGCCGCGGCGTGAAGCCACGACCCTAGCATCTTCCCCTCGTCCGTTAGACGGATCTGCATCGGAACGCTCCAGCACATGACCATCGGCGCGGGCCAGCCTTTCGGGGCGACTTTCAGCTGCTTCCCGAAACAAGTCCACCCCGAGTACGAGAACTGCGCTTTGTCGCCCCCTGTGATTGTGTCCACGAAAGGTGGTTAACGTCTTTCGGACCGCGCGTGTTACGTAATTACCTAACTCTGGTCAATCGGCAAACGCTGTGCCGCCTGATTTGGGAAAGCCCCAACACGTACTGTACCCGCGCGCGCCACCCGCCGCGGCGGCGGCGATATCCGCGTTTCCTTTCGGGTAAATGCCTTGTTGCGATAAGTCGGATTCCTCCGCCTCGTCCATCAAGGTTTTTTTATCCGTAGTAACCACGCCTTGCAACGAAAGCCTGTGAAGCGTGACTAACAGCGCGAACGGCGCGGTGCGGTACCCCGGTTCCCACCGCGACGGTTTCTTCGCGGGCGGTTTCTTCTTGGATTTCTTTGCCGGCGGAGGCTCGGCGGCGGGCGGGCGGTTTTGGTTTCGGTTTTGTGCGTCAGGTGGTGTGTTGTCCATGTCGAGTGCGATTACGTCGTCATCCACACCTCTAGGGTCGTACCGGTTTCGTTGCTGCTGCGATTCGTTCGGCGTGCCCGGCTTGGCGGCGGGCGCGGGTTTCGCGGCGGTTTTTTTCGCGTCTCGCTCTCTTTTCTTCCGCGCCTTCTCCGTTTCCTTCGCCGCGCGCGTGGCTTCTGTCGCTCTCTCGTCCGCGAGTAGTTCCGCCTCGGATGGCGGCTCAGGAGGGTACTTCGTCAGGTACTTCCGGAACAACTCAAGGGTTTTCGCGCCGACCCCGTGAATCGCGTTGGCGTGATCCAAACTGCGCACCCGGGTAGGGAGCTTGCACAACGACCCCGTGATCTTGCGAAGTGTCTTCGGCCACTGCGAATCCGCGCCGTTATCCAAGGATCGTATCTCAGCCGCGTCCGTCATGTGCATGAAAAAAAGCGCGTACTCCCGGTTCGCTGGGTGCTTGCACTGAAACGCGAGCGTATCAGGCGCGCCGAGACCCGCCTCCTCGCGCGCGGTTTCCATGCACTGCTCCGTTTCCCGCACCGCGGGTTTATACGCCATGACGCCCGAACGCGACGCAGAGGTCGTATCGCGCGGGTCAAGAGTGGCTAAACACCGCGAGTCGAACGAAAATCGAGTCGCCGACCGTGCGATTCACCCTGTGAGGCACCCCGCAGCACCGCAAGTGCAGCCGGGAGTGAGTTCGAATGAGCAATGGGTGCCAACAATGACAATTTGGCGTCCCGATTTTTTTTTGAGATTTCCTCAGCAAACTTGTGTCTTTTTTTTTCACAAAAACGCTACGCGGTCGCGCCACGCCTTGTCTCTTCAGTTATCCGCGGCGAACCCACCTCCCCCCCCGTCGTCCGCGGCGAAGGTGCCGCCCCCGCCACTATTTGCGTCGAATCCCCCGCCCCCACCGCCGCCGGAGGATCCGTTGCCGCCGAACATGCTGCCAAGCATCAGCCCGCCGAGCAAACCGGCTCCGCCTGCGAAAAAGAATTTCGCCGTCAGAATTTGTTGTTTTTGTCAGCTGACAACCTGACACGAAGTCGTTTCTTCATGCGGACGGATAGTACGACGGCTGTTGCGCGTACGGAGGTGCCGAGGGCATTCTTTGGTCTGAGGTGGGCAACTCGCTCGGCGGCGGCGGGGCGGACGCACCGGCTCCCGCGAGGTTGGACGCGCCGTATCCCGCGTTTCTGTTTTGGTAAGTCTGGCTTTGGTGGTTTTGGCAATTTTGATTCGGCGGGTACCCGTACGCCTGGCCGCCGTATGGGTTGTTAGTCTGGCCATAAGGCACCATGACCTGCTGCGGCGGATGTACCCCCGGCTTGCGGAAGCACGCCATGCAGCACGCGGCAAACAGCGCGATTGGAATGAACAGCGAAAAAAGCGAGTACCACGGCGAGACGTAAACTTTGCTTTTGGAAAAGCCTCCTTTGCCACTGGTGGTGAGGCACGTGAAAACGTCGTCACCACTGCGCACACACGACGCGTCTCCGAACGTGGAGTTCGAGGTAGGGCAGCAGAAGGATTTGTCGTTCAGCACCCCGCAACACGTGCCAGGCGTGTTTTTGAACGCGGAATCGCAGGTTCCGCCGCCGCAACACGTTTCGCACCCCGAAAGACTCGAGTCGGAGCCCGACGCGTTCGAGGCGGTCTGACCGAGCCGGAGGTCGGGGAGAAGCGGCTGTCGGCTCGCCGCTTGGACGGTCAGGACGAGCGACAAGGCAACCACGAGAACGGCTGTGCGACGCATCATGGAAGCCGTGGCGTCGGCGACGCGAGCAGAGGGGCGCGCGCGTCGTGGTATGGGGTTCTCCAAGTCCGAGACAAGGAGAGACGAGGGTTGGGTGGACAAAAACGAGCAACATGTTTTGTTGCCAAGATTTCGTCTAAATTCGCGTCACGCTGTTCCTGGCCCCGGCGTTTCGAACCGCAGGCGCTGGGTCCTCTCGCACCTCAACCGGTTCCACGTTCACTTCAACCGGATCCACAGCCATTTCAACCGGATCCACGGCCACCACAACCGGCTCCACAGCCAACTCAACCGGTCCGTACGCCATCTCAAGCGATTCAGCAGCTTCGCTGGCCAAAACATCGAGTGACTGCGTCGCGTCGTCCGCCTCCACCGGCGTGGTCACCTCAACCGCCCCAGAGTCACGAAGGGTACCCGCCCCCGCCGCTCTCGCCTCCGCGGTCGCGCGTTTCACAGCCCCCGCCGCCGCCGCTCGGTCCGCAGCGGCGCGCATTTCCGAAACCCGACCGTCGCCCTGCGCGCCGGGGTGGACGCTCAGGGCGACGAAGCCGGTGGGGAGCTCAGTCGTTGACCCCACGATTTTCTCCTCGCTCGGCGCGCGTTCAGCGTCGATCGCAGAGGCGTCCACGTCCACAGCCGCCTCACCCGCCGCGTCGACGTCAGCGTCAGCGGAGGCGGAGGCGACTTCAGCGTTTAGGTCCACTTCTGTGTCCTCCATCGCCGCCTCCGTGCTTCCCGCCTCGACCGCTGTTGGTTCGCCCGCTCCTTCCGCAACCCCCGTCGCCGCCGACGTCGCCGCGTTCGCCGCCACGACCGCTTGGTCGTGGAACCGCGCGCTCCAGAACTTCTGGTGCGTACCCCCGTCCGGCATTTTCCACCCCCAGAAGTACGACTCCACGCCGCCTTGTTTAAACGCGCTTGCCTGCGCGTCCCGGATTGTTTCCAGCACCCTGGTTTCCTGGCACCCTTCCCGTGAGTCGTGGTGCGTCGCGAGGGACCACTCGGACACGGCGGTGTGTTCGATGCCGTTCCGCTCAGCGGCGTCGTTCATCTCCCCTACTTTCGCGTTGATGAAGCTGAAAATTCCTTCCCTGATTTCGTCCAACGGTGCGTCGCATTGCCACGTCCCAGGCGCCGGGTGTTCCCACGCGAGGTACATGTGCGTGTCTAAAACGGCCCAGGTGGCACGCTCTTCTTGTGAAAAATTAGCTCCCATCCACTGCGCCATTTCGTACACGTTCATGCCGCACGTGTCGATGAAGTTGACGAGCAAACGCGGGGTTTGCTCGCCGGCGAGTTTCGCGGGCTCCGCGATGAGCGTTCTGTAATCCTCCACCGCCCCCGCGTACCAGTCGAGCATTGTTTCTTTTTTGTCGGGAAGCAAATGCGCGGGTTCGTTGAGAAGCGTGAAGCCTTTGATCGCGCGTCTTGAGAAGTCAGGCAACGCGAGGTACCACCGCAACATCTCCCGCACCACGCCTCTTCCCATGGTCATCAGGTTTTCGTCATCCCAGAACTTGGGTTTGTTGGGAAACACGCCGTTGTACGTCCCTTCCGAGGACCCGCCGGGCATGGTGTGCACGTCAACGACGACATGCAGCCCAGCGTCGGCCAAAATGCGGACGTACCGGTTGAGCGAGGCGCGCGATACCGTGACCTGCTTTACGTTTGCGTGCGCTGGATCCGTGACCATTGTTTCGGCCGCGTCAGGCTCCGACGCGAATGCCGCCCAGGTCAACGGAAGCCGCACGTTCCCGTAGCCCTGCTTTTTCAAGTCGATGACATCCTGTCCAGAGAAGTACGCCTCCCGGTGCGCCACGAAGGCGGCCACGGCGGCTTCTTCGCCTACTGCTTCCGAAAGTTTCGATGCGAGGTCGCCCTCGGATGCCCATTCAAATCCGAGCGACTCTGGGGTGGGAAACGCGGGCGGGAAAATCGCGCCGTTGGTCATCCCTGCTGACGCGTCCACCAACGAGCTTCCGTCCATGGAATAGAACCACTCCTCCAGCTGGAGCCAGCCGTTGAGGGAAACCCCAGAGACGCCGTCCGCGGGTCGCCCGAGCGACGCGACCGCGGCGCGTTTGTTTGCAGAGGTGAACACTTCTTCAGATTTGTAAATTGCTTCATCATCCGTCTCCATGTCATCATCCGTCGCCAACTCCAAGTCGCCGCGTACTCCGTTGTCCATGTCCCACCGTTTCCTCCGCCTTCGCTCCTCGCGGTAGCTCTGTCTCCTGGCGCGTACCGTGTCCCGGTGCGCGTTCTCTTCGGGGGTCAACCCCGGGCGGTCCGCGGAAGACGAGGTTTGCAAAAGGTCCACCTTGTGCGCCAACGCGCCGTTGGGTTGCCGCACCACGTTGCCCACGGCCATGCCCTGGTGCGGCACGCCGAGCTCGACCCGGGCGGCGACCGCGTCTCCGCCGCCGACATGCCCGACCACGCCGAGCAGGATGATCACGGTGGCGACGATCCCAAACGCGAGGATACGCCCCGCGCGGCGCAGCAGGTTGGAATCCACCTCCGGCTCTGGAGGCGCAACTTCAGCACACTCCTCTTCGTCAAGGCTGGAAGAGCGGCTTCCGGAACGCGCCATCAGCGGCGTCTCTTCCGATTTCGCCATGTGCAGGTGTGTCAACTCTCCCAGCACGATCGGTCTGCGCGGGGAGGCTGTGCCAAGTGGACACGCGAGGCGTGCAGTGGGTGAATGGTTGGCCCAACACCCCACGAAGGGCAAAAGTTCTCGGCCCGATTTTGGATTTTCTTTGAGATCCACGAATCGTTGTTGCCTCGACACAGGAGCCGACGCGGACGTCTCGCACCTCGCTTCGTCCTGGCATGTCAGGTCCCCTCGCGATTTGCTCAGTTCCCAAGGTCCACGCCATGTTTCTCACCGCCGCGGCGTCGCGGGGTGCTCGGCGGGGCTCATCTGCGGCGCTTCGCTGGGTGCAGCCTCGGCGGGAACCCGGATTCCAGCGCGGCGTGCACGCCACCGCGGCTGCGGCGAACAGCGCCGCCCCCCCCCCGCCGTCCAACAACGGCGCGCACCAGCACCAGCAAACAAGGCCCGCCGCGGCGCAGGCTGGACAGCCCCCCAGGGCGGCGCAGACCGGCACGCCTACGCGGCACACGCAAAACAACGCGGGTGCGGGTTGGCAGGGGCAGGCGCAGGGGCAGGGACAAAACCAAGGGGCCCCTGCGCGCTCTTCTCAACAACAACAACGTCCTCCTCCTCAGCAGTTCTCCAACGGCGGGTACGGCGCCGGCGCCGTGACGCAGAGGTCCGCGACTACGTTACCGGAAGACGTTGATGCGCTTTATCACCAGATGCAGCACCTCGGGTCGCGGTGGGCGGATCTGCATGCGGAGGCGGAGCTTTTGGAGGAGTCCAAGAAGTGCGTTTTGGCGAGCATCACGCTGCACTTCATGAACGAGGGGGATAACAAGTCCTCGGGTGAGGCAAAGGCGTTCGCCGCGCCTGAGTACGTGGAGCACGTGCGGAAGATGGTCGAGGCGAGACGAAAGGCAAACCAGGCGAAGGTGGAGTTTGAGGGAATCAAAACGCACATGAACCTGACCAGGACGTACGAAGCAAGCAGGCGCGCGGAGATGACGATGCTTTGAAGGAAGAGTTTCGGAAAGCGAAGGAGGGGGAGGGAGAGAAGGAGAGAGAAGGAAGGCCGGCATCGCGCCTTGCGCGTTCGCGAGATTTCGGCGAGGATGAGATTCGCGTTGCGAAGACAAACCCCAGTACTGACCCCCACATTCCTTACGCCTTTCAAAAGCCCATTGCCTCACCGTCCCATCGTCCCCGCCTTCGCCCCTTCCGCCACCTTACAAAGCTTAGCGCACAGCCCTGCCATCTGTAACAGCGAGTTCACGCCGTCCCCGACGCGCATGTGCGCGAATCCTACTTCGCGAATCATCTCCAGCTTCACAAACTCGGGCATCGCTTCGCTGTTGTAGTTCTTCACCACCCGGTACACCGTGCCGATGATGTCCATCGCGCTAAACCCCGCGGTGTACAGAAACTTTATCCGGTCGTACGCGTCGTCCACGTTCAACGCGAGGCAGTGCGCCACGCAGTCGCTTATTATCTGCGGATGCGGCTGGTCGCACACTTTGAACACGTTTTCCTGGTTCACGAACCCGAACCCGGAATGCGTGGCTTGTAAATTGTTAAGCGCTTGTCGCATATCCCCGTCCGCGGTGAACACAACCGCCTCCACGCCGTCCGGGACGTACGGAACGCTTTCCATCTCGATGACTTGCATTATCCGCTGCAGCACTTCCTGGTCGCTCAGTCTCGAGAACCGCACCACGGCGCATCGCGACTGAATGGGTTCGATTATCTTTTCGCTCGCGTTGCACGCCAACGCGAACCTCGTGGTGTTTGAATACAGCTCCATCGTTCTGCGCATGGCCTGCTGCGCCGCGGATGTCATGCTATCCGCCTCGTCGAGAAGCACGATTTTGTGCCGGCCGGGGGGCAGGGTTACTTACGATAGGGAAAACAAAGTGTCAGTCTTGTACGTGGCGATGTTTGGACAACAGTCACCAGCGTTAGAGATAAAACAGTGACAGGGTTTGGGAAAGCCAAACACAACACGAACCTTTTTTCTGCGCGAACATCTTGATTTTGTTCCGCACCACATCGATGCCTCGGTCATCCGATGCGTTCAGCTCCAACACCGCGTCTTTGTACGCGCCGCCTAGTAACGTGTGCGCCAGACACAGAATGCTGGTCGTTTTGCCGATTCCAGGCGGCCCGGTAAAAATCAAGTTGGGCATGTTTCCCGTGCTCGCCATCGCGGCCAAACGCTCCACCGCTTCCCTGTTTCCCACGATCTCCGAGATTTTGGAAGGGCGGTACTTCTCCACCCAAGGAAGCGTGCTGTTGCTGGCGAGTTTGGCCATCGCGGACGGAGGGTACGGGGTCTCCCTGCCTCGCGAAAAAAGCAGACACCGCGCGAAATCGCGAGAAGCGCGACCGTGAGTGAGACGAGGGAAGGAGATCTGCGAGGTGTGCCCACATTTCAAAAAAGCCGTAAAAGCGTGAATTTTGAGAAGTCGCGACCGACCACAAAAAGAAGGAAGGTCGCTACAGTACCTCCTCGCACACATCTCGACGCGCGTTTCGGTGATGCGCGTCGTCGTCGCTGGCACGATGCGTTTGCGCGTTCTCGCGCTCGCGGCCGCGCTTCTTGTGGCGCAGCCCCAGGTCGCGATGGGAGGCGCGGTGGTGTTCGTTTCGGATCGAGGGTATTTTTCGGCCGGCGACCAAGTGATGATTGAATCTCAGATTGAATCGGAGGCGACGTCCTTGCCTCGCGAAACCTACGAAACCCTGGGCCGAGGCGCGATCGAGGGCATCGTCCTTGGGTTACTCGGCACGGGCAGCGGGTCTGCCCCCGAAACCGCGCCCGAGTGGTTCGACGCGCGGGCGGTTACACACGAACCGCCACGCGTGGTGCTCCTAGGATGGGGCGGCGAAATCTCGCCCGCAGATCTGGCCGACGCATCATTCGCGGCGGACGTTTCGCGTTTGGGAGCGGAAATCGTGGCGCCGAACACGGGTGTGCTGGGTTCGCGTGAGGTCGACACAACCGCAATTGCGGAAACCGTGTTGGTGTCGCACCGTGGACGCGCGTTCGTGGCGGGCGACTGCGGCGCGGAGTTCGGGGCGGACACAACTAAACTCGACACGAACGACGCCGTGGCGCAATGGCGGCGCATGGTCCCACTTTCGGGTAATGAAACGTGGGCGGGGCATGCACCTGACCTTGTTATAGTGTGCGGTGGCGACACCACTGGCGACACGACTGACGGCACAAAAATCCAAAACTACGGGCTCACCTTGTTCGCGGATTTCGCCGCGGCGCTGCGAGCCGATTCGCAATCGTGGGCGGGCGTGTTTGTCGGCGTGCAAGGGGACGAAGACGTAAAAAACGAATCCGTCGCGGAGTGCGTCCGCGAGATGCTGAGTGACGAAGCGCGCTTGACACGCACTCGCAGCATGCACGCGTCGCAAATCTCACGTTCGCTTCTTCAAGACGACGCGTCATCCACACACGCGTGCGACGCTCTGTGCCGGCTGCAAACCAACGTCGTGACCGGGTTGGTGTTTTTCTGGACAATCGTGTTAACGGTGCTGTTCGGGTACGCCCTGATGCACAACCTCGATTCCCCCACGCGCTTCGAAAAAAGCAAAGATGAAGACCAAAGGTGATGAGTCAAGGACGCGTGCGTGCGATGCTATCTGGATAGCGGGAGAGGCGTTGATGTGTGAACCCGTCGGAGTGAGTTTAGAGAATAAATACACGAATACAAAGAATTTACAAAAATAGGATAGACCACCGCCGAGAAAACGTTCCGTCACGCCGTCGCGAGTTTCTCCACCGCTGCTTTCCTGGGCATGTGTTTGGCGGATTCGCCGGTCTTTGCTGTGGTGAGCGTTGTTTTTTCCTCGGTAGTCGTTTCGATAGCCTCGGTTGCTTGCCCGTCAATCGGCGCGTCGTCGACGGCGGACTCGGCGGCGTCAGCGCCGTCCGCATGAAACTCTTCCTCTTCCTCTTCCTCTGGCGCCCACTTCGACGCCGACCGAGTCAACATGGAGACATCGAAGATCTTGTACAGCTCGTGGATTCCCCCGGGAGGTATGCCGAGCATCATTTTCGAAAAGCCAGAGGCGCCGTGTTGTAGGTCAGGGGGAAGGGGCACTCTTATCTCAACAAATTCTTCGGCGGAGACGGTTTCTTCGGTTTCTAGGAGCGCGAAACAGGATTCAGGCACCTCGCGCGAAAGCGTGACCACCGCCGTGTCGTTGTCTGTCATCACCCAGTGAAGCGTGAACTGATCCATAGGTGGTGTGTCGCATTTGTCCGCCACGGTCAGGCCTTTGCCAGAAACGCGAACCACCAGCGTGTGGTCCTCGAGGTGAGGGGCGAATCCTGGGCTTGACGTTTCCACTGAATACGGCGCCCCGAACGCAGAGGGGTCCACACACTCGGCGTGAACGCGCGCGCACGCGAGTGCGGCCGCGACGCAGGCCACGGCGAAGGTGGACCTTGCGAACATGGGGACGAACCGCGCAGAAGCCCGCTGGGGGTGTTTGTGTGCTCGCGTGCTGGACGAGAGGGGTGATGACGTCAGCGTCGAATTGTTCTTGTTGAGGCTTTTCCAAAAATTTCGTCCTTGACTTTTTCGCAAACTCCGGTCGTCGTGCCACTCCTTCGGGCACGCGCGGCACCAACCTCGGCCCCCGGTGTCTCCTCTTTTCCGTATCCGTCCCCAGCCATGGGCGCGGCGAACCGACGCGAAATCGTGTCGCGCCCAAGGGCCTTCACCGCCCTGTCCAAGGTCGTGAGCAACATGCCGACCTTAAGCGAGGGGGTGAAAAACTACGTGCATCACGTGCGTTTCCTGATTCGACCTCTGTTCCATCTCCCGGCGGACGCCGAACGCGACGCGTTTCTCTGTCGTTTTCCGCATCGAAACGAGCACGCGCGTACGGGTGGTGGCATACCATCTCCGAACCAGACCCGCCGACGCACACGACCGCCAACCCGACCCCCCCCTCGTCCCGGACCACGTCCCTCCGTCGTCGCGTCCGACGGTTCGGTTCGCCATGCCTTTTTCGGGCGCGCGGCGAAAACGAAAACGGCAGCGCCCGTTTTGAAACGTCAAAAAAGATTGACAGTGGAAGAATCATTCGCACATCTAACTAACCTTCACACATCCCCCCCCCCAACCCCTACCAGGCTGTGATTCTGTTTTTCTCCGTGATGATCGTCGCCTCACTTACGATGGCGTTCACGTACGTCCCGGCTAAAATCAAGCGCGAGCCCTTCACGGTGCGCAGGAGCGATAAGTGTTTCGTTTCGAACGAAACGGTGTGCGACACGTACGCGCGGTCGCAGTTCTTTTTCTGGAACCTGACCAACGCCCAGGAAGTGGTCGACGGATTGGCGCCCCCAGTTTTAGTGGAAGTAGGTCCATACGTGCTTCACGGCGGGAAGGAGAAAAAGAGCGACATAGAGTTTCACGCGCCGCGGAACGCCTCGGAAGACGGTACGTGTTGGCCTTTCACCAAATAACAAGACTGTTTGCGCCCAATCAAGACTGACACTTTCTTTTTGTAAAATCACAGGCGCGACCCAAGCGCGCCCGGCTTCCGTGAGCTACGTCGCGGGTTCCTACGCGCGATGGGATTTCGACTCCTTTTGCGACGGATGTGCCTTGAGTGACACGATCGTCTCCCTGAACCCCGCGTATTTAACCCTGATCAAGACCTACAAAAGCGAAACAAACTTCCTGTACTCCCTGACTCCGAAAGTGTTGCCCGGGGTGGTCGCCGGCATCAAAGCCGTGTTTTCGGCGCTCGCGGTGAGTCACGCCGTTTCCATGCCGCACATCGCCGCCGCCGCCGCCGCGGACACAACGGGCGCCGCGCTTACGCAACTCGCGATTCAGCAATGGGCTGATTTGAGCATTCTCGGCGGCGCTTCTATTGTTGACTTGCCTCTTCCCACGTCGACGCTGGCGTCTTTTCCAGTCGCACCAGAGCTGGGCAAATACCTGCGCGCCGCGACGAACAACTCCATGACCGGCTTCGCACTCCCAGAGGCGAGCGCGGTTTTGAAGTTCCTCACCAAGTACGACCCTTCCGGGATCGGCGTGCTTGGGTTTCTTTCCGTGAACGCCACAGTGGGCGCGGGAATGGTCAATTCATACGCGTCCACGATTAACCTGACCGCGACAGTGACCGGAACGCACGTACGTGTTGTATTTCCCAAATCCAGGCACACTGTTTGCCCATACAAGACTGACACTTTTCTTTTACAATCACAGGCGTTACTCGCGAAAGGGTACGTGGACCAAATCGCGCGCACGTACGGAAGAGGCGCCGCCGCGGCTAAGATCGGCCCTTTGTTAGGACCCGCCTCCTCAGGCGTGTTCATCGCGCGTCCTGTTTCCGAGTGGTTGATGGGTTATGTCGACCCGTTAACGTCGTCGAGGTACCCCGCGACTCACCCGGCGCACCTAGTAAGACCGGTCACGAAAACGTTCCTGCACGACGACCTCGGCATTGACAACTCTTCGACCGCGGTGGACCGCGTTCCGAGGAGCGTCACCGATAAGTCGCAGTGGCCGGGCCTCGGTGCGACGCGGTGGACGTTAGCAACCGGCGCGGACGACTCTTCCCGCGCGTTGGACGTGCTCGAAAGCACCGGCGGGAGCGGCGCCACTGGATCAGGCGACGCGAGCGAGTACAAGTACCAAGTCGGGAACGTTTCATACACGGAACCCGTGAGGGGCAAGTACGCCGCGCGCGCCGTGTACCGCAGCGTGAAGGACGCCACCGCGGAGGGTAACCCCGAGGTCGTGGCGTGGCTCGACTTTGGTTCGTCGCTCGATTTCGGCCGCGCCGTGAACCTGGAGTTCGCAGGCACGTCCTGGTTCGCGCACGAAGACGTGGAGGTACGTATTGGGCCTTTCCCAAATCCCACCTATGTTTGCACAAACACAAGACTGACACTTTTCTTTTACAATCACAGGTTCACAAGTTCCGCGTATCGCGCGACGCGCTGTTGCCGTGCCCGGTGAGCGTGGAGAACTGCCGGTACGCCGCGTCTGCGTACGGCGCTTTCAACGTGAGCTCGCACCGCGGGATTCCCACGGTGACCACGATGCCGCACGGCTTCGACGCTGACCCAAGGCTGTGGGGTTTCCTTGACCCGCTCGCGCCTCGGAGATCTTCCCGAAACCCGTTCGCCCCCGACCAAACGAAACACCAAATCGAGTGGGACGTGTTCGAAATGTCCGGCGACGTGCTTGGGATGCGCTTGCGGTACCAGAACAACTTCCTGGTGTCCCCGACGGACATTTTCTACCCCAATCTGTGGAAACCTTCAAGCGACTCGGGTGCTTTCGACGCCACGAAAGGAACTTACCTGCCAATCGCGTGGTGCGACGTTTCCTGGGCGGCGCCGCAAAGCGCGATCGACGACATCGCCGCGATCATCAAGGAAGCCACCGGGTTGACGATCGTGTACATGATCGGCCTTCCAGGCGCCTCATTCATGTTCGTCGCGTACCACGCGTGCGCGCTTTACCTCAAAAGAAGAGTCGCGTTCGGTAAGAAACAGGTCCGGGACGAAGTCAACGCGCAGAGTCTGCTGCAGTCCAACGCGGCCCGGAGCGATAAGTACGCGCCGGACGACGGTAACGACGCCGGCGACGCCGGCGACCCGTACGAAAGCGTTTCGAGCGCGCCGCCCGCCTTGGGGCCTTCCGTGGTTCAAAAATCCAAAGACGTCAGTACCGTCCACGACGACGCAGAGGGTCGTTACCAGGACACCGACGCCTCCGTGGTGGTGGTGGATGTGCAAGGCAGGCGCTGAGCCGTGACCGTGATGAGAGTGCGAGCGCGAGATGAAGCGCGAGGCAGGCGAGGGTTGTTTATTTCAACTTGATTTTGGCTCTTCCCAGCTGATCGTTTCCGTTTTAAAAGTTGTTTAATTCGAGGGGTGCCTACACATTGTCCCTCGCCCGTCGTCGTCTCGCCTCAGCGTAAGGGGACTCGCGACGCCATGGACGAGACGCAGGTTGTTGACACTGCCGACGGCGTCGCGACTGACACGACGCAGCTGATGGATACGCAGCTGGAGAATCCCGCCGCGCCCAAACCGTGGGGGTCGAATTTCGTGTCTCCCAAAAAGCAGGTCGTCGCTCATTCCCCCATCCAAGACGACGAGGCCACTCCGGCGCCTGATGATTACGACGACGACGCCACGCAGGCGCCTGAGGACGACGACGACGGGTTGGGTGATTTCGCCGGTGCCACGATGCAACACCCGCACGACGACGACGCCGTGGAAAGCGACGACGACGCTACGCAGGCCCCGCCTGAATCCCCCGAGCCGGTTGCTAACGAAACTCCCGAGGCGACCCTGGAGGTCGCCCCAGAGGAGCCCCCCACAGAGGTGGTTCCCGAGCAGCCAGCTCCCGAGATGGTTCCCGATGTATCTCCCGCGCCTCCCCCGGAGCCGCAGGTCCCCGAGCCACAGGTCCCCGAGCCCGCGCCCGCGGAAGCTGACGCGCCGGAGCTGGACGACGCGGACGATTTGGAAGTTGTGGACGCGATGGTGGATGCGGTTTCCGAGCCAAGCGAGTCTCACATTGACGGAGTCGTCGGACAACACACCGTGGAGCGCATCGACACCGCGACGGAAGTGGACGCGTTTGAGACGGAAAAAACGCAACGGCAACACACGCCCTTCGACGACGCCGAAGAAACGCAGCCGTTTCTCACCGCCCAGGAACGCATAGAAAAGACGCCTGAAAAGCCCAAGGTTGGGTTCGCTTTGGAAACAGGGGCGAGCCCTGACATCGCCCCCGCGGGCGGCGCGTGGCGAGCAGCAGGAACCATGGTGTACGACACGCAGATGATCAACGACACGCAGGTCAGCTCTGAACCGGTGGAAACTCCCGTGGAAGCTCCCGTGGAAGCTCCTGCTGAAGCTCCTGTGGAAGCTCCAGTGGAAGCTCCTGTGGAAGCTCCGGTGGAAGCTCCTGTGGAAGCTCCTGTGGAAGCTCCTGTGGAAGCTCCTGTGGAAGCTCCTGTGGAAGCTCCTGTGGAAGCTCCTGTGGAAGCTCCTGCCGAAACTCCAGTGGCAGCTCCCGTGGAAGTCCCTGAGGAAGTCGCCGAGGACGCCGCGGCGCCTATGGAGACGGATGCGGACGAAACGCCCGCGCCGCACCCGGCGCCCGCGTACTCCGCGGAGGAGCTTCGGAGCATGAAGTTCGGGCGCGACGCGGTGCCTTCTGGGGCGGAACACTCTATGCTGGAAGGCGCGGTGGCGACGGACGGGGACGCGACGGAGGTTGCCCTCTCGGCGGAGGAAAAGGAGGACACGCAGACCGAAACGGCTGAAAAGGACGATGAATCGGCGGGTGACGATTTCCCCGCGTCCGCGCCGTCGCACCCAACCGTGGCGATGCCCGTGGTCCGGGATCTCATCCCGCCGACGCCTATTACACTCGACGAACCCGAAGGAAGCGACGACGATTTGGAGGATTGCGGGGGGGAGTGGATGCGAGGCCTGCCTCCGCCGCCGCCCACGCAGCCGCCTGTGGATGCGGAGGCGGATGATGCGCCCACGGAGTTGTCCGAGCCTACGCAGACGCGCGGAACCGTCGCGACGCAGGAGACCACGACGACCGCAGCGACAATCCAAGATGGGGGGACGCGGGGAACCGCGAGGGCGTCAATCGCGACTGCGGAAACCGTCGTGACGCGGCCGCGTCGCGCCGCGGCGAACGCCACCGCGAGTACGGCGGCGGCGGAAACGGCTGCCAAACCGAAAAAGGCGGTTGCGGAGCAGGTCAAGCCGACGACTGCAGAGCAAACCAAGGCAAATGCTAAGGCACCGGCGAAGCAGGCTCCGGAGAAATCGAAGCCCATCCAGAGACGCGGACGCGCCGCGGTGATGCCCGACGAGACGCAAGAGGCTGCCAAACCGAAAAAGGCTGCCGTGGAGCAGGTCGCGCCGACGAGTGCGGCGAAAGCCAAGACACCGGCTAAGGCACCGGCGACGCGTGCTCCGGAGAAAACCAGGCCCACGTCGAAACGCGGACGCGCTGCGGTGGGGACCGAGGAGACGCAAGACGACACTCCTGGCCGAATGACGAAAACGCAAAAGGCGGCCGTGGAGACGGTCGCGCCGACGAGCGCGGCGAAAGCCAAGGCACCGGCGAAGCGCGCTCCGGCGAAACCCAAGCCCACGTCGAAACGCGGACGCGCTGCAGTATCTCCAGACGACAAACAAGACGACACTCACGATACGAAAAAATCCAAAACGCGAAGGGGCGGCGAGCCTTTCGGTTCGGTGAAGAAAAAGGAGTTTTGCGTGTTGGTGTCCACCGCGTTTGACCCCGAGACTGCGGAAAAACTGACACGCAAGGTTTTGAAACTGGGCGGCGTTTGCACGGTCAGCTCCTCAGAATTCACGCACTTCCTCACCGCCCCACCTTTAGGCAGGTCCAAGAACGTCCTGTCCGCGCTCGCGTCCGGGTCGCCGGTGGTGTTGCCGTCGTGGCTGGACGCGTCGGTACGTATTTCCCATTTACCACATTCCGCCGACTGATTGCCCATACAAGACTGACATTTCTTTTTACAATCTCAGGCGCTCGCCGGGGCGTTTGTGGCGGCGGAGACGCACTTGTGTCGCCACGCTTTGTTTGAAAAAAAACAGGGGTTCGACTTGCCGCAAACCCTGGAACTGGCCCGATTCGCGCCGCTTTTTCAACAAGTCAACGCGTTTGTCATACCGCCTGTGGGGGGTAAAAGGACAGAAGAAAGCGCGAAGACACCTGGGGGGTCGGCGCGAAGTAGTCGCCGTCGCGGCGCTGATACAAAAGAAATGGACAACGAAAAAGAAGACTTACAAGACCAACACGCCGAGCCGGCTCCCGTGGGCATCGCCGCGATGCTCCGCGAGGTGCTTCCGCGAGCGGGTGCTGTTTTAGTTGACAAGGAAGAGACGATTGAGACGGTGGCCGACGACGTGCTGTCCTCCAAAGAGTGGCTCATAGTCACGACTCCGGAAAGCGACCCCGCGACTGTGGCGCGGATGAAAAAACGAGGCGTTTCCCTCGCGACGCACGAAGCCGTGATGAGCGCGATCGTGCGACACAAACGGTAGTTCTCCACAAACGGTAGAGCAATTAGTCACACAGTTACACGACGCGAGTGGTAAGATGCATCTCTGTTCTGTGTCATATCAACCAGCCGCCTCGGATCAATCCTCCTCAGTGTGCGTCGCGGTCAAACCCTTGTTGGATTTCCCCTTGGGCTTGGACCGGACGGTTTTGTAAAACTCGCGCATGGCGTTTTTGTCGTCGCCGCCGTTGATCATCGGCGAAACGATCGTCTCCCCGTTTTTGCCCGTCCCCTTCAGTGACGACTTCCCAGACTTGTTCTCCAAGTCCCACTGCGCGAGCTTCTCTTCGCGTTGCTTTATTTTCGCCTCTCGCGCCAAGATCTCCTCGGGAGTAGGGCCCTCCTCCGGCCTCAGCGCGAGGTACGCGTTTTTCCAAGTCTTCCGTTGTTTAGGCGGTTTCCCCATCGTGGTCGGGGCGCTTCCGGGTTCGTACCACGCCGCCGCGCAGTGCGGCCACCACGCGGTGTCACTGTTCACGCACTTCCTCCACTTGCACCCACTTTTGGCGCACATGCACAGCTCGGAGAGCGAGGCGAGCTGGGTGGGGGTGAGCACAGATACGCGCGCCAGCACCGAGTCTTTGTCGAAAACGCCATCCAAGCTCGGGTTACACTGCGCCTCCAGGGGACAGATGTCGATGTGCTCGAACGAGCCGTCGTCGTCTGAGCCTTCGCTTGCCGAAACAAGGGCCGCGTCGTCGGCCATCGTGGCGGAACACCCACAGCGCGCGCCGCACCGGGAAGGGGAAGGGCGGAGGCGTGACGGGGTGTGATTGCTGACGCACGTTCCAAGAGCTTTTCTGAGATTCGGGGTCGTTTTGTGGGTCCTTGACAGGCTACGTATGAGCAAATCGACCCATCACGGGTAACAGGACTCGACGAGTTTTCGTCTTTTCGATGCTGATGCCCAAGGCGCCGACGGCGACACCCACCCCGCCCTTTAGAAACGGCACGCCCGACGCGTTCCGTAAGCAGGTCAAAATGGATAAAACGGTACGTCCATGCTCCAAAGACACGTGCGCGTGACGGGGTCACCGCGCGTCTCGCGAAGGCCACGCGCGCCGATCTCCCGGCGCGCCGAACCCTGTGCGCCATGCACTGCGGAAGCGCTTTCGAGATGGGAAACCCCGAAAGTGACCGCCGTCGTGGGAGGTCCCGCGTGATGTTCGCGCACAACCACGAACCTCGAGGCTCGCGTTGTGACGTACACGCCGTTTACCTGCATTTGCCGCGGCGTAGCGCGACTTGCGAGGCTCGCGACGTCCCTTCCGGCCGGTCACGCGCCGGCCCTTGGAGCGTATTTTTTTCCACGCCATGCGTCCGCGACTCCAGAAACGCCGCTGACCCAATCCTCCCTTCCGTCCCCAACGCAGGTGGTTGTCATCGACGGCCGCGGCCACCTCCTCGGCCGCCTCGCGAGCATCGTCGCGAAGCAGGTCCTGAACGGACAGCACGTGGTACGTGTGGTTACGCAGTCGAATGCGAGCGTGGAACGCGCGCCCAACACGCGACCGCGGTTAGGGTTTTCACATCCAGAGAAGCGCCCATCGTACTGGGACAAAATCTCCTTTTCGCGACCCCACGTCGCCGGTGACTTGACTGGTACCTAACCTTACCTCTCTCTTTCTTTTTGTTACCCTCCCTACACAGGTTGTCGTGCGCGCCGAGGGCATCGTCATTTCCGGTGGCATCGTGCGCGCGCGTCAAAAGTACGACTACTTCAAGCGCCTTCGCATGAACACCAAGCCTTCGCACGGCCCGTTCCACTACGCCTCGCCCGCGCGCATGTTGTGGCGCACCGTGAGGGGCATGGTCCCGCACAAGACCAAGCGCGGCGCCGCTGCGTTTGAAAGGTTCAAGGCGTACGAGGGCATTCCCCCGCAATACGCCACCGTCAAGCGCGCCGTCGTGCCGGAAGCTCTCAAAGTGCTGCGCCTCGCTGCGGGGCACAAGTACTGCGTTTTGGGCGACTTGTCCCACCAAGTTGGGTGGAGGCACCAAGCCACGGTGAAGGCTCTTGAAGGGAAGCGCCAGGAAGCCGCGAGCGAGTACTGGGTGAAGAAGAAGGAACAGAACGCCAAGTACAACGCCGCGAAGGAGGCAGCGAACGCGCAGCTCGGGGACCTCTCCGCGCTGATCGCGGCGACCGGGTACTAAGCGTTTGGTGACGACGATTGGCGGTGAACAGATTCTTGTAAACGCGAAGAACTTTTGAAACAACAACCAACTGGACTGTTCTCTTCTCTTGTAGCGCTCACACAATACACCAGATACGACCTGCAAGATACACAAACCGACGATTCATCACGAGGGGTAAATTGCGTATGGACCTTCCTTAACACGTCAAAAGCGCTACCGGTCACACATCCGACCTTGCTGTCACACTTCACAAGTCATTCCCTCATCACAAATCATTCCCTAAAAGCATCTCCCTCCCTTTCCCTTGTTAATACCGGTAGTCGCGCACGGTTTGGAAGAACGTGGCGACGTTTTCTTCAGGCGTGCCTTGCATCACGCCGTGCCCCAGGTTCATGACGTGTTTGTGCGTGCCCGCTTTTTTTATCGTGTCGTGCACCTTGTCCACGATGAACTGTTTGTTCGCGAACAGATGCACGGGGTCCATGTTGCCTTTTTTTCGGAAAAGAAAAGGGTCAGTCCATTTGTTGGGCGTGTATTGGACGTGTATTGCACGATGTGTGGACAACAGGGAGGGGTAATCGGTATGTGTATTGGACAATGTATGGACAGCAGTCGTGGTAATCGGTCCGAACAGTCGCCCGTAATCGGTCCTCCACAGTCACCAGCGTTAGAGGTAAAACAGGGAGGCTTTGGATTTGGGAAAGCAAAACAATGCGTACCTTGCACGGCTTGTTCCGGCCCCAGCCGCGCCCGCGCGTCCGCCATGTCCACGGTGCCGTCCAGTGAGATGACATCCGCCCCGGTGGTGGCGAGCCGTTCTAACAGCCCCCCACACCCTGACGCGTAAAGAATCAGGGGCAAATCCGGGTGCGTGAGTTTCACTTCCTGGACGATCCTGGTTAGGTACGGCAGGCAGTACTTGTCGAAATCGCTAGGGGCGAACTCGGACGCCCAGCTGTCGAAAATCTGCACAACCTGCGCGCCGCTGTCCGCCTGGTACTTGACGTAAGTGATGACGCTGTCCGTGATTGAGTTTAAAAGGGCGTGGTACACCGCGGGCTCGTCGAAGGCCATCTTTTTAATCACCTTGTAGTGTGACGAAGTGCCGCCCTCCACGATGTAGGACGCTAGCGTGAACGGCGCGCCGACGAAACCTAACACCGTGGCGTCGTTCCCGACTTCCTTGCGGAGTATCTGCAAAGATTCCCCCACGAAGGATACGGATTTCGTCGGGTCCAGGGGGGTTATTTTCTGGACATCAGCCATGGACCGCACCGGGTCCATGATAATAGGGCCCGTGCCCTTTACGATGTCGAACTCTATGTTCATCCCGGCGAGGGGCGTGAGGATGTCGGAAAAAAGAATCACCCCATCCGGCTTGAACGCGTTCCAGGGTTGCAGCGAGATCTCCACCGCCAGGTCCACGGTTTCCGAACGCTCACGGAATGTCGGGTGCTTCTTACAAAGGTCCTGGTAGATCTTCATGTACCGCCCGGCTTGGCGCATCATCCAGATGGGAGGCCGCTCCACTTTGTCGCCGCGGATGGCCCTTAGCATCAGCGGGTCCGTCACGCCCGGCCCGGTCGTGGCATCCGTCACCGTGTCCACGGAAACCGCCCTGCATGGCGCGACGCGCTTCTTTGAGCCCTTGCCGCGAACGGAGGCGAAACGCGCGGCGAGGGCGGGGGCGGCGGCGAGAGCGGCCATGGTACGCGCGACTGTTGTGCGATGGCGATGCTAACACCGAGTCGCTTTCAGCCAATAACAAGCCCGAACGAGGAGATCCAGATTCGCGGAGGAAAACGACGGTTATTTTTGCTCCAAGCGACAGGTACACACGCTGATGATGACCATTACAAGTCTACCCATCTCTCTACGCACCCCCCCACGCATCACGTGACTGACTGCAATCAGCGCGTGTGCCCCCCAGTCTGCGCCACCTGCCTGTGCAGCTGGATCAGGAAGTCGGCGTAGGACATGGCGCCGGCGCCGCCCGCGCCCCTGTCCTCCACTAAATGCGGGAACAACAATGCTTCCGACGGGTGGCCTTGCGCGATCACGGTGATCGTGCTGTGGCACCCGTTCGCGGCTCTTGCGTTGACTTCGTCGAGCACACACCGCACGCGCGAGTTCAACTCCCCGTCGGTTTCGGGGAGGTCGAAATCCACGTCCGGACCGGGTGGGCCGGATGGGCCTGGTTGTAAAAAAAGAAGTGTCAGGTAATAGTCCATTCTGGTACGAGTACGGGCAGAGGTAATGCGCCCTTCGCAGGACGAGTACGGGCAGAGGTATAGCCGTCCCTTCGCAGGACAAGTAAGGGCAGAGGGAATAACCGTCCCTTCTGGTACGAGTATGGGCAATCGCGTAGGCGGGGCGTGGAAATGGGAAAGGCCCTTACCGAACACGCCCAGCACGAACGCCGGGTCGCACATCTTCCCCAGCCACAGCAAACACCGGTTCCCGTCGTCCACCAGGTAGCACCCTCTCGCGTCGACTCTTTCGCCTGCAAGGGCGGTTCTCGGCGGCATCACGACCCTTCCGCTGTCATCCACCGTGCCGGACTTGCCAGGCATGCTGTGCAGGGCGTACATCGCGGGGTACAGCCGGCGCAAAATCGCCTCCGTCGGCGCGCCCATGATTTCGAAAATCGCCCGTACCCGCTCGTCAACCAACACGTCCCTGCTCGCCCCCCGCAACGCCAAACTCTTCCCCGCGCACAACGCGAACAGGGGCATGAGTTTCATTTTCTCGGGATAAATTAACCGGTTAAACGCGCGTGACGCGGACGTGTTTAGCAGCCGGAACTCCTTCAGCGCGTTGCTGAGCTTGACTTGCATGTTTTCCCGCGCGTCCTGTAGCCGGCGCGACAGCGCGCTTTCGCACGCCAGCCGCGTGAGAAACGCGCTCATGGCGCCGCCATCCGTAGCGCGGTACATCTGCGCCACGTCCGACACCACAGGGACCATCATCGTGTGCACCCGAATTCTCCGCTCGCCCTCCGCGTTGGTGTACAACAGCGCGCACTGCAGGTACGAAGTGTTCGTCGTGGGCAAAACCTCGTCGTGCGCGATCTGCACGGCATACGCCTGGTCCGCGTTCGCCGCGGGCAGGGCTAACAAGTCCATGGAGCGAATGAAGAAATGGCCGTTGAAGGATGAAACTCGAAATCCCTTTGAGCACCGCACCCTACACACCGCTTCCCACGCCGTGAATCGCGTGAGGTTGTGTTTGAGCTCTTTCGATAACTTTTTGGCGTCCCGCCCCACGCGGAAGCCCGGGTAGTGGTACACCGCGCCGCCCGTGTACCGGGGAAGCGTGCTCAGGCTCGCGAGATCCGCATACGGGCTCGCGCTTGCGAAGATGTCGACGCAGATTTGCTGCCGAGAACATTCGGCGGCTATTTTTTTGAAAAACGGATCCGCGGGTCCGCGCGTCAGGTGTTCCTTATCCGTCCCCGCGTTTTTGTGGTCGTCGCCTCCCGAGTGTGGAAAAAAACGTGTCAGTCGGTTGTGATGTTCGTAACTCGTATGAGTAAACAGTCAGAGTAATCAAGCAGAACAGTTCGGGCGGGTAATCGGGCCGATCGCAGAGGCGGAACGTGGGGATTGGGAAAGCCCCGCACCTCGGTTCAGCAGCCTCCCCACGCCCAAACTGGGTAACGTGCACTGGAAAATCAACAGCTTACCCCCCACCGCGTTCATGGCCATGTACGCGGCTTGTAACGCCGGGCCCATACACGACTCAACCTGCGTCGTTTCCGCGAAAGCCCGCGGAATCAAATCCAGAACCGCGTCCACGCACTCCCTGCACTCGGATAAATTAACCACCAAGTCCTCGGGAGCGGGGCAAAACACGTCGTCCAGCTCCGCGACGACCATCATCTGCGGCGCGGCGGCGGGTCCCGGTTTCAGGGCGTAGAAATGCAGGGTGCTGTCGTAGGTCAGGAACCCCACTCGCGCTCTTTCGCCGCCGGGAAGCGTGTCCAGGGTATCCTTTATCGTGTCGATCGTGGTTTGCAGGAACCCGGAACTCACAGCCTGCGCGGAGACGTCCTGATTGAAATAAAATAAATGTCAGTCTTGTATGGGCAATCAGTGAGTGGAATGTGGTGATTGGGAAAGGCCCTTACCAGGGCAAAGAAGTACGTCGGGGGCATGGGCGGGCGGACCATGTACTCCTGCGACGCGAGGAACTCCACGGTGCCGTGCCGCAGCTCGGGGCGCTCCATCACGTCCCTCCTTTGGCCGTTCGCATCGAGGGTGCAGAAGTAATCAACAGGCACTTCGTTCGGGAGCTGGCACACGTTACACCGGAACCGCCGGCCGCCGTCGATGAACTGCACGAACGGGTTGATGTAGGTCCGGCACCGGCGGCACCGCACGATTCCGGTGGAGCCGAACTGCGCGACGGGGACGTTTTCGCCCGGAATCAGGGGGCGGACGATACACCCGACGGGTAGGCCGTACCGCTGCTTCACGCTTTGGTTCACCGGAAGCGCGCCGCAAGTCAACCGTAAATACCGCGGGTCACAGCTCAAATCCGTGTTCGGGTTGGGAAGGTCATCCCCGGGCCGGGGAAACGTCGCGGGGTCCACGCCTTGGTCCCCGCCAGGGCCGCCGCCGCCCAACGAAAGGGACGCGAAGTCCTCCACGAAGTTTTGGTTGTGATGCGTTCCCGAAACGCCCGCGCCGGGCCCGGGCTGAAGCGCGCCTGGGTACACGCCTCCGGGAGGGGGGGGGGCGCCGAAACCCTGGCCTTGGGAAGAGGTGCCGCCTGGGCCCATCATCCCAGCACCGGGAGAATTCCCGCCTCCGCCCATGTGCATGCCCATCGGCGGCGGCGGGCCATTGTTCTGGGGAGGCGCTTGCGCGCCGAAACCTCCGGGAAGCGCGCTTCCCATGTGCGGCGGGCCGGGAATGCCGCCCATCATGGGCGGAGGAGGCCCGCCCATCATGGGTGGTGGGGGTCCGCCCATCATGGGCGGAGGAGCGCCACTGACGTGCATCGTACCCATCTGCCCGGTGGGCGGCGCCATGGCGCCCGGGTGGCCGCCCATTTGAGGACCGCCCATTGGCGGACCACCGCCCATTTGCGGAGGACCACCTCCCATTTGCGGAGGACCGCCTCCCATTTGTGGAGGACCACCTCCCATTTGTGGAGGACCGCCCATCATTCCAGCAGGGCCGCCCATCATGGGAGGCGGCGCGCCCATCCCCGGACCGCCCATCCCTTGCACCGCGCCTGGCGGACGCATTCCCATGGCCCCGGCCGGAGGTCCACCCATCATAGGCGGGCCACCGGGATTACCACTTTGCGTCGGTGCACCCATCTGCGCGGGCGGCGCGCCCGGGCGCATCATCCCTGGCGGACCGGGCATCATCCCTGGAGGCGCACCTGGCGACGGGACACGAGTGGATCGGACGATACCAGATTTGGGTGGGACAGGGTCAGACACAGGGACGAGAAGACGCGGTCGGGCAGTAGGAAAAAGAAAGAAAGGCGCGGTCTCTGCAGAGATTGGGATTCGCGCAACACGAGATCGGGACGCGAAGAACGACGTACCCATCGCGTTACCGGGAGGTCCCAAGTGAGGTCCCGGGGGTCCTTGCGGAGGACCCGGAGGACCCGGAGGGGGCTGCATGGCGCTCGAGTCGCTGTGTGCGCGCGCCCTGCTATGCCACTACAGAAGTTGAAGACGACTTTGAACGTGAACGTTGGCTCCGCGGCCTGCGAGGAACCGCGAACGAATAAAACTTCGTCGTCGAGCCGACGAGCCCCGACAACTTTTGTTTTCAGTCACCCTCCCCGCCCACTTCGCGGCACGCGATACGCGACTCGGACACTCCAGGGAGCCTTCGCACCGCGTTTCGTGATGTTGGCGCGTGCGGCGTCGCGCGCGGCCTCCGCTGTGGCGCGTGTGGCGCCGCCCGTGGCCACCGCGGCGTGGACATCCCTGCGAAACTTGAGTGGATCCTCAAGGGATGACGAAACCGCCGCCGCCGAGGAAACACGGGGCGCCACGGACGATCCCGAGGACGATTCGGAGTCCGGTGACGACGAGGATGAGGATGATGATGGTAGCGAGGACGACGCCGAAGTCCCACTCGGGGCGGTGACCGCTGAGGCTGGCGAGGACGATGACGTTGACGATGAGATTGACGATCTGTATGATGATGAGGAGGGCACTTCTGATTCGAGTGCCGATGGAGGTGTCCAGTGGACGGGAGGCGTGGAGCCTCACCGGCCTTCCGGGAAACGCGAGAAGGAAGTCGGGAGCGTGTTCTCGCTGATGAGCGGCCGGGACGGGAGCGACATCGGGTCGTTCGACGCGACCGACGTGGACCGGTTCTGGGACCTTTCAATCGATACCGAAAAGAAATGGTTCAAGGAAGGGTTACCCCGGGGCGTGAAGGAAGAGTTCGAAGCCAGTGGGACTCGACGCATCATGTTTCGCAAAAGCGACCTCGAAATTAGAGAAGCAGTTAAGGCCGGAAACAAAGGGATGTTACTAGACGGGCGCAGAGGCGCCGGCAAAACAACCGCGCTTGTAAATTTAGTCGCCTGGGCGAGGGCGGAGAACTACTTCGTCGTGTACGTCCCGTCCGCCAAGGCGCTTACGCTTGATTCGTCGTACACCAAGGACGAAAAAACCGGGATGTGGGACACACCGGAACACGCGGGGAAGTTGTTGCGTTGGATTCTTGCTGGTAATGAGTCTGGGTTACAAGAACTGAAAAGCGACGACGGCAAAACCTTGAGCGCAATCGCGACGGAGGGCGTGGAGTCGCTCGACAAGGGCGGGGACGGCAAGGTTGTCGTTGAGGCGGCGCTGGCGGTTTTAGAAGGTCTAAAAACAGCAGCGAAAACAGGCACGAAGGTCATGTTCGCGATTGACGAGTACAACGCCTTGTTCGGCCCCACTGATATGCACGAAGTGTTGGGCGCGCGCCGGCGCGGGGTCATCGCCGCGGGCGATACGCGGGTAGGCGCGGCGCTGCGGGACGCGACGGGCGCGACGACCGCGGGCATGACCTACGTTGGTGTCGTGTCCGGAACCATTTCCCTTTCCACGAAGCTCACGGCGAGGCTAGCTTGCAGTGATCCGGACGGTCAGGACAAGGACGGGCAGTTTCCCGAAACCAACACGCTTACGCACATGGAAGTCCCCCGGTTCAACCCGCGGGAAATCGCGTGTCTTGTCCGGCACTACGACCACGCGCGTTCCGGGCTGGACGCCGTGGACGCCACGGTGGACCACGCGCAGCTCGCGTTGCGTTTGAAAGTGCTTACACAAGGCAACGCGAAGGAAATGAGGGAGATGATGGAAGCGCTGGGGTGATTGAGGTGAAGTACTTTTGCCGGGTACAAGCATGCATTGTAATGGTTACAATTGTACCTTGGTAACAGTTACAAGCATTCATAAAAACAAAATATGAAAAAATTACCTTCACCTCTCCACGAACCGGCCCGCCTTTTTCGCAATCGCGTCGACGTCGTCCATGAGCTTGAAGTGCTCATTTATTCTGACCAGGGTGTTCGCCGCGATCACGCCACTGCTCGCCGCGGCGGGCAGCCCCACTCCGGGCGCGCAACTATCCCCGACTCGGTACAAACCCGCGATGCCGGTCCCCGGGCCGGGGAACAGCGCGGGCGCCCGGATCGCCGCGCCGTACGTCCCTCTGTGCCTGCGCATCCAGTGCTTGTGCGTCAGGGGCGAGCCGATCATCTCTAGCACCACTCTTTTCCTTATATCGGGAATCACCACTTCCAGGGCTTCGTACAGCTTTTCCGCGCTTTCTTTTTTGCGCGTCTCGTACCCGGGACCCCTGGATTGTAAAAAAAGAAATGTCAGTCTTGTCAGATATGGCAATCAGTAGGCGGAATGTGGTGAGTGGGAAATACTTACCGCTCCCACCCCTCAAACGGCTCCATCGTGTACGCGTGAATACAGTGGTGCCCTTTCGGCGCCATGTCTGGTTCCCACACGCTCGCGATGGAGATCATGCACACGTTGCCTGGTTTGTCTATCGGTTTGGTGTCGTCCCTCACCACGACGTGGTGCCCGCCTGTTTCGGCGAAGTCAAGCCCGGTAGCGTCGATGCCGAGGTGCAGGTGCATGAAGGACTCTGAGCAGGGGATACCGAGGGCGTCATCTTTTTCCTTTTGCGAAACGCTTCCCGGAGGTAACAGCTGGCCGTACGTGTCCCACACCGAGGCGTTGCTCATAACAACGGGCGCGGAGAGGATAACGCCGTTCCGCAGCAAAACCCCACGAGCGACGCCGTTGTCCACCACGATTTTATCGACGTGCGTTTTCAAACGGATCTCGCCGCCGTTTTTCAAAACCGCCCGCGCCAGCGCGTCCTGGCACGAGATGAAAGAAAGTGTCAGTCTATCGGACCATGTGTATGAGGGATTGGTATAACGTAAACAGTCGTGGTAACAGTCCGAGGAAATAACCGTCCCTTCTGGTACGAGTATGGGCAATCGCAGAGGCGGAACGTGGTGATTGGGAATGCTCACCGTAATCGCCTCCGCGCCTCCTTTCGGGAACTCGCTTTGTTTCAGATCGTCGGATGCGCCGAACACCGCGGCGAACTCCGCCGCGACCGTGCCGTTGGCGTCAACGCCGGAAAGAAGGTAGCACTCCAAGTCCGCGAGCCGGCGCATCCACGGGTCTTTTATGTTGAGAAAGTCCTGATTGTAAAAACAAAGTGTCAGTCTCTCGGGCCATGTGTATGAGGGATTGGTATGAGTAAACAGTCGGCCGTAATCGAGCCGAACAGTCGTGGTAATGGGCAGAGGTACTAGTCCCTTCTGGTACGAGTATGGGCAATCAGGGAGGCGGAATGTGTTCAGTGGGAAATACGTACCAACAAACCCACGGTGGGGTTAGGCAGGATTGCCGCGTACGGCCCTAGCTTTGCCATGGATTTCATGTACCGACTAGCGATCATCAGGCCCACTTTCCAATCCGCCCTGAGCGCGGGCGTGGGCAGCCCGGACAGCGCGCCGTACATCTCCCTGATTCTCGGCACCGCCGCCGCCAGCTGCGCCGCGCCGTTTGGCGAGAACTTTTCAACCTCGGTCACCAGTTTCGACAAATCCGCGTGTCGGCGTAACCCGGGTTTGCCTTTCTCCAGGTGGAAGGTTCCTAAAGGGTCGTACTTCACCGTGTCTATCGGTTCACCCACCAGCGTAAGAATTGACGCGAGGGGATTCAAGGCGTTGATCGTGGTCAAACCCGCGAAGAACGAAGGGCCGGTGTCGAACCGAAACTCGCCGACATCTGTTTTTTTCTGAAACCCATGCGCCGCGCCCCCCGTGGCGTAGTGCGACTCCAAAATCAAAACCTTCCGGCCGTAGTGCGCCAGCAGCGCACCCGCGGTTAAACCCCCCACGCCGCTGCCGATGATAATCACGTCCGCGTCGTTTGACGTGGACGAAACAGCACGTGGTGGGGCGGCGAGGCGTCGGGAGGATGAAACACGCCGCGCGGTTTTTTTGGGGAAACGCGACGTCGACGATCGTGACGCCGAGACGCGCGCGACGGGGGTCGCACGGATGGACGATGACGCGGACATTGTCCGAAACCCGAACAGCTCGAATATAACGCACGCGGCGGCGGAAACGCTACGCGGGTGAGATGAACAAGGCGCGCGCGGGCGCGAGTGCGGTGGACACGAAGAGCGATGGAGATATGTAGGGCGACACGCCGACACGTGGCACCGCAGTAGAAAAGACGAATAACTTTGAATGGAGTTTCGGTGCGAGCGTTTCGGCAAACAGTTATTTACACGATGAACCTACAAATACGCTCACCTCCCCACCCCCCCATTGCCTCACCTCGGCCCCGCTTTCTCCGCCGCCGCTTCCTCCGCGGCTTCCATCGCCTGCACCAGTTTCTCGTACGCGGCCATCGCGGATGGCGATGACGCGGGGACCACTCCCGGCGGAACGGGTCGGGGTTTGTTAAACGTTTTCGCGTGCGTTTTCGTTTTTTCGGAACACATGACCGGCGCGGAAACGTCCATCGGCACCGGCGTCAAGTTTGCTCTCTTCCGGATCGGGGGAGGCGGCGGTACGACGTTGTTTGAGCTGGTGGTACCAGTGTTGTTGCTTTGCATGAGCGTCATGGCTTCAGTTGCCACAACCGCATCAAGACCTCGTCGCTCCCGGAACTTCTTGTCCAGTTCCTCGCGTCTCAACTCCCTCGTTTCCGGGTCACTTGTGGCCTGCGCTCGGACGAAATCCGAAAACTCCAACGTCGCGAAGGTATCACTCGCCACGCTCGGGCCGCGCATTGAGTGCGCGAAATCGACTTCAAGCGCGGCCCGTCGCTTTTCCCGCGCTTCCTTGAACCCTGGCGTGCCCCAACCCCAAACCCGCGTCTCCGTTTCAGCGGAGTACTCGGCCCAGGCGTCGTCTTGTGAAGTTTCTTTTTGGAAAGAAACCAGCACCGAAACGTCCTTCGCGAGCGTTTCCAAAATTGCCGGCGCACCGGCCATCAATACGTTGGCGTCGCCGAACATCAGTTCCTTGAACGCGTTTTGAATCTTTGCCCACATCTGCGAGAACTTCCCGGCCGCGTGTACAAACACCCCGACAAAACCCAAGGGGTCGCCTTGTGCTTTGAGAATCGCAGCCAACACGAACCCGCCGAGAAGCGCCGGGCCGGTGAAATCCAAACTCGAGGTTGCTTTCATTTGGACGCCCGGCGCGGCGACCATTATCGCGGTGCTGGACCACGCCGGGCGCACCCCCCCGTTGGTCTTTACCCAACTCGCCCGCGATTGCGACCCGAAGTACCCGGTGGCGTCGATGCCGTTCGCGCGTTGCCACAGCCGCACCGCGGCCACGGTCTCAGCGCCGAACACCCCGTCCTGCCGCATCGTCCCGAGGGCTTGCTGCAGCTGCCTGACGTCAGCACCTTCGCTCCACTCGCCCAGGTTTCGGGCGAACTTGGGGGCGCGGAAGTGCCCGGCGCGCGCGCCGGGAAGCGTCGCGCGTGTCACGCCCGAGATGCGGCGCGAGCCACGCGCGGCGACGCGAGAAGGGCGCGGCGCGAGAAGCGCGTTGCGCGTCATCGCGGACGACCACGCGCCGAGAGTAGATGCGGCGTGTGCGGACATGACGAACGTTCAACGGAACTTCCGGGAGATTATGTCGGAAAGAAAAGACCGCGCGTGAGGGGACCGCGGGGGCGCGCGTTGGTGGGCGCGGCGTAGGGTGCGGCGAACGCGGTGAACGTTCAAAGGCGTGTGATGCGAGTGCGACGGACGGCGGTAGGGCGAGGTGCGCGCGTCTCGGTGTGCGCGCCCACGCCGCGCGGTCGCCCATACCTTTCGTGAATCCCGTTACCGAAACGACCGTTTCGTCCAACGTCTATTTTTCTCGGAGTTTACGAAACCGAGGCTGTGCGGCTGTCGTCGTTCGCCACAGCTCATCACAGACCCACACCCGTGGCACGCTCCCGCGAGCGGTGTGGGTCAGTTGGTTATCGCGATGGCGTCGCGACGCGCGCGTAACGGCGCCACCGCGGTCGTCGCGACGACGGCGTGCTTCGGTATGCTGGCGTATTACCTTCGCGAAAACCCCGCGCGGGGAGATGCAGATCATCTCGTCGGACAGGCAAAAACAGATTCCGAGGTGACGACTCCTTCCGAGATTCGTCGCGTCACGCGCGACGAACTGCACGCCGCCGGTTTCTTCACCAGCTTCGGGTTCGTCGCCGCGTCTGTTGTCGTGCTTGAGCTCGCCAGCGGCGGCGGCGTGTCCCGTGACCTGAAATGGAGGACGCTGGTCGGGTGGGTCGCTGGGAACCACATTCTTTTCGCGGTGCACAGCGTTCTGGGAACTGGCGAAACGGCACCGAAAGGTCAGAAAAACAGTTCTTCGAAGGACACGGATGGCGTCGGGAAAATGCTCACCCTCTCAAACCGACCCGCGCTTACCCAACTGTTTGACGAGCACCGACTCGCGGACGTGTTTGTTCACGCGGGCGCGGTGGTCGCTGGTGGGTTTTCCATGGAACGCGTGGACAGCTTGGTGTCCCTAATCGAGCACTTGCGGCGGTACGCGGAAATAAGGCCGGAGACGTGGACGACGCTTACGGTTTCAAAGAAAAACAAAAAACGAAACAAGTGGAACGACGCGTTGGCGTTTTGGACGGAAACCGCCGAGCGGAACGTCTTTTCTTTCAGCCGAAGAAAAGGAGCAAGCAGTCAAAGACGAGACAAACACAAAAGTGCAATGTCCGTAGCGGACGTCGTCGACGTGTTCGCGCACACGCGCACGGCGATCAAGGTTCTGTCGCCTGGTGAAATCGCGTTATCGCTGTTGCTCGCGGAAACTATTCGCAGGGCGCTGCGACTGGATCTTATCAAGCACCACAGGCACACGTGGGCGGACGCGCGGCTGGCGATGCGGGAGGGAGAGCTATCTATACTAAAAGAAAGGGAGAAGGACGAATAAAAACGTTCTTGACCATAGGTAAAATTTAGAATCGAGACAATGGATAGGCGATAGATGGGTAGGAACCGAATACACAGTCAACGAAGTAGTACGAGAAGGTCGACGCAGAGGTGAATGTAGATACCTCTGGTCGACGAGTCATCACGAAATGCTAAATACTAAATAACTTCTAACTAACTAAATCCTTAATTAACTCGTGGTTAACTCAATACACTTTCCTTCATCCGGAGCGCCGCCGCGGTTTCCGACCACGAGACGCCGCCGTTGTTCGAGACGTCGATCAAAACGTCTACGTGGTCATTGGCGGTTCGTTGCGGCAAAACACTCGGCGGCTCCACTAACACCAGCGCGCTCGATACGAAGAACCCAGCTACGGATACTTGGAACGAAGATTCGCCCGGCGAAACACCGGACCCGAAGTCCTCCCCAGCCGACGCAATCGCTTCGTTGTTTTGAAACGCAAAGCGAATTTGAATCGGGTCGCGAAAATCAACGCCGCGCACCGCCGCGGGCGACGCGTGCCGTCCAACATCGCCGTCCAAGTGCCACCACGCCCCGCCCAGATCTTGGTCGTCGCTTGACGCGTATACCCGCGAATCGTTAAACCCAAGGAACGCAGTACCCGACCCGGAGGCTGTGAAAAACGAACCGTCGCGCGCTTGAAGCGACGACAACGCTTTGTCCGACGTGAATCGCGTCGCGGCGCTCGGCACGAACTCGTTTCTCGCCGCCGCGATTGCGAACACGCGCGGCGGCGAGGCCCACTCAAACTCCACATGCGCGAGTGCGACGCCGCCTGCAATTGAAAGTGCGCCGCCGCTATCTGCAATCGCAATCACCACCGATATCGTGCCGAAGCCTCCGTTTCTAAACTCAAACGGCGCGGGCGGCGCGTCGCACTGAGCGAAAAAACTCGTGCCGTTTCCGTTTCCCGAACCGAACGCCGCGCCCCCGGCGGAGGCGCGATTGGGAAGACGCGAGTAACCACCGACTCCCGACCCTTCATAGGCAGCCACGCAATGCAGCGACGCGCGCGCCTTGCTCAACGGGTTGCTTTCCGTGACGACATCCAGGGATACCGACGAGGCGGACAGCAAGTGCACCAACTCCGTCGGAACCGCCGACGCCTTGTCCAGGTTCCAGAAAAACGAAACCGCGTTTGCCAACCCGCTCGGCGGCGCCGGCGAGTGCGTCGCCTGAGATTGTAAAAATAAATGTCAGTCTCATATGGGCATTCAGTCGGCGGAATGTGGTGATTGGGAAATACTTACCTCCGCCAAAGCGCCGCGCGTGGAAGGCGCGATGACCAAGCCTTTCCGTCCATGCACAGGCGTGCAACTGCCGAGCATCCCTGACACGAGTGACGCGGAAACGGCGAAGTCCACGAGATCCAGGTTTTGATTTGAAGTGCCAGAGACGCGACGCGCGAGCGCGGGAGAAACGCACTCCAATCCGGATTCGGTGTCGGGTGCTACGCCTGCGTTGGCCCGCGACGCGACAACCGTGGTTCGGAAACGACAAGCGCCTCCGTCTTTTCCGGCGGTGATGCCTCCCCCCGCGACGGCCACGAGGGACCCGCCGTTTTCGTGCAAAACCCGCGACGCGTGGTGCACGAACTCCAACTCGAGTTCGCGAACCGGCGCGGTCGCGGTGAACTCGAGCGACCCAAGGTGTTTGTGTCCGCTACGAATGCTGCTATCATACGAATGCATGACCCTCACGCGAGTCACGCGTTGTTTTAAGAACGGTACTTCGCACTTGAGCATAGCGCTGCTTACGAAAACGCCCTGCCTGGGCTGTGTTTTGCCTGACGCGCTGTCGGCGTTACCATCGAGCCACGAAAACGCACAGGCGTCACCTTCCACGAACCCAAACCCAAACACGGTGAGTAACCACCCGCCGTCCACCGGGCCGGTTTCGCCCACGGTGGACAAAAGAACCTCTCTGCCTCGCGTCGGCGTCGCCACGACTGGTTGCCCATACGCAAGGGTGTCATCGCCAGCCTCTGCCGGGCGGACCCATTGGAACTGCAAACCAACACGCAGCAGTGGGTCCCCGAGTCCGATTTCGAAAAAGCGCGTAAGCCCAGCGTCTCTCGGTCGCGCGGTCAAAGGAACGGTCGCGCCGGGTCGCGGCGCGGCTGGCGAAACGCACTCGACAAAGTGCGAAAAAGAGGACCCATGGGCGTTTCGCCCGGCGACGCGCGCGGTGCCGAACGCGCATTGCGCGTGGAAGTGTTGGATCGCGCGATTCATTCGGAAGGAGACGTTAAAACTGTTTTGGAGGTCAAGCGCGACGACGAGCCCGCCGTCGGGAGGGCCCGTGACGACTCCGGTGTCACGTGACGCGTTCCAAACGCGGTGGACGGAGTTTTGCGCGAGCGTGAAACCGGTTTCGCGCCCGGTCGGCGAACCGACACGTGAAAAAGTCACAGTCGGCGATTCCAAACGCAACGACCCGCCGTGCAGCGTGAGGGAAACTCGTATTGCCCTTCCGTGAAGGTGTAATAACTCAAGCGCGTCAAGTCCCTCGTTAATAGACGCGGCCTCTTCTGGAAAGTGGCAGGTCGCCACCGCGCTTGACACGACTCTTGCTTGGGACGTCACTTTTGTCACCGTGGCGTTTTCCGTCTCTCTTTTCCCACCCCAAACAAACTCGCACGACGCGCTTTCGTGGGAATCGAGAAAGCCCCACCCAACAAGCGTCACCACGGCGCCCGGTATTAGTTCAGGTGGCGACGACGACGTTACGTAGGCGGTGCGGAACACGACGTGTGCGTTTGGTTCCGCCATTTCGGCGATGTCCACGTTTTCCGGCGCGAGGAAGTTCGGTAAGAACTCCGGGCCGAAACCCGTGACCGGCGAACGCGAGCTTCCGGAACAACACGAACTTCCGCGATCGCAAAACGCGACAACAACCGCGCCGCCGTTGCGCTTGCCGTTTTCGAAAACGGTTCGCGGAGTGGCACACGTCACGTAGGACCCATCCGACGATATCTCCGCGGGGGTTTCGAAAACGCCGCCTCCGCTGAAACCATAAACGCCGAAACGGCACACCGCGCTCGCACCCGCGGTGTCGTTGCGAGTCAACGTGTTACCCGTGTCCGTACTTGGGAAATTTAAAATCCGGTCAATCGAAGTTCGGAACCCGCTTCCGTGAAGGGTAATTTCGTAGCCGCCTTTTGAGGAAACAACCGCGGGCTCTATTGAGCTCACCTCCGCGCACGCGAAGGAGTTCTGTTCTCTTCGTTCCCAGGTCGTGCCTCTTGTCGTGGCCGACCAGTCGTCACCCGACCCGAGGAACGGCGCGTACGTGCCGTTCCTAATCCACGGCGGTCGGCGTTGCGCGAAGGACTCGGCGCTCCGGTCGTGCGTTTGCTCGCTGATTGGAAAAAGAAAAGGTCAGTCTTTCGGACCGCGTGTACGAGGGATTGGTGGGGCGGACTTTCTGACTGTACGTCCAGCAGCACGTCCATCAGGGTCCGTAAACAGGGAGGGGGGATTTGGAGTTGGGAAAGCCCCGCACCTGAAACACCCTTCCTCTAAAGGCAGGTACAGGGCTAGCCCGGGTTCGTCGCCCAGCACGAACTGCCTGTAATGCGACCAGAGCGAAAAAGAGTCCAGCGCGATTCGCCACGCCCGAACCTCGTCCAGCGCAAAAGACGCGCGGCCCGGTCCGCCGATCGTACCGATGGGCGCGGGGAACCCGAACTCGCCGGACGCGACCCCCCAGAACAAGCCGTCGACGTACAGCCGTATGTCCGCATGCGGCGCCTGGTACGGAGACCCGTGCGGCACCGCGACGAAGGAGAGGTGCGTCCAAACCTTGGTGGGCGCCGTGAAGGGTACGCCTTGTTTGGACCGGAAGAAACCAACCGTCGCGCGCGCCGCGCTTATTCGCGACGCCGCGTCGTCCAGCGCGGTGTTGTTCATCGCGTTGTCGAAATCGCGACGCGCGCTTTGCAACGCAGCCATGGTGGCCGGCGACGCGACGCCGACCACACCCGACGCGCCCGGAACGCCGTCCAGAGGCGCTTCCAGTAAAAGCGCACCGCCGTCAACACCCGTGAACAGCGCTTGAAACAAAAGCGACCGGTCTCTTCGGACCCAGGCTTGCATCGTGTACGGCGGGTGGATGTTGGAAAGCGCGTGCGCTGCGGTGCCGTTGACGGAAACTTCTTCGAAAACAGGAGGGAACACCAGCGAGGCGTACGGGTCTTCCGAGCGTACGGAAAACGCGACGCCGTGCGACGGGGCTTTGCGATTGCTCGGGGCTGACGGAAGCGAAACGTCGTTCGCAAGCGTCAACCCGCAATCCAACGCCACGGCTGTCGCGTGCGCCGCTTCCTTCGCCGCTAAAGTCGTTTTGCCCCCCCCCATTGTGAACAAACCGCGCGCCACCCCCGTCACGTCAACCGTGATGGTCCCGGTATCCATGGAGATTTCGTTCCCGGACGTTTGCCACGTCGTGTACGAGGCGCCGTCGAACCAGCGCCACGTGGCGTTGAAGCCTTTGCTCGACGCGAACGCGCTCGAGGCGTTATTAGCGTCCAGTGTCGCGCCAAGCGTGGGGTGGTTAAAGTCAAAGTACATCGCGTTCGGGTCGGTTGAGGGTACCGTTGATTCCGGCGGAACCGCCGAGTCGTCGTCGTCCCGGACCCACCACCCGCGTTCCCCCGAAACCCGGCCGCTGTGTCCGTCCCACGCCCGGAACGTGAGACTCGAGGACCACGCGGTGTCACTTAGCGGTACCCCTTCGTATTCAACACTTGGCAGGTACCGAACGCGGTCCGTGGACGTGGCGCGTAACAACAGCGGTTTCTCCGGGGACAGGTCCGCGGGAAAAGACACCCACACGTCCCCGTCGTCACTACTCCACTGCCACGTCCCCAACCCCAAGCTCGAGTCACTCCCCACCACCGCGATTCCAACGTTCCCGGTGGTTTCGTTGAAAGGACCGTCCACGTCGTGAAAACCGGGCGCGACGATTTTGTAAATAAACGACCCGTGGTTGGTGGTTTCGGAATCCAACGCGTAGACGTCGGGTAACGCGAACCGCCGCTCTCTATCCAGCACCGGCGGGTCGTTCACGGGCGTGACGCTAACTCTCAAAGCAACAGGCAGATTCACCACACCGGTAGAGTTGAAACTCGAAGATGGCCACGCCGTGAACCCGAATCCCTCAAAAAAAATCTCGTCGTTCAAGCCGCGAGTGTTCAAAAAACGTAACCCGTGCGAGGCGTTGGCCGTCGGCACGAAGTCGCCTTCGTTGATTCGGGTAACGCCGTCGCTGTAAAACAAAACGCCACCACTGATGTTTGTTATTAAGTACGACACCGTGTACTGCGCGTCAGCCGGGTTTTGCGATTTTATTGTCAACTGCGTTTCGCAACCGACGGCGGTGTCGTTGACGCAGGCCGTGTCGTTGAAAAGAGGCGTCATGAAGTCCTCAAACGTGTCGCCGCGCGTCACCGCGGCGGGGCCGGGAATCTCGTCCGTCAGCGTGATGAAATAGTGATGGAACGGGCTGTGTTTGTGGGCACTGTCATCCGGGTCAACAAAGTTTCCAGCGAGGTCAACCGCGCTGGCGGACAGCACGTACAAACCGTTTGCTAAACCAGTCAAGTTCGCAAGCGTCAACGTCAATCGCGAAGTGTTGTTCACCGAGCCGACCAAATTGTGGAAGTACTCGCGGTAGTCGAACAAGCCCTGGGTTGCGGCGTAAAACACGTTGGCGTTGCCAAGCGCGTCAACGGAAGAACTGTTCGTCAGCCTTACACGGAACCCCGCGACTCCGGAACTTGGAAACCCGGCTTCGTCGCGGTCGTCGCCAACGAGCGTGAACAAAACATCTCTGTTTTTCGAAGCGCGCGAGTTGTTCGCTCCGGCGGTTGGCGATTCGATGCGCGTGGAAGGCGCTTGCGTGTCCAAAAGCCACGTGTGTTTCACGTACCCAGGGCTTACCTCTCCGTCCGCCAACGCCCTTACCAACACCGTGTTCCACCCCCGCACCGCACTTAAAGAAAGCGCGGTTACCGGAACTTGCCCGGACGGTCCGTCTCGGCCCAGTTTCGTGAATTTCGGAAACGGGTCGCGCGTTCCGCCGCCGGTTGCGTTTTCGTTGGCTGAATACTCATACGTGGTCCCGACTCGGTTCGACGTGAACGTAAAGAAAGCGCCTGTACTGTTCACCGCGTACGCAGGTTTGGTCACGAACCGGGGCTCGGGCAACACCCTGATTGTCCACGTGTACCTCTCCGGGGCCGGGTCGACCGAGCCGTTGTACACGCCGCGCACCCGGAAGTTGTGTTCGCCTTGCGATGAATAATCGAAAACGTCAGTCCCGTGTTGGGCGTGTATTGGACGATGTATGGACAACAGTCACCGTAATCGGTCCGAACAGTCACCAGCGTTAGAGGTAAAACAGTTTGTGTCGGATTTGGGAAAGCCCCAAGGCCGTACCTTCGCTCAGGCCGTGGTACTGCGTGGGGGAAATGCACGGTGTCCATGTACCCGTATCCAGCAAACACTCGCTCGTACAGTTGTGACTCGCCGCGCACGCCGTTCGGTTCACCTCGTCGCCCACGAAAAACACCACCCAGCGGAACAGCGCGCGCGTCGAGCGAGTCGGTCGGTCCAACACATGGCCGGGAACCCTGCCGTCATCGGTCAAAGGACTCGTCTGCCCGCCAGGCCGGCCTCGCGACGTCGGCACGATTTGCGTGGTCGCCGCCGCGCCGTCCGCCGGTGCGGTGGCGTTTACGTTTACTGCAACATCGTCTGTGACCACCCTCACCGGGATTTCCCCCCCGTTGTTCACGGCGAGCTGCACTCGCGCGAACGTCTCGGTGTCGGCAGGGTGCAACGGAATAACCACCACCTCAACCTCCACCACCCCGAACCGCTTCGTGTGGTACGACAGCACCAGGTGGATCTGCACCGGTAGCACGCCTATACTGCGCGCCAGCACGCGCAGCCAGTACGCAGTGCGTGCCTCGTACTCCTGAAGCGACACGTCCAGCGCAACCACCACGTTCAAGCCTTCCGCGCACGCGCACGAATACACCGACTGCGTGCGAAAAAAACCGGCTTCGCACGGAGTGGATGGGCACGCCGCCGTGCGCGCGGTCAGCACGAACACCGTGTCCGCCGTGTTCGCAGGCGACACGAGGTCACTCACGGCGACGTACACCGCGTACGAAGTGTCGGGGCGCCTGTTTGGAAAAGAAAAAAGTGTCAGTCTTTCGTAACGTGTACAACTAAACAGTCAGAGTTGGGAAATACTTACATGGTGGTTGAGGTTATTTCCACAAACGCGGCGTCTCCGCCGATTGGGTTTTCGGAAGACGCGTTATAATTCGGTGCCGCGCCGCCACTCGCGCGCACCACGGGAACAACCGACCCGTGGAACCCCGGGGAAAAGGACATGGTGTGCAGGTCGTACACGCCGTCGATGACGTCTCTCGCGCTGTTCGGGGGCGGCGCGTCCGCCGGGAGCGCCAATATCCAAACCGTCGCCGACTCCGATACCGCGAGCGCCAAAACTATCGTCGCCGTGTTTAGTGTGGTGTTCGCAACGAAAGGCGTGCCCGCGGTGAACCATGGAGGCGTGACGTCCGGCACGGTCATCGCACTCACGAAAGCCACCGTGTCCGCGCCAGGTGACGCGACGCCATTTCCGGGCGACCCGAACGGGTCGCCCGTGTGCGTCGCGAAAAACACGTCGTAAATGGCGAGGTCAGGAACGTCAACGATCAACGTAGTGGACTCCGCGTTCGCGGAAGTGACCTCCAGGCGCGCAGCCGCGAACACATCAGACCGGTGTGACGGGTTGCTAGTGTCCGTCCCCGCGAAAATCTCGTCGACCGTGGGCGTAGGCACCGCCCCGCCCGCCAACCCGTTCGGCTGCCTCGCCACCACGAAATACGCACTCGCCCCTCGGTCAAGCGCGACAACGACTGTCGCCGTGTTCGTGCCGGTGTGGTGTGTCACGGTGGGGTACCCAACCGCGAACTGCGCGTACGCGGTGACCGCTTGCGCGTCCACCTCCCCGGGCGCCCCGCAATTCGCCAGCACAAGGAACAGCGCCAGACACCGGAGCGAAGCACCGCGACTCATCGCGACCGAATGCGATTCGAACGCACCACAATGCAAACTACAAGTATTTCTGTTTCTCGGGGCACTCACCGAACGTGCGCGCCGTCCCTTCCAGCGGCACGCCAGCGCACATCGTCGCGCATGGTAAGCTAAGGCGTACGAAACGCGCGTCCAGCGCGACGACGCGTCGTGTGCGGTAAATAGGAGCGGCTTCGCCGAACCCGACCTTGTCGTTGCATCGCTTTCTGGAGGCAACAACGATTTCGGTCGGTTGCAAATAAATAATAACTCGCCCAGCTCAGCAGTCGTCGCTTGGCCAGCTCAGCAGTCGCGGCCATTATCGCACGCGCGTCTTTCGTGTCGCCGCCGATCGCCCTACGCCTCGTTTGCGAGGCCCCGTGCATGCACGTATCAGTTCCGAAAGGAGTCAAGCTCGTTGCCGCCGCGTTCGTCGCAGCCACCGCACTTCGCAATCGAATCCGCGCCTTTCGCGCTCGAGGATCACAACGAATCAAAACCAGCATGGCCGCGTTCGAAGAGATCTCCGGCCTGGCCGCGCTGCGCCCTGGCAAAGCGGAGCGCGAGTCGTCGGAAAAGAACTGCTTAACCAAACCGAAATCCACGGAGAAGTTCGTGGTGAAAACCCTGGCGCTCGTGGTGCACGGCGTGAAGAGCCGTGAATCAAAAGGCGTTGGTGAGCTGAAAAAAATCCGGGCCGAGTGCGAAAAGCGAGGCATTACAGTAACAGAACATCTTACGTTACACGAGGGCCATTGCGAAACCTTGGTCCGCGAGCTCGACGTCACCGGGGTGGACGCCATCGCCGTGATGGGCGGAGACGGCACGTTGAGGGAAGCCGTCAGCGCGTTCCAGGGCCGACCCAAAGACGAACACCGGGTGTGCTTCGCCTTCCCGTGCGGCACCGGAAACAACTTTGCTCGTGATTTAGGGTTGAAAACAATCTCCGATGTTTTCGGCGCCGTGGACAGAGGCACCGCGCACCCAGTGGACTGCGTGAAAGTCACGCACCCCGGGGGCGTGACGTACAGCGTGAACTGCGTGACTTGGGGGATGGCGAGGGACGCGGCGGCGACTGCGGAGGGCATGCGGTGGCTCGGGCCGGTAAGGTACGACCTCGCTGGGTTCTACCACATCATGAAGGGCAAAACCAACCACGCGAAGCTCGCGGCGAGCGACGACATAAACAAACCCGCCTACGCCAAAGGCGAGCACAAGGATTACATGATGATGTTCGCGCAGAACACGCGTTGTTCGGGCCGGGGTTTCACGTTCACGCCGTCCGCCAAGCTCGACGACGGGAAGTTCGATTTAGTCGCGGTGCACAAGCGCGGGACGTTCAAAACCGTCGGTTTATTCGACCAGGTCAAAGCGGGCGGCGCGCACGTCGAGGACGACGCGTGTTGTTACGTGCAGTGCCATTCCGCGGCGTTGGCGGCGGAGGACACTGATGACCTGGTGGGCATCGACGGGGAAGTTCACGTCAAGACGCCAATCACCATCGAGTGCGTCGCGGGGGCGTTCACGACGCTGGTGTGAGGAGGTATTTATAGCACGGGTGTTGGTGTTGGTTG
>Ga0209710_1000291_pt1 | contig 52580 bp, 57 predicted proteins | sample ArcticOcean_MG_C_5_FD_187436 | JGI IMG/M metagenome (GOLD analysis project Ga0209710, IMG submission 187436) | Marine microbial communities from western Arctic Ocean - ArcticOcean_MG_CB4_138 (SPAdes) (version 2) | ecosystem: Environmental > Aquatic > Marine > Oceanic | place: Arctic Ocean...
ACTTTGCAAAAATTATTTTAAGTAAAAATATTAACCAACCAACATTTAATTTAAATAAATTTCCTTTTTTTAAATGATAAAAAAGTAGACCTGCATTAATACATGCCCCTATACCAATTGCTAATGCTAGCCCAGCATGTTGAAGATAGCCAATAAAAATTAAATTCATAAATTGAGTGCAAAACAAAGTAAATATAGCAATTTTGACGGGGGTTTTTACATTTTGCTGAGCATAAAAAGCCGGCGCTAAAATTTTAATTAAAATCAAACCGACTAAACCAATACTGTATGCAGTTAGTGCGTATTGAGTCATCAAAATATCTCTTTCGGTAAAGGCACCATAATGAAATAAAGTCGATATTAGAGGAATAGCTAAAATTGCTAAAGCTGTTGCAGCAGGGACTGCTAACAAAATACCCAACCTTAAACCCCAGTTAACCAGTTCTGAATAGTCTGCTGACTTCTTCTTTGAAAAACTTTTTGCTAAGCTTGGAAGCAAAACTGTACTCAGAGAAACTCCAATAACCCCTGCAGGAAACTCCATAAGCCGGTCGGCATAATATAGCCAAGATACACTTCCAGAGGTGAGAAAAGATGCAAAGATAGTATTAATTAATAAAGAAATTTGTACCACTGAAACACCTAAAATTCCTGGCCCCATAAGCTTCAGTATCCTCCAAACTCCCTTATCTTTAATATCTAGGTTAATTTTAGGAAGGAGTCCGATTTGCTTTAAAAAAGGGATTTGAAAAAATAATTGTAAAGCGCCTCCAATGAATACAGCCCACGCTAAAACTGTAATAGGTTCATCAAATAAGTTTGAAAAATACAATGCCCCAACAATAAGTGAAATATTAAGCCAAACAGGGGTAAAAGCCGGCACAATAAATTTTCCATATGTATTTAATACAGCGCCAGCCATGGAAGCTAACGAAATGAAAAAAATATAAGGAAATGTTATTTGAAGTAGATTAACAGTTAAATCAAATTTTCCAGGCTCTGAGACAAATCCTGGCGCACTTATATATATTAGCCATGGTGCTCCAAACACACCTAAAAGAGCAATTAAAACTAAAAATAATCCCAATAATGTAGCTACCTTATTAACTAAATAGCTTACTTCTAATTTTGACTTTGTACTCTTATACTCAGATAAAACTGGAACAAATGCTTGAGTAAATGCACCTTCAGCAGAGATTCTTCTTAATAAATTTGGTATTTTAAAAGCTACAAAAAAAGCGTCAGTTTCAATGCCAACTCCAAATACTCTAGCAATAATACTATCCCGTATGAACCCTAATATTCTGGATATAGTGGTCATTCCTCCAACGCTAGCAAGTGTTTTAAATAATTTCATATAATGTTTACAATAATAACTTGATTTAACATGCTGACCAAAACTAAATTTAGTAAAGTAAATGCATTCAAATGCTTGTATCTATAAGCGAAAATGGATAAAATACGTTCTTATTAAAATATAGTACATAAGGATGTTATATGGCCAACACGGCTCAAACAAGAAAGCGTGCAAGACAGAATGATACGCAACGGATTCACAATGCAAGTTTGCGATCAATTTTAAGAACTGCTTTAAAAAAAATTACTAAAGCCATACTTTCAGGTGATAAAAAAGTTGCAAAAAAAACTTTTGATGAAAATACGCCTATTATCGACAGAATTGCTGATAAAAAAATTATTCATAAAAATAAAGCAGCGCGTCATAAGTCAAGATTAAATTCTGCATTAAAATCAATGTAATTACTTTGGGCTTCTTGTCTTAGAGGCTCTTTAGTTTTTCCATAAAATTTTTCTTAAAGTGTCCGCCTTATTCGCAACGTCTTCATGCGTTTGATTTTCTAATCCCAATATTGTTATATGTCCCATTTTCCTTCCTATACGTGGTTCCGATTTCCCGTATAAATGAACACTTACCCCAGATCCCGCAATCAATTCAAATTTTGGTTCACTTTGTTTTCCATTTCTAAACCATAAATCTCCTAAAAGATTCAGCATTAACGATATGGGAAATTTTGTTGTCGCATTTTTTAGTTCATTTCCAACTAAAGTTAGAACTTGTTGGTCAAACTGATTATAAACACAAGCATCAATAGAGAAATGTCCTGAATTATGAGGTCTTGGTGCAATTTCATTAACAAAAAGAGCATCACTGCTTAGAAAAAATTCTACTGCCAAAACTCCAACGTAACTTAATTCATCAGCTATTCTCTTAGCTAACTTTATTGCCTGATTCTCAAGAGGCTTTGCTATTGAGTTAGGGTAGATAGAAGAGCAATCTAAGATACCTGATTCATGTTGATTTTTAATTAATGGATACATCATGAACTCGCCATTAAGTGTCCTAGCCAACACTACAGAAAACTCACAATCTAAATTTAGTTTTAATTCAAAAGTACAAGGTGTACTATTAAAAGATTTAAATGCAGCGTCTAGCTCAATTTTATTATTGACATGAATTTGACCTTTTCCATCATACCCAAATTGAGCTGTCTTAAGAATTCCTGGATATATTAAAATCTTGGGATCTAAATTATTTATTGACTCAATACTTTCAATAACAACATAGTTCCCAACTGGGATTCCGACTTTCTTAAGAAAATCTTTTTCTTTGATGCGATTTTGAGCAATAGATATTGCGTTAGAACTGGGACGAACAATAATATCTTTCTCAAGAAACTGGAGTGTTTCAGCGGGGACATTTTCAAATTCAGTAGTAACTGCACTACAATAAGCTCTTAATTCATCTAGCGCGCTTAAGTCATGATATGGCTTACATATATGTTTATCAGCTATTTTACCTGCTGGACTTTTGTCGTCTGGGTCAAATACAACAACCGAATATCCCATATTTTGAGCTGCAATAGTAAAAAAACGGCCTAATTGGCCGCCGCCCAAAATTCCCAGAGATTTAGCAGGCATAATTTTCTCCAACTTTACTTTGTATCTAGCTTCATATTTAACACTTTAGTAACTTGTTTTTTTCTAAAATCTTTTAGCTTTTGGTTAATTTCTTTATCATTTACCGCAATTAAAGAGACAGCAAATAATCCAGCATTATATGAGCCAGCTTCTCCGATAGCAAATGTTGCAACAGGGATTCCTTTTGGCATTTGTACAATTGATAAAAGTGAGTCATGTCCTTTGAGATGTTTGGATGGTACTGGAACACCTAGAACTGGTAGAGTAGTTTTAGAAGCGACCATGCCTGGAAGATGTGCCGCCCCTCCTGCGCCTGCAATAACAACTTGGAAACCTTTTTTTTCTGCGTCTTCTGCAAATTTAAACATTAAATCTGGAGTTCTATGAGCTGAAACAACTTGAGCTTCATATGAAATATTAAAATCATCAAGAAGTTCTGCCGCATGTTTCATTATGGGCCAATCACTGTCTGAGCCCATAATAATTGCTACCAAAGATTTCTTCTTAGTCATTATCTTTCCTTACAGTTTGTATAATCATCATATTATTTCTATGTATTAAACTTGATTCGTTAACATAACCTAAAACTGCTTCAATTTTATCACTTGAAAGCCCAATTATTTTTTTAACTTCTTCTGAATTATAGTTAACAATCCCTTTTAAAATTTCATCTCCAGACTCATTAACGCATTGAATAACTTCACCACGATCGAAAGTTCCGGTAACTCTTGTTACTCCAGCTACCAATAAACTTTTACCTTTTTGAATTAAAGCTTTTTCTGCGCCATCGTCTATAAATATTTTTCCATTTGATTTTAGATTGTCTGCAAGCCATTTTTTTCTTGCTACCAATTTAACCTCTCTACTCTGAAGGAGTGTGCCAATATCTTCATCCTTACTTAAATCCACAAGAACATTACTCTTTTTTCCAGAAGCAATAATAGTATGTGCTCCACTTAAAGCAGCTCTTCGTGCCGCCAGAATTTTTGTAGCCATACCTCCAGTTCCTATTTCAGACATTGTTCCGGTAGCCGAATCATCCAAACTCTTATCATCGACATAGCTATGACTAATAAGCCTTGCATTACTGTCTTGCCTTGGGTCTGAGGAAAATAAACCATCTTGATCAGTCAACAAAACTAAAATATCTGCCTCGATTAAATTAGCTACCATTGCAGCAAGCGTATCATTATCTCCAAATCTAATTTCTTCTGAAGCCACAGTATCATTTTCATTAATTACTGGTATGACATTATTTTTCATTAAATTAAAAATTGTTGATCTAGCATTTAAATATCTTTTTCTATCACTCAAATCATTATGTGTAAGCAAGACCTGTGCTGACACTAAATCGTTATCTGAGAATAATTTTTCATACATTCGAACTAAATCCATCTGGCCTACAGCAGCAGCTGACTGTAACTCACTTAAAATTTTAGGCTTTTTTTCAATTCCTAATTTTTTTAATCCAGCTGCGATAGCACCACTCGAAACTAAAATAACTTTTTTATTTTGAGAGCTTAAGATTGAAATCTGTTTAATCAAGCTTGATAAACATCTTTCATCCAAACCATTTCCATCATTAGTAACTATGCTAGAACCAAGTTTAATAACAATTTTTTCAGCTTCAGAAAAATTAAATTTTTTCATAATTATTTTTTTTTTCAAATTCAACATGCTTCATAATCTCATATGTTAGCTCTTTACATCCTTTACCATTTATTGCAGATATACAAAAAACCTTACCTGACCAATTTAATTTTTTTATAATAATATTTTTAATCTTATCTATGTCATTTATTAGATCTATCTTATTCAGAACCAACCACCTTTCTTTGTTGGCAATGTCTTCACTATATTTTTCTAATTCTTTAATAATAGCTTTTGCTTCTAAAACTGGGTCTATGGACTCATCATAAGGGGCAATATCAAGAATATGAAGTAATAATTTTGTTCTTGAAAGGTGTCGAAGAAATTGATGACCCAAACCGTGCCCATCTGCAGCTCCCTCTATTAACCCTGGGATATCAGCTACTACAAAACTTCTTTGCATATCAATTTTTACTACTCCTAAATTTGGCTGAAGAGTTGTAAATGGATAATCTGCCACCTTAGGTTTAGCTGCGGATATGATCCTTATCAATGAAGATTTGCCAGCATTCGGCATTCCTAATAACCCAACATCTGCTAATACCTTTAACTCTAGATAAATTTCAAATTCTTCACCTGGATCGCCTTGCGTACACTGTCTAGGAGTTCGGTTAATACTAGATTTAAAGTGCACATTACCCAATCCACCTTTTCCACCTTTTGCTACTAAGACCTGTTTTCCGTGCTCTTTAAAATCTGCAACTGTTTCTCCTGTCTGCCTCTCAGATATTACAGTTCCGACTGGGACTTTAAGTATTAAATCTTCGCCTTTTGCCCCATAGCATTCAGAACTTCTTCCATTTTCACCCCTTTTGGCTCGATAATTTTTAACAAACCTAAAATCTATAAGTGTATTTATATTTTCATCTGATTCAAATAAAATAGAGCCTCCTTTTCCACCATCTCCTCCATTAGGACCGCCCATTGGCTCATATTTTTCCCTACGAAAAGAAGCAATACCATTTCCACCATCTCCAGCATAAATATTGACTGTTGCTTCATCTATAAACTTCATTTTTATTTTCCAAACAAAAAAGCCCCATCAACTGATAGGGCTTTAGATGCATTTAAATTTTCTTAAACAGGTAGTATATTAACTAATTTTCTTTTCAAAGCACCCTTCGTCGTGAAGTTTACTTTACCATCTGTTTTAGCAAATAAAGTATGATCTTTCCCCATACCTACATTCTCACCAGGGTGCATTCTTGTTCCTCTTTGCCTTAAAATAATACTTCCAGCTCGAACAAACTCGTCCCCAAAAGCTTTTACGCCTAATCTTTTTGCATTAGAATCTCGCCCATTCCTCGAGCTACCACCTGCTTTTTTATGTGCCATATTTAATTACCCTTAAAATCTATTTAACTGCAATTTTATCAATCTTAATCTCAGTGAAAGTCTGTCTATGTCCTTGCGACTTTCTATAACCTTTTCGACGATTCATTTTAAAGATTTTTATTTTGTCACCCTTGCCGTGAGATATAACAGTTGCATCGACACTAGCGCCATTAACTATTGGAGTTCCAATTGTTACCTTATCACCATCAACAATTGTTAATACTGAATTTAAATTAAAAACTTTTCCAACCTCAGCTGCAAGCTTCTCTACTTTTAGTGTATCGCCTTCAGCTACTTTAAACTGTTTACCGCCTGTTTTTATTACCGCATACATTTAGAATACCTTATTGAAATAATATACAAATTAGACCAGCGATTATACTCATAAAATTAAAAACTATCAATTTAATTAAATCTTTTAAAACAAGCAATTATTATATAACTGACATCATTGAGAATGAAATTTATGCTTAATGTGATAAAATTTTATTTAATTTATTACATTAAGCATAAATCCCTTGCCTTTAGAAAATATAATATCTCCAATTCAAACAGATTTAGAATCCGTTAATAATGTAATCAGAAAATCTCTGAGTTCTGATATTCCAATTATAAATCAAATTTCCAGTCATATCATTAGTAGTGGTGGCAAAAGAATGAGACCAATCTTACATCTGTTAATCTCAGGAATGAGTGGAGAAATTAATGAAGTCAATCACAAAATTGCTGCAATTATTGAGTTCATTCATACCGCAACCCTATTACATGATGACGTAGTTGATCAATCTGAAAAAAGAAGAAATATAAAAACTGCCAATGCACTTTTTGGGAATGCTGCCAGTGTTCTAGTTGGGGACTTTATTTATTCTCGCTCATTTCAGATGATGGTAGGTATCGATAATATGAAAATCATGAAGATATTATCAGATACTACTAATGCAATTTCAGAAGGGGAAGTGTTACAACTCCTGAATAATCACAATCCTGATATTAGTGAAGATCAATATTTTAAGGTTATTAAATTTAAAACAGCAAAACTTTTTGAAGCTTGTGGAAGTCTTGCAGCAATGTCGCATAAGAACAGCCCTGAAATAATTGATTCTTATTCAAGACTTGGACTTCATTTTGGAATTATTTTTCAATTAGTAGATGATATTTTGGACTATTCAGGTGATTCAAGTCAAATTGGGAAAAACTTGGGCAATGACTTAAATGAGGGAAAAGTTACTTTACCGCTAATTTATGCAATGAATGGCTCTAATGAACAGCAATGCAAAATCATTAAAGATGCTATTAAAATAGGGGATATAAGCAGACTTCCAGATATTATTGAAATTATCGAGGAAACAAAATCAATATCTCAGGTACAAATCAAATCTGAAGATCATTTTAAAAATATAAAATTGATACTAGATAAAATACCAAATAATGATTTTAAGGAAATAATATTAAATCTTGCAGAATACTCTGTATACAGACAAAATTAATTTAAAAGAATTTTCTCACCACTTTCAACGCTGTAGTAACTTAAGCAAGCTGAGCTAGCATTTTTTTCCATAATGTCACCTTGAAAAACTGATTTTCCATCAATATCAACTCTCGCATAACCCGTATTGTAAAGAGTAATTTCAGCATCTTGGCTCTCTTGTTTTAAGAAATAAATCACATGATTATCATTTTCAGACTCTGACCACACCTCCCAATCATTTCGGCCTGATAAGCTACAAATCCAGCCAGCTAAGTCTACTTCAACCTTACAGATAACAGAATGTAGTAAAGAGAGATAATCTTCGGGTAAATCAAGGTGGTGGCTTTCTATTTTTTTTTCTTTCATAATTATTCTTTAACTTATCATATAAACTTATAAAATAATATGTTATTGAGTAAAATTTTTCAAGGAACGTAAATTGTATATAGTAGCAATAACTGGTGGTATCGGCTCGGGAAAAAGTGAGGCAACAAAAGCTTTTGCGGAGCTCTCTGTTCCTGTAATAGATCTTGATAAGATTGCACACCAAATAACTCAAATAGATTGTCCTGGATACATTGAAATTACAAAAAATTTTGGGAATAGATACCTTGATGAAAATAAAAAAATAAATCGGACCAACCTTAAAGTTGATATTTTCAAATCGCCTGAGTTAAAAAATAAAATTGAATCAATGTTGCATCCTATAATTTTTAAAGAGTGTAAGAAGCAAATATCGATGTATGACACAGAAGAATATATAGTGATAATGATAGCATTGCTATTTGAGACAGAAAATTATCTAAAATTAATAGATGAAAGTGTTCTTATTGATTGCGATGAAGAAATTCAATTTAACAGGGTGATCTCAAGAGATAAAATAGATAAAAAATTAATTAAATCTATTATAAAATCTCAATTACCTAGAGCTCATAAAATTAAAAAAGCTGATATGATAATTAATAACAATCTCAGCAAAGCCAACCTTAGAGATGAGATTTACCGATACCATCATGATTTAAAACTTAGGATTAATAGAAAATAATATGATTAAATACGAATTTCCACTTAATGAAAGAGTAAGAAAATTTCTTCGAATTGAGGAAATTTTTAAGAACTTTGACAATCAACTATCCATTAGAAATAGATTTGATGATTATGCCTGCTTCAACTTATATTTTAATATCATGGCGATGGCATCACGCACAGACCTCAAAGTTGAACTGATACAGGAAGTTGAAAAACAACGATTTATAGTATCAAAAAAAATTAAAACTAAAAGAAATATACTTGCTCAAAATCAATTAAGAAAAGTAAAATTGGGGCTTGAGAAAAGTAAAATTAGAACTGGATTTGATTTTGGTGGAGATAAATTTTTACATGAACTAAGAACAAGAGCCATTAGCCCTTCTGGAATCATCATTACTGACTTTCCAGAATTACAATATTGGTTAGAAACAACTAATCAAAAGGAAAGGAAAAAATACTTTACTAATAAGATAGTAGAATACAACCAAATCAAAGCTGCAATCACATTATTAATGGAAATTTTGAGAAATAATGTTGAGTTTAATGCACTGCAATCTAAAAACGAAGCTGTTCAATGCAAACTCGATCCATTATTTAAAAATGATCTCGTAATCATATCTTTACCTGAATCTTCAAAGTGCTTCCCTAATATTTCTTCAAACAAGTATGCTGTTAACATTCATTTTGCTAGTCCTATACCTGACTCTCCATTTAAATTAATTAAATTTAAGTTAGGAATAGCTTCTTTTTAATATGCCTACTAAATGCCCTAATTGTAATAATGATGCCGACTTTTCTAAAGGTAATAAATTTAGACCATTTTGCTCAGAAAAATGTAAGCTTATAGATTTTGGTGCATGGGCAACGGAAAAATTTCAAATACCTGGCAACAACCCTGGATCCGAATATGATGAGAACTTATAATAATTTAATATTTTTTGTCCTATTTTCTTTATTTCCCCTTTTTTCTTATGGTGAAGAATTTTCTATTTCCAATGAAAATAGTATAGTTTCTGAATTAAGACCTGGTCAAAAAATTAGCGTTGGCTATATGGATATAACAACAAGTGCTGATGTAAAAATAATAAAGATTGAAGCAAAAAAAATTGAGCGTATTGAGGCTCATTCGATGACAATGGATGGTGAAATAATGAAAATGAGAAAGATTACACCTGAGTTAGTCAAAAATAAAACATATAAATTTAAGCCAGGTGGCAATCATCTCATGTTATTTGGAATTGACAGAGAGCTTAAAGCTGGCGGCGATATAAGCTTGTTATTTACTTTCCAGTTAACTGAAAATAAAAAACCGCCTTTCATTTTTACAAGATCTATTGAATTTAAGATTAAATAATCATTGCCAGATTGACCGTTGTGATGCTATCCCTATTGCCCCATTCTCCAAAGCAATTGAATAATCATTAACGCCTAGCCCGCCAAGTGCATATATCGGGGTATTAACTCTATTTGCTATATTTTCAAATTCATCCCAGCCTATTGGCTTTATATCTGGGTGAGATAAAGTTTTTTTGATAGCTGACAAAACTAGAAAATTGATATTTAATTTTTCAGCAATATCGATTTCTTCCTGAGTATGACAAGAAGCTGAAACTATAAGATTCTTAGGTATTTTTTTAATACTAATAAGATCTTTTGAAGTTAAGTGGACTCCATCAGCGTTTATTTCGTACGCCAAATTCACATCAGAATTAATGATTACTTTTACCCCCTTTGGCTTACAAATTTTAATAACCTCATTCGAAAATATTTTAAACTTATCAAAAGAAATATTTTTTTCACGAACCTGAATCATCTTTAATCCATTACTTATTTTATTTTGTAATTGATTAAAAAATACTTTTTTTGATGTTTCTGATAAATTTGTTATTGCATAATACTTTGGGAGATCGAATGCTTTTTGGACAAATAGGTTTGCAGGAAGAATAGGAGAAACGTTTGGGTTTTTTAGGTATGCCCACACTAACTTTTGATTCTCTTTCGAGGTGACTTCGCCTTCCCATTTCTGCACTTTAAAAAAATGAAGGGTAATGTCATTTCCATCATAGGAATATTTTCTTGTAACCCACTTTTTAAATTGGGTTATCTTGACACCAATCTCTTCATAAACTTCACGATATAAAGCATCAGATGATGTTTCACCTTTTTCTATTTTTCCTCCTGGAAATTCCCACCACCCTTCCCATGACTTTTGAGGTGGTCGCTGTCCAAGAAGCACTTGGTGATTATCGTTAATTAAAATCGCAACGGAAACTTTAACATACACTGCTTCAGGTTCTATATTCAGCATTAATTTTCACATACTCATATGATAAATCAGTTGTCCAAACTGTAGCTTTATGAGTTCCTTCATTTAAATTAATCTTTACATAAATTTCAGAATTTTTCATTCCTTTTTGAATTTTTAATTCATCAAAGTTTTTTGCAATTGAGCCCTTACTAGCAAATAGTATTTCATTGACATATAAATCAATTATAGAAATATCTAAATCCTTTAAGTCACTATTACCAATCGCTGCTAATATTCTTCCTAGGTTTGGATCGCTAGCAAAAAAAGCTGTTTTTACTAGCGGGGATCTAGCGATACTCATACCTACCTCCCTACATCGATCTACATTATTTCCACCTCTTACTTCAATTGTTATAAATTTTGTAACCCCCTCACCATCCCTTATAATTGCTTGTGAAAGCTCGAGAGCAATATCAAAAATTGCTGATTTTAGAATCTTATAATCATTATCTTCTTTAATTATCTTAGAATGATTAGATTGATTTGTTGCTACAATCATAAACGAATCATTTGTTGATGTATCTCCATCTACAGAAATACAATTAAACGTTGTGTCCGTAATTTCTTTATTTAATTTTTGTAATATTTCTAGAGAGATATTTGCGTCAGTTGAAATAAAAGCAAGCATTGTGGCCATATTAGGATGTATCATTCCCGATCCTTTGCTAATTCCAGTAATTGCCACTTTTTGATCCTGTATTAATATACTTTTTGATACAGCTTTTGGGATAGTATCAGTTGTCATAATTGCCTCTGCTGCTGCAAGCCAATTATCCTCTTCCAAGCCTTTAATTAAATCAGGAATAGCTTTATTTATTTTACTAGTTGGAAGTGGGGTCATAATAACTCCAGTCGAAAAAGGTAAAACTTGGTTAGGCATCACTTCCAATGCTAACGCAAGGGTTTCACAGATTGATTCGGCATCTTCCATACCCCTGTCTCCAGTTCCAGCATTAGCTGACCCTGTATTTACAATTAATGCTTTTATAGCACTAGATGTTTTAAGGTGGTTTTTTGAAACTACAACTGGGGCTGCACAAAATTTATTTTGAGTAAATGTACCCGACGCTATAGATTCATCAGCAAAAACCATTACCATTAAATCTTTACGATCTTTATCTTTCAATCCAGCTGATAAAGTAGCGAGCTTGACTCCAGGGATGCTTAGTAGCTCTTTGTTAATAGGCATTTTTAAATTAATAGCCATAACTTTATTTTTTTCTCCAAATAGTGCCTTCAGTCGTGTCTTCTAACAGGATATCATTTTCCAAAAGAAGTTTTCTTATTCTGTCAGCCTCTCCGTAATCTTTATTCTTTTTGGCTAAATTTCTTTCTTCAATTAAGTCGTCAATAATTAATCCATCATCCCCAATGGACGACATCATCACTCCCTGTAAAAAATCTTCTGGGTTCATAGTTAAAATACCTAAGCTATTTGCTAGATTAACTAGAAGCTCTATTTTTTGATTATCCTTGTTCTTGTTTATTTCATTAGCTACTTCATATAAAACAGCGATAGCTGCAGGTGTATTAAAGTCGTCATCAAGTGCCGCTTTAAACCTTATTGCATAATTATCTGACCAATCAATTTCAGAGTTCTGAGATTTAATTTTATTTCTAATAGATAAATATAGCCTTGTTAAGCCTTGTTTGGCATCATCTAAATTAACATCTGAATAATTTAAGGGGCTTCGATAATGTGCTTTTAAAATAAAAAATCTAACGACTTCTGGTAAATACTTTTTTAAAATTGATCGAATAGTAAAAAAATTACCCAAGGATTTAGACATTTTTTCGTCGTCAATTTTTACAAAACCATTATGTAGCCAGTAATTTGCCATCTTACAATCATTTGCAGCCTCAGATTGTGCAATTTCATTCTCATGATGAGGAAATTGTAAGTCTTGGCCTCCTCCATGTATATCAAAATGATTTCCTAGAATTTTATTACTCATTGCAGAGCATTCAATATGCCAACCTGGTCTACCTGCTCCCCATGGAGATTCCCATGAAGGCTCGTCCTTCTTGGCTGACTTCCACATTACAAAATCAAAATTATTTTTTTTATTTTGATCAATATCTACTCGATTTCCAGCTCTTAAATCTTTTAACGTTTTACCGGACAGTTTTCCATAGCCTTTAAAATCAGATACAGAGTAGTAAACATCATTGTTATCACCGACGTAAGCAAACCCCTTGTCTAATAAAATTTGAATCATGTTAATGATATCGCTAATATGATTAGTTGCCTTTGGCTCAGAGTCTGGCCTCAAAACACCAAGCGCATCCGCATCCCTGTTCATCTCAATAATGAACTTTTCGGTTAGCTCTTTAATGGTAATATTTTCATTAGCTGCTTTTGCTATAATCTTGTCATCGATGTCAGTAATATTTCTAACATATTGAACGTTATAACCACTTAACTTTAACCATCGATTGATGACGTCAAAAATTACCATAACTCTTGCGTGGCCTAAATGACAGAAATCATAAACAGTCATACCACACACATATAAACGAACCACTTTTGGTGTAATTGGTTTAAAAATTTCTTTTTGATTTGTTAAGCTGTTGTATAGTGAAAGCATTTATAATTAAGAGGTTGAGTCATATAGTGGTATTAAAAATTCATTTATGATAGATTAAATGTTCAAAAATTATACCATGCAACATTTTTAGTTTTACAATCTTAAATTAATAAATAAAATGAGAGCGATTTTCTATGATAAAAATACTTAAAATAATAACCTTAAATTTATTCCTACTAATAAGTATGAGTTCTTTTGCTAAAGACTCTAATACGTTTCTCATTGAAACAAATCGAGGCAACATAATAATCAAGGTTTATCCTGAAAAGGCACCTAAAACAGTAGCTAATTTTAAAAATTATGTAGCTAATGGATTTTATAATGGACTTATTTTTCACCGAGTAATCAATAATTTTATGATACAGGGTGGTGGTTTCGATGAAAATATGATGCAAAAAAAAACCAATGATCCAATAATTAACGAATCTAATAATGGGCTTAAAAATAAACCTTATACGTTGGCAATGGCAAGAACAAATGATCCCAATTCAGCTACCTCTCAGTTTTTTATTAACTTAATTGATAACAGTTTTTTAAACTACACTGGAAAAAGTTCAAGTAAAATAGGTTATTGTGTTTTTGGAAGTGTAATTCAAGGAAAAGATATTGTAGATAAAATAGGTAAATATAAAACACAATTAAAAAATGGGCAAAGTGACGTACCCATCAAAAAAGTCGTTATTAAATCAATTACACAAAGGTAGAAACAAATGAAAATTAAAACAAATCTTGGGAGTTTTTCAATAGAACTTAATGAAGGAAAATCGCCAATATCATCAAAAAACTTTAAAGATTACGTTGAAAAAAATTTTTATAATAAGACTATTTTCCATCGAGTAATAGATGGATTTATGATCCAAGGTGGTGGTTTCGAATTAGATATGACTCAGAAAGAAACTCATTCTCCCATTAAAAATGAAGCTAGTAATGGATTAAAAAACGAAAAGTATACCGTTGCAATGGCAAGAACAAGTGATCCTGATTCTGCCACTTCTCAATTTTTTATTAACACATCTGATAATAGCTTCCTAGATTATCCTGGGCAAGATGGGGCTGGTTATTGTGTTTTTGCTAAAGTTACTGAAGGTTTTGACATTGTCGATAAAATTAACTCTGTCCAGACTGGATCAAATAAGGGCCATCAGGATGTTCCTGTTGAGACTGTAATCATTGAGGAAATATCAACTGATTAAGGTTGACACAAGCGCACTATTTGTTTCTGATACTCACCTAAGTGAGGATTCACCATCTGTAATTAATAAATTTAATACATTTTTAAAAACTCATGCTAACAAGCATGAGTTTTTATTTATTCTTGGTGATCTTTTTGAATATTGGATTGGTGATGATGCCAATCAATTTAATTCAGTAGCAACAACCCTTCAGAAATTAAAAACTAAAATCTATTTTATTCCTGGTAACAGAGATTTCCTGATTGGGTCTGATTTCTTAGACAAAACTAACATCACCCTCCTTAAGGATCCCACTTTAATTCAACTTGGAAATAAAAAAACTGTCATTCTTCATGGTGATACTCTGTGTATTGATGATAAAGAATATCAAGAATTTAGAGTAAAGGTTAGGTCGGAAACCTGGAAAAAAAATTTTTTAAATCAAAACATTCATTCTAGGTTAAAGATTTGCAAAGATTTAAGAGAAAAAAGTAATGAGTCTCAGGTGAATAAAAGTGAATTATTGATGGACGTAAATGAAGATGAAGTAAAAAAATTATTTAAAGATTTAAGTTTCCCTCCAATAATGATTCATGGCCATACTCACAGACCAAAAAAACATGAATACTTGTTAGACAATCATGCTTGCGAAAGATGGGTTTTAAATGACTGGTATGATTCTGAGAGCTACTTAATTTGGAAAAATGATCAGTTAAAATCCGAAACATTATAATTTAGTTATGTTTATCGAATTCTTTTTTTCTGTTTTTTTCAGCAGCTTGATTTAGAATTCCATTGATATATTTAAATCCGTCGACACCGCCAAATGACTTTGCTACTTCTATTGCCTCATTAATTACAACTTTGTATGGAACTGAGGGAGAATATTTTAATTCGTATAACGAGCTATATATAATAGATAACTCAATTGGGCTCAGCTCCTCATAAGAGCGATCTATATAACTTATAATTTCTAATTTTAATGTTTCTAAGTTTTTAAAAACACCCTTCAAAATCTCAACATAAAATTTTTCATCTGCCCTGATAAAATCTGGATCCTCACGAATATCTTTTTGAATTTGTGTTAAATCGAACGAATTAACTAGGCCGCGATAAATACTTTTCATAGCCAATTCTCGAGACTTTCTTCGATTATTAATTTTTTTTCTTGATTTACTTATTGTTGGTTTAGAATTAATCATTATGATAAATTTTTAATGCCATCTCAATAGCGCATTCTGCTGCCTCTTCGCCCTTAATCACAACTCTAGCAAGTGCCTCTTTTGAGCTATTTGTTGTAAGTACAGCATTTATAATTGGAATTGAATGGTCTAACTGGACTCGCATAATTCCACTTGCTGATTCATTAGAGACTATCTCAAAATGGTACGTATCACCTCTTACAACTAACCCGATTGCAATCATTACATCAAAGATTCTAGATTCTTTCAGTTTTTTTAATGCTATTGGTATTTCTAATGCACCGGGTACTGTTTTATGAATAATATTTTTTTCATCAACCCCTAATGTATACAATTTCGATATGCAGGCTTTAGAAATTTTTTCTACAATATCATTATTAAATCTAGATGAAACTATCCCAATAGATAAATTTTTTATCTCTTCTTCACTCATATTATCTTATTGAAAAATTATCAACCCTTTTTGTAATGCATTTAATATTCCCCACCCAATCGGCACGCTAACAACTAGCCAAGCTATTGGTAATAACACATTTTGAAGCTTTTTATTGGTATGTGTTGTTGCAGTGACTAGCTTCTCTTTTGTGCTCTCAATAGTAGTTTGCTCGACTTTTAATTGCTTTGCTGTCATAAAGAATTTCTTATTAACAGGCTTAATTAATAGATTTAGAATAAAACCAACCACTAAGAGTAAGGCTAATATTTTAAAACTAGAGTTATATGCTTGATCGGGGGGAATGCCTTGCGCCAGTTGATACTCTCTTAAATATGAAATTAGCATTGGGCCTATAATTCCTGCAAATGACCATGCTGTTAAAAGTCGACCGTGAATAGCGCCTACATGCTGAGTTCCAAAAATATCTGCTAAATATGCAGGGATAGTTGCGAATCCCCCACCATACATTGTCAGTATAACTAAGGTAATTAAAACAAATGTTGCAATGTATTGATTTAGACCGGCCCAAGGTGCTGCTAAATAGAGCACTGTTCCTAAGCTAAAAAATATTGCATAAGTTAATTTTCTCCCAAGAAAGTCAGATGAGGATGCCCAAAAGATCCTACCAATAATATTTGATAGAGATAACAATGCGCCAAACCCTGTTGCAATTGCACCAATTATTAACGGGTCAAAACTGCTAGCAGCAATCTCTTGAAACATTGGCTTTGCAACAGATAAAACACCTATACCTGCTGAAACATTCAAGCAAAGCACCCCCCATAAAAGCCAAAATTGTGGAGTTTTATGTGCAATTCCAACATGAACATGATTAGCTGAAATCATTGCACTAGTTTTTTTAACTTCAGGTTTCCAGCCTTCTGGTTTCCAGCCTTCAGCAGGAACTCGATACCCAAAAGCACCAATTGTCATAGAAACTAAATAAATACAGCCCATAATAAAGAAAGTTTGAGCAAGGCCATAGCTACTAATAAGATTATCTCCCAGAGGCATCCCAATCATAGCTCCTCCGCCAAATCCCATAATTGCCATCCCTGTAGCTAGACCTCTTCTATCTGGAAACCATTTGATTAATGTTGATACTGGAGAGATATAACCAAGCCCGAGTCCAATGCCGCCAATGACACCTGCTCCTAACCAAATCAACCACAACTGATGCCAATGAACACCTAATGATGTAATCATTAAGCCACCACCCCAAAATATTGCTGCTGCAACTCCAGCCTTTCTTGGCCCAGCTTTTTCAAGCCAATGACCAAAAACTGCTGCTGACATTCCTAGAAAAACTATTGCTATAGCAAAAGTCCAGACAACGTCACTTCTTAGCCAGTCACATGAGGATGTAAACATTCGCCCCCACATACCTATTGACTCAGCACACTCAGTTCCTCTTAATTTTGTAAGGCCGGGCCAAAATATGCTAAAGCCATAAATCATCCCAATCGATAAATGAATAAATAAAGCTGCAGGAGGAACCATCCATCGATTAAATGATTTATCTGCAACAATATTACTCTTTGCTAAAGATTGAAACATAAGAAACACCTATTTAATTTGAATATTTATCTATCATAAGCTATTTCTTAAAAATTTTCTTAGGATTTATTAAATTAAACTATTTCATATAAATGTCATATAAATGTCATATAAATGTAATAATATATAAAAAAATAAAAGGTATTTAAAATGGCAGCAAATATACTTATAGTAGAAGACGAAAGCTCAATATTGGAATTAATTTCATTAAATCTCCATCAGGCCGGGTTTAATCCAATTCGGGCTATTAGTGCTGAATATGCTGATAATATATTGAAGGAAACTATACCTGACTTAATAGTGCTTGACTGGATGCTTCCTGGAATGGATGGCATTGAATTTGCTAAAAGACTTAGGGCAAATTCAACAACTAAATCAATTCCTATAATAATGTTAACTGCAAAAAGTGATGAAAATAATAAAATAGAGGGTTTAAATGTTGGAGCTGATGATTACCTTACAAAGCCCTTTAGCCCCAGAGAATTAGTAGCACGAATAAAAGCATTAATTAGAAGGAGAAGTCCAGAATTAATAAATAATCCAGTCATAAGTGAGGGCTTAGTTCTTGATCCAAGCTCACATAAAGTTCATGCAGATAAAAAAAGTATAGATATAGCTCCAACTGAATTTAAATTGCTCCATTTTTTCATGAAGCACCCTGATCGTGTATTTAGTAGAAATCAAATTCTAGATAGAATTTGGGGGAATAAGTCTGAAATAGATGATAGAACAGTTGACGTTCATATAAAAAGATTAAGAGGGTCGCTTAAAGAATCTGGTTATGATAAATTAGTTCAAACAGTTCGTGGCGCTGGCTACAGATTTTCCAAGGAATAGAATAATAAACAAAGCAATAAGTTCTCGTTATAATAAATTAATTACTCAATAAAGAGAAAAATATTTTGCAAGATATTCGTTGGAGTACATTCTGGTTTTTTGTATTTGAAATATTATTTTATATAATTATTTCTAATATTTATTCAGTTAAGTATGCTTTAATATTATGCCTATTATTACTAAGCTTATTTTTTCTTGTACATGTATATTGGATATATATGCTTACGAAATGGCTTAATAATCCCTCATTATCAAATCTACCTCACGGAACTGGTATTTGGCAGGATATTTTTTCTAAGCACTACCAAATACTTAAAGATAATAAGAAATCAAAAAAAGATCTGGTCTATACTTTAGATCAATTTACCCAAGCTGCAGAAGCTTTAATGGATGGAGTTATTGCTTTAAATGAGCATAATGAAATTATTTGGAGCAATAAGAAATTCCAAATAATGCTAAATATAAATGCTAAAAAAGATACAGGGTCTCCTATTAACTACATATTTAGAAATACAAACTTAATCAAGTATCTTGAACAAGAAAACTTCGAAGAATCAATTAAAATAAATTTAGATACAAATAAAATAATTGAAATAAAAATTATTCTATTTGGAGAAAAACAAAAAGTTCTAATTGCAAAAGATATAAGTCAGACAGTCAAAATTGAATCTGACAGGAATGAATTTATATCTAACGTTTCTCATGAATTAAAGACCCCGTTAACTGTGATTTCAGGGTTTATTGAAACATTAGAAGATATGTTTATACCAAATAAAAATGAGCATAAAAATATACTAGCAATGATGGGTGATCAAGCTTATAGAATGTCTAAACTTATTGATGACTTATTAATGTTATCAAATGTTGAATCAAGTCTTTTTCAGAACCGTACTGAGAAGCTAGGAATAAATACAATAATAAGTAAGATAAAAAAGAATGCTTCCATTTTAAATACTAAGGGGCATAAAATTAAATATCAGATTGATACCAAACTTAATATTTATGGTGCTAAAAAAGAGATTGAGAGTGCTTTTCAAAATTTAGTCACAAATGCAATAAGATATACAGAGGAAAATGGATCTATATTTATCAGCTGGGGCTTAATAAATGGTTTACCAATTTTTGAGGTTAGGGATACAGGAAATGGAATAGAAAAAAAACATATTGATAAAATTACAGAAAGGTTTTATAGGGTTGATGCAGATAGAAGTAGAGATACTGGGGGCACTGGTCTAGGGCTATCAATAGTTAAAAATATTATAAAACAGCATAATGGCGAGTTAAACATTGCTAGTAATATAGGAAAAGGTAGCTCATTTAAACTAGTTTTTATTAAAGAATCTATTGTGTAACTAATAATGAAAATTTTAATACTTCTTCTGACTCTCTTCTTATATTCATGCTCAACCTCAAGTCTTCCAAAAAAACACTCAACTCAGTACGATAAGGGCTCTATAAATCAATTTGGTAAAACAGATTTTGATCGAATGGCTGACTACGAGATTCGTGAGAATATAGAAAGTTTAAAGATATTAATGATCAAATTTTATAAAAAGAATCCTAATCAATTAAAGAAAAGTACCTCTGATAATGCTGAAAAAATGGCTAACTGGGTATTTAATGGTGATCATAATTGGAAATTTAAGAAAATCAATAATTCTCAAGGTATTGATGCACTAAATCAAGTTTTTGATGAAAACTTTAAAGGTGACAGAGTTTTATCATTAGTAACTGGTTTGTATACAATGCTTATAAAAGCACATGGAAATAAAAAAGAATTTTATATGTTTGACTCTTTAGACCCTCAAAAAATTTACAATGCTTCTAGAAATTTTGAAATAATTGTTTGGAAGTTGTCCTCAAAAAAAAATAGCAAAGGTCAACCGTATCTATTGTCTAATGAAATTAGTGCTTCAGAAGCTAATTTATCTTTTGAAAGAGAATTTGGGAAAATAATAGGCCGCACAGACTATTTTGCCTTTACCTTATCCGAAAAAACTGAAAGGGCTGTAACGCGAGCTATTCAAAGCTTTACAACTGGAATTTTCTTACCTTTTTAATTATAATAGAATTTTTTCGATTCCACCTTTTGTAACTTTATCAACATATTCTTGAAGCCACCTATCTCCTAAATTGTGCTTTGCAAGCTCTACAACAATGTAATCTGCTTCGGTATTTGTATCGTCGCCATATCTTGCTAAACCCTGAAGACATGAAGGGCAGGATGTAAGAATCTTTACTGGCTGCTGAAGATCAGTTGTTTTTGGCAGCTCTCTTAAGCCCTTCTCAATTTCTTCCTGCTTCCTCATTTTAACTTGTGATGCAATATCTGGCCTTGCTACTGCAAACGTACCTGATTCTCCACAACACCTATCATTTAGTGGAACAGTTTGATCCATTAATGTATTTGTAACTTCAGTGGGCGAATAAGTTTTCATAGGGCTGTGGCAAGGGTCATGGTACATATATTGCTGCCCATTAATGCCTTTCATCTTAACGCCTTTTTCCATTAAATATTCATGAATATCAAGTAAACGACAGCCCGGGAAAATTTTTTCAAATTCATATTTTTGCAATTGGTCCATACATGTTCCACAAGAAACAATAACGGTTTTAATATCTAAATAATTTAATGTATTTGCCACTCTATGGAATTGCACTCTATTGTCTGATGTTATCTCTTGTCCTTTATCATGATCTCCAGAGGAAGTTTGGGGGTAACCACAACATAGGTAGCCTGGTGGTAAAACGGTGATTGCACCAACTTCGTAAAGCATGGCTTGCGTGGCTAATCCAACTTGTGAAAACAGACGTTCTGAACCACACCCAGGAAAATAAAATACAGCTTCTGCGTCATCCTCAATTCGGTCTAAATTTCTTATTACTGGAATTACTTTGTCATCCTCAATCCCTAAGAGCCCTCTAGATGTCTTTGTAGGCATATCTTTTGGCATAGGTCTATTCATGAAATGAATAACCTGAGTAGTTATTGATGCTTTTCCAACAGTTGATTTTGGTGATTGCTTTGAATAATTAACTAAGCCAATTTTCTTAAATACAGAATGTCCCCATCTCTGAACTTTATAGCCAACATCAACCATGAACTTTCTCATTATCTTAATTGTTAATGGATCTTTAAGGTTTAAATAAGTCATCGCCATCAAAGTGCCAGCGTTAAAGTTTTTCTTGTTCTGCTCTCTTAGAAAATTTCGCATAGCTATAGAAACATCACCATAATCAATATCTACCGGACAAGGAGAGAGGCATTTATGACATACAGTACAATGGTCCGCTACATCATTAAACTCATCAAAATGTTTAAATGAGATTCCTCTTCTTGTTTGTTCCTCATAAAGAAAAGCTTCTATTAGTAGCGAGGTTGCTAAAATTTTATTTCTTGGACTATAAAGCAAATTTGCTCTTGGAACATGGGTTGTGCAAACAGGCTTACACTTTCCACATCTTAAGCAATCACTGATTGAATCTGCAATTTCTCCTATAGCAGATTGCTCCATAATAATTGATTCTTGTTCAAGTAATCCAAAACTTGGGGTGTAAGCATTACCTAAACCAGAGCCAGGCATTAACTTACCTTTATTAAAATGTCCATTTGGATCTACTTTTGCCTTATAGCTTGCAAATGTATTAATTGTAGACTCATCTATAAACTCCATTTTTGTAATTCCAATTCCATGTTCACCAGAAATAACTCCATCTAAACTTTTAGCAAGGTTCATCACCCTTGCAACAGCTCTATTAGCATCCTGCATCATTTCGTAGTCATCTGAATTAACTGGAATATTGCTATGTACATTGCCATCACCAGCATGCATATGCAAAGCAATGAAGACGCGGGACTTTAGAACTTCTTGATGAATATCGTTTATCCTTTTAAAAATTACTGTAAAATCACGGCCAGCAAAAATTTCATTCAAAGGTTCTTTTAATTCCGATTTCCAAGACACCCTAATCTCGTGGGATTGAATGGCTTCCAGTAATTTTGAATCGCTATCTTTTACTTCTGTAAAATTCTCAAGCGCATTTAGAGGGGTATCTAGATTAGAAAGGAAATAAACCCACTTTTCTTTTATCTTATTAAGGAGCGATAGTGCTAAAGATTTTTTATTTTCAAATAATTGGTTGTCTTTACTGTTATCTTCCAAGCTTACTGAGACTGTTTGTAGATATTGCTCAAGCTCATAAATAAGCTTTAATTTATTATTAATCGATAACTCAATATTAATTTTTTCTATGCCATTTGAGTAATCGCCTAAGTTATGAAGAGGAATAACAACATCTTCATTAATTTTAAATGCATTAGTATGTTTAGCAATTGCAGCAGTTCTTGCTCTATCAAGCCAAAATCTTTTTCTTGCCTCAAGAGACACAGCAATAAACCCTTCACCGTCTTTAATATTTGATATTTGAACAACCTGAGATGCAGCCTGACCAACAGCATCTTCAGCATCACTGGCAATATCTGCAATTAAAACCATTTTAGGTCTCATAGTACGTGTTGATTTTGTGCTATAACCCACCGCCTTAATATATCTTTCGTCTAGATGCTCTAAGCCAGCAAGCAATACATCATCTAGATTATCTATATAATTTTTAATCTCAACAATTGTTGGAACTGCTTCAGAAACCTTACCAAAAAATTCAAGGCAAATAGTTCTTATATGTTGAGGCATTTTATGGAGAATAAAAGTAGCAGAAGTAATGAGCCCATCGCATCCCTCTTTTTGTATGCCGGGTAATCCACTTAAAAATTTATCTGTAACATCTTTACCAAGCCCAATTTTTCTAAAGCTTGCACCAGGAATTTCCAATATCTCATCTTTACTCTCTGATAATTTTCTATTACTAAAAAATCTACTAACCTTAAAGCGAGCTGTGCCAACATCGTGAATCTTTCCTAAATTATGCTCTAATCTTTCAACCTCAACCCAATTACCGTCTGGATCAACCATTCGCCATGAAGCTAAATTGTCTATGGCTGTGCCCCACAGTACTGCTTTTTTCCCGCCAGCATTCATCGCAACGTTTCCACCGATACAGCATGCATCTGCAGATGTTGGATCAGTTGCAAATTCTAATCCAGCATTAGATGCCAAATCCATGGCCCTTCTTGTCACAACGCCAGCACCACAATGGATAGTTGGTATTTTTTTATCTAGGCCGGGCAAGTTTTTATATTCTATTGGGCTTATGTGGTCTAATTTTTCAGTATTAATTACTGCAGACAAAGGGGTTAATGGAATTGCTCCTCCCGTATATCCTGTTCCCCCTCCTCTAGGAATAATTGTTAACTCCAAGGCTATACATTCTTTTACTATGTCAGCAATTTCTTCTTCAGTATCTGGATTGATAACAACAAATGGATATTCAACCCTCCAATCGGTTGCATCGGTAACATGAGATACTCTAGCTAAACCATCAAATTGTATGTTATGTTTTTTTGTGTGGCGTCTTAAACGAGAAAGTACTCGCTTTCTTAGTTTCTTTATTTTCTTAAATTCAGATTCAAACGTACTAATTGCAGATAATGCCGCAGTTGTTAATTGAGCTACCTTCATATTACCAAAACTTCTATCTTCTATTGACTGAACTCGATGATGCATTGCCTGAATGAGCATCTTGAGCCTTTTAGGATTTTCTAAAAGATCATCTTGAAGATAAGGGTTTCTATTTACTACCCAAAGGTCACCCAGAACTTCAAATAGCATTTTGGCTGAATGTCCTGTCTTTCTCTCACCTCTTAATTCCTCTAAAATTGTCCAAATCTCATCTCCGAGAAAACGGAGTACAATCTCTTTGTCTGAAAATGATGTGTAGTTATAAGGAATTTCACGCAAACGTGCTGAAAACTGAGATTGAGCTTTCATGAAACCAGGAGATATAGGTGCGTTCATTAATTTTTCTGTGCTATTTCTGTTAGGGTTATTGTACATTTTATGAGAAAATTTATCACAATTAATAAGAACATTTTTTATAGGTAAAGTTTCATGCTTTGGATAAAAGCCTTTCATATTATTTTCATGGTTACTTGGTTCGCTGGTTTATTTTATCTGCCAAGACTTTTTGTTTATCACGCAATGTCAAAAGATAAAATTAGTCACGAACGATTTATTGTTATGGAAAGAAAATTATTTTATGGAATTATGACGCCAGGTGCAGTAATTACTTTGATTTTAGGTATTTGGCTCTGGTTAGGTTATGGGTATAGTGGATTATGGGTTCACTTAAAATTATTTTGTGTTATTCTCTTGATCTTTTATCACATAGCTTGCTTTAAATATTTGATTGATTTTAAACTCAAAAAAAATAAACATTCTCATATCTTCTATCGATGGTTTAATGAAGCGCCCGTCATTCTTCTTTTCGCAATAGTTATTTTAGTGGTGGTGAAACCTTTATGAGTAATGTACTAATTTGTGGGTCAATAGCATATGACTCAATCATGGTCTTTAATGACTACTTCAAGAATCACATCTTACCCGACCAAATTCATAAATTAAGTGTTTCATTTTATGTGCCTGAGTTAAAAAAGAATTTTGGTGGGACTGCTGGTAATATTGCATATAATTTATCACTACTTAATACTTCTCCTTTGGTTATGGCAACTGTAGGTGAGGACTTTCAACCATACATTGAGCGGTTAAGTAAGTATGAGATTATTCAAGATTATATAAAAAAAATTCCCAATACTTTTACAGCACAAGCCTACATCACGACTGACCTAGATGATAACCAAATTACAGCCTTCCATCCTGGTGCTATGAGTGAGTCTCATCAAAATAGTATCTCATCAATTACAGAAAATATAAGCCTTGTAGTAATTGCTCCTGATGGAAAAGATGGGATGATTCAACATGCTAATGAATGTGTTGAAAAAAATATTCCTTTTCTATTCGATCCAGGTCAAGGATTACCTATGTTTGATAAAAGTGAATTAATGACCTTTATAAATCAGGCTCACTACATAGCTTTAAATGATTATGAATTACAGCTTGTATTAGACAAAGCCGATCTAACTCTTTCTAAATTAGCTTCGACTGTGGATGCTTTAATAGTAACAAAAGGATCTCAAGGCTCTTCTATCTACTCTAAAGGTGAGGAAATTGTCATCGATGCTATCCCAATCAAAATACCAGTTGACCCAACAGGCTGTGGGGATGCCTATAGGGCAGGTTTAATATATGGGATTTTAAATAAATATGATTGGGCCAAAACGGGTCAACTTGCTTCTGTTATGGGGGCAATAAAGATTGAATCACAAGGGGGTCAAAATCACACAGCGACATTGCCTGAAATTGAAAGCCTTCTTGGCAGTTCTTTAAAGTAGGTCTCTAGGGTCTGAATCGATTGATATAATTTTTTTCTCTTCAAAGCTATAAGCACTTAACTTTCTCCCCCATACACACCCTGAATCTAAAGTAATACCATTTGCATAAGTTTGTATTCCAATTGCAGACCAATGACCTGATAGAATAAATTCTTTTCTTTCTTCAGCTGGAAAAAGATACCAAGGAGTAAGGTTGGATGGTAATTTATTTATACTTTCTTTAAAGGAAAAATTAATTGAGCCATCTTTATTTAAAGCACGCATTCTTGTCATAGTGTTAATTGCAAATCTTAGACGATCAGCTTTTTTATAATTTTCATCCCATATGATTGGGAAATTTCCATACATCTCTTTTAAAAATTTTCTTGGATTTTTATTTAATTCGATTGTTACTTCATTGGATAATTTTTTTGTTAACTCTGAAGACCAAGATGGGGCGATACCAGCATGGACCATTAAATATTTATCATTTCCATGAGCTAATGGAATTGACAATAGCCAGTCAATGAATTTTGATAAATTCTTATTTTTAAGAATAGACTCGAATGTATCTTTGGTGGAAATTGATTTTGCTTTAAAGGCAACTGCTAGAAAATGAAGGTCATGATTACCTAAAACAATTTTTATATTATCTCGATGCTTGTAGCACCAGTCGAGAACCTCTAGTGAGCCTTGTCCACGATTAACTAAGTCACCAACGAACCAAATTTCATCCTCTCTCTTATTGAAATTTACAACATCTAATAAAGATTGAAGTGAATAGAAACATCCTTGTAAATCGCCAATAGCATAAATTGACATCTAGAAATTTATAACTTACCTCCAGATGCATTTGCCATACTTATAACTGCTGCAGCAACTTCCTCATCTGTAAGTTTTGCGTTACCACCTTTAGCTGGCATCATTCTGATTCCTTTGATGGCATTATTGATAAGCATTTCTTTACCTTGAGCAATTCTTGGGGCCCAAAGACCAACATCTCCAATTTTTGGTGCACCCATTAGCCCACCTGCATGGCACATTGCACAATTAGCTTTAATAATTTTATCTACAGATATAGAATTTTCAGACCCAGATTTAGTTACAGATTCATTAGCAACTGCAACTTGAGCAACTGGCGATATATCTTCTTGCGTATTATTTTCGACAATCTTAGGTTCATCTGCTTGGCTAAAATCATATTTAGTTGTAGCAGCAACAATAATTATGATTGCCCCAGCCAAGCTACCAACAACAATCCCAACTGTTTCTAAAATGTCTTTTAATTTTCTTTTCTCGCTCATAAATCTTCCTTCTTAAAATTTAAACAAAAATAAATTTAAAATAGTGGTCTATCAAAAATGCTGTGAATATTAAGCCAAGATATAGTATTGAATATCTAAAAATTTTCATTGATAGTTTATCAGAATAATTCCTATAGAGCATGACTACATAATAAAGAAATATGGCATTTAATATTGTTGCAAAAAATAAATAAATAAGGCCTGTCATACCTATACTGAAAGGCATCATGGTAACAATGACTAAAATAATTGTGTAAAGGACAATATGAAGTAAGGTAAATTTTTCTCCATGCGTAACTGGTAGCATTGGTATGCCCACTTTAGCGTACTCTACGCGACGATATAAAGCCAATGCCCAAAAATGAGGGGGTGTCCAACAAAAAATAATTAAGAATAAAATCCATGCCTCGGGTGATAAGTGATTATTTACCGCTGCCCACCCTAAAACTGGTGGCATTGCTCCAGAAGCACCGCCAATAACTATATTCATAGGTGTTGCGGGTTTAAGGAAAATTGTATAGATTACCGCATAAGCAAAAAAGGTTAGTGCGGTGAGCCACATAGTTAAGAAATTTACAAAATAGAAAAGAATAAATAGCCCTAATCCACCTAAAACAGAGGCAAATAAAATAGTTTCTTGTTGAGATACTTTGCCGGTAGGTAAAGGTCTGCCTCGAGTTCTCGCCATTCGAGCATCAATTTTTTCTTCAATTAAACAATTAAAAGCTGCTGCAGCTCCAGATACAAAACCGATTCCAAGAATTGCACTAATCAATACATTTAGTGGAACCATGCCAGGTGTAGATAAAAACATTCCGATAACAGCTGTAAAGACTATTAAAGCATTTACTCTTGGTTTACAGAGTGCAAAAAAAGATTTCAAATTTTCAATCGAGCAATAACTTTTATTAGGTATAGTTTTTATCATATTGCGGAGTAATTCTTGAATTAATAATAGTTACTATTATAACCAATAATGCAGCGCCTAAGTTGTGAAGAGTGGCTAAAAATAATGGTAAATACAGTACCAAATTAGCAATACCAACAACAATCTGAAGAAGTAAGACTAAGAGCATAAGGTTTCGATAGAACCGAGTAGATGGATATTTTCTTAATAAATAAGCCATAAAAATAAAATAAACAGTCAATATAAGAGCTCCGACTCTATGAACCCATTGAATTGCTTGGAGAGCTTGAATAGATAAATTGTCTCCTGATGTCGTCATTCCCAGATCTCTAAAAGGACTAAAGCCATTTTTAAAATCCATATCTGGCATAAATGATCCATGGCAAGTTGGAAAATCTGTGCACGCTAATGCTGCATAATTAGTACTTGTCCAGCCACCAAGTAAAATTTGAATAAATAACAATACAAAACCAAACCGGATATAGAATTTTATCCCTGGATTAGTAATGATAGTATTGCTAATGGCGCCTATATGACGATGAGTTAAATAAGTTAGTAATGCTAATATAGTCATCCCTCCCATTAAGTGCGCAGTCACAATAGCTGGCTTTAAAAGCTCCGTAACTGTCCACATACCTAGAGTGGCTTGAAAAATAACTAGAGCCAATATTGTAAAGGGTAAGATAAGCGTTACTTTAAGTTCATGGCGGATTTTATAGCTCACAAATGAGATTAGTAAAATCAATAGCCCAAGAATGCCAGCTAAATATCTGTGAATCATTTCTCTCCATGCCTTACCAACTTCCACAATACTCCCTGGATATAACCCTTGAGCTTCTGTAATTGCAACCTCACTTTCTGGGACTGTTAATGTTCCAAAACAACCTGGCCAATCAGGACAACCAAGACCTGCGTCAGTCAGCCTTACATAGGCGCCAAAAACTACAACACATAGTGTTAAAAATGAAGCAGAAAAAATTAATCTTTTAAACCAAATCAAAGCTATAGTGTCCTTAAAGTATTCTATTATTGATAATGTAGAATAGATTTTATAAATTTTTTAACAATCTTATACTTTACCAAAAGAAATATCATCATAAAATATAAAACTATGAAAAAAAATAAAAATATTATTATTGCTTGCTTAGTAATTCTTGTGACTAGCCTTATTTTAATAAGTTTCCAAAAAGTTACTATAGATAAATTAGATATGACAACTATTAACGGAGAAAAAATTACCTCAAAAGATCTTTTAGGAAAAGTAGTATTAATTAACTTTTGGGCAACTGATTGTTCTGGGTGCATTGCCGAAATGCCAGGCTTAATAAACACATATAATAAATATAGGAACCAAAATTTTGAGCTCATAGCAGTATCAATGTTTTATGATCCTCCAAGTCATGTTTTAAGCTTCTCAAAAAATAATAGCCTACCATTTCCAGTAGTACTGGATATTGAAAAGAAAATTGCAGCTCAATTTAACAATGTTACCCTTACACCCACTTCATTTCTTATTGACCATCAAGGAAAAATAATTAATCGAATAACCGGCGAAATTAATTTTGATGAATTTGACTCATTACTTCAGAAGGCAATTAAAAAATCTATTTCGAGTTCTTAATAAGTCTTTCAATATCCTTAATAATTCCTTTTGGATCTGTCCCTTGATTATATTGCATCATTAAAAAACCATATGGATCCAGTAATAAAATTGGATTTTTTTTATCTGAATAAGACGCATTAAATTTTTTAATTAAAAATTGGTAGTCATTAAAGCTATTATCAATAAACTTTTGACCAGGATATAAATCTTTAAGTTCGTTAAAATTATTTGGTTGGTTAAAAATTACTAGCCGATCAACTTTATCCCTGTCTTCTCCTAATGCCAAACGAATCTGTCGGAGCTGATACAACCTTTCATTGCAAAACTCGTCACATTCATTATTTTGTATAAAAACTAAAACCCATTTTTTAGTAATTTCAACTTCATTCATAGTTAAAATTTCTTTTGCCTTTATAGGGCCAATACTAACAACCGGACTAACTAGTGTTCCATGCTGTATTCCTTGAGAGTCTTGCATAAAATCAGTGTAAAAAACTAGGTACCATGAGGCAATAATTGGAATGAAAAATAAAAGAAAAATTCCAATCAAAGTTAGCTTTCCTTTATTTTTTTGACTTAATGACATTTTTTCTCCTAATCCCAATTTTTATAAAGATAATTAATAATGTAAACGCAAAAGCAAACCACTGAAACGAATAGCCATAGTTTTTCTGGGAATCTGGCGCTGGCAGTTTAAACGTATTGTAACTTCCCTCATCAAGCAGAGGATCTATATAAACCATATAAGGTAACAAGTTAAACGTTAAAAAATATTTCAACTCTTCGAAGTCTAATCTTTGCATTCTAAAGACTGAGGAATTTAACGTCTCAATATTATTTTGCCCCAAACTTATGCCACTAGTAGGAAATTTAGCAATATTACCTTTTAAGATTATATTTCCTTCTAGATTTTGAATATTTGGAATTAAATCACGGCGAGCTAGATTGGGCTGCCAACCACGATTAATTAAAACTACATAATTACTATCTTTAATTAAAAATGGCGTCAGAATATTAAAGCCTGCAATTTGATTAAAAATTTGATTATCTAAAATTATATTTTTTTTATTCAAAAATGAACCATTTACCTCGGTACGCCTCCATAGTAATGCTTCTTTATTATTTATTGAATTTGTACTGTTAAGATTTATTAAAGAATCATCTTGGCGTAAAGTATAATTATCATTAATGTTATTTTTTTCGCTAGCTCTTTCAAGCTGCCAAAATCCTAGCTGAATAAAACAAATAAATGCAACTATGAATGCAATAGTTGGTACTAATGTGAAATTCAATTCATATTTTTTAAAAAACAATTTTTATCCTTTTTGGAGAAATAATGGATATCTCAGTAGTTTTTAAATTCTTAATAATATTTATTCTTGTAATTATATTGATTTCTTTAACTAAGGGGTTGCACTTCCTAATGAAAGACGACGATCAGTCTACTAAGATGGCGAAATCATTAACTATTAGAGTGGTGCTCTCTGTCTTTCTTTTCATTTTAATATTTTTTGGTTACTCAATGGGGTGGATTACACCAAATCATTTATAAAAAAGCTACATATAGTAGCTTTTTTAGTGTTATATCCAATATACGAATATAAATAAACCTAGCCAGACAACATCAACAAAATGCCAGTACCAAGCCACCGCCTCAAAAGCAAAATGATCTTTCTTTGTAAAGTGTCCCTTTAAAGACCTAAACAAAATCACTGTTAGCATTACAGCACCCATTGTCACATGGAAGCCGTGAAACCCTGTCAATAAATAAAAAGTTGATCCATAAATTCCACCATTAATAGTTAAATCCAAATCATTCATAGCATGAGCATATTCGCCCGCTTGAAAATAAACAAATATAAACCCTAAAGCGACTGTCGCAAAAAGCCATACATTTAAGGCTATTCTATTAGCTTTCTTTAATGCCCAATGAGCAAATGTAACAGTTACGCCACTAGCTAATAAAAGAGCAGTATTAACAGCTGGGACTCCAAATGCTGGGACTACATCATTGTATTGAGTATATTTAGATGGATCTGGCATAACATTCATTGGCCAACTAGCCTGGAAAGATGACCATAAAAATTCATGCGTTCCATTATGTCCTCCTTGGCCCTCACCACTCAGCCATGGAATCGAAAACATTCGTGCATAATAAAGTGCGCCAAAAAACGCTGCAAAAAACATAACTTCAGATAAAATGAACCAACCCATTCCCATCCTAAAACTTACATCAACCTGTTTACTATATTTTCCTGCAATACTTTCTGAAATCACATCAGCAAACCAGCCAGCGAACATATAGGTTAATAAAGCTAAGCCAACAATCAATATATACTTACCGGCATCAACACTATTAAACATCATGGCGCCACCTAAAAAGGTAACGAATAAAGAAAGGGTTCCAACGATTGGCCACTTACTGCCTTCTGGAATATAGTATATTTCTTGAGTTGCCATATTAAGTTTCCTGTCTTAAAAATTTAATTAATTTATTGATGCTACTTTCTTTACCCTAAAAAAAGTATATGAAAGTGTCAGTTCTTCAACGTCCTCAGGCAGGTCTTTATCTACTTCAAACCTAACTACCATCTCTTTAGTTTCACCAGCTTTAAGAAGTTGATTTACAAAACAAAAACATTCAGCTTTCTTAAAATATAATGAAGCAATTTGGGGAGAAACACTTGGAATTGCTTGCCCAACAATATCTTTATCCTTTATATTTTTAACAGTATATACCGCTTCATAAAACTTACCTGGCTGTACCCTCATTATTCTTTGGTTGGGCTTCAATGTCCATGGCAAATCACCGTTTATATTCGCATCAAACTGAACTTTGATTAATCGATCTGAAACTATTACTTCTCTATTTATATTTTCTGTAACACGGATGGTTTTACCATTTAATCCGGTTATTTTACAAAAAACATCATATAAAGGAACCAATCCGTAACCAAAACCAAACATGAAAACTGTAAATAAAAATAAACTAGCCGTTGTTTTCTTTATACCTTTCTTATTATCCATTTATAGCATGCATCAAGACAAAAAACCCATAAAAAAGACAAGCGAGCAAGCTCAGAACTACAGCCAGTCGCTTATTCTTTTTTCGTAATTGCACGTCTGCACTATCCTTTTTTTCAGCCATTAAAATTTAATACAAACCTTCAAGCACTTTCTTGGTTAATTTAGGCGGTGTTTCAAAAGTATGGAATGGTGCCGGTGATGGAACTTCCCATTCAAGACCTTTGGCGCCCTCCCATGATCTAGCTCTAGCTCTTTTTCCACCCATAGCACACTTAATAACTATATAAACAAATAGTAATTGGGTAATGCCATATGCAAATCCACCGATACTAGAAATCATGTTGAAATCAGCAAATTGAATATTATAGTCAGGTATTCTTCTTGGCATACCTGCTAGGCCAAGGAAATGCTGAGGGAAGAACAATACATTTGATGAAATTAAAGACAGCCAGAAATGAATTTTACCTAATCGCTCATCGTACATATTTCCTGTCCATTTTGGTAGCCAATAATAAGCTGCAGCCATTAAAGCAAATATAGCTCCCGTTAATAGTACGTAATGGAAGTGAGCAACTACAAAGTAAGTATCATGGTATTGAAAATCAACAGGTGTAATTCCAAGCATCAAACCAGAGAACCCTCCAATTGTAAATAAAATAACAAATGCGACAGAAAATAACATAGGGGTTTCAAAAGTCATTGATCCCTTCCACATAGTAGCGATCCAATTGAAGACTTTTACTCCCGTTGGAACTGCAATCAACATGGTCGCGTACATAAAAAATAATTCTCCTTTAATTGGTAGGCCCACCGTAAACATATGGTGCGCCCAAACAAAGAAGGAAAGGATTGCAATTGATGCTGTTGCATAAACCATTGATGCATAACCAAATAGAGGCTTTCTAGCAAATGCAGGGATGATTTGAGACACTATTCCAAATGCTGGTAAAGCTAAAATGTAAACCTCGGGGTGGCCAAAGAACCAAAAAATATGTTGAAATAAAACTGGGTCGCCACCACCTGCAGCATCAAAGAAACTAGTCCCAAAATATTTATCAGTTAACAGCATTGTTACACCACCGGCAAGGACTGGTAAAGATGCAATTAATAGAAATGATGTAATCACCCAAGTCCATACAAATAATGGCATTTGCATAAGGGTCATTCCAGGAGCGCGCATATTAAATACAGTCGCAATAATATTAATTGCACCCATTATGGATGAGATGCCTAAAAAATGAACTGCAAAGATAAGGAATGGAAATGCATCGCCTGTCTGAAGAACTAATGGGGGATACATTGTCCAACCCCCTGCTGGCGCTCCACCATCCATAAATAAAGTACTTAATAAAAGTGCAAATGCAAAAGGTAGAATCCAAAAGCTCATGTTATTCATTCGAGGCAAAGCCATATCAGGGGCACCTATCATTAAAGGAATCATCCAATTTGCTAAACCCACACCGGCTGGCATGACCGCACCAAAGATCATAATCAACGCATGCACAGTAACCATTGAGTTATAAAACTGAGGATCAACAAACTGAAGTCCAGGCTGAAATAATTCTGCACGAATAATCATAGCCATTGCACCGCCAACAAAAAACATAGTTAACGCAAATATTAAATATAGCGTCCCAATATCTTTATGATTAGTAGAAAAAAACCAGCGTTTAAAGCCTGTTGGCTTATGATCGTGATGGTCGTCATGTGCAAGTGTACTCATAATTCGCTTCCTAAATTAAAATTATATTAGTCAAATTAAATCTTATTTACTTGATAACCTTTGGTGCTTTTCTTGCTTCAGAAACTTCTTTAGCTTGGACAATATCTCCAGTATTATTTCCCCAAGCATTTCTAGTGAAGGATACTATTGATGCAATATCAACATCAGATAATTGCTCGCCAAAAGCCGGCATTAGTCCTTTTCCATAAATAATTTGTTGAATATGTCTCATTCTATTACTCGCCTCAATAGCAACAGGACTTCCAACAATAGAAGGGAAAGCTCCCTTAAGGCCTTGGCCGTTTGCTTGATGACAAACAAGACATTGTGCTTTATATACTTTTTCACCCTTGGTCATTAATTCTTCCATATTTAGAACAATATTACTTGTATTCTTTGATGCCGCTTGAGCTAATTTTTTCTCATCAACCCATGTAGTGTAATCATCCATCGTAACAGCCTTTAAAACAATTGGCATATAGCCATGTCCAGCGCCACATATCTCTGTACACTTTCCTCGATAAGTTCCAGTTTTTTCTATTACAGCCCAATTGTCATTTATAAATCCTGGTATGGCATCTCTCTTCCAACCAAGATCCGGAAGCCACCAAGCATGAATAACGTCTTGTGATGTAGTTAAAATTCTAATTTTAGTATTAATTGGCAATACGATTGGCTCATCCACGTCTCTCAAATAAAACTCATGGTCCATTGGATCTAATCCTGAATCTCGTTGACTTATTTCTTTGCTTTTATCATCTAAACTACTAAACATAGTTATTCCCTCACCCACACCATCTAAATAATCATATTTCCACTTCCACTGCGAACCAGTCGCCTTAATTGTGATGGCAGATTCAGATGTATCATCCATTTTAATTAATAATTTTGTTGCAGGGATTGCTAAAGAGATAATAATTACAGTCGGAATAACCGTCCAAATAATTTCAACTGTTGTACTGTGTGAAAATTTGGCAGCCTTCACGCCCTTAGATTTTCGATGATGAAAAATCGACCAAAACATTACACCAAAAACTAAGACACCAATTACGGTAACAACCCAAAGAGTTACCATATGCATTTGGTAAATTTCTTGACTAATTGGAGTTACTCCTTGACGCAAATTAAGTGCCCACTCAGCCATTGCTGATAGCGGAATAAAAATTAAAGCTAAAACTAATTTTTGCAGACTTGATTTCAATTTTGAGATACCTTTCATCAATTAATTTCGATTATTTCGAACAGTGAGAATTTATTTAAAACCTGAAGAATATTATCAGCTTATAAAATATATATCAATAATCATTCGCTAACTATTTTACTTTTTATACAAAGATTGACAACTGTTTTTTCAGAAAGTTTTAAGAAGATTGAATAACTTTTTTCTATCAGCTTCATTCACCCTTTTTGCTATTAATAGAATTTTTCCTTTTTTTGAGATTGAAATCTCAGATGGAGTTAAATTAGTTGCTGGTTTAAATTTAAATTCTGCCCACTGGCGAACAAAATCATAATTTTTAACATTCTTTCTGTTTACAAATGAAATTTTAATATTAAATTTATCAATTTTTACTTCTTCATAATATGAGCTTTTAAGTGCCGTTATATATAATGCATACCCTAAGAAAATAACTTCCACGCCATAAAAAGGAATTGCTAAATACACATTAATCATACTTAATATTACAGCAATTACTAAAACGAACAGAGCGAAAGCTATATAAATTTTTTTTATCAACTTCCAGGACATCGCAGGATTAGGGCGAATAATTAAACGATGCTCTTCTAGTTTTAAGGCTGTATATTCAATCATAAATATTTTTTGTATTTCTTAAGCACGCTTAATTAATTAATTATTATAATTCTGCAATTTTGAATTGTAACAAATCATTTACAACCAGCTTTAAATAAAATAGTGATATCTCAATATTAATTTGCAGAGCTCGTAACTTTTAGTAACTTTAACCACTTACGAGCCAAAATTTCTTTTGTAAAGTTTTTCGCTTTATTTTGTACGATTTTTAGCCGACTTGAGTATAAATTTGGATTTAAGAGAAAGTTTTTGAATTCATCGTGATTATCTATGTCAGCAAATTGATTATCAAATTCAAGATATGATTTATATCTAGTAGCAGCAACTGGTAATCCAAGAGCAAATGCGGTTATCAAGCGATTATGACTCACACCATTTTTTTTATTATCTGTAATATCTCCAGGAATAATAACTCCAGAAACTAATTCTGCTGCCTTTAGCATATTAGTTATGCTCCAAAGCTGCAGTTGGATATTTAAATTATCAGGTTTTTTTATAAACCTTGATTGTTCTTGAATTATCTCTAATCCTATCTCAGATGTTTGAATTATTAAGTTATATTCTTTTGATGAATCCCAATTTGGTATAACGTTAAATAAATATTTTAAATTTGTATGATGCCCAAAAAATAAAAAATAATTATTTTGATTATATTTTATTTTTTGAATTTCTATCTCAATTGGATCCTCTATAATCGAAACATTCTTAAATTTTGATATAAGATTTGTTTTTAATGTTTCACTTGAGGTAATTATTTGGTCATTTTCTTTTAAGGCATCGCTATAAAATTTACCTGCTAGTGTTTCCTGAAGAAGGTGGCTATCTGTGTAGTCAAAATATATAATTTTACCTTTGTCTCTTTGGGACTTGATATATCCAGACCATTTGTCAAATAGATCTTTTCTGTTTCCAGGAAATTTACCGATAAACAAAAAATTTATATTATTAATATTAGAAATAGATTCATCAATGGTTAGGCTGTAACTTTTAAAAATTGGAAGTGTGAATAGCCCAGTTCTAATTCTTATGCTAGCAATATTTTTCTTCACAATATCATCAGGGTGATTTATTTTGTATGGCACTAACCAATGAATATTCTTCATTTATTTACCTTTTTTTAATTCTCAGCAGATTTATTTTAATCGTGCGTAAACCATCAATTTCAGAACAGTAAGGTAATTTCATATAAAAATTATGCCATAATTGTTCAATGAGATACTTGCTAATACTTAATTATTTTTGAACATAAAAAAGGGCTTCCCTTTGAAACCCTTTTTAAATGGTGCCGAGAGCGAGAATCGAACTCGCACGTTGTCACCAACGCGGGATTTTGAATCCCGTGCGTCTACCAATTCCGCCATCCCGGCAAGATAGAAAGAACATTATAGCAACCTATAACATTAAATGAATATTGAAAATTTTAATTACGAATTACCAAATAAATTAATAGCCCAATATCCTCCGAAAAATCGTGGTGATAGCAAGTTATTAGTGTCTAACCCTTTTGTTCAGAAACTTCAAGATTTATCATTTCAAAATTTTATAAGCCTTGTACGCCCAAATGATTTACTCATTTTTAATAATACTAAAGTTATAAAGGCTAGGTTATTTGGTCAAAAAGAGACTGGCGGTAAGATTGAAATTTTAATTGAGCAAGTTCTTGATAATCAAAAAGCATTAGCAATGATTAAATCTTCAAAAAAAATAAATATGGATTTAAAAATAATACTTTCAAATAATTATGTCGTTAAAATTCTTGAAAGAAATGAAAATTTATTTTTAATACAACTCAATCAAGGGTCATTTCACGAGTTAATGGATTTAAATGGGCATGTTCCTCTCCCTCCATACATAAATCGCCCAGATGAAGTAGGTGATATTGATAGATATCAAACTGTATTTGCAAAAAATAAAGGCGCTATTGCAGCACCAACTGCGGGGCTTCATTTTTCAAAGGGTGATTTCGAATTATTTAATCAAAATACTATTAATTATACTTTTATAACACTTCATGTCGGTTCTGGAACATTCCAACCAGTTAAGGTCATAGATATAGATCAACATAATATGCATAGTGAAAAATTTGAGATTACAAATCAAACAAAAAATAAAATTGAGACGGCAAAAAAAAATGGTGGTCGAATAATTGCAATAGGTACGACAGTTTTACGAGCGTTAGAGAGCGCATGTATTAATGATGAAATTATGACCGGCCATCAAGAAACAAAAATTTTTATAAAGCCAGGATATAAATTTAAACTAGTTGATAGTCTTTTTACTAATTTTCATCTACCTAAAAGTACATTACTTATGTTAGTGTCTGCTTTTGCTGGTTATGAATTTACAAAAAAAATGTATAGTCATGCAATAAAAAAAAATTATCGGTTCTTTAGTTATGGGGATGCGATGTTTATTGAACAAAAATTTATAAATAATGACTAATTAAATTAAATTAGGAAATCACATGCTCAAAAATATACTTATATTAGTTTGCTTAACAATTTTAAATATCAGTTATACATATGCTGAGATAAATGAAAATGCTGAATTTATTTTTAAAATAAAACTTACGAAAAAACCAACCACTAGGCCTCAAACTGTCGCCTATGTTCCAGGTGAGAAAAAATATTATATTGCAGATGGTGGCTTGGCGGCTCGCGGTTCTGACTATGAGGCTCCAATATCAAAATCTCTTATTCACACGTTCGATGAAAATGGCAAATACATAGAATCTACAAGGGCTGGTTTTGATAATCGGTCAATTTACTTTAATGAAAAAACTTTTAAGCTAGAAACAATTACATACAATGTATCAACTGCTGCCGGATTTGCACCAATGACAGGTATATTTTCATTGGAACTAGATGAAAAGGGTTTGTTGACAGCAAAATCAGAGGTAGTTTCTCAGCCTTCAGCGTCATTTGGTAGTGCAGGAACGATGCCAACTTATGATTCAAAAAATAACCTATATTATGCAAAGCAAGAAAACTCTAATCGCGTTTTTGTATTAGATGGAAAATCAAAAAAATTACAAAAAGAAATTAAATTGGACTTTGATATGCCTAATGTAATGCATCATGATGTTGCCTCACATTTTGTAGCGTTTACTGGTAAGCCTGGTGAAGAGTTAATTTTATTAGATATCGATCATAAAAGATTTCTTATCTATAACAAAGATGGGAAATATCAAGGATCAAGTGCACTTCCTAAATCTTTAAAAATTAGAGCGCAAAATCATTTCAATGGCCTAGGTTATACATTAAATGGTTACTACTTTATCTACTTAGATTCGGATGGAGAATTTGGAAGTTACCATGCCTATAAAGTACTAAAATAAGGTTATATTAAATATTCTTCTAAAGATTCTAAATCAATCAGCTTAGAATTTTCTACTTCTCTTTTTTTATATTCTACCTTCTTTGCTTCAATCGTTTTATCACTTATCGTTATGCGATGAGGAATTCCTAGCAGCTCTGCTTCACTAAACATTACCCCTGGCCTTAAACCTCTATCATCCAAAATAACATCGCAACCCAATTCTAATAGTTGATTATAAATAGAGTCTGTAACTTTTTTAACTTCCTCACTTTTATCATAGCCAATTGGTGTGATAATTACTTCAAATGGAGCTATAGAGCTTGGAAATATAATTCCTCTTTCATCATGGCCTTGCTCTATAGCTGCAGCCACAATTCTTGAAACACCAATGCCATAACAACCCATCAATAAAGGTTTTGGCTTTCCTGATTCATCAATAAATTCTGCTTTCATTGCCTCAGAATACTTTGTTCCTAATTGAAAAATATGTCCAACTTCAATTCCACGACATGTTTTTAATTTATCTCGATCGGGATAATTTTTTGCAACTTCGCTATTGGCTGCAAAATCTGTCTCTTCGCTATAAACAAGCTCATCTTCACCAGAATCTGCCAAAACATGAAATTCATGTGAACCATCACCACCTATTGCTCCATTGTCAGCTTGAACAGCCCTAAAATTTAACCCTATAGCTTCAAAGATTTCACTATATGTCTTGTACATTTTTTCATAAGTATTTTTTAAGCAATCGATATCTGTATGAAATGAATACGAATCTTTCATTAAAAACTCTCTTGCACGCATCACGCCGAACCTCGGTCTTATTTCATCTCTAAACTTAGTTTGTATCTGATAAAAATTAATAGGTAGCTGCTTATAGCTATTAATTTCTTTTCTTACAATATCGGTTATTACTTCTTCATGCGTAGGGCCAAAACAAAAAAGGCGATCATGCCTATCTTTTATTTTAAGCATTTGAGGTCCAAAGACATCCCATCGGTCAGATTCTTCCCAAAGCTCCGATGGTTGAATTGCAGGCATAAGTAACTCAATTGCCCCAGCTTCATTCATTTTTAATCTAATTATAGATTCAATTTTTCTTAATATCTTTAGGCCCATTGGCATCCAACTATAGAGTCCAGATCCTAGTCGGCGAATTAAGCCTGAACGAATCATTAGTTTATGACTAATTAGTTCAGCCTCCGCTGGGGCCTCTTTAAGAGTAGAAATATAGAATCTAGATGCGCGCATAATTATTATCTATTATTGCTTTATTGATTTTGTTAATTCTTTAATATCTTGCCACAATTTTTTCTTTTTCTCTGGGTTTTCAACCATTTCTTTTAAAGAAGCAGACGAAATGTATGGAATAGTTAAATTTTCTTTCTCTATTAATTTATCTAGGCCCTGTTCAAGAAAGATTAAATACTCGCTAGATTCGATTTCACTTGCAAGCTCCAACTCTTGGATTATCTTTAGAGGTTGTAGCTGATTTAATTTATCAGACAGTGTATCCAAATAGACACTAATTTTTTTAAATAATTCTAATTCACCATTATCGGACGAATGCGAAATTAGAGCTATAAACAAAACATTAAGATCATTTAATTTAATTTTTTTTAAATAAAATATAGATGAATTAGTTGGTAATCGATTGCTTTCAACTTCAACTTTTTTTGGAAGAGTTATCCATATCGGACTTAAGTCGAGCTCATCATATATTAATGACTCTTTTATTATTTCCTTGTTCATATAGCCAAGCCCATTAAAATTGCATCTTCTTTGCCGCCTCTATTTTGATAATAATTATTCCGAATTCCTATCTCATTGAATCCATTATTTTTATACAATCGAATTGCTAATAAATTAGATCTTCTGACCTCAAGAAAGATATTCACAATATTTGCATTTCTGCATTCATTAAAAAGATCTTTAAGCATCAACTCTCCAAAGCCATTTTTTTGTAACTCTGACTTTACAGTTATATTTAATAATTCACATTCATCTGATGCAAATAAAGCAATGTAATAACCGATAATATCAGTTTCATCTTTTAAAACCTTAAATAAATTCTTAGCATCATATGAATCAATAAAATTTTTATTAGTCCATGGGGTCAAATGACATTTATTTTCGATTTTAACAATCCCACCCAAATCTTCTTTAGTAAAAAAATCTATTTTATTAGTTTTAATCATCTAAAATATTATTTTTTATTAAGCCTTTCTTTTGTAGTTTGGGCAACCTTATTCCTAATATAAATTGGGGCAGCATTTTTTAAATTAAACCCATTACTAAATTGGCCAATTGAAAGAATACCAATTGCTGAAGCTAGCGAACATTTATCTTCAAAATACTCTAGCTCAATATCGCTATATTGAGATTTTAATTCCTCTTTATAAAGGCTAAGACCAGAGCCAATAACTATCGCTTTTTTTATTTTTGGTAGTTTAGGTAATTCGCTTGGGTTAAAAATTCCCGGCTCTATAAGGGAGGTGATAGTGTTATTCCTATTTTGATATATTCCTAAATAAACTTGGCCCATCCTTGCGTCAATAAATGAAATAGAATTTTCATGTTTTGATAAAAAGGCTAAAGCCTCAAGCGTATTAATACCAATAATTGGTAAATTATTAGCATAAGCAATTCCATATGCAATGCCGCAAGCAACCCTAATACCAGTAAATGAACCTGGGCCTGCACCAAAAGCAATAGCCTCTATGTCTTGTATCTTTAAATTGCTTTCATTTAATAATATTTTGATTTCTGGAATAATATTTCCAGAATAATCCTTACCTAATGGAAAGTCCTTCTCGGTAATTACTTTTCCAACTATCAAAGCAATTGAAATAATTTCAGTGCAAGTATCTATAGATAGTATTCTCATTGCAACATTATAAGTGTTTTAGGAATTCTATTACATCATCTTGCTCTCTCGTTCTTTTAAAATCAGGGAGACTGCGCCAGAATCTTTTCCCATAGGGTTTAGATACAATTCTTTGATCACAAATCATCAATACTCCTTTATCCATTTCATCACGTATCAACCTTCCGGCACCTTGTTTGAGTGCAATAATTGCTTTTGGTAATTGAAATGTCATAAAGGCATTAATACCTTTGTCTGAAAGCATATTAATTTTTGATTCGAATATGGGGTCTCCAGGAGATTGGAATGGGAGTTTATCAATTATTACTAATGAAAGATTAGATCCTCTTACGTCAACTCCTTCCCAAAAACTTAGAGAACCAATTAAAATGGCATTGCCATGGCTCTTAAATTGCTCCAATAGTTTTGTTTTAGATCCGTTACCCTGAGTGAGAATAGGATAACTAATATTATTTCTTTCAAATTCCTCTTTTATCAAACTGGTTATTTCATTCATTGATTTAATACTAGTTGATAAAATAAATGCTCTTCCCTTGGAGGCAATAATTAGTGGGTAAATATGGCTCACTAAATGATTATTAAATAATCGATTAGAAGTTTCTGGCATATCTTTAGGTACATATAAATATGCATTTTCAGAATAGTTAAAAGGACTTTTAAGTAATTTAGTATTTGAAGTTTCTAGGCCCATTAAAGATTGAAAATGATCGAAGCTTGAATTTACTGCTAACGTTGCTGAAGTAAAAATCCAAGCTGTTTCGTTGGACTCTTGAAATTTTCTAAAATTATCCGCGATACTTATAGGAGTTATATTGAACTGAATCGATTTTAAGAATATCTCAATCCAGTAAACATAATTTTTCTCATTTTGTTTATTCCAGTTTTTTAATTTGGAAACAATGTCTTCAGTTCGCTCTAAAAGTTTTTTAAATTCTACGTCTTGATCGCTATATGCATTAAAAAATTTACAAAGTTTATCGAGATGAACTAATAAATCTATTATCTTTCCTTTAAAAGAATCTAATTTTTCTATTTTTTCAATACCAATCCTTTGGTTTCTTATCTCAAAAAAAGAACTCAATAAATGAGTTGCATCTATTATTGATTGTGATAATTCTATTAATTTTTCTTTGTCACTTATATGATGCGAAAGAATCTGTTGTGCATCTTGAATTAAGTAAATAATTTGATTTGTAGAAATATTTTGACCGAAAAAAATGGAAGCGATTTCGGGTATTTGATGGGCTTCATCAAAAATAACTGTGGTAGCTTTTGGCAAAATTTCTGATAACTCAGCATCTTTTAAAACTAAATCAGCAAAAAAAAGGTGGTGATTAACAATCACAACTTCAGAAGTGATTGCTTTTTTTCTAGCCTTTATTAAAAAACAGCTTTTATAAAATTCACAATCTTGTCCCAAGCAATTTTCTTTAGTTGATGTTACAAAGGGCCATATGGTTGATACTTCTGGAATATTATTAAACTCAGATATTTCTCCTGACTCACTATGGTCTGATATTTTCTTTATTTCATGAATGTATTTTGCATCTGCTTTATTTAAAAATTTACCTTCAAGTAATGCATTTTCCATTCTTAACTGGCAGATATAATTTGATCTTCCCTTAAGGATATTAATATCAATTGGAATATTAAGGGCGTCACGAATTGTTGGTATATCTTTAAAAAATAATTGGTCCTGTAAGTTCTTAGTTGCAGTAGAAATGACTACTTTTCCACCATTTATTAAAGCTGGGACTAAATAAGAGAAAGTTTTTCCTACGCCCGTTCCAGCTTCCACAATTAATGAATTTTTATCTTCAATTGTTTCATTAACAATTTTAGCCATCTCAACTTGATCTTCTCGCTCGTGAAAATTGCTAACAATCTTACTGAGAGGCCCTGAGGCTTTAAAAAAATTTTCTATTATTTGTTTTTTTTTCATGTAATTTCAAATTTACCATCGATACTAGGAACTAAATTAGCAAGCCTTATGTCTTGTAAATAGATGTTGGAAAAGTATATGATGCTTATGTTATACACATTAACATTAACATTTTGTACAAAAAATATACTTTATAATGCAATGTTTAACTATTTATTATTTTCTCACACATTATGAGAGGAATTTGATGTATATTCTGATTTATAAATTACTAAATTTAAAGATGAAAGTTTAATATGCGAACAAAACTAGAAAAAGTCTTACTAATTCTAAGCGGAGCAATTGTTGGTATTCTTATCAGCATTAATTTGCCGGTTTTTGCAGATAAGGCAAAATCATCAGCCCTTCCAATCGACGAACTTAGAACCTTTGCGGAAGTTTTTGGTAAAATAAAATCTGATTATGTTGAAGAGATTGGAGATAAAAAATTAATTAATGAAGCATTGAGTGGAATGTTGTCTGGATTAGACCCACATTCATCTTTTTTAGATTTAGATCAAACTAAAGACCTACAAGCAGGAACCGCTGGCGAGTTTGGTGGGCTTGGAATTGAAGTTGGAATGGAAGATGGATTTGTTTTAGTAATCTCACCTATTGAGGATACTCCTGCATACAAGGCTGGATTAAAAAGTGGTGATTTAATTATGAAACTTGATTCTACTGCTGTTAAGGGCTTAACTCTAAATGAGGCTGTAAAACTAATGAGAGGAAAACCAGGCTCATCAATAACTTTACAGATTTTAAGAAAAGGTGTTAGCGCTCCTTTTGATTTAAAAGTAACTAGGGCTCAGATTAAAACAAAAAGTGTTAAGGCAAAGCTTGTTGAACCTAACTATGCGTATATTAGAATCACTCAATTTCAAGAGAGAACTGGGGAGGATCTTGCTAAAGCCCTAAAAAAATTAAGAACTGAAAATAAATTTGCTTTTAATGGAATTATTCTTGATATGAGAAATAACCCTGGGGGACTTCTTAATTCATCAGTAGCAGTATCCGCTGCTTTTTTGAAAGAAGGAGATTTAGTTGTTTATACAGAAGGTAGAGCTCCCGATTCAAAAATGAATTTAACAACATCCCCAGAAAATTTTGTTAGGAACAATCCGGAAAAAAATAATTTTCTTAAAGATTTACCTTTAGATATTAAAGATACTCCAATGGTAGTTCTAATTAATAATGGGTCTGCTTCTGCTTCAGAAATTGTTGCAGGTGCATTACAAGATCATAAACGTGCATTGATAGTCGGTACTAGAAGTTTTGGTAAGGGATCAGTCCAAAGCATTCTGCCAATGGCTAATGGAACTGCTATTAAACTAACAACTGCAAGATATTTTACCCCTAATGGAAGATCTATTCAGGCAAAAGGTATTGTGCCAGATATTGTTGTTGAGGACGGTATGGAAAATCTTGCTATTCGAGAGGTAGATTTAAATAATAGTTTATCTAATCCTGAGGATGATAAGGCCGTGTCCAAAGAAACAAAACCAAAACTTGAAGAAGTAAAAGATGGGCCAACTGGTGATGGGTCAGAAGCATTGAGAAACTTTAAGCCTACAAAATTTGGTGAGAAAGATGATAAGCAATTTATTGAAGCATTAAACATTCTCAAAGGTATTGAGCTTTATCAAAAGAATTAAGTTGAAATTATGATTGATTCAATCATTAATGAGATTGATAAAGCCCTTAAGGTCCTGACTGTTTCTCCATACCCGCAAAGATCAAGGCCAGATATAAATCTGAAAAAATCAAATACTCTAACCCCCCAAGAAAAGAAAAATCACAGCAAATATATGCGCGTTAATCACTCTGGTGAAATATGTGCACAAGCTTTATATCGTGGACAACTTTTTTTTAATAAAAATAAAAAAATAGAGGAAAAATTAGAAGAGGCTGCAACTGAAGAACTTGATCATTTAGCATGGTGCCAGTCACGAATTAAAGAACTGGGTGGTAGAACAAGTGTTCTCAATCCATTTCTTTATTTAGGTTCTTTTGCTGTTGGAAGCATTGCTAGTATTATTGATGAAAAATATAATTTAGGCTTTTTGTCAGAAACAGAAAAACAAGTTTCATCTCACCTAGAAAATCATTTAAACATCATTTCTCCAAGAGATAAAATAACAATTGCAATAATTAAGCAAATGAAAAAGGATGAAGAAAGTCATGAAGCTTCAGCAAAGTTAATGGGGGCTAAAGAATTACCGAGCTTTATCCAAAAAACCATGAAATTTACATCTAAAATCATGACTGCCTCAACATATAAAATTTAAAGAATTTTATTCTTATCGTATAATGAATTTATGGGAAAAAACTTTCAAGAAGCTTTTGAGCACCATAAAAATGGGAATCTTCAAGAAGCAAAAAAAATTTATGAGTTAATCTTAAAAGAAACTCCGAATGATTTTAACTGCCTTCATCATCTTGGTCTTATTGCTAAAAATAATAAAGAATATCTATCAGCCTTTGAGCTAATCTCAAAAGCAATCACTATAAATCCAAATATTGCTTCAGCACATTTTAACCTTGGGAATGTCTTAAAAGAGCTTAATAAAATCAATGATGCTATTGCGAGTTACGATAAAGCGATTAGTATTAAACCAGACCATGAACTCTATTTTCTTAAAGGTAAGGCTCTCTATGAACTCAAAAAATTAGATGAGGCCTTAGTAAGTTATGACGAATCTATTAAGCTTAATCCACAGTCTTTTTTAGCATATTCTAATAGAGGGGTGGCTCTTGTTGAACTTAACAAAATTGAAGATGGAATTGCTGATTATGATAAAGCGATCCAGATTAATTCTAATTTTATAATTGCAAGATATAACCGGGGGCTTGCCTTCCGGTTAATAGGAAGAAATAGTGAGTCTTTAGAGGCATTTAAAGCAATAATCGAAATAGAACCTAGTCATCTTAAAAGTTTATATGAGATTGCTCTGATCTATAGAGCTAAAAAAGAATTCAATTTAGCACTAACTTACTGCGCACAAATACTCAAAATTGACCCAAAGCATAGTCAAACAATTTTATTAAGTATAAAAATAAGAAAGATGACTTGTGATTGGACATGTTATGAAAAAGATATGTCATATACATTGAAAAAAATAAATAATAATGAGGAGTCAGTTGGACCCTTTTCTTCATTATCATATTTTAATGATCCTGCTGTACAAAAAAAAATATCTGGGACATATGCTTCTAAATATAAACTTCCTAATAATTTGTTTAATAAAGTCTTGCCTTACAAGAATCATAAAAAAATTCGTATTGCATATTTTTCTCCGGATTTTTGGACCCATCCTGTTTCAAATCTGATGGTTGAATGCATAGAAAAACATGATCAATCGAAATTTGAAATATATGGATTTGCTTTGGTTGATAAGCCAAATGATCGAGTTAATATGAGGCTAAAAAAAGCATTCACAAAATATATAAACGTAGAAAATAAACTCACCAAAGATATTGTTAAGCTTGCCAGGGAAATGGAAATTGATATCACGATTGATCTGGCAGTTTATACTGGACAAACTAGACCTGAAATTTTTGCTATGCGGACAGCCCCCATTCAAATTAATTACTTAGGTTTTCCTGGTACATCAGGGGCTGATTACTTCGATTACATGATTGCCGATCCAGTTCTAATTCCAAAAAATGATCAACAATATTACTCTGAAAAGATTATTTATCTACCTAGCTTTCAAGCGAATGATTCCACTCGCCCTGCTCCAAACACCTTATTTACACGTCAAGATCTTGGTCTCCCTAAAACAGGTTTTATATTCTGCTGTTTTAATAATGCTAATAAATACAACCCATCTATTTTTGATAGTTGGGTAAAAATACTAAGTAAAGTTGATGATAGTATATTGCTTCTTTTTGCAGACAACGAATCAGTAAAAATAAATTTAAAAAAAGAAATTGCTGCCAGGGGAATTCAGCCTGCTAGACTATTTTTTGGAGATCGTTTACCTATTCCTGAGTATTTGGCAAGATACAAAGTGGTTGATCTTTTTCTAGACACAATCCCTTTTAATGCTGGAACTACATGTAGTGATGCACTTCAATCTGGTTTGCCAGTGCTCACTTGCAAAGGAAAAATATTTGCTGGTCGAATGGGCTCTAGTTTATTAAATGCTGTTAACATGCCTGAGCTAATAACTGAAAATCTTGAACAATATGAATCTCTTGCAATTAATCTTGCAATTAATCCGGAACAATTAAAAATTATCAAAAATAAGCTTGATAAGAACTTACCCGCAGCCCTATTGTATGACATTAATTTATTTACAAAAAATATTGAAGATGGTTATCAAAAAATTTATAATAGGTCTCAATCAAATTTATCCCCCACTCATCTTAAATGAAAAATTTTAATGCCGTATTGGCAACATTTGAAAATGTAGATCATATTATAAAAATTAAATTATTTAATAGTTGTGGTCAGAAATCTGGTTGTATTTTAAATAAACCAGGGGCCCAAGGCTCAATAAAGCTATATAACCATTTGTTTCTTATTTTTGGTGAATTGACTACGAATGCAGCTATTGAGGGGTTAAATCTTTATTGTGAGCATGCTGAAGATGCTAAAAATAATCCGGGAAAACATCCTAACATCGATCGTTTGCTAGATATTATTAAAACAAAAGAAGCTCTTAAAATAGAAATTGTCAAAAAATAGTGGCTAAGAAAATAGTGGCCAAGCTCAAACCTAACTTTCCTGATTTTTGAATTAATTTTTGTGCTTTATCTTTTTCTTCTGGGACAATATACCCATAGTAATAAAGAAGCCCAAGCCCAAATAATGCTTTTTGATGATTGTTACCTGCCGCTTGTTTTAGCCAAGTATAAGCTTCTGCTTTTTTAACCCCTTTGTCATTGACATATAAAAGCCACATTAAGTACTGAGTATCTACATCGCCGTCATTACCCTTTTTTCTTAATTTATTTAAATCCTTCTTTTTAACTTTCACTATAGAAGAATAAGTGTGGAGAAAGTCTTTATTTTTTTTGTTTATTAATCTTAATTCATCAATTATTAAGGTTTTATTATTAGAAAATTTTCTCAAATAATGAATAGATTTTTGATGGCCTTGTAAGGCGGCTATTAGTAACCAATCAGAAATAATGCTAGTATCAGCAGATGTCTCATTAAGGGCTAACTTAAATTGTGAGCCTGGATGTCCATCTTGAGCATTATCTAACAAACTTTTTGTATAAACTGTGCCGGATAAAAAACATAAAAAAATGGGTAATATTAGTTTTAGATATAGGTTCATTTATTAGACAATTATTCTTATTAAGAGTATTCTAATTATATATAAGTAGTTAAAAATAAAAAACAATTATGACAATTATTAAACATTTATTAGTATTCTTAACATTAATAAGCAGCTCTTTTATAGCTAACGCAGATGTTAATCCAGATGTTTGGCCTTATATAAAAGATAGAATTTTTAAAGATAAGCCAATAGAAGAAGTTAGCTTTCTAAAAATTGATGGTCCAAAACGTGCATCAAGTGGTGCTCAGGTTCCAATAAATGTTAAATTAACTCCACAAGCTGGTATTGAAATAAAAAAAATTACTATTATTATTGATAGTAACCCTGTTCAGCTTGCTGCAACCTACCATCTTACAAGAAATACTCAGAAACTAGATCTCTCAACTAGAATTAGAATGGAAACTGACTCTTTTGTTCGTGTAGTAGGAGAAGATAATAATGGAAAATTATATATGAGTAAGGTAGCTATCAGGGCTTCAGGTGGTTGTAGTGGTTATATGAATAGTGCTGACCCAGAATTAACTAAAGATTTAGGTAAAATTCTAGTAAAGGCTAAAGAAAATTATCTAACAACCCGCATCAAACATCCTAACTTTACAGGTTTACAAAAAGACTCAATAAATGGATGGTTTGTGCCAGAATGGATTGTAACTCAAGTAAGGTATAACTTTAATGGTGAGTCTATCCTAGTTGCTGAGAATGGAATAAGTATGAGTCAAGATCCATACCTAAAATTTAAATTCTCCCCTAATGAGGCCGGAACAATTACAGTCTCTGCTACTGACACCAAGGGTCAAATATTCCTTAAAACAAAGTCCATTTAAACTATCTACTAAGTTTAATTCTTGACCTAATTTCACTATAAATATTTATAATCATTGGAATAATTGCGATTAAATTAAATACGCCAAATGTAATCAATATATTTATTAGGTAGTTTTTAAAATTAATAATGAGGGTATTTAATTCAATTAACTTTAATTGATTGGCATTTAATTTACTAACTTCTTTAGTAGAGATATTTTCAATATTGCATTGCTTGGTAGATTCGATACAAAAGGCCATCTGTCTCTCATATTCTTCGAGAAAAATTTGATGTGAAAAATAGTCATTAGCCAACAAAATAAGAGATAAAAAAAATCCAACAATTGCAAACAGCCAAAAAAATTGTTTACTAAATTCTGATATCATTATCTATCACCTTTTAACTAGTTAACTACACAATAACAGAACTATATAAAAATAAATTTAAATCCGGCAACTACTAAAACTATTCCTAATGCTCTTTTCATATGATGTTCATTTAATATCTTAATACCAAGCTGGGTACCAATTAAAACCCCTACAAACACAGAGAAAGCATATAAAAATATTGTATTTGGTATTAAGCTAACCGAAGATATATTGCCTAGAAGCCCTGAAATTGAATTAAATAAAATAAATGCAGCTGCAGTTCCTGAAGCACCTTTCACATTTGTCCAACCTAAAAAAACTATCAAAGGTGATAGAAAAATACCACCTCCTGTACCTGTGAGCCCAGAGAGAAATCCAATAATTACACCAGTAAATATTCCGAATATAAAATTTACTGGTTGATTAGATTTCTTCTTAAAATATTTAAAAATATCGAATAAAAATTGAAATCCTGCAAATATTAAAATAATTCCAACTAAAATCCTATAAGTTTCTGAAGGCAAATGAAGGTAGCCACCTAAAAATGCTGTAGGAACAGACCCTAAAACTACTGGTATAAAAACTTTAAGGTTAAATAATTTATTTTTAATAAAGCGAAAACTTGCAATCGACGATACAATTATATTTAAAACTAATCCAATAGGCTTAATCGAATCGATTGGCGTACCCATTAGTGACATAATTGCAATATAAGATGAAGCTCCTCCATGCCCGACAGATGAATACAATATCGCACTAAAAAAAATTAACCCAGCTGTAATATATTCAAATAATTGGAATGTCATGCAGAGATTTAAATAATTGCTTTAATCAAAACAATCAATCAGCACCTTATTATTTGATACTTTAAATTTTCCAACACTTTTTGTATTGTCATTTTGAAAATGGAAATATATATCCAATTGCCCCGAACTTAATATTACCTCTGCTAGATTGCCAGGTATTACCTCATTCCTCCTTATCGATGATTGTTGGGTTGTTGTAATAAATTTAGGCTTTCCACTCTGGATTGCAATAGTTTGGAACCAGTTCCTAACAGTAAATGAATAAATTGGTGGTTTGAGATTTTTATATCCTTTTTGATATATTTTATAATGCTTATTCATATCAAAAATATTCTTGCCTTGATTATAAAATAATATTTCAAAATATTTCTTTTTTTCTTTTTCATCATAATTCTTTCTACAAACTACATTTAATTCCAAATACTTCTCATCAATTGGTGCAAAATAATTACCCTCAGTGAACTCTTTAAATGATTGCCCATTTGCAACAGAAAAATTTAACAGTAAAAAAGTAAATAAAAAATATTTTTTAATCATAAGAATAGTTTATCAAGTTTATTTCTATTTTAGTTAAAATGATTCCTCTTCAGATAAAAACCGCCACTTACCTTCCGGTAAATCATTTAACCTAACATTTCCAATTCTAACTCTTTTCAAACCATTGACTTTTAAACCAACTAATTCACACATTTTTCTTATTTGCCGATTTCTGCCTTCAATTAAAATAAATTTAAGCTGATCTTTATTTTGCCAATTTACTTTGGCTGGTTTTAATTCATAGTCATCTAGGGTTATGCCATGGTTTAATAATTTTAAATCTTCATCAGTAATGGCTCCTTCGACCCTCACCAAATATTCTTTTTCAATATCAGCACTTTCCTCCCCTATTATTTGTTTTGCAATACGCCCATCCTGAGTCAATACAAGCATCCCTGATGAGTCAATGTCTAACCTTCCTGCT
>Ga0209710_1000294_pt1 | contig 52276 bp, 52 predicted proteins | sample ArcticOcean_MG_C_5_FD_187436 | JGI IMG/M metagenome (GOLD analysis project Ga0209710, IMG submission 187436) | Marine microbial communities from western Arctic Ocean - ArcticOcean_MG_CB4_138 (SPAdes) (version 2) | ecosystem: Environmental > Aquatic > Marine > Oceanic | place: Arctic Ocean...
TTCCAACCCCATTACCACTACCAGTTCCAACCCCATTACCACTACCAGTTCCAACCCCATTACCACTACCAGTTCCAACCCCATTACCACTACCAGTTCCAACCCCATTACCACTACCAGTTCCATCTGTTAAAGCACTTATTAAATATTTAGCATAAATTTCATTATTATTACTAGAAGCAATATTATTCCATTCAATTGTAGTATCATCCATATGTGTTGCAGTAACGGTATTTCCAACTATTGACATAGTCTTAACATTATATATAACATTTACCTGCTCGCCATTTTCATCTATACCAATTTTATCAAAATTTGAGTGTCCCCACTTAACCACCCTACCATCACTTGTTAATACAGTAAATGTGTAATTCGCAGAAAACATTTTGGTAATTGTAGAATTAGTAAGAGTTTCAGGTAGTTGACCTCCATGATCATCATCCCCCCATACATGAACCTTACCAGTCTCATCTAATGCTGCAAATGCATAATACGCTGGATATATATTTGTAATTTTTGGAACTATACCTCCTTGAACTCTATCAGGATCAAGAGTAGGAGGTAAACTACCCCCATGAGTAGCAGCCCCCCATACATGAACATTACGATTCACATCTAATGCAGCAAATGCATAATCTACTGAATATATATTTGTAATTTTTGGAGGATTAGTTACATCAAGAGTAGCAGGTAAACTACCTCCATAACCACCATGCCCCCATACATGAACCTTACCAGTCTCATCTAATGCAACAAATGCACTAGTTGTTGAATGTATATTTGTAATTTTTGGAGGATTAGTTACATCAAGAGTATCAGGTAAACTACCTCCATAACCACCTCTCCCCCATACATGAACCTTACGATTCACATCTAATGCTGCAAATGCATTATTTGTTGAATATATATTTGTAATTTTTGGAGGATTAGTTACATCAAGAGTAGCAGGTAGTTCATCCTGTTCATAGTCCTTTGATGGTACTGGTACCCCCTCCAATCTAACAGCACCATAATTATCTAAAATAAGTTTTATACCATAAACTGTTAATTGACCTGGGTGAATCTCACCCCCATTACCACTACCAGTTCCAACCCCATTACCACTACCAGTTCCATACACATTACCACTACCAGTTCCATACACATTACCACTACCACTACCACCACTACCACCACTACCACCACTACCACCACTACCACCACTACCACCACTACCACCACTACCACCACTACCACCACTACCAGTTCCATACACATTACCACTACCAGTTCCAACCCCATTACCACTACCAGTTCCAACCCCATTACCACTACCAGTTCCATCTGTTAAAGCACTTATTAAATATTTTTCATCAATTTCATTATTATTACTAGAACTATCATTACTCCATGAAATTGGAGTACCATCCATATGTGTTGCAGTAACGGTATTTCCATTTATTGACATAGTCTTAACATTATATATAACATTTACCTCCTCGCCAGTTGAATCTTGACCAATATTATCATAATCGTTGTTTCCCCACTTAACCACCCTATGATCACTAGTTAATGCAGTAAATGCGAAAAGCGCATAAAACATTTTGGTAATTGTAGAATTAGTAAGAGTTTCAGGTAAAATACCCCCATTAGATCCATGTCCCCATACATGAACCTTACCAGTCTCATCTAATGCTGCAAATGCATAATACGCTGGATATATATTTGTAATTTTTGGAACTATACCTCCTTGAACTCTATCAGGATCAAGAGTAGGAGGTAGTTGACCTCCTTGATTATCATCCCCCCATACATGAACCTTACGATTCACATCTAATGCAGCAAATGCATTATTTGCTGAATATATATTTGTGATTTTTGGAGGATTAGTTACATTATTAGGATCAAGAGTAGGAGGTAGTTGACCACCTTTAGTTCCAAGTCCCCATACATGAACCTTACCAGTCTCATCTAATGCAGCAAATGCACTACTTGTTTGATATATATTTGTAATAATTGGAGGAGGAGTTGTTTTAAGAGTAGCAGGTAGGTACTGCTCTTCCTGTCTCATGTCAAGAAAGAACGCACCCGTTACCTTCTCCAATTTAACAGCACCATAATTATCTAAAATAAGTTTTATACCATAAATTGTTAATTGTCCTGGGTGAATCTCAACCCCATTAACACTATTAAAAAACTTTTCTTCTATACTATTCCCTCCAGACATATTTGATAATAAAATTAAAACACCTGTAACTAAAATGGATAATGAATTCATCCATGCTAAAGTGTTACAACCTAATCCAAATTTTCCTTTAGAACCAGTAACTAAACAATTAACAGTATAAACTGCTAAAGAGATAGGAATTAACATAATAACAATTAATGCAATTTTTTTTGATAAATTTCTATCCTCCTTTAAAGGAATTAAAAAAGAGAGCATTAATATCCCATATGCAATTAATGTAGTTTTTGCTTGAACCGATAACATTATTTAATATATATATTATATATTATAATTTAAAAATAATAATTAAATTGATGCTAAATCGCTTGATAAAATTCCAGATGGAACAGATGTTTTTTGGTTTTGGTTAGGTTTCATTGCAACTGGTTTAGGTTTCATTGCAACTGCTTTAGGTTTCATTGCAACTGGTTTAGGTTTCATTGCAACTGGGTTAGGTTTCATTGCAACTGGTTTAGGTTTCATTGCAACTGGGTTAGGTTTCATTGCAAATGGTTTAGAACCATTTGCATATATTAAAAGAGTTAAAATAAGAACAAGCACAGACCAGGCAAGAATAGACCCACTATTAAGCCATGCTAATAAATTACACGGCAATCCACCGGTAGACGAACCAACAACTAGACAATTAATGGTATAAACACTTACAATCATTGGTAATATCATCATAAGTAAAGATACAACTCTTTCAGTTAAATTATATTCTTCTTTTTCAATATTAACCGGAATTAAAATTGCAAATGCTAATATAACATATCCTAACATTGCAATTTGTGCTTGTCTAGAAAAATAATCGGGAACTTTAGGCATTTTCATTTATTATATAATATAAAATAATTTAAAAATTTGATTTAAAATTATTTTAATTAATTTTAATTAACACAATGGGAATTCCAAGTTACTTTAAAAAAATAATTGATGATTTTCCAGATATTATTAAAACTAAATCATTTTTAAATATTAACTTTGATAATTTATTTGTTGATTTTAATGGATGTATTCATAATTGTTCAAATAACCTAAAATCATTAAATACAAATTTCAAAAATACAAATGATTTTGAAGAGCAATTAATAAAAGATGTTATTAAATATACAGATGAAATATTTAATTTTATAAATCCTTCATCTTTGTTCTATATATCAATTGATGGAATTCCTCCAAGAAGTAAAATGATACAACAACGATATCGACGTTTTATGGGAAATTGGAAAAAAAATAAACTAATTGAAAATTTAGAAAACGATAAAATTAATGAACAATATATAAATAAGGTAAAAAACGAATGGGATTCATCTGCAATTTCCCCAGGAACAGATTTTATGAATAAATTATCACTTGCATTAAGAATACATTTTAAAAAATCTTCAATTTATAAATCTATAAAAGTGATATTGTCAGATTCTCACGAAGAAGGTGAAGGTGAATTCAAGATTTTTAAATATATTAATGATAATGTTAATAATGAAAAAGAAAATATAATCCATGGATTAGATGCAGATTTAATAATGCTTTCTTTATTACAAGATAAAAAAATACATCTTCTACGAGAACCTATATTTTTTAAATTAAACTCAAATGAAAAATTTATATATTTATCAATATCTCATTTCAAAGATATATTAAAGAATAATTATTCACATTATTTTAATAATAGTCCTAATTTGATAGAGTATTATGTATTTCTATGTTTTTTAATAGGGAATGATTTTATAGTAAATTTAACATTTATGAAATTTAGAAACAATAGTTTAGAAATTTTATTAGAAATTTATAAAAAAATTTGTAATTATTTAAAACAAAATATTTTAATTAAAAATGGCGACCAATATAATATTAATTATATGTTTCTTTCAAAATTTATTAATGAATTATCAACAATAGAAGATGAAGAAATGAAAAATGTAACAATTGAATATGGTAAATTTAGACCATTTAATAAAACATTTGATAAAAAAGATATAATTAAACAATATGATTATAAATTGGAACAATATCCAGTATTAAATAAAAAAAAAGATAAAATTCTTTCAGGAATAAATAATGATTGGAGATCAAAATACTATTACTATTTATTTGATACAACATCTGGTGAAGAAATTAAAGATGTTTGTCACAATTTTTTGGAATCATTAGAATTTACATTAGACTATTACTATCACCAAAAATATCATAAAACGTGGTATTATAGATATAAATACTCTCCAACAATATTAGATTTGTCAAATTATTTACAATCTCTTAATTATACTAGTAAAAATGAACAAAAATATAATAATAATTTTAGAATTAATATAGACAATAATAGTTTATATCCAGATATAAAAATTAGCACTGAACTTCAATTATTAATGATATTACCACCATCATCATTTCATTTAATAGATGAAAAATATCATAAATTAATGTCAGATATTAATTATGGCGTTTTACATTATTATCCAATTGATTTCAGTATATCAACTTATCTAAAAAAATGGTTATGGTTATGTAAACCAAATCTTCCAGATATTGATATTGAATTATTAAATTCAAAAATATAAATCGCAACAATCCTTAATTAAATTTAACTAAACACTTACTACAATTAGTTTGAATTAAAATATTACTACTTAATTTTTTAAATAAATAAAAATAATTTATTTTTATTTTATTAATAACATATTCTCTTTTTTTAATTTGATATTTGAATAATTTTAAAATTTGTTTTAAAATTGTTATACATTTGTTAATTGTTAAATTATTAAGATAAAAATTATATTTACAAGGCAAATAATATATAACAAGTTCTGGTAATAAATTATTAATTTTATCAATAATATTAATTTTAAATAACATATTTTTTGTAAATTCATTTGTATCATCTAATCCAGTTAGTCCAAAACATTTTAAAAGTTTAATTAAAAACTCTTTATCAGGTACTTGTTTAAATAATTGATTAATCATTCCATTTTTAAATATTATACATTTTTTATTTTAATAAAAATTCACACATTCATTTAATAAATATTAATTATACTTTACGCATTTTTTCAATAACATTATAAATTTGCTTATGAGTTCCATTTATATTTTTAAAATTCCCATATATCACTATATTCATTTGATAAAAATTTAATATTTTATTAAAAACATCTAACATTTTATGTGATTTTATTTTTTTAATATTATTTAAATAAGGTTCAATTTTAAAATCTGGATTTAAAAATAATTTATTACTATAAAATTCAATAAAGTATTGATAGTTTTTAAATTTTAAATTTAAATAATTTAAATAATTTTGTTTATAATTTTCAAAGTCTGTTTTATTTAATTCTTCTTGTTTTAATTTATTAAATTCTTTTAAAATTAATTCAATTACATTTTTAACATTTGTATTTGTATTTAATACTATTTCGAGTATAAAAAAACCATTATTTAAAAATGTTCCATTTGATGTTTCTAATTTATAAATTAATCCTTTTTGTTCTCTTAATAATTTTATTAATTTAGACTCTTTATTATTACTGATAATATAATTAAAAAAATCTAAATAATTATAATCAGAATCAGTTGAATTAAATGTTTTAAAATTAAATTTTAATAATGTTTTTTCTTTTATATTATCACGAATGATTAATTCATAATTAAATAGGTTAATATTACGTAATGGAACAATATCATTTTTAATAGAAGTAGGTAATATTTTTAAACATAATTTTTTAATTTTATTTACATTTTTTTTAGAACAACTTACAAAAACAAAAAAATCATTAATATATTGTTCATTATATTTTTTTAAATCTCTATTAGTAATTTTTTTTAAATCTTTTACATTTCCAATAACAGACCTATTATATGGATTTTTATCATGATAAATTGATATATCATTGCTAACAATCTCGTTTTGATTTCTATATATTTTTTCTGCTAAAACTATTTTTCGTTCAATTTCAATTTCATTTTTAGTAAATTGTGTATTAAATACAATTTCATTAATTAGATTTATTATTTTTTCAATATTATTTTCATTTGAAGTTAAATAATAACTAGTGTGATCTAATGTTGTATATGCATTAGATAAATATTTTCCATTTTTATTCCTCATAATATCAATATCATACTTTTTAGATTTGTTAAATTTAATATGTTCTAAAAAATGACTAATTCCATATTGTCCTTTTTTTTCATGAATTGAACCGATTGGTATAAATATTTGAATATGAAAATAATCTTCAGTGTTTGCAATGATTCTTAAATCATTTTCTCTCATTTATTTAAACTTTTTTTTTTATATTTTTAATATAGTATGGAATTTAAAAAAGAAACAATATTAACATATGAAAATTTAATAAATAAAAAATCATCAAATATATTAAATAAAAATATTCCAAATGAAACTGAATTAATAATAAAATTTAAAATGTATTTAAATACTATAAATCATAAATGTATTACTAATTCATGTAAATTGCGTCATGAAATAGTAATAGGGGATCTATTAAAAGCAATAGAAAAAACTGAAAATATGAAACTAAAAAAAATTTGATTTTAAGTTAAGAAGAAATTATCATATAAATAGTTAAAAATATTAATTTAAATATAATTTGATATAATTAAAATGGATAATCATGATAAAGAAATTTATGATATGATTAATAATATAATTTATAAAGAGAATTTAAATTTATTAAAAAAAATAGCAAAAGATTTTAATAGAGATGGAAAAAAACTAATAGATAATTATAAAAATAATTTATATAAATAAATTAAAAATTATCGATATAGAGATTTTTCATATTCAACATTTGATACATATAATAAATGTATAAATTTAAATGATAAATATATAGTAGAAATATATATTAAATAAACTGAAGGCGTTTTAAGGCGTTTTAATTGTCCACTACCTCCAATTGCCTCATAATTGCCTCCATTTTGTGTAATTTTTAAATTATTAATTTTTTTATTCAATGACATTTTTTTATTACCATCTAATATTTCATTAAATAAATTAACTGGATTTAGTGTTGGATCCGAAAAAATATAAACAAATACAACCAATGTAATTATAATAAATATAATATTTATTGAAATCTCTTGATAAGGAAGTATAACTTTTTTCGGTTCATCCTTTAAGAAACTACAGCATTCATATATTTTTATCACATCGCTTATTTTCAGATATAACTGTTCAGTTATTATATTTACTATATCAGAGTTATCTAAAATTGTATAATTATTACCAGAATTATATTTTGAATATAATATTGAGCTAGATGTTGTGTAATATTTAATATTGAATTTTTCAAAAATTGGATTTAATTCTTTTATATTGGTACCATCTATTTTTTTTATTTTATATAAATAATTTAAGTATTCATGCATATCATGTAATTTGTTAATAAATTTATTATTACTATCTAATATTGTTGATTCTCTAAAGTTAATATCTACCGATTTTTTAAACCAATGTGAAAAAATTATACTATTTATTAATATAATAACTGAAATAATACATAATATTTGTAACATTTTTAATGTTATATTATTATTATCATTTATTTGTTCTCCTTTACAATTTACATTATTTAATAACATTATAATATACCCGATTGATTTTAAAAATGATATTATACATATTACACTAACAAAATATAAAAAATTTTTATTTTGATTTTTTTCAATATCAATTTCACGGGTAATATCTTCTTTGTAAATGTTTTTAAATTCTTCAATATTATCAATTGTTTTTTCTAATTTATTAATTATATTTAAAAGGTCATCGATACTATATTTTTGTATAATTTCAGAAAATCTATGCTTACTAATTAAATTACTTGCTAAGTATTCATTTGTATTATTTATATTTTCATATATAACATAATTCTCGTATATCATATTTATTAAAGTTTTATAATTATTTATCATATCTGACTTGTTTATTTTACTACTTTTATGGTTTTCAAAATGTTTATAGATAAATTTAGTAAATTGTATTTTTTTTATTCCATAATATTTTATTTTAAACAAAAACATATTATTAATTATTTTAAAAACTGGTGAATTCTTGATAGAAAAACGAATAGATGAATCAATAACATTATTCTGTATGTAATCAAAAAATTCGTCAATTTTATTATCATTTGTATCAATTATTTCATCTAATCCATTTTTAAACGTGTCTTGAGTTAAATCTGTAAAATGATCGTAATATTGATCATTTACAAGTCCTCTAAAACCGCAATTAACATTAAAATTACAAACTGTTGTGCTATCATCTAAACATCCCGTTAACGCCTTATCACCTTTTAATGTAATCATTTTCATTAAACATATTACTTGGTCGTGATTATTTACAATGGTGTCTGCAAATTTATTATCATTTATTAAAATTATTTGTTTTATTTCATCAAAAAATGTTTTCATATTTTTAATTTTGGCATGTTTACTATATCTATTATTTGTTAAATTTTTGAATTCAATTTTCTTATAATTTTTAATAATTGTTCGTATATAATTTTTTATATTAGCTATATTATCATTATCAACTAAATATAAATCTTTTATACATTCATTCATTTCAGAAATATCTTCTTTTTTAATATTTTCTAATTTATTTATTTTAATATCTGAATTATTTTTATTATTTTCAATTGTATTAATAATTACGTAAAATGATAAATATATTATGCTTATTAATGATAATCCATCTAATATATATTCATCAATTGAACAAATTGTTTTTACTTTAGTAACATCAATCACATAATCATATATATAACGTTTAAATAGTAGGCAAATTATTATAAAAGAAGTTGTTTTTAATATACCATTTAAAGTATCATAATTATCACTTGATGATTTAAATAATAATATTTGGGAATCGATATGTGTTCTAAATTCATAACTATTTATATTATTTAGATTTTCTCGTGATATATTAACGATATTATTATTATCATCATTATATAAATTATTTTTAATAAATAATCCTGCTTTATATTTGATAGAATCAATATAACTTTCTATATTTTGAGTAGTAATAATAGTATCATCGACTTTAAATCTAAATTCTATATCATCATCAATAGCATTTGTATTTATATGATAAACATTGCTACAATTAATATTTTCAGTTACATCAGGATCTGCACATTTTTGTTTTTTTTTTTCAACTATGTCATTTACAATTTCATTATAAATTGTATTAAAATCATCAATGATACTTGCCATATTTAATAATCTATTATATTCTTTTTAGAAAAAAATATATAATTTTATTTTTATATATAAATTATAAATGGATACATTAAATAAAAATAAATTTGAAAACACATTAAAAGAAGAATTAGGAAATAATACTATTTCATTATGTATCAGTCTTTTTACATTTTTAGTTATATGTTATTTCATTTTTAGTTATATAAAAAACTTATTAGAAATTATTAAAAATTATATACACGAATCATTATTAGTTAATCAAACTAATAAAAAAATATTAAATGATAATAATAATTATGACCACGAATTCAATTTCGAAAGTAATAGAAATGAAATATTAAAATCTATTAATAATATTAAAAATAATTTTAATGACGAATTTAATCAAATTAATAATTATAAAGATAAAACAAATAAAGAGTATAGAGATGCAAATAAAAATATTATATTAGATACAAATATATATAGTAGTGTAAATTCTAAAGTATTATCTAAAAAATACGATAATTATGATTATGATAATACTCCTTCGATTTTCCAATTTATATTAGATATATTTAAACCGTCAACTGTTTAATTTATTTTTTAATTTTATTAGATTTATGATGATTATCATCATTATTATGTGAATGATTATTAGTTGTTTTTTCTATAACTGAACTATTATTATTAACGTTATTTTCAATTATAGATTTTATATTTTGTGTATTAGATATAGATTTATTTTTTAAAAAAATTTGTCCTTCTAATGCAGTAAATTGGTCTAGTTCAATTACTTCATGATAATATATTTTTAGTATTTTTATTTTTTCCAATGAAGAATTGAATATTGATAAAAATCTATTATCATCTATATATGTATCCCGTAAATTTAATAACCCACGTATACCTAATATAATATTATACTTAAAACTTGACACATTTTTATTTATATGCTCTTCTTCTTTTAAATGATACTCGCTCATTGATAGTAAATGTTCAATTAATTGGAAAATATTTGCACGTGTATCTCCATTATATTTTCTTTTAATCCAAAGAAATGGATGGTTTTTTTCAATTGTTATTAAATTACCTTTTATACCTATTTTATCACCAGAAGAAATGGATGATAATAATGACCATACTGAATTTAAATACCAAATATCTAAATAATTAGTATTCATGTAAAAAACTTAATTAATATAATATATATTTATGTTTTTTTATATAATATTTTGTAATTTATGTTATAATATCAAAGTTCAGCTTGTTCAGCTTGTTCAGCTTGTTCAGCTTGTTTTTTTTTAATAAAAATAATATGATCTTTTAAAATATTCTCAGCTAAGTTTAATTTATGTTCGGGACCCCATATTTCAATTTTTTTTATATCATTATTCCACCAAATATATTTCGTTTGTGACATTGATGTAATACGTTTAAAATGGGCACCATCATTTCCAATTATTAATGGAACCATATCATCGTTTAATGTAATATTACATTGTCGGTAATGGCAATTTATAGGTGGGTCTCTAATACATTTAGCAGTCTTAGAGGTCATTATAATATTATAATATATAACGTATTACTTTTAAATATTATATATTAATCGATATGAAAAAATAAGTTATAATACATTTTTACATTTCAAGGTATAACTCTGTATCAAAATTTAATTGAGTTTTTATAAATGATACCTAATAAGTATTATGTTTACCAATCATAAAATATAAGTCATTTATTAAATTTAATTAATGTCTTAATTGGTATATTATATTCATCTGCAAATGAAACATTTTTATTTTTTAAATTATTATTTTCATTTTTTAAATTATTTTTTTTATTTTTAAAAACACCTATATTAATTTTGTCTAATAATAAAAAATATAATATACTTATAATTATAATAAAATAACACAGTTTAATAAACTTCATATATATTTTATTTATTATTTATAAATAAAATATTTTAAAAAAATTCTTATAATTTACAATAATTACCTAAACAAATAATACATTAAATTTTTTTACTTTTTTTTTGAAAAATAAACCATCTATTTAAAAAACTATATTCTTTATTTATATTATTCATTGGAATTTTATTTTTATCGGTATTATATAAATTATATATCTCTTCAAATGATCCAGTAGAGGTTCCAATATCTTCTAACCCAATATCTTTTAATCCCTTTCCTTCAACAGGGTAAATATTTTTCTTTGCTAATTCATATTTTAGCAACTCATAATCTACTAAATATTCATCTAATTCTTGATTAATTGTTTCAATATAAACTGTTATTTTTTGTCCAATATTATCTAATGGTTTATCTTGATTAAAATCATTAAATTCTTTATATTTCTTCTCAATTGACCATAATAATTTTTTATCTTTTTGACCAACAATTTTATTTTTTTTCTTTAATTTTTCCGATACTAAATAACCATCCAAACAAGCACCAAAGAAATATCCACCATCTTTTAAAACCATATCAATATTAGAAATACAATTTCGCAGTGAATTAATTGAATCAAACATATAATGAATTGCAAACATACAAGATACAATATCAGATTTCTTTCTATTAATGCGATTATGGAATGGTAATAGAATAGCTTCTTTAATTTCACCTTTTCCTTTATGACCAAAAACTATCTTTGCTAAATTTTGGAATGTATCGTCATTGATTGAATTAATATAATCTTTATTCCATTTTTTTGATGCGTCTAATTGTAAAAATAACATTTTTTGTTTACTATATGGTGTCTTTTTTGTATAACTATTATATCTTTTGTAAATACCATTTTTAATATTCATTAAATTATCATTATTGATATCGGATGCAATTACACTTTTATAATCAGATTTTATCCATTTTAATAAATCACCACCGGGGCCACAAGCAATATCAAATAATGAGTTTGGACCTTTGAATCTATTATATAAAAATTTGTTTTTCACATAGAAATTATGAAAATTTAATAGGGGTTTTAACAAACTCTTATCTCTATCTACTTCTCTTGCATAATATATGTCATTTTCAATTGTATCCTTTGTATCCTTTTCTAAATTAGCAGATTCATTTCCAATTATTAATTCATATGTAACTGGATTTTCTATACTATTCCAAACGTTTTGAGCAGTTGTATAATCATTAGCAGCACCACTAATACTATTAGATGTTCTATATAATTCGGTTTTATCATATCTAATTCTATTTGGTATCCATCTCAAATATTCTTCATTATCTCCATTATATGAAAATTCAACAATAGTATTATCATTTATTTCTTCATTTTCTAATGTAAATAATTTTTGATCTTTATATATTATATTTGTTTGTGCAAATTCTTTTAGTCCATAAACCTTATCATCAAAATCTTTATTTAATATCTTTATAATATCTATCTCTATATTTTCATTATATCCTACATATAAAGTACATACTTTTGAAACTCTTCCATTAATATCTACATTTCCTTGAAATTTTAAAAGAAAATCAATAGTGTTTTCTTCAGGTGGTTTCCATTTAAAAACTCTATTCCAACTACCAGATAATTTAGGTAGGTCATCTTCAGCATATCCACCTACTGGTAAATTTATAGGAGTATATATTAAACCATCAATTTTATAATCATCTTTATTTTTAAAACTCTCTAATATTTTTTTTGCATCTTTAAATATTTTTTTGTGATAAAAATCCTTTGCTTTTATAATCATATTATTATTTATTTCTTTTGTAAATCCATCTTTTATAAACTCTTTCATCAAATTTAACCTAGTCTTTCCAGTTTCTTTAATTAATGGATATTTACTTACATTTTCTCCTTTTAAATAATATATATCAAACGCTGCAAATAAATTCATTTCTTCACCATTTTTATTTTTAGTAATGTATTCTCCATCTATAATTGTTTTTGTAGTGTTATGACTTAATCCAGTATATTTAATAGATAACCTATTATTTATCAAATATACTTTTTTATCAGTATGTACATATAGTAAATATCTTTCACCATCTGCTTTATCAGTTACACAATAATTATCGGTAATATTTATTATTGAGGTTGATATTAAATTAATTAATTCAAGAGTTTTTGGTTGAACTCCAATGAAATATTTTTTTGGATTTTTTTTGATTATATTTATATCTTCATTAAATTTTTTGTCATTTGTTATTTTTAAATAGTCTGTAAGAACTTCTTCCTCGACTCCACTTTTAATAATATATTGATTATTATCAAGAATCATTAAAATGTTTCCAATTATAGTAAATAATTCTTTAATTATCAATTTTTTATCCACTTTAACATCAATCTCTTTATTATTAAGTTCAATTTCCAATTCAAAATTTGGTTTCTTTTCTAATAATCCACTATTTGCTATATTTAATGAATTATTAGTTGATTTAACAATTGTTAAATCAATTTTAAAGAATTTTGAACTAGACAAGAATGTAAATCTTTTTTTATATCTATAATTCTTCTTTAATTTTAATAATTTACTATTGATAGTTTGTATTATTTCAAAATCATCTATAAATGTATCATATTTTAAGGTAAATTTTAAATATTCATAATTATCTAATACAAAGGGTTCATATTTTCCTAAACTTTTTTCAACATATCGTTTTTCACCATAATCCGCTAGTTTTAAATTAAATACATTTGTTTTACAATAATTTAATATATCATTATCGTGTATTGTTATTCTATAATTACTGAATTTATTTATTTTAGTTGATGATAATCTAATATCTAAACTTTGTTTATCATCTATTAAAGTAAAATCATTATTATTCTGAAAATATTGAAAAATATTTGTGAATTTTTCCAAATTTAACTTTTTTAAAAAGTTATTTTTGTATAAACATTCAAACTCATAATCATTGTTATCAAGTGAAAAGCCTATATAACTTTCAATCTTGTCATAAATATCAGAAGATATGTCCATACTTTATTAATAAATACAGATATTATAATATATTATTACTAATTTTATATATAGATTTTCAAATTTTATAATATTAATCAAACTTTGAACAAATATCAATAATATCATTAATTATGTCAACTTTTTTTGTGCTTGTAGTTCCAAATTTTAGTTGAATTTCTTTCAACTCTAATAATTTTAGTTTATTTAATTCTTTTTCAGAATAATATATATTTTTATTTTTAACCATACTATATATATCATTCGTTTCTTCACGAAATTTATATATTTTTGTATCTTTATCTCTATTCATAACATCAATTTTATCAAATACTAAATACGGATTCTCATCATTGTCAAATTTTTTATAGATGTTATCATATAAAATTAAAATATTAATATTAAAAACTTTTGAAATTACTTTTATTAATAGAGAACATTTATCAAGTTGTTCATCAATGTTATCTGTATTTAAACTATTATTAATATCAATTTGCAATCTTTTATAAGATTTAGAACATGTTTTTAAATATTCCTTATTAACATTATTATTAACAAATTTTAAAAAATAAATTTTAAAATCTTTAATGGTTGGTATATCTAATAATGCTCTTTCATATAAGGCGTTAATTAATTCGTTAATGAATGTATTTTTTTGAAACTTTAATATTTGACTTGGTATAATAGTGGGTATATTATCTTTAATAGGAGGTAATGTAGATATATTTTTTTTATTAAACGGATGTAAAATATTCTTTAATAATATATTATTAAATATACTTTCATTATTTGGATAACTAATATTATTAACAGTAGAATTAGATAGTTCTAAAAATATTTTATTATTTTTTAAGTTTTTCTCTATATCTGTGCAAGAGATATTCATAATACAAATTATAATACAAATTAAATTTAAATAAAATTCAATTTTTAAATTACAATATATATTTCTCATAAGTAAGTTCATTAATATTTGTATCATTATCAATAGTATTAAGAGAAAATCTATTATATTTTTTAATAGTATTAATATATTTCATATGACTATCGATTTTATTTTTTTTGTTAGATTTAATATTAATATTATTTAAAAAATCTATATCTGTTAGATTAATATATTCTTCAAAATTGTAAATTAATTCAATATTATTTTTATTACAATTATTAATAATTTCATTGTCTGCTTTAATGTTATTCTCTAAGTAAGTATGATTATTTTTACAAAATAATACATATTTTTGTAATTCATTAATTATATCAGCATTAAAATGTTTAAGATTAATAAATATACCATTAGAATTAGAACTGTAATTTATTTTTTTTTTCTCTAATATTATGAATACTTCTTTTAATTCAAGAATAGATAATTTTCCAATATTTTCAATTAATTGTTTCTTTTCAAAATCTAAATTCATTTAATAATATAATTAATAATTTAATTTTTGTCAAAATACCACAAAATTAGTTAGTTTTTTTCATTAAATCATTTAAACAATTTAAACAATAATATTTTTGTTTAAATTTCCCTTTTCCAACTATATATGCTAAATAAGAAATTCCAGTATCACTTTTAAAATCTAAAACTTCTTGACATTCGACACATTTTAAATGCGACCAAATATTACTATTTGATAAAATATTCCCCATTTAAAATAAAAAAACTTTTAAATTTTATTTATTTAATAAAAAAAAGGTTTTATTATATATATGATGCATTTGATTGTATTTAATAAATAATTATATTACATTTATTAGTTCTTCTAGTTTCCAATATTCTTTTTCACCATTAGGCATAGTTCTACATAACATAAATGGTAACTTATTTAATTCAAATTCTTTATAAACTATCTCATCAATATTAGAAATATTTTCAAGTTCTTTTGTAGTTAAATAACTATTAGCACCATTAACTAATTGTTGTTTCCTTAATCCTATTATAGATGTTTTTTCATAAATAGTTAAAAAATTAACACTTTTTCTATTTTTGGATTTTAGTGTTTGGTTATAGGTTATGATTTCAGTATTCATTTAATTATAGTTTAATAAATATTTTTAAATGAAATAATCAAATTTTAATTATTCCAATAATAATCACAATGAACACAATAATATCTATACTTCATATTTTCTTTATCATATTTAGTATATATAACCTCATCGTCTTTATCTTTATCTTTTATACATATTTTATTAGGACACTTTATGTTATTAACCCGTGGTAAAGTAGGGTCATATTTAATATTATTATTAAAAGAAGCATCAATGTTCATTTCTTTTTTTTCATAATTATTCTCAATTATAATCATGCTTTCATTAGAATCAATATTTTCAGAATAATTACAATTTTTACAATAATTTATTAATTCATCTTGTTCAACCTTAACATACATCATATTATCACATAATTTACAAAAATCCATTTTTTATGTTATTATATATTTAAATAAAAAATATTTAAATCAAATTTTAAAACTTTGGAATTATATTAATTGTATAGATTTTATTAACACCTTTTAGTTTTTTATATCATCGCAATATATATTTTTATAATAAACTTTTAGTTAATTTAATACAAAATTTTAATGCTGAAGACACCTGCATTAAATAATAATACTTTAGATTTACTTTTCATTTTATATTGTATTTAAAAATGTATTTAATATAAATGTTTTTAATGTTTTTAAAATATGTTGGTCTTTATTTTTTTGATTATTTAATCACTATTTTATTTTATATGTGTTAATATTCCAATTGCTAATCCATTTATGAGTGGATCTTTATATTTCAATTTAAATTTTAATTTTTTTAAATATTAGTTAAAATATTTAAAATTTGATTTATAAATATATATATATAATTTAATAAAAATGATTATACCAATTCGTTGTTTCACTTGTTCAAAAGTAATAGGGGACTTATGGGAAGAGTATCAACGAAGAGTATCGGAACAAAAAAGTTCTAACAAGAAAAAATTTACAATTGATGATATTTCTATATCAGAAGATGAAAACCCATTAAAAAATTTTGATGATAATCACCAAAACAAAATTTTAAATGATTTAGGAATTGTAAAAATGTGTTGTAGAAGACATATGTTAGGACACGTAGATTTAATAGATCATATATAATTTTAGAATAAATTATATAAATTTTTAATAAAAATATAAATTAAACATAATGGAAGAGATTAATGATTTATATAATATAATTAATAATAAATATTCAGAAAATGTAAATTCAATTTATGAACAAATTTTAGATAAAGAAGATAATGTTAGAAAAACATTAGATAGAGTTATTCAATTAAAAAATAGTGAAAAAATGAATGATATATTTGAAAATAAATCAATCAAATATATTTTTATTAAAATATTTTACATTTTAAATTCTATATTAGACGAAATAAATAATGTTGAAAACATTACATTTAAACAATTAAATAAAATAATTAAAAAAGATAATCGTATTACATATTTAGGATTATTTTTAATAATGATTGCTGTATCATTGTTATTAATTGAAATATCTGATAATATATAAGAATTATTAATATATATAAATATTAATAATGGATGGAATTAATTCTTATTTATCTAGTAAATATTCACTAATAATATTAATTATAATAGGATTTTTACACAACATAATAGTGTATAGAAACAAAGTAATTTTATTTTTAATGTTTTTTATTATATTATATTTTGTAAATCTGTATAATATTAAAGAAAAAATAACTAATAAAGAATTCAAAACTGAAATTGAAATTAAGAAAGACCTTATTGATAATTTAGTAAATAAAGATATAACATATCATAAAAATAAAAAATTTTTTTTAAATAATCCCAATTTATATAAAATTTATAAAAAACCAACCGACTTTTATTTTTTAAAAAATAATAATTTTTTACAAGAAATTATATATGAAATTAGATTTATTGAAAAATATGATAAAGCAGATTTTTTTAAAATGGTTATATTGATAGATGCTTTTCTCAAAACCTACTATTATATTATAAATGACAGATATGATTATACATATACTGATATATTAATAGATATAAGATTAGAATTATTGAATACAATTAATAATTTTATGGTAGATGCTCCAATGCTATCAAAAGATAAAAAAACACGTATAGATAAAAATATACAGCATAATTTATTAAAAGTTCAATCTTACACTTATAAAAAATTAAAAAACGTTAGTAAGAAATATCCACAATTTAATCCTAAAAATCCAAAAGGGTTCAATGAAGATTTTATAAAAGATAATTATAATATTATAATTTAAGAATATTATATTAAACGCAAACCGCGTTTAGGCATTTTTTAAGTTTTTTGTTAAATTTTGTTATTTTTTTTATTATATTTATCTAAATGTCATTAAATCTTATTTCATCTGAAAATATGTTTTCAAATTTCATAAATAATAATGATATTATTTTAGATAAACATTATGATAACTTAAAAAATTATTATAGTTATAAATTTTTAGACATTAATACAAATGATATTTATTATTCTTATTTTAATCTTTTTAAAAATTATTATTATCTTAAAAAAGATATTAATCTAATATATTATATAATAATATTATACTATTTAGATAGAAATAATCTATTAGGATTTATAAGATTTTTCATAGTCAATATAAATAAATCAAATTTAGATTGTAGTCAATTATTAAATTATAATGAAATACAATATCTATCAAAAATAGAATTAATAGATTATTTAAAAAAAATTATTGAACTAGATTATAAAAATTTTATATTATTTATTTATTGTATGCAACATTACAATTAAAAAATTTATGTATTTTATTTAAATTTTTAATATTATTAATTATTAATAAAATGGACAATTTGAATTTTAAAAAAATTGATTGGAATATCATAAATTCATATTTCAATAGTAATAACTATTATTTTACAAATATTCAAATAGAATCTTATAATGACTTTATTGGTAGTAAATTACCATATACCATTAAAACATTGAACCCATTTACAATGTTAAAAAAAAATGTAGACACAGATGAGCTATTATATGAAGTGAATGTATATATTGGAGGAATTGATGGTGATAAGATTTTCCTTGGTAAACCAGTATTACACGAGGATGGAAGTAATAAACCATTTTATCCAAATGAAGCGAAATTAAAAGATATGAATTATTGTTCCGAATTATATGCTGATATATTAATAGAATATATTACCTATGGAAAGACACCTAAAAAAACAATTAAAGAATTTAAATTAAGAAAACTCGGATTAATACCAATAATGGTCCATTCAAATTTATGTATTCTTAATAATCAATCATCACAAGTGTTAACCGAAATGGGTGAATGTCCATACGATCAAGGAGGTTATTTTATTATTTCAGGTAAAGAAAAAGTAATTATATCCCAAGAAAGAATTGCAACAAATAAAATATTTATTACTAAATCTAGTGAAAACCATTTTACATATGAAGCAACAATTAGATGCACCTCTAAAGAAAATATACTTTTCCCAAAAACACTTATGTTTGGAGTGTATAATGAAGACCATATAAAAGGGGTTCGAAAAAACGCAATTGTTTTAACCTGTCCTAATATTGAAAAAAACATTCCAATATTTGTAATGTTTAGAGCATTAGGTATTGAAAGTGATAAAGAAATTTTAAAATATATATTATACGATATTGAAAGTAAATATAATAAAATATTTTTAGATTTTTTGAGACATTCTTTAATAGATAGTAATTACATATATAGTCAACAACAAGCATTAGAATATTTAGCACCATTCACTTCCTATAAAAATGTTGATAATGTAAAATATGTATTAGCTAACGATTTCCTCCCAAATGTAGGTAGAGATTTTAATAATAAGGCATTTTTATTAGGTTATCTTGTAAATAAAATAATTAAAACAAGTATAGGTATTATTCCAGAAACAAATAAAGATAATTATTTATTCAAGCGTGTAGATTTGTCAGGATACTTATTATCAAATTTATTCAGAGATTTTTATAATAAACTGAGAAATAACATTAAAAATACAATGGATAGACAATATAATTATGGTCATTGGAAAAATTCTGGTGATATTTCAGAATTAATTAATTCAAATAATATTAAATTAATATTTGATAATAGAATTATTACAGAAGGGATGATTAAATCATTAAAAGGTAACTGGGGAATGTTAAATGATCCCAAAAAAAGTGGTATTGTTCAAGACCTTAACAGATTATCTTATTTAGGATATTTATCTCATGTGAGGAGAATCAATACACCTATTGACAGAAGTATAAAATTAGAAGAACCTCATAGATTAGGAGGAACACAATTTGGTTCAATGTGTCCTATTGAATCACCGGATGGTGGTAATATTGGATTACTAAAACATTTTCCAATTATGACGATTGTATCATATGATATAGAAATTGACAATATTATAAATTGTCTTGAAGATCATAAAATGATTTATTTAAATGATATATCAACAAATGATGTATTAGAAGGAGTTAAAATTTTCATAAATAATAATTGGATAGGCATACATCTTAACCCTCATTATATATATCAATTATTAATTAATTTAAGACGTATAGGTGTTATTCATAACACAATATCTATTTCATGGTATATCCAAGAAAATGAACTACATATACTAGCTGATGCAGGAAGAGTTTTAAGACCATTATATATAGTTAAAAATAATAAATTATTATTAGATAAAGATTCAATAATAGATAATATTAAAAATGATAACTTTGAATGGTCCGAATTAACCAATAAAAAAAATAATTATAATTTAAAATATACCAAAGATATATTAGAAAAATTTAAGAACAATACAGGAAAAAAAGATAATGAAACCTCTGATAATGAAAAAATAGATTTTAATAAATTTAATAAATTAATTAATTTAATAGAATATATTGATATTGAAGAAAGTAATAATGCATTAATTGCAATGAATAGAAAATATTTAGAAAATAAATTAAACCATTATACACATTGTGAAATAGATCCATCTACTATACTTAGCGTATATTCAAATATTATACCATTTTCAGACCATAATCCATACCCACGTAATGTTTTTGGTGCACAGCAGGGTAAGCAAGCAATTGGGATATATGCAACTAATTTTAATAATAGAATAGATACAGCAAGTTATATAATCCATTATCCACAAAGAGCATTAGTTCATACAAAATATACACAATATACTCATAATGAAGAATTACCTAATGGTGAAAATCTAATTGTCGCAATTGCAACATATACAGGATTCAATCAAGAAGATTCTATTATAGTCAATAAATCATCTATTGAAAGAGGTATGTTTAATATTACAAAATTTAAGTCGTTTATAAATGAAGAAAGTATAAATAAAAATGATAACGAAAAAACCATTTTTAAAAATCCAATTGATATTGTTAATAATGGAACACCTATGAAATTTAAATTAGCTAATTGGGATTATATTGATAATGAGGGTATTCCAATCGTTAATTCTTATATAAATGACGATGATGTTTTATTAGGCAAAGTTAAAATAGTAGAAGAATTTAATGAATCTGATAATATTTTTTCAAAAAAAATCAGTAAAACTTCTTATATAGATAATTCAATAGTTGGTGATAAAATAAATAAAGGATTTATTGATAAAGTATTTGTATATAAAAATGACGAAAATTTAAATAAGGTTAAAATAAGATTTAGAAAAACTATGATACCTGAATTAGGGGATAAAATGTCATCTCGTGCAGGTCAAAAAGGGGTATGTGGAATGGTTTATTCAGAAGAGGATATGCCATTTAATAAAGATGGTATTGTTCCAGATATTATTATAAATCCTCATGCAATTCCAAGTCGTATGACAATTGGACATTTGATTGAATGTGTATTATGTAAATTAGGATGTAAGTATGCAATGAGTATTGATGGAACAACATTTAATAATCAAAAAACTAAAAAATTATTTAATCTTTTAGATAAAAAAGAAATACATAAATATGGTGATGAAATAATGTACAATGGATTTACAGGTGAACAAATGCCCTGTCATATATTTTTTGGCCCGACATATTATTATCGTCTAAAACATATGGTATCTGATAAAGTTAATTATAGAAATAAAAATGGTCCAATTACATCGACTACTAAACAACCTACACAAGGTCGAGCTAATGGCGGAGGTTTAAGAATAGGTGAAATGGAAAAAGATGTTCTAGTAGCACATGGATTAGGTTCATTTTTAAAAGAAAGTATGATGGAAAGATCTGATAAATTTAATTATTCTATTGAAAACGAACATGGGACAATAGCTATTAAAACAGAAGAAAATTTAATAAGTTCTTTTAAAGATAGTGATAATTTAGATTTTTCAAATGTGGAAACACCTTATACATTTAAATTATTATTACAAGAATTAGAAGGTTTATCTATTAAAGCATCATTATTAAATAACGATGATAATGATACAGATGCAAATATTGAAAATAGTTATTTAAGTGGAATAAAACTTTGACAATATATAACTTTTAAATTTTTTTTAAATATATAATAATATTATAAAATGTTATTTCAAAACATTCGTTATAATTTTAATAAATTTAGTAATGCCAAATTATTTTATAGGAATATTCATAATACAACTGACTTTATAATATGTTTAAACACTTATATAGATATGTACAATAATCATAAATGTTATATGAATAAAAAAATATGTTATATTTCTAATAATAATATTTCTAATATTATGAATGTGGAGAATAATGGAATTTTAACAGATGATATAAAATACTATAATCAAAACTTTAAAATTAAAAGTTTAAATGACTGGAAATTTGAATGGTAATTATTCAATCTGATCATCGTTCAATAAATCTAAATAAGACACATTGTTGGTAGTGTTTTTTTCTTCTATATTTATTTTATTAATTTTTGTATTGTAATTTAATGATACAAATCTATAATGAACAAAATTTATAATTTTGTTATTATACCATTCAATTATTTCAATCGTATTATTGTGTTTTATTTCAATTGTTGTATTTTTAAAATTAGGTATTGTTTCAAAATCTTTATAAATAATTGTTGGATATTTATTTAAATATAATATATTTTCAGAGTTATTTTTTTGAAAATATGTTAAATAATTAAAGGTGTTCATCCAAAATCCATTATTATAGATTATATTAAAAACTTCTAAATTTTCAATTTTATCAATTTGATTTATAGGTGCAACTGAGGAAAGATATTCAATTAAAGACATTTCACTCATATTTTAAATATAGAATTAAAACTATAATGTTATATATTTTTTTCAAATTTTATTATATTAAACTGATAATTTAATTTAAATTATACTGAATTGGTATGTATTAAATTTATAATTTTTATAATTTACAAATCGTTTAAACTAATAGGTAATAGGTATATTATTAATAGATGTAATTATTATTTTTAATAGGTAACAAATAAAATAAAATGTGAAAATTAATCACTTATACATTTGCCAATTGAGAACGTTATGGTTGATTGTGGAATATGCTGCGAAAAATTCAATAACTCATCAAAGAAAAAAGTAATATGTCTGGATTGTGAAAATTGTTGTTGTAGAACCTGTCATCAAACGTATTTATTATCAAAAGATGTAATTGATTGTATGTTTTGTCAGAAACCACAATCGTTTGAACACATTACCAATTCTCATTTTATTAGTTTTATGAAATCAACTGGAAATTGGAAAGGGAAAGGGTATAGAGAACATGAAGAAGAAATGTATTTTAAAAACGAAATGGCTATGTTTCCAGAAACCCAGAAGCAAATTGAAAAAGATCAAATATGGAACGACCTTGTAGAAGAATGTAGATCGTTAAACAAATTGATTAATTCATCTAGATGGAGATTAGAAGATTTAAAAAAAAATCATTATAATATATGTAAATGTAATAACATAATATATGAATGCATTTGTATTTCTAAAAATGACCATACAGCTTTGATTGAAAAAATAAAATGTTCATTAATTGATAATGATGTATTAGAGGAACAACTAAGTCTTAAAGAAATATTAATTGATAAACCAATTCCTGAACCAGAAATTAAAACGATTGAGAATTGTATGGCAAATAACTGTAATGGGTTTCTGAACAGTAAATGGAAATGCAATAAGTGTGAAAAAACAACTTGTAAAAAATGCAGAGAAATTGAGGAAAAAAATCATGTTTGCAATGAAGATACTGTGAAAACAATAAATATAGCTATTAGCACCTCAAAACCATGTCCAAAATGCAATGAAAGAATTCATCGAATTTATGGATGTGATCAAGTTTATTGTCCTATTTGTAAAGTAGTTTTCTCATATTCAAGTGGTCAGATACAAATTGGAGGGGTTATTCATCAACCAGATGCTGTTAAAGAACTCCGAAAAAATGGTCGATTACATCGGGATATTCGCGATATTCCTTGTGGTGGCGTTGAGCATATTTATGATGCTGTTAATGCAGAAGATGGACATGTACAATTTCCATTTGTCACCCATCCCAAGTTACGAAATATTCTTAAATCAATCCTTCGTTGGTGTGTTGGATATGAAGATCGACAAAGACATAGAGACAATGGAACATTATTTTACTTAAATAATCGTAACCGGACAAAATTTTTAAAAGGAGAAATTACTAAAAAAATGTTCAAAAATAAAATTTATAATGAATATAAATCATATGAAAAAAATAATGAAGACAGAATATTATTTGCTGGATTTTACATTTGCGTTTGTGATATCCTTCGTTCATTAAAAAATATTGAGGATGTGATTATAATTGAATCTTTCATTAATAATATATTCACACTATGTGTAAATTACAATACTGAATTTGAACGTGTTAACAAACTATATAATAAGACACATAATAGCAAAAAAACCATATTTATTGAAATTACAGGACGTATTAAAAATACCAAATTACCAGGATTATATTTTGGAATTATGAGTTTTGATTCAGTGACAAAATGTAATTCATATTCTTTCGATATTAATAACTTTACTAAAGATTTTGAACTACCCAAAAAAAAAAAATCTTCAACAACATAATAACCTAATCATAATAACCTAACCATAATAACCTAAACATAATAACCTAAACATAATAATCTAACCATAATAACCTAAATATTTTTATTATTAATGTCAATCTTTATCTTTGTCTTTATCTTTGTCTTTATCTTTATCTTTGTCTTTATCTTTATCTTTATCTTTGTCTTTATCTTTGTCTTTATCTTTATCTTTATCTTTGTCTTTATCTTTGTCTTTATCTTTGTCTTCTCCAGGAGTTTTTTCCTTATTTAATTCTTTAATATATGTATGCCAAAGATAATTTTGTTGTGTTCCTAATGAATGACCCATTTGTTTTGCAATTTCATATCTTTCGGTTCCACTTTTCTCTTCTAATTTTAAATCAGTTCTAGATATATATATATTTCTAAATGTTTTTAAAGAGAAATCTTCTTTTTTCAATATGTTCTTTAATTTTCTATTTGCCCATCTATTAAAAGTATTTGATTTTTCATAAGGATTACCATCTTTTTGAATAAATAAATATTTTCTTGGTTTTTTTTTTAAACTATCTTTAATTATTTTTTTTAATTTTGGAGGTATATCAATTTTAATATTACCATAAGTTTTTGATGTTTTGTATTCTCGTAATACTAAATAGGGTTTTCTATTTAAAACTATATAATTTGGTATATCATCACTTATATTATTATTATTTTTATAAATTTTAACTTTATGATAATCACTTCGTGCTGCTGGTATCATAGTATACATTGATATTAATAACTTTACATCATCTTTATTATTATCAGGTATATTATCTCTAAGTTTACAAAGTTTGTCAAATTGAATAAATGCTTTCTTCTGTCTATCACTTGGTTCATTTGTCCGATATTTTGCATTAATAGGTTCACGTAATTTTTTGTGAATATCAATCCATTTTTGATATAAATCAGGTTTATCATGTGTCATACCTCTAGTATTTCTAAATATTGCTGTAATTGCAGATACATAACCATCTTTTGCATGCATACTTAATTTGTTATCATCTAATCGACCCTTAGTTTTATTTACAAATTCATCTAATTTTTCCATAAAAGCTTCAGGGTGTTTAATAATATAATTTAAACATTTCCCTTTTCCTATTTTATTTTTAGTTGATTTACAATTTTTCCAAATATCATATTGAATAACATGTAATTTACTTAAATATATATCTTTTGAACTATCTACAAGAGCGGTTGAGTTTTTAATTGCATTTAAATATTTATTATCTGTCATATTTAATTTAAAAATATAAAATAATTTATATTTTTTAAAAATGACCATTTATAACTATATTTGTTTGATTATTTTCTAATATATTCAGGTCATTATCAATATTATCTTCTTTTATTATTTCATCTTTATCAATTGTTGATACTAAAATATATTCATTATTGTTTGGAATATATACAATCAAATATACAATTATTATAAATATAATTATAATACTAATATAAAAATATTCAATATTATAATCTAAATCATATAAATTAATATAATCTATAATATACATATTACAATAATTATATTAATTTAATAAAAAATTTATTATGTAATATATCAATGATATTATTATTAATATAAATTTTAATTTTAAATTATTTTAAGTATTTGTTGGTAAATCTAATCTGTTATAATTCCCTAATAAATATTTAACATTTTCAAAACCCATTTTTTTCATTATATCTGCAGCAATTTTTGCTCTACGTCCTGTTTGACAATAAACTAAAAATGTTAATTTTCTATTATAGTATCCAATTTTTTTTTTAAAATCTGATTGAGGTTCAAGTGGAACATGTGTTGCTATTGGATAATGTCCTTTTAACCATTCATTGGTAGTTCTTACATCTATTATAAAATTAAACTCATTTTGTTTTATTTTTATATTTGCATCTTCAATTCTTATTAAATTTTTATCAAAATAATTTTCAATATTATTTTTTAGCTCAATTAATCTATCCATTATACTTTTTCTCTCTAATGTGCTTAATTGTCCTTTTTCAATATCAGTTTTAATTAAAACGGAGTTATTTAAATATTTCACTATTAAATTTATAAGAGCAAATATAAAAATAAAAAGTATCAATACCAAAATAAAAAAGTAAATAAATTTCATTTATTATTTAAAATATTTTAATAATATTATTTTTTAATATAAAATTTATAAAAATAATAATTAAACTTATAAATATATAATTTTTAATAATTCATAAACCATCTACATGTTTTAGATTTGGTTTTATTAAACTTTACAAAGTATTCATATAAATTTACTCTTTTAAAAGAATCAAATTCAGGTTCAACTGGGTCACCAATCTTTCCACCTTTTATAATATTAGGAATCATAATTTCTTTAAAACTTGTTTTTGTTAATTTAGGCATCTTATTAACATCATATTCAATTTGTACATATGATGTCCTATCTTCATCATTTTTTAACTTTATATCTTTATATTTATATGTAATACCACCAGTTTCTTCTAATGATAGAAATTGCATAGGTGTTGGATCAATACCACATCCAGCCATATGACTATTTATTCTCCCCTTAAATTTAGGGATAATATATTTTAGTAAAAACATTTCATCACTTCGATATCCTTCAACTTTCCAATTTAGTATATTTACTTCAATATTTGGAAATAATGGTTTAATACCAGATTTCCATAAATTATGATCAAAATCTTTTAAATTTGTTGGAACTCTATCAGTTTTAGTAATTGATACTGCGCCCCACATTCCAGCCATTAAAGGATTGGAATGTCCATCCTCTTTATGTTCTGCATCCCATATACGAGAATAAGTTTTCCCAGATTTCAACCATTCATCTATTACCCATTTTTCTCTACTATTAACCCGACTATCAGTATCTCTAAATATTACACGACATACTTCATTTAATGGTAAAAATCTCCAGAGAGAACGTTGTCTATTTTTTATATTTTTATTAGATTTCACGAAATATACTTGTGCACCTAAATCTAATAATTCATCTGTTATTTTTGTAGGTACTGTATTATCTACATAAAAACGACATGTCCAATTAGGATATATTATATTTGCTAGCAATACATTTTGAACTGCACCTTCAGTATATTTAGGAATATCACCATATAAGGAAAATGATATTAGCATTTTTTCATTTGTTCTTTGAATTTTCCATTTTTTATCAATAGAAAACTTACTCATTTATTTTATTATAATATTATATAAAATTTTATATTAAAATTTTATATTAAAATTTTAATATAAAATTTAATATAAATGAAAAAAAGAGTTAAAAAATTTGGAAATTTTAATAATGTTATGATTGTTGCACATCCAGATGACGAACTTATTTTTGGAGGTTCTGAACTAATTAAAAACAAAAATTATAAAGTTATTTGTATTACAAATCAAGATAATGAACAAAGATTTAAAGAATTTACAGGTCTTATGAAAGAACTAAAAATAAGTTATGAAATATTAGATCATCCTGATAAAATGACAATAAAAACAGTTCGTTCTGAATATATAACGTATATTAAAAATTTTTTATTAAAAAATAAAAATAAAATTAATAAAATAATAACCCATAATAAAAAAGGAGAATATGGTCATAACTTTCATAAAGCAGTTAATAAAATGGTAACTGATATTTGTAATAATAATGACTTGAATGATAAATTATTTTATTTTCATAATGGAAAAAATAAAATAGAGGAAAAGTTAATTAAAAAAAAACTAGAATTAATGGAAAAATATTATCCATCACAATTTAAAGTTCTAGCTCGTTTGAAATTAAAGAAATCAATAGAAAATGAATCATTGTATAAATTTAATTAAATTAATGTATTTTGTTTTTTTTGTTTTTTTTTGGGGAGGTCATTTAGTTGTTGCAAAGGAAGTTGTTTTGTTTTAATACTTGTTTTCAGTGTTGTATTTGTTGTAGGTTCACTAATTTTTTTTATAATATTATAAAAATCTTTAAAGGGGGTTAAATAATCTACTGGTAGGTCCATATTTTTTACAATATTATAACTTGTGTCATTGCCGTTGTCTATATATATTGGATTAAAGACATACATATATGTATGTAATAAACATTTCGCAATTTCACTATTTAAATGATTATTGTTATATTCGCATGTTCCTAAATCAAAATAATATAACTTACGAATAAAATCTGGATTATTATTTAGTTCCAATGTAATACTATTTAATAATTTTTTTATTGGATCTAATTTTTTCACTATAGCCCATTTTGAAAATGACCTATTAGGAAATCTTTTTAATGCATCAGAATTAAATGCCTCTGTTAATACATCTTTGTTATTTAAATATTCATTTCTTAAATTAAAATTTCCTTTTGTTAGTTCTGTCAATTTTTCATAATTAATTACTTTAATATTTTCAGGTTTCATTGTATTTGTATCTGTATTATAATTTGATATGTGCTTCAACATTGTTTCTGATATTTCTATATCATTTTCTATTTTATCTGATATTAAGAAATAAAATGATTTAGGAACCTTATATGATATTACAATTTGTTCTAAATTAATATCATTTCCTACACCACCAAGCAAAAATTTAAATATTGAATTTTGGTTTTCTACATTATTTTCATTATTTTGAGTTTCTCCATTTTCATTATATTGAGTTTCTCCATTGAAATCATTTCCACGAGCAATTAATAGATTTAAAATTTCTATTTTATTACATTCTAATTGATCCATATTATCATTTTTATTTCCACCTTTTAAAGGTTGGGGTGAATATTGAATGGTTCCTTTATATATTGCAAAATTTAAACATTGTGTTAAAATTGTCTCTATTTCATTTAGTTCAGCTAGTTTGTTATTATAATTAACATTCGTTTTTAATTCTTTTATTTTATTATATATAGTTTGTAAAAGTTCTTCAGGATTATTTTTATTAACGTTACTATTAGTTAAAAATAATAATAATATTCTTCTGAAATCTTTTAATATTTTAAAATTATCGGTTCTTAATCCATAATTAACCATTTTAAGGTTATCTTTTTCAATATAATACATTTCACTCATTGTATATAAATTTTGTAATGTATTTGGTTTAAAACTCATATATGAATTCAAATCATTACCCATCATATAACCAGAATGTGTAGGAAAACTTATTACAATATCTAATACCCCGGATAGTCCATTATATGACGTTTCATTTTTCCCTTCAAATATTCCATCTATAGAATATAATAAAACATTATTTATTTTAAAAGGATTTTTCATATTTGCATTTAATCCATCATATCCAGATTCCATGTGATTAAATCTTTTTTGAAAAAATATTATTTTTTCTTTTTTTTTTAAATATGGAATTTTTAGTATTTTGTTATTTTTATTCTGTATTAATTTTTCGCAATGTTTTATTAAATTTGAATATACACTGGTAAATTCATTATATTTATCTAATTCATTATTCATTTTAGACACTTCATTCGTTAATAACTTATCTAATTCGTTTCGTATTATAATTAAATTATAATTATATTTATGTATATCTTTATTTCTATCTATACCTTTATTTACATCGGTATAATTATTCGTTCCATTGTTGTGTAATCTTTCACCATATGTATCTACCATTACTAATTTAACATCAATGTCAGGTGAAATAGGTCTTAAATCTGTATTATCTAATAATATATTAAAGCAATCTCCACCTGATATTATTAATTTTGCTGATTTTATATTTAAATTACTACAATCATTTTTTAATGATTTTATAAATGTTGTTAAACCAACATTTATATTATTGATTATATTATATATTTTATCTCTAAAAAGGTTAGTAAATGTTGCAACATAAATCTCTTTTATTGCATCTATGCTTATTTTTTTTTTATTTGCTTCATTATCTATACTGGTTTCACACATAGATATTAAAAATTTATTTACATTTTCAATTGAATACCAATTATTTTTATTTTTTTCATCCCATAAACCAATATTACCAATTTTAGTTCCATCATTATCACCACCTACCAATTTTTTTTGATATGTTTTATTTTTTTTAGGGGTTGAATGTATAGTGCTCACAGATGACGTAGATATTACATTTTTAATATTTTTTTTAGGATGTTCACCAATTCGGTATTTTGCATCATCATCAATTAAAAAGTTAGGATAATTTTTAGTATATGCAATAAATAATGACGAACTACTTTGGAATGTTTTATTACATTTAATAAGTTTTTCTTGTATTTTGTTCCAATTTTCTAAATCCTTTCCTTTACCCGTTATTTTTTGTTTATTATAATCCTCAATATTTTTTACATCACAAACATAATCTTCACATGCAGTATATCCAAATATATATTCTTCTGGTAACCAATGATATTTCCAAAAAATCCTTAACATATTTCTGTTAAACACATTATCAATAATTCTATATTCTGTTATGTTATTAGTATCCTTTATTAATAATTTATTAAATTCATTATAGCATTTTGAAATAAAATATTTACAATTTCGCGTATTTTTAAAACATGTTAAAGACATAGGTGCAATATTTAATATATATTTATCATAACAACCAGTTTTTTTATTAATTAAATTATTATAATTAACACAATGAAATTCACTATCTGGATCAGCTAATATTATATGTAAATTAACTGTATGATATTTATAATAGTAATCAAAGTATTCATCACTTTTATCAGACTTTAATAAATCCATTCCTTTATTAAAATGATTTGCCTTTATTGCAAGCACCTTAATATTTTCATTATTAAGTTTATTTTTTTCAAATAAACTAAAAGACATTAAATAACTTGTTAATAGTTTACATTTACATTTAGGATCGAGTTTAATAAATAATATCGAATATTCATCATTAATATATTTACTTAGATTAGTTAATTCTTTCTTCTTCTTTTCATATTGTATAATATCATCAGTATATAATGTAAATACTACTTTACTATTTTTTTTATAAATAAATTTATATTCATTTACATATTTGATATTGATATTATTTAATTTATAATTAAAATCATATTCTACATAAGAACAAATATTTAATTTATCTAGCATTTTATTTCTTTTCCTCGAAATCTCTAGAAACGAATTATTTTTGGATACATTATTAAATAACAAATTTTCATCTTCCTCAAAAAAATTAAAAACCCCTTTAATTTTTTTTAATTCATTTTCATAGTCATAATGAGATATTGATGAATCATCTTTAATTGTATACGTATTTTCAGTACATTCAAATTTGAAGTTAATATTACTTTCATCTATTTCAGCCTCTCTACTTCTTGAAAAATAATAATCTACTGGCATCCTTGAACGTGACGACCCGATCATTTCTTCTGCTGTAATATCTTCTGGGTGTATAATTACTGGTTTATTTACATAATCACGTAAATGTGCACCTTGACTATTTAATTTTTCGGTTATATAAATATATGAGGTAGGTAACCAATAACATTTTAAATTTTGAACCATATAGGTGCTATTAAATACTACATCTAATATCCTATCATCTGCCTTACCTTTATTATTATTACTAATGTGTTCCCATAATTTTAAAGCATTTTTAGAGACAGATGAATTGCTCCAATACATAGTTCCACCAGAAATATTCATTTCGTCTATAGTATAACATAGTTTTCCCATGGTTAGTTCATTATGGAATTGGTCTGCAATACCAGAACGTGCATTATATAACATACAATCAAAGTGTTTCTGATCAAATAAATCTAAATATTGTGTTGGATACATATCTGCATCTGTATAAATAACAGGCATATCAAACTTATCAATGGTATTATGAATAAAATTAGGTTTATAATTTATTAAATTTTGATAATTATCATTTTTAACAGAATATATTTCAACATAATAGTTCATATTTAACTCATTGCATTTTTTAATCAATCTATTAGTTAATTCACCATAAGTTTTCTTTTCTCTCATTGTCACTATTACATCATATTGTCCATCTTCTGGTAAATATTTTCCAGAGTTTCTTTCATTTATACCAGGACCTAATAATATAACTGTAATTCCAAGTCTTGTATTATCATTTGTGGTAGTATTTTTAAAATTGAATTTCCCAAAACAAAAACATAATGAACGCCTTCCTGAACAAATAATTTCATTTGTCTTTATTATATTTTCATTTAACCCTCCAATACAAATATTTAATTCTTTCATTATTTTTTCAAATGCATCCGAATTGTTAGGTTGTTTTGTTTTACTATGTAAATCAAACCATGATGCAACATTATTATTTGTATCAAGCGGCATACTTATTTTTTTGTGCCAAAAATTTTTTATATTAAAATTAATACCTAAGTTATTTAATTTAGTTTTCATTAAATCAGTTGTTTTTGTAAATGTATAACCTTTATTTACTAAACCATTTTTAATTATATCAGGATCTTTAAAAACTTCTTTTAATATGTCATTGGTTTTAGATAATTGTGTTGAATATAAATCACTTCCTTTTGAATTTGGATTTATTTTATAAAAATTCCAGACATAAGTAGAATATATAAAAGATGATTTATTTGTAAATTTTTTTTTAATTTTAACTAAATTATCTTCTAAGTTCATTTTAATTTAATATAATATATTTATATTATATAAAATTAAACATAATGGAATTCGATACTTTTGCTACAAATGTTTTTGATAATTTTTCAGATAATTCATTTGATAAAAACTGGGATCATTTTGAAAAATTATGGAAAAATGAAAATGGGGAAGGTGTAGTTGCAAACAATTCGTATATAGATATTGTTAATATAAATGATACTTCAGATGTCATTAAAAAAAAATGTCTTGTTATTAGAGCAACCGGTGATAATTACAATTTAATAAAAATTCCAAAAGGATTAAAAACTGGTAAATCACAAAGAGTTGGAGGAGGGGTAAAATCAAAAGATTTAATGGGACCAGGAGAGTATAATATTAGAGTTAAATTTTCACCATTCGATAGTGTATGTAATGCCTTATGGTTGTTTAATTATTTAGAAACAGATGAAGACGATGTTCGTCATATTAAAAATAAAGATTATTGTATAAACAATAATATAAATAATACAAATATAATTAATCCCGAGATTGATTTTGAATCATTAGATGATAATAAATGTAGATGTAATATTTTTAAATCAACAGAAGGTTTATTTGAAGAAAATTTAATTGATTTAAATAAAAAAAATATAGAAATTAATGATAAAAAATGGCACAATCTTAAATATATATGGGAAACTGATATAGTTAAAGTAAGTGATTTAATTGGGAGAGAACTTAAAGACGACGAATTAGTTATTACAAAAGAAAATTTTTTTATAAGAAATATTAAAGAGAAGTCTAATTCAAAGTTAAATGGTATGAGTGTTATTAAAAGTATAGAACATAATAACGAATATTGTTTTATTTATGGAAAAAAAATAGAAATTATATTAGATGATATAACATTATTTACTAAAGAGGTGAAAGATATTAATTTAAAGTCATTTTATAGTAATACTATTCCAGATATTTTACAACATTTTTATATTGCATTATGGTTTCCTAGTTTTATTAAAAAAAAACCAGATTTTTTTAATACAATGATGTATATTGATACATTTAAATATTTATCAAATGGTAATCCAGTAAATAGATTAACATCTGAATAATAAATGTCAAAAACAGATAATCTAATGAATAAATCCATTATAAAATGTCCTAAATTGGATTTATTTTTAAAATATATTTTAAAAGATGATATAAAATGTCCTAAATTGGAAATTATATATTACTTAATGGATTTATTGGTTGAAAAATCCATTATAATGGATATATTGGGCGTTTTATCCATTATAAAATGTCCTAAATGTACATTTAGGACATTTTATAATGGATAAAACGCCCTAAAAAGAGGATTCATTGGATTTTTCGGTTGAAAAATCCGATTTAAAAATATTTTTTAGAAAACTATCCCATTTAGGACATTTTATAATGGATAAAACTCCCTTAAAAGCGGATTCAATGGATTTTTCGGTTGAAAATTCCGATTCAAAAATAATTTTTAGAAAACTCATCCCATTTAGGACATTTTTTATTGGATATTTTAGTTAATTCTGATAAATTATACTGATGGATAATAAACCATACCTTTTGGTTTACTAACACAGTATACTTCAGATGGAAAGTCGGTCACAATAGTACTCATATTCGTAATTCTATGTTCACATGCATATAAACTTGCTAAAGCGTCACCAGTAGTGAATAATACTTCAAAATTAGCATTAAAATTTGTAACATTTTCTTTTAAAGCCTTGATAAATTTAACTTGTCCATGATCTCCTATCATCTTTAATGTATATAATACTCTTATAAATACAAGGTTGATATGATAGGATCCCCATATACTATTTTTTTTTTTATTTTTTATTTTTATTGATGTATTTATTGCCCATTCTTTAATATTTGTATAGATAATTTGATATCCGATATCTATATTTGTATTCGTCACAGCGTTATTTAGTATCGTATTTAAGTCTTTATCCATGTTATCATATGCAATATTAAGTACATTTGATATATTATTTTTTTCTGTTAAATTTTCTATAGATATAGATCTAACAACCATATCATACTTATTAGAACCCGTTTTTTTCGTTTTTTTTATATTATTAGATAGGGTAATTTTGTAATGAGACATTAATAAAACTGGCCATAATTGCACCTCATATTTTCCATCTTTAACATCCTTATATTCTCCTAATACTACTTCAAACTTAATATCATGAACATTTTCTAAACCAAAAGGATTAGTAATACCACCTTTTAATACAGGTTTAACCCTAGAATTACTATTACATATTTTACCAAAATGATCCTGATATGTTTCATCTAATATATTTTTTTTAGTTGTTGTATTCATACATACTAAACGATGTAATGATTGTAAATTTGCATCAGGAAGAGTTCCGCCGAATACTGGTATCCCACTATAATCTACATTAAAATTTGCTAAATTTGGAAGAGCAGAAGCAGCGAAATTTCCATTAAAATTCCAAATTTCTTCTAATCTTAATCTATTATTACTATTATTACCAGTTAAACCACACACTGTATTTATTTCATCTAAATTTCTTTTAAATTCAACTATATCTAAATAATCAGTACCAGCTCCATCTAATGCTGTTGCTGGAGTTTTCATAAACCAACTTTTATCACCTGTATTTATAAAACCTGTATTAAAATTTTGTAATTTTTTTTTCTTTAATATATTAAATAAACCCTCTTTCATATCATCACCGTCAAAATTTGTTGAAGTTGCTAAAAATCCCAATTCTGCCTGAATAGATTTCAGTTTGTTTATAAAGGTTGCTATTTGTACGGGAGTTTTTAAGGTTCTTATATAATTATCAAAACTTTGATAAAATGAACCTGGTCTCATATCAATATTATTAAAAAACGAAAATATTGCATCAGATGACCCTTGTGAATCTTGAAATATTATAATTTTTTTGTTTGATCCTTTTACCTCATCAAATAAATTCACACCAGTATATCCGTTGGGATGAGACATTGACATTTTTGGAACTGATGGTTTGTATTCTAATGTATTTCCAGCAATATAATATAATTTAGCATTCTTTTCCCAACCTCCATTAGCAAATGGATTATGCGCCCAATCCATTTCTGCTCTCTTTGTAAGTCTTGGTTCAAAAGGAATAGATAGACCTGTTTTTATTTGATAATTTTTACTTTTTTTAATATCTTTTATAACTTTTTCATTAAAACTATTATATACTAATACTGCTAAAGATATAATAAAACTCTTATAATCTGCATAATCAAAACCTTCATCTATTTTCTCTGGATTAAAGGCCGCAAATAATTCTTTTTTTGCATTTAAAGTTATTTTTTTATTATCCTTTATTCCACTCCCAAAATCATGCTGACTATCAATTCCTCTCTCTAATAAACCAATTATAGAATAGCCATCAATAGTGGTTTTATAAACATCATTACCATTATTCTGGTTTAATAGATCTAACGCAAATTTTAGTGGTGCTACTCCTCCTTCTAAACTGCCTGCACCCAGGCCATTCATAGGATCGTTAGGTTTGCTTAAATTTCCCTCCATGCCATCATCTGTCCCCTCTCCCTCCATGTCATCATCTGTTCCCTCTTCCTCCCCCCGTCCTTTCCTCCGCTCATTACTCCAATTTTCCCTTGCCTTTAGCCCCTCATCATCTATCCACTCCTCATCATTTTGCGAAATAATATCCCAATCTCCTTTATTTGAACTATATGATAAATTTAATAAATTCATTTTAACATTAAATTTAACATTATCTTCTAATTCTGGTAAAATTTTAACATTAAATTTAACATTATCTTTTAATTCTGGTAAAATTTTAATATTACCAATAGCCGTATTAAATCCACTTATATCCACAGAGGACGGAGCAGAGGATAAGCTATTTATTTGTTCATAACTTTTATATAGGTCTTCGTATTTTTTAGATAATGAATTTTTTTCATCTTCTGTATAATCGCTTTCGAAATCATCCATTTTTCTACCGAGTGCGTAATCAGCAATACTCTTAACTTTAGGTTCTGTTAATTTATTATATTCATCTCTATATATTGAATAGTCGAAATATTTACCCATATCATCTGTTATAAATCCCAAAATATTATCATTATCAGTGGCCAACTCACTCCACGCAGTTATATCTTTTTCTATTTCAGCATTCATTTCTGTTAATATAGCATCTGTATAATATGTGCTAGTTTCATTTACATAACAATTAGATAAACAGTCTCTTATATTTTTATCTGTAGAAACATCTAATATAGTGTTAAGTATTGTATTTTGTTCAAACAGCTTACGTATACGTTTAGCAGCAGGACGTTTAGCAGCAGGACGATTATCGTTGTTGTTCGGACGCTCACGTTTTGGTTCTTTTTGTGGTACTACTCCTTCTGATTGTGGTACTGCTCCTTCTGATTGTGGTTCTTCTCCTCTTTTTGGTGATTCTGGTACCACCGATTCCCCATCATCACCACCTTCTTTCAATCTCGAACTCAAATTCCCTAATGCTGATAAATCACTATTTGTTAATGCAGTATTCATCGTTTTCTTATTACTCTTCAATACCAATCCATATTTATTTTTATTAATCACTAAATAAAACATTCTATTGAAAGAATTATCAATTTTTATTGTTCGGTTATTTATTTTAATAGTTATATTCATACTACATTTATTCGATAAATAATTTAAATGCATCTTATTCTTTAAATTAAAATTCTTCTTGAAATTAGACTGACATTGTTTATTTAATTTTTTCATATAGAAATCCGTTGATTTATTTAATGATTCTAAATTAATAGAATCATATATATCACCATCTAGAAAGCGTAATAACTGAGCGATAAACTTATTTTTTACATTATCATATAACCATTCTATGGTAAATATACCATTATCATATGTTCTTGTATAAAAAATTGAATCATTTACCATTTATATTATATTATATAATATAATATTTAATTATTATTTTTAACTAACATATACAATATAAGACTACCGCATATTGAAAAACATAAACATATAAACCCATTTAATATTATATTAAACGTATTAACATTATTATGAGGTAGTTCGGTTGAAATTATATTTGATGGAATATCATCATTAGGCATATTAACAATAGACGCATTCATAGAATTTTCAAATAATTGATTATTATTAACCACGCTTCTATCCAATTGTAATGGTAATATCTGTAAGGTTTTTTTTTTAATTTCGTTCTTTGTTTTAATATATAATAATGTATCGTAAAATTTATAATTTTTAAACATATTATTATCATTTATAAAACTTTCACGACATATAAAACATTTATTATTAGATATAAACCAACATAAAAAACATTTTTCACATACTAATGCAACGTTAAAACATTTACATCTACAATTATGAATACTAATTTTATTATAATTTAAAATACAATAACATATTAAACATTCATTTATAGATTCATTTAAAAAATTAAATATGTTTTTATTTAAATAATTAATTTTTATTTTATCATTTGTATCATCAAGTTCATTTATTTCACTGGAAGAATTATTCATTTTTAAATGTGAAATATTTAATTAAACTATTATAATTTAATTAAATATAAATTAATGAACGAATTAATTTATAATTTCACTATTCCTAATAAGTTTATTGCTTCATTCGATTTAGATAATACCTTAATATGTACATTAAGTGGTAAAAATTTTCCAAATGATAATACTGATTTTAAATATAAATTTAAAAATATACAAACTAAATTGAATGAACTTATAAATAAAGGATATAAAATAGTTATTTTTACAAATCAACGTAAAAATTATTTTAAAAAAACAAGTATTAAAGATTTACTTTTAAAAATTAAATATTTATTTCCTTATGCAGATTACTTTATATCAATTAAAGAAGATATTTATAGAAAACCAATGATAGGTATGTATCAAAAGTTTATAGCTTTAAATGGGGTTCCTAAAAATATATTTTATGTAGGAAATAATGCAGGGCGAAAAAAAGACAATAGTTATGAAGATATTAATTTTGCTTATAATGCTGGTATAAAATTTAATACAGATACAGAGTTTTTCTTAAATGAAATCAGTTTAGCATCCCCTTATTTACCCATTATACCAATAAAATATAATAATATATGTGATATGAAACATTATAACCATGGCGTAGTTATAATTATGCAAGGATTACCATCATCTGGTAAAACGACTTTTATAAAAGAATATATAAAATATAATAATTTAACTAATTATTTACATTTATCAAATGAAAAATATACTAAATTTAGATTAAAGAAGGCATTTAAAAAAGGATTAGACCAAGATAATGTAATTTTTATAGATGATCAAAATCCAACAAAAAAAAATAGAAAAGAAATTATAGATTTGGTGAATACAGATGATTATGTAATTTTGGGTTTCCATATAATGACTTCTATGGAATTATCCAAATCATTAAGCAAACAACGATATTTTATTTCAAACACTCATCAAGATTATAAAGAAAAAAAATATAATAAAATACCAACAATTGTTTTTAATATTTATAATAAAAAATACGAACCTATGACAATCAATGAAGGTTTTTATAAAGTTTATGAATTTATGCCAGATATTAAATTAAGATATAGTTTTATTTAAACTAACCTTATGTATTAATTACTAAATAATGGATTTTTTATACATTTAACTAATATATATGGGTATAAATCTACATGTAATGTTTCACTTATTATAAAAGTGCATAATAAGTTTAATTTATCAATCGAATTAAGGTTAGTGATATAAGATTCATTTAAAATAGAACATTTATCTTTAAAATCTAATATTAAATCAACATATAATTTAACTTCTTCATATATAGTATTATATATTAAATTATTATTAATTAAATTATATTCTAATTCTAATTTTTTATTATATTTATATTCTATTATATCAATAATATCATCTTTAATTGAACCGATATTAGGTAGATTATAAATAGACATATTGTTATACATAGACATAGTGTAAATATTGATATTATTTAATATTTATTTATTTCAAATTTTTTTTAAGGAATTGTAAAGATATTTCATATGTTCCAAAACCAGCTGAATTAACCAGAAATGCACGGATTAAACAAATTCCATAACCTCTCCAATAGGACCCCATATTTATACACTGTTTCAAATTAAAATTATATGTAATTGATCTTGTCTTAATAGTATCAATTGGATAGGTGGTTGTCCAATTAAGTGAGCCTGCAATTCCTCCTGCTATAAAAGGATTTACTCCATATTCTTTCAGTGAAAAATATGAACCAAAATACACTGAATTTGCTAAGGTTTCTCTTAATAATGTTAAATAAATATTTTGAGGTTTTATAAAATCACTAATATTATATTTCAAATTAGTTTGTTGTTTTATTTTAAAAATATCGCATATATGAACTATAGGTGATAGTGAAACACCAATTATAGCACCATTTAAATAGTTATTTTTAAAGTTATTAGCTGTCATTCTTTCGTTAAAATCAAACGATAAGCTCCCTGTTAATACAAGTTTATATAATGGAAATGTAAACCCATTATATAATTGACGAACTTTAATATATTTTAAATTTTCTTTATTTTGAGATAAAACTTTTAATGAATCTAATGGATGACCTATTAAATTTTGAATAGTTCCACAACATATACCTGCAATTAATTCCGAAGAAAATACCATATTAAATAATAAATATAATTTTTTTAATAAAAAAAGGTATTATTTATTTTTATTTTATTATTATTTTTAATTGTTTTTTATTGTTATGTAGTTTTTAGTTTTTATTTTTAAAATACTTTAACATATTCACCAAATCGCATTTTATCATATGTCCATTTAATTCAGGATGTTTTATTTTAATATCATTCATTATTTTTTTGTAATTATTATACATTTTTGGTTTATATTCAACCTTAAATAACAGCTGGTAAATGAGGAGATTTAATTTCCTTAAATCACTTTCTTTATTATTATCATTTAAATCATCACTCAAGTCAAAGTCAATTATAAATAATTTGAAATTCTCATCTAACATCATATTTTTTGCTTTAAAATCTCCATGTGATAAATTATTATCATGCATATCTTTTAATGTGGAAATAACCTTAAAAATTAAATCGTTTGTTTGGTCAATTGTTAAATTAAAATCATATTTACCTGCAAAATATTTTTCAATATTATAAGGTTTATAGTCCATCTCAATCATTCTAATTGTTGTATCGGTTAATGTAAAATCAATTATATTAGGAATATTATTATTTTTTAATTTATATTGAAAATTAACTTCTTTATGAATATTTTTATTTTTATGACCACGTGTAAATTTGTAAACTTTATTGTTATTTTTGTATACAATACTTTTAGTAGTATCACTAATAAGTTCCATTATTTTAATACACGTATTGTTAGAGATGTTATGTAATAATAAAAACAACTTATAACTTTCACATTTTATTTAATTGAACTCTATTGAATTAAAATTACAAGTTAATCATATACTAAAATACATTAAAATGTTATTTAATTGATAAATGTATAATTATAATTAAATAATTATAATCAATAAAAAATAATAGTATATTTAGTAAATTGGTAATATTTAGGTTTTAGGTTATAATATATGGTTATTAAATGTTTATAATTGTGTGAAATTACTGTCATCAGTCCATCTATCAATAATTGATTTTTGTTTATTTATTGTATCATTATTCATATCATTATTTAAAGCATTTACTTGCTGAGCGTAATATGGTTGTTTACAATGTTTTCTTAATGGTAAACCTGCATTTTTGAAAACTTTATCTTCATGGACGTAATCACTTAACCATCTTCTATTAACTATACATGATTGACCTCCGCCGCAATTACATTTCATATGTTTTGGTATTGAATTAAGTGTTCTTTCTACTTTTGCTCTCTTTTTAGTAGGATAGTTCTTAATAACTTTACGAACATTTTTAGAAGAGGTAATATCACTATTATCCGCCATTTTATAATTACTTTAAATAGACTTTAAATATAATAATATAAATGTAATAAATAATTTCACATTTTATTACTGTAATTTCCATATAATTTAATAGTTATTTTTTTAAATGATAGTATTAAATAACTATAGTTGTTTTTTTACTACAACAATTGCGTTGGATTTGATCTGAGCTTGTGCTGATATAAACATGAAAAAAATTATGAAAATTGTTAAAGAAAAGTAATAATAATATAAATAATATTTAAATGCTGTTTTAATATCATCCTGAGAACATTCGCATGATACCTCTTTTAATGTTTTATTATATCTAAAAAATACAACAGATATATATACATATAATAACAATATTAATAATCCTAATAAATTATAAATAAATAAAGAATATACATTATTCATTAATGATAATATAAATGAAATTAATAATGCAAATAAATAATATTTAATTAAATCTGCCAATAAAACTCTATCATCGTTAATTGCACATTCACACTTTTTTTTTTCTAAATTATATATATATTGAAGCATTAAAGAGAAGAATATAATTGGAACTAAAAATCTAATAATATTAATATAATTTACTCTCATTTATTGTATTAAATATTTTAATAATTTAATAATAAATTATTTTAAAAATTGAAATAAATTATTAAAATTATATAACAATATTAACAACTATTTTAATAATATCATCTAATGTTAAACCATACTATATCATTAGATGACATTAGTTATTTTATAACTAATCCAACTAATTTATATAATTATCTTAAAAATGATTTTGAAACAGATTCTAAATTAATAAAAAAAATAATAGAGACTAATTTAAATCAAGCATTAATAAATAAACTATTAGAATTATTAAGAATACATATATTAAAATATGGAAATTTCAATATACAGTTAAATCCAAAAATGATAAAAAGTAAACATAATTATTATTTACAAATTGCAAAAGAAGTAGCTACTAAATCTCTATTAAATCATCAACATGGATGTGTTATAGTGTATAAAAATAAAATAGTATCATCAGGATATAATAGAATATCTAATAATAATAATAAAATTTATGGTAGTCTCCATGCAGAAATAGATGCAATTCTTAATCTTGTTAAAATGAATAAATTTCAAAATAAAACAATACGGAATAATTGTTCATTATATGTTATACGGATTAAACAAGGAACGAAAGAACTAAAAATGTCCAAACCCTGTAAAAAATGTATCCATAAAATACAAAAATATAATATCGGTCAAACATATTATTCAACGAATGATTCATTTATAGATGATTTGATATGTCAATTTATAAAAAGTAGTATTTAAAATATAATATAAATATTTAAGAAAAACACACCCTATATATATATGTTTTCCTCCAAATTAAATAATAATCTAATATATGAATTACCATATGATAACACAGTGGGATATTATAAAGAAAAAAAAAAAATATATAAAAGAAATATTGAGTTAAATAAAGTATTAAATACACATAAAAATAAAATCGATGATATTTATAGTGAAAATCCTAATTTATGGGATGAAATAAAGAAGTTTAGCAATGAATATGAATTTATATATACAAACTATTTAGATACTTTTAAAAATATATCAAATATATTTCCGATAAGTAGAAGTTATTTTAAATTATGGGAAGTATTACACGATTTTAAATTAATAACATTTTCACCTGATGAAAAATTTGTAAGTTGTCATTTAGCAGAAGGTCCTGGTGGATTTATAGAATGTATTTATAAATTTATAAATAAGTATATTACTACTGATTTTTCAAATATAACAATATATGGAAGTACATTAATTTCAAAACATTCCTCTGTTCCAAAATGGAAAATCAAAAAAAATATACAAAACAATTATAATATAATATTGAATAATTCATCAACTGAAAATGGTGATTTATATTGTATAGACCAAGTAGAGAAATTAATAAATAAAATAGGATGTAATACCTGTAATTTTGTAACTGCTGATGGAGGTTTTGATTTTAGTAATAATTATAATAATCAAGAAAATAATTTTATTAATTTATTAATATCAGAGATATATATAACATTAAAATTATTAAAAAATAATGGTAATGCTTTAATTAAAATTTATGATATATATTCAAGAAATAGCATAAAAGTATTATATATAATAAGTTTACTTTTTGAAAAAATATATATTATAAAACCTTTAACAAGTCGTCCTGCAAACAGTGAAAAATATATATTATGTAATAAATTTAATAAAAATAGCAAATATGAATTTTTTTTAAATATTCTTAAAGAAATAATTATTACTAAAAAATTACACTATTTAAATAATGATGATATTATAGTTCAATATAAATTTATAGAAAAAATTTTAAACTATAATAAATGGTATACAAAAAGGCAAATAAGTTATATAAATAAAACAATTTATTATATAAATAAATATAAAAATAATAATGATATAAATTATTTAAATAATTTATATAAAAATAATAAAAAAAACTGTATTGAATGGTGTAAAACTTATAATTTAAGATTTTAATTTACTTATCTAATTTTGGTTTAATATAGGTGTCGACTAATATTTGACCAATTGCCTCCTCCCCTTTTTTTTTTGAAACTTTTTTATCATTGATATCATCTATTTTAGATAACATCATATTAAGAATATTTATTTCTTTTGATTTACTATTTTTAAGATCATTATTTATAATGATATTATAAAGAAAATTGTAATCTTGTTCAATAAATTTATATTTTTTTAGATAATTGATTTTATCTTCTTTAGTATTTAAATTAGATTTTTTTACTTCTTCAAAAATATTACGAATATTTAATTTTTGTTTTTTTGGAGGTGGTCCTTGATATGAATTATTCATTTATATAATATAAATTATTTATATTTAAATATATTATTCAAATATTATTCATTTTCAATATAACCAGATATATAATATAAACTTGATGCATATAATATGTATCTTGGAGATAATAAAGGGTATAATCCAAAAAAAGTTAACATACATCCAATATATTGTGGATTATGTATACCAATATTATAAGGAAATGTAGTTATGTAAGGTAACATAAAACCTAATTTGCTTCCATAATACACCCCTTTAATTCCTAACCTATAGTATACAGAAATATTTAATGTTTGACCTAGTAATATTAATATAAAATTTATAATGTTGAACTCTTCAATATATATTAATAATGTATTGTTTTGAATTGAATAAATTATTATATAAATTATTTGTAATATTTTTTGGATAATTGATAAATATGTTATTAATAATAATGGAGTTGTTTCTAAATATTGTGATACACTTATAAAATGGTCCGTAAAATCCCATACATAAAAATATAAAATATGAGATAATGATGTTATTAGGTATAACATTTATAATAAAAACAATAAATAAATTTTAAATAATATATTAATAAAACATAAATGAGCACATTACAATTTAGTGATTATGAGTTTGAAAAATATGGTTATATGCAACCAAAATCACCTGCTCTTAATGGTGGATTATATTCCGGTGAAAAATTTAACGGAGGTCATGGAAATGTTCCTGTTAAAGCAGATATTGAAGACCTCACTATTAATAACTTAAAAAGTGCTAATGGTCCAATTGAAGGTTTATTTCATTATCCTGGATACACCCGTCCTGGAAATAATAAACAGGAATTACCCGGAACAAAACAATATAGTAATATACATAGTTTTAGGTGTTTAAGTAATAAAAATATTGTTAATCATAAAAATAAAACTACATTGCCATTACAAAATCCAGTATCAAAAAATGGTAGTTCTATTGTAAGACCTCATTCAATAGAAACCTTTTTTAAATAAATTATTCTTCTTCTTTAATATCATTAATTATTTCTAAAATTCCTTTAAATGATAAACCACCTGCTTTTAAAGTAGGAATCATTGTTCTTGGTGTTTTATTTATTAAATATTTTATATTATCTACATCGGTCTGTTCTAAATTATTATTAAGAATAAAATTATCTATTTCATTTTTTTTTAGAGAAGAATTTAATGTAAATGTTAAATCCTTTTTAACTGGTGACATTCTTTTGTTTTGAGGTGAATTTTTATTAACACTTATATTAACATTATTCGTATTACGTGTAAAAGATGGACGTCTTCTAGGTATAGAAGTAGGTATTCCATAATATTTATTTATCTTATTTTTAATTAAAATTAATAATTTATTAATTTGCTCTTGTTTCATTCCCATACTTAAATCAATATAAAATTGGTTTTTATACATACAATTAATCCAATTTGTTTTCTCTTTATTTTCTAAAAAAGGAAAATTATTATCAAATAATACTAAAATATAATCCTTTTGTTTTCCTATTATTAATTCGCTTTCAATTTTACAATTCTTTGATTTTTTATAATCAACTGACATAAATATTATAACAAGAAATGATGTTTCAATTGCATTATGCATTGCTTCATGAATATTACCACTCATTTTCTCTGTATCAATCCATTTAGGTACATTGTCAAATTCATTATTAATTATGTCATATATATGTCTAACATTATGTTTATTTTTCCAAGAATATGAAAACATAATATGTTTCTTATAATTTTTATTATTTTCATTATCATCATCATACTCAATATCATCATTATTTTCATTATCATCATCATACTCAATATCATCATTATCATCATTATCATCATTATCATCATTATTTTCAATTATACCATTATCATTATTTTCAATTATACCATTATCATTATTTTCAATTATGTCATTATCATTATTTTTAATATTTTCATGTTTTTCAGTATCATCTAATATATAAAATCCAGGATTAACGACATCGTATTCCATATTATTATATATATATTGTTTTTTTATAAATGTTTTTTTATAAATATATATATATTTAATCAACCTACTATATATTACACCTACAAGGTGCATTTATTTAAATTTAATAATATTTTTTTTAATCAATTTTATTATCTCATTATATTCATTATTTAAAACTAATGGAATATATTGTTTAAATATTGATCCATTTTTGTTTCCATTTGATAAATAAAATCCATATCTACCATATTTTAAAACAACCTCATTATTTTTAAAAGTTCCAATTTTTAAGGGCATCGATGATAACAATTTAATATCATTTTTATTAATAGCTTCTATATCTTTATTTGTATCTTTTAAATATTGGACCAATGAAATATAGTTTTTCTTCTCTTTACCATCGTCATCTAATGTTGAATATTGTATTACTTCTCCATATTGTGCAATACGAATTGTATATTCAATATTATTAGTTTTAATTTTTTTTTCATATGTTTCTATTTGAATTTTTCCATTTTTTTTAACATTAATTTTAACCTGATTTGTTATATTAAGAACATTTTTTGAAAATGGTTTATAAAATTTATTCATTATTGATAATAAATCTTTTTTTCCTTCTGCAATTTTATCAAAATCTTCTTCTAAATCTGATGTGAAATTTGTATCTACTATATCTGGGAAGTTTTTTATCATAAACTCATTAATATATAATCCTATTTTAGTTGGAACTAATTTTGATCTTTCATCTGTTATATTTTTTTTATTTTTTTCTTCACTAATTTTACCTTTTAATAATTTAAAATGGATATATTCTTTTTCCTCTCCTAAAATATCTTTCTTTTCAATATATCGCTTTTCATATAATTTACCTAATATAGATGAATATGTAGAAGGTCTTCCAATACCTTCTTTTTCTAATACTTTAACAATTGATGCTTCAGAATAATGAGAAGGTGGAACTGTCCAAGTATTTCGAGCATTTATCTCAATCATTTTTAATTTTTTACTATTAGATTTTATATCGTTTATATATTTCTCTAAATTAAAGTTATGATTTGATTTCTCACCATAAACAATCATATATCCTTCAAAATAATATATTTTAAATTTTCCTATAAAGCATTGGTTTTTTTTAAATGAAGAATTTTTAATACAAATTTTTATTTCATAATATTTAGAGGCTTTCATTTGTGATGCAATTGTTCTCTTCCAAATAAGATTATATAATTTTTTATGTTCTGCTTTAATTTTTCCAGTCATTTTCAAATCCTCAGGTTTTAAATTAATATTTGATGGTCTAATAGCTTCATGCGCTTCTTGTGCATTTTTTGATTTCTTACCAAAATGATTTATATTTATATAATCTATGTTTTTTGTATTATAATTTACTTTAATATGCTTTTCAACTTTATTCAAAAAATCACTTGATAAATTATATGAATCGGTTCTCATATATGTAATTAAACCTGCTTCATATAAACCTTGAGCAACACCCATTACTTGTTTTATCGACATTTTTAATTCACCTGATGCTGTTTGCTGTAAAGATGATGTTATAAATGGCGGAGGTGGTTTCGTAGATCTATCTGATGTTTTAATATCTTCTAAGTTATATTCTGGTGTTAAACTTTTAAGAATTTTTACAACTTCTTTTTGTGTTTTAAATTTATATAATGAATCATTTAGCTCATATTTTGCATCATTTATATCATATTTATCCATTTTAAAATTACCAGAAATAGTATAATATGATGATGTTTTGAATTTTTGTATTTCTTTTTCATTATCTATTATTATTTTAATAATAGCACTTTGAACCCTTCCTGTACTTAATCTTATTGATGAATTATATTTTTTACTTAATATAGGTGTTATTTGAAAACCTACAATTCTATCAATAAATCGTCTTGCTTGTTGTGCATCTACTAAATCCTTATCTATTTTTCTGGGATTAAGTATTGCATTTTTAATTGCATCTGGTGTAATTTCATTAAAAGTAATTCTTTTTGATTTCTTAAGATTATAATGATCTTTAATATGCCATGCAATTGCTTCTCCCTCTCTATCTAAATCAGCAGCTAACCAAATAGTATCACTTTTTTTTATATTATCTTCTAATTTTTTTAGAGATTTTGTGCTATATTCATTTGAAATTAAAACATAATTTGGTTTAAAATTTTTTTCTAAATCTAATCCTATTCCTATCTTATCTAAATCGCGAATATGACCATAACTTGCAATAACATTGAAACTACCTAATTTTTTTAATTCATCTGATGCATTTAAATATTTTTTAATAATTTCTGCCTTTGCAGGACTTTCAACAATTACTAAGTTTTTTTTCATTTATTTCTAAATATATTTAATATTATATATTATCAAATTTTTTAAATTTATATAAATTAATAATGAAAAGATATACTATTTTAATATTTTTAGGTTTATTATTAATAATGTGTATATGTAGTTGTAAATCATATAATTATAAAGAAGGGTTTGACTCTTCCAAAATTATTAATACTGCAACACTTGCAAAACAAAATACAATAATTAATGATATTGGAAACTTAGGAACACTTGCAAATCAAAATAAAATTAAGGATAAATTAACTTCAATTGAAAAACAAATACATTATGCAACAAATTACAAAAAAATATATAATATACAAGAAGATAACCGTATTAATGAAATTGAAAACATTACAACATATCAAGAAATAATAAATGAATTAAATAATTTAAAATTAGATATTTTATATAAAACAGAAATCACAGAACTTCCAACTCTTGAAATTAATGAAACCGTGTTATCTAAATATAAAAATATTATTAAAACAAAATATTTAATCGATACTGGAACAATTACAAGTGATGTTGATGAGAAAGTTTATAAAGAATCTGATGTCATATTTAAACCACCTAAAGCATCGTTTCCAGAAGATACAAATGACAAATATTTTAATGATAACTTTCTAAACGATTTACATATTAAATATGGTTCTAATGCATCAAATACACACAAATTAATGTTTATTAATAATATTACATATGATACCGATTATGATATTCCTGAAATTTATACTAAGGGGAGTAATGGAATAGACATTTACACTGATTTTAATAAACATACAAATTTAAAAGAATATGATAGCAACTCTAAATTTAGAAAAGAATTTAATAAACAAGTTGACAAATATAAGACTGATTTGGAATATGAATTACGCATAATTAAGCAGAAAATTGAAACTAAAAAAAAATTTGAAAAGGGCGAATATTTATCATCTGGTTCTGGTAGCAATGATAAATATTTATATAAAAGAAGTGAATATATTGATGATATATCCTAATGATGATATATCCTTATAATTTTAACCTTGTTAAACTCATTTTTTCTTTTTTTACTCCATTATTAAAAATTTCATTTACTAATTCTAAATTTGCATTATTATCTTTGAAAATATCATTTAATTTTTCTCTAATTACTTTTTGAGTTAGCGGGACTTTTACATATGACTTCTTATATCTTATTACACCTTCTTTTGTATTTAGGTCTTCAATATTATATTTTGACATAAAATCTAAAAGTTTTTCATTTAATTGTTTTTTTTTAATATTTAACTGTTTTGATGCAGCTGATAATCTTTTGATTTGATTATCGAATGTCATCCAATTTTGAACATGTTTTTTGAATTCTTCTAACATTAATTCATTAATACTTTCTGTCATTTGCGATTCATCAATAGCAACCCCATCATTGTTCATAATATTCTCTAATAAATTAGTGTCTGGTGTATTATTACCTAACATATTTGTTTGTGCATAATCACGAATTATTTCATCAGACATTTTATATAAAATTGATTATTATTTTTAAATATATTTTATTATTTTTTAATATCTTAAAAATAATAATTATTAATATAAATGAGTAATACTGAATTAAGTTTATATGAACAATCTATGAAACTGAATTGTGAAGGTATACAATGTTTAGAAAATACTCAACGAGATAAAGATTTAATGGAATTAAAAGAGGCTATTAATTGTGATGCAAATAATACTAAAAAAATAAGAAATGTTGATCATGAACGACCAATGATGTTTGATGAATATAGATTTCAACATCTTAATTATTGCTCTATTCACACAATAGATGGATATAATGTATGTAAAGATTGTAAAAGTTGCGCTTTCAATAAAAATATCCAATTTAAAAAATAAAATATGTTAGATTAAAACATATTAATAACTATAATCATTTTATTTCAATAATTAATAAAAAGTATTTAAAAAAAACTGTATATTATAATTTATATTAGGATGTAATGACATCTTAATATAATTCATTTTTTTATAAATTTTAGGTAGCATACTCAAGTCTG
>Ga0209710_1000298_pt1 | contig 51922 bp, 28 predicted proteins | sample ArcticOcean_MG_C_5_FD_187436 | JGI IMG/M metagenome (GOLD analysis project Ga0209710, IMG submission 187436) | Marine microbial communities from western Arctic Ocean - ArcticOcean_MG_CB4_138 (SPAdes) (version 2) | ecosystem: Environmental > Aquatic > Marine > Oceanic | place: Arctic Ocean...
CTGCATACATTGCCTAACTCGTCTAATGCATGGAGGTGCTCGGTATCCTTGGAGAAAAAAACTTTAAAGTGTGAAATATGCTACTCATGTAGCGAGCGCTAGTGTGTAACTTCGGTATGATACAGTCCATAAACTTTTTTAAACTCATTGAGTATAGCCAACTCCTGCGGCGCAAAGCGCACGCCATAAAGACGAGGTTACCGAATCGAGCAGCGATGGACACATGCGTACGTGCAATACCCTGGAGAAACCAAATAGGATCTTAAAAGTGAGGGAAAAGTGCTAAGCCTTTCATATCGACCAGGTTCAAGTGCTTCGGGAATATAATAGACTATACGTGGGTCAGCAGGGAGCACAGGCAGCCGATAGTTATTTAAAGGGTCGTGTCTTGGCAAAACCACAATCCCATTGGGGTTCCAGGCAATCCAACGTTGAGCGATGTTTAGAGGTCTGTTACGCTGGGGGATGTTATCCCTCCGTCACGGGCATGCAACTTGATGGTGCTCCGCGGTTGCGTTCCAAACGTCAGTGGTTGGATACCGAGCATGTAATAAAGTGTTAGAGTAGGTCAAGTGGTAATGAGGCAACATATAGTGCATGGCCATTTCTAAATCATGGAGCTCAACTCAGCAATGCAAGGCGGAGAGACGGTTGGAAAAAATTTGTAAATGTTGAAGACCTAAAAAAAGATGTATTGAAGGCATTAGGTATATGTACTGCGGCGAAAGTTTAACTCATAGGTTACCGGACGTAGCCGCCCTCCAGCTCGTAGTAGTAGCGACCGCAGGGAAGCATACTGTTGAGGCACAATAACATACAAATTAAGAATACAAACATAAATGGATTACTATTAATTAAGAACTGGACTAGTAAAACAAGTTACTAGTTGCTAAGAGATGTGAGAGTGTGCGGGTATACCACGCGTCTTTTAGAAGGTGGGGCGTAATAAGCCCAACTATAACGTAAAGAAGTAAGCGGGTATAAGGAGACCTACCAGTACCTTATGGCTAGCTGCCAGTAAAAAGGGCTGGCTAGGATCTGCGAGAAACCTTATAGTCTCGAGCGAGAGAAGTACGCAGCTTAGAATAAACAAATATCGAAGAAAATTTCTTGACTTTTCAGAGCCACGATTTGCGGAGGTTAGTTACGAATAAGCGTAACATGCTCACAACACGATCGTGCAGCGTCCGACCAGGGGTCACCTTGAGTTCGCGCATGAATCAGCAAGAGATTAGGTTAAAGCGCTTGTACGGAGGAACGTATTTTCAGACAAAGGTGAACTTACCTGACTTACCGCGGCTATTCTTGTAAAGATGTTTATCGACTTTATAAACATAAAATGAAAATAAAAGGTCTAGCTTTGACAGATTTTTGAATAAAAACTTATCCAACGAAGGGGTCTCGGCAGGCAGGAGTCTACTTCGATCCCAAGTAGACCCAAACGACGTTGTTTGCTCCTGTGGGGAGACGTCGTTTGCGTAGAAGTGAAGCACACTATGCACATCGCGCCAGTGGCAGACATGCGTGACCGAGTTGGTAAAAGGATAGACTGCGTTAAAAACCTGGTCATACGCTTTTAGTAATATAAGCATAAACTTCAATTTTTTTCCGCCCCGATGGAAATAGTTATTGAACCTAGAAAGCCTGGTAGTTGAGGCTGTTCGCCGGTATGAAGCTATAGAGGCTAGAACGCACGGCACATCAACTCGAAGGCCCTTAAAGTAGAGAAGCATCTCAGACTTGGAAAAGTTAGTGTAGAAGTCCGCTAAGATGTAGTCACTCGGACTGTCTATACTTTCATTAGGATACACATTTACAACGTCGTGTAGGGGAAATAGGACTCTTTCAGTAAGAAAACTTTTGGTACGCATTAGCTCTATCGCGGTCGTGGTTGTGTGACTTGTGTGACGCAGAAAAGGTCATTTACGAAAAAATAACCTTATTAAAAGTTGTAAAGTAACGTGCGGCTGACGAGTTTACGCGTGTGTAAATATAGTATTTTAAATCGAACTAGTGCTTGACCGCATGGCGTTCTCGACAGGGAAAGACCAACCCCAGCCGCTTCTGACCCGCCCCTAGTTTTAATCTCGGAAAACTTTTGTTTAAGCGGCCTAAAACAATTGAAGGCTAAAATGACTCAGTTGTTGTATTTTACGTGCCACAACCGCATAGGAAAGTATTCGCTCGAGCATTTACGTAGAAGATACGAATGCTGTATGGTCAATACCGAGTTTGAGTAAAAGACTCTTCTAAAGTACCTAATGTTTTTCTCTGGAGTTGAGAAACTAGGCGTACGAGACGCTTTCGTAAAATAGTAGCTGTGAAAAAAAATGTTTGTGGGGTAAGACATACCGTAGTTTAAATATAGGAGGAGGAGTTTCTCAAAGACCTTGTCATGCTGAAGATTTTCTTGGGTGTTACAATCTGAGTACCAGTGTTTTATTCAAAACTGGTTAACACCGAGGCGAGTGACTACTGGATATCCCATGTTTCCCAAAAGAGCGCAGGTAACCTAGAGGTTCAGGCGCAGACATCACCCACTAAAAGGCGATAATTATTGCTAAAATAAAAAAGAGTAGGAATGCGAAAGTTTCGATAAAGGCGAAACCAAGCATAGCGTAGTTGAAAAGAATTTCTTCGAAATCAGGTGCGTAAGAAATACTTTTAACTAGGGCAGCGAAGATTAAACCTACACCGATTGCGCATCCGGTGAAGGGTATAAACAGGATTCCTAGGGAGATAGCTTTTGCGGCCTTTACGAATAACATATATACACTAGTGGGTAAAGAACGATAGCACGAACGACGGATACTCACCCGCAACTGAAAATAAATTTTGCAGCCAGGATTGGTAGCTCAGAAAGTACGAGAATTCGAACGGTAACCGCATATAATTAACAACAAAACTGACAAATACGAAAATGTAAAGCATGAGAAAGAAGTAAAAAAATTGCCTTAAAGCCGAAACGCAATAAGTCGTGAGCGTGGTAGGTATCTCCCGTGTTGCCCACACACGCCGCAGTAAACTTAGCCAAAATACAAAGAGTAGAAATATACATAAAAATAGAAAAAGATGGAACATTAGAAAGGAGGAAGCGAATGGGCCGTCATTCTTAAACCAAAAAACAGTCTTAACATTATGGTATGAGAAGTGGTCTTTCTTTGCCGCACCCCAACCCCAACGGGAAGGTTCGTGGCTTAACTGAATATAGTCAACCGACCGGTATTTTTGGTATCATATAGGGTCCGTGAAATAACCAAAGAAGGCCATGATGAAGTGGGTATATATTAGGTAGGCGATAAAAATATTAACCAGTAATACGAGCAACAAACCCTTTTTCCAGTTTAACCATCGAGAGCCTACCTGTAGCGTATTTGCTAAAATAAGAACGCATGAGTAGAGTGAGATGAACTTAAAAAAAAAAACACGCGAGTACCAGTGCCACCAAGAATAGACGAATGAAACACTGTAGTTTAACTCAAAGTAAAACGGGACTATTATAAAAAGGCAAACTATGCCGTAGGTTACGGCATAATAACCCTCTATAAGTCAGAAAGTTTTGTATCATGCCATCCAGACGCGTTTATCGCGACCCGTGTAGCTCCCGTAACGACTAACTATTAAATTCTCCGCAATCCAGGCGAAGCAAAATATAAAAAGGATTCACGACTGCACTAAGCTTCACTCTACTGGCTCTCACAGGGGCTCGTCATCTGTTAAGCAAGCGTCTGTCAAAAGTAAAAATAAAAAACCCTGTAAATAGGAAAAGCCAAAGCTACAGGTCTTGGCTAACAGGTCGCAGATATAGCTCACTCCAGAGAACACGTACTTCCTAAGAGTAGAATAAAGGAACGAGGCCCCAAACTGAAGGGTACTACTAAAGTGAAATGGACGTGTTTTTCTAAAAAAAAACTGGACATGCAAAAAAGGCGAGCAAAGTAGAATAACCGACGAATAAGATAACCCGCGCCCGTGACGGCCTGCTCTGCTATTACAACTAACTTTCTTTGCGGTAAAAGTGACCACCGACGACGCTAACTGGTTTAGAAGCCCGTCAAGGTCGTAGCGGAGCGTGGTTTCTCGATAAAGAGGTCATCTCCCCCTTACTCAATGAAAGATATAGTCATGTTGCGTGAGGGACGAATTTTTGAGACTACGCCTAACTTTTTTAGCAAGTCTGCTTCTTGGGACTCACAACTCCCCTTTTCTTTCGCGGGTTATGAATCACGAGCACAACTCCAATTGGTATTTAACTGGCAGTTTAGTTAACAAATAGTAACCCAAGTACTTCGTGAAAAAAAAGTAGTCAGCACAGCCGGTATTGGCGTTATTCACCCATAACATAAAGCTACGTCGCGTAACGAAGAGGACAATTCTAAGTTGGTCTAAGACGGCAAACAAGTATGTGGATAAAAGCATTATGTATACACGCTCTATATATACTACGGCTAGGAGATTAGGCAGAGCATTAGACCGCCCGTGCGCTGCTTCAGAGCTTCTTTATGGTTAATAATACCGTTCGATGTTTCTAACAACAACACTGTGTGCTTCAAGGATCTATCGAGAATGACTAAGGCTTTCAACGATACCGTGAATTTTTTTGAAATTGTTGAAAGAAGTTGAATATGTTTAAAGAAGGTTGTCTGCCTATAATAGTATAAACTAAAGACTAGGCGGCGTCGATACGAGTTCTGGTAGCCTAAAAGAAGATAGGATACGCAGCCCTCTTTTCGTAAAGCTCGAAGCAATCGCAAAACTTTTTTCGTGCAAATTATTACGTTAATTCGTTTTTTGCTTTTAAAGGCTATGTTAATGTTGGATATTAAATAGGCGTAAGGACTATGATAAATAATTGGAAACGGGGGACTCGAACCCTCACTATTTAGATCCAAAGTCTAACGCTTTACCGATTAAGCTAGCCTCCATTAATTAGAGTTAATACTCTCCGAGCGCGGGCTACCCGAAATAGCTATTTAGCTTCGCTATACCTACGATTCAGGTGTGATAAGGCATATTAGAATGCTCCCAAACGCGGTTAGTTTGTTGGGCACTACTCGATGCGCGTCGCGAAAAGAACCACAACATACCCAACCGCAGCGAAAGCCACGATACGGTGACAATCAGTGACTCGTGGGTAATGGTTCTCTCTGGTAACCGACTGACGATGAACAAAGAAATTAAAGTTGTGAAAGAGGCCGTTATTAGTAAAAAAAGCTCTCAAGTACAGAGCAGTGGTGAATATAATTCTGCACAAGGAATAGCGCGCTTGCGTAATGATAAAGGTTGGCGTCATAAAAGCGGGGGGACTCGTAAACTCTGCAGGCTTCGGATATGCCTTGTATTTTACGATCGTAAAAGAGAGTAATTGACTAAAGAGAGCAGAGTTGACATAAAAAAAATTAGCCTAGACAACTAGACGTGAGATTACCTAGTTTGTAAGGAAGACGCAACACCCGCACTTAGACTCTCTTGGCATAGTTTACGTTGTAAACCTCTGAAAGAGCCTGCAAACATATAACGCAACTGCCTACAACTTAGTGGCCGGAGCAAGTGAGCGCGGACGCTCCCGTGTAATAAAAGGGACGCGTGCTGACAGCTAAGACTGCGGTGCACGTACTGCACGCTATAAAACCGTTAATACTGTGAACTATACGAGACGGTTCTGGTAAGGCTAAACTGTACCGGCGAGTTACTAAACAGCGAAGCGGAAACTACACTGACGGGACAGAGCGAAAATAATACACCCCCCCCTCCACGTAAGCTCTTAGGGGACGCTTTAAAATTAAAGTTACCGAGAGCGTAAGTTTAAACCGAATAGTTTGGTGCCAGAGATTAGAGAGAGTATTTGTGGGGCAGAGAAGATAACTAGGGAGATGATACTGAGTGCCAGCGCGTGTACGACAGATCCCAATAAAACTACAAAGTTACTCGAGAGGGCAACTGTAAACAGAGAACCGAGAGTCTCCGCAATGTCCGCCATGAATTCAAAATAGGCAATGCCGAGGGAGAGTTTTTCGCATAAAAAGTAGAAGAAAAGAAGTGCGGAGGGTATTTTGGTGAGTAAGGTAAACGTGTTGAGGATTCATGCCAAAAAACAAAAGACTTTATATATATAAAAATTACCAACTTGCTCGCCTAAAACCAGGCAAATTTGAACCGTAGAGCTCCCTCCTGGTTAAAAACCTCGAATAATTTGTGTAGGAGGTAACGCTTCACACCCGTCCACTCTCTACGCAACGATTGTTTACGTTAGTTATGGTACCCACTTTGTGCAGTCGGGCCAAGTAGAAGCTGGCTAGGTAACGATGGGATACTGGAGCCCTTCGATTTGACTTTACGGACTTTAATATTTTTTTTTTAATCTCCTCCTTGATGTACATCTCACGCTTAAGGCTGTCTAGGCGTATTCACTGCTCGTGTCGTGTCAATTATACTTTCGTGACGTTATCTATCGACATCACCGAACACTATGTCTTGGGAACCCAATATAGTCACGATGTCCGCCATATAATGACCTTGCGCCATTCTAGCCATCATATGCATATGGTGGTACGCGGGCGTCCTTATTTTGCATCTATACGGCTTTGGCGTACCGTCAGATATGATTGACACCCCAAACTCCCCCTTGGGTGCTTCGACGGCGTTATAGGTAAAACCGCGAGGAACGCTAACTCCCTCGCTATAGTCTTTAAAGTGGCGTATAAGGGCCTCCATAGAGTTGTATTTAGTTTTACGGTTAAGTTTGTTTTTTTTAAACTTATAGATAAAATTAAAAAAAGACATAAAGTCTGTCTTTTGTCCAAGGGAGTTCGTTGTGTGCGATTTGAAGCTGGTGAGGTTGCCTAAGATTTGAAAGACGATGTTAATACTCTCGTACATTTCACGTACCCGAATTAAAAATCGGTCGTAGCTGTCTCCACGCTTGCCAAGGAAACTGTGTACGGATAAAAATCAATACGAGGCGTAGGTTTCGGAGTTGTACAAACGTATGTCTTTTTTGAGTCCAATGCTTCGGATCATTGGGCCAGTTGCAGCGTAGGATATTGCGTCATTGAGGCTGATGCTGCCGACACCGACTAAACGACTCTTTCATATATTGTTGGTGGTGAGTACAGCGAAAATCTCCGTCAGAGATTTAAAGCAATCCCGAGAGAACAGGGCGACATCTAAAAAAAACTGATGGTTGAGCCCTGTCCAATCCATGTCGTTAGGACGATAAAATGCGGCGTGCATACGCGCACCGGAAACGCGCTCGTAAAACTCCATAAGGCGTTCTCTCTCCTCGAAAGCTCAAAAAAGGGGGGACATATTCCCAACGTCAAGTGAATGGCATGAGAGAGCGAGCAGATGATTTAGCACACGTGTAAGCTCGTCGAACATCACTCGGATCTGAACGTACAAAGCCGAGTGGGATGTCGTCTGTAAAAGGGACTCGACGGCTAAACAAAAAGCATGTTCCTGTGTCATCATAGAAACGTAATCTAGTCTGTCAAAGTAGGGTATAGATTTAAGATAAGTTCGTTTTTCGATTAACTTCTCAGTTCCCCTGTGTAAAAATCCGACGTGGGGGTCTGCTCTCTCAACTAATTCACCACTAAGCTGCACCACCAAACGCAATACACCGTGGGCAGCGGGATGCTGAGGCCCGAAGTTTAGGATGAAGCTCTTAATTTTACGCTCATGGTAAGAATTACTAAGGAAGGGCGGTTGTCAAAAGTTAAATGTATTAGAACGCATATGAAATTAACTCCGGCCTATAGGCCGTTAATTTATATATTTTCAGTTGTATAACCTATATAAGTTTTTTTTGTTCTCAGTAAAGCGCTCCGGTTTATAGAAGGAGAAGAACCTAAAATCATACACGATAAAAAAAGATAATGTAAGATAGTCGACCTCCAAAAAAGGCTTAACGTCGATAAAATCAAAGTCCACCAGAAATATTCACTTCGGCGTATAACGACTTCTCTGCTTACGCTGCTTCATCACTTTATATTTACCAGACAGAGATTTTTTGTAAACTAAGCGTTTGAACTTATTGTTGCGCGCACGCGTTCACAGAAGCATTCACTTAGAAAAAATATAGAACCATGTTGTAATCTCTAGCTGTACAAAGTCGTTCTTATAAACGTACATCTGGCATGTAGATAACAACCGGTGGTTCACGAAAATGACCTTGTTGGAGAAGAGCGTATACAACAAAGCGAGGTCTGGAATCAGACGTGAATACAACATTACGTTACGTAGCGTGCTCTCCTGCGTATAATAAGAACGCTGCTTTGACTTACGCGCGTAACCACCTAGATACCTAGTTAGCTGCCGCTGATATATATACCTGCGGCCTATAGACTCGGCCAGGGCGAGGCGGAAACGCCGCCATAAACGCTGATAGCCAGGTTTAAATCGTACGCGTTCTATGGATATATCCCGCCTCGGCGCGTTAACCGACCCCTCCGCAGAAGAAGAGAAAGAGAAAAATTTTTCTCTGTAGTAAACATCATTTTTTACGGGTCTAGGAATCCGAAACATCGGGTTAGCGACAGAAGAATAAGAATCGTTACGGCTGAAGCGACGAGCAGCGTTTGTAAAGAATGAGTGCAGGTAGGTTTTTGAAAGACGCTTGCGCCCTACAACCCCAAACTTGCCCAGGCTCCGTATTAGCTTAACCACCGTTAAGCGGCGACGCGAGGAAAAGGCCCTAAATCTAAACTCGTTTGGCTTTACGAACGAATATAGTTTTCTTCGCAAAGTCGATATTATACGCGCGCCAACCCGTACACGAAAGTTTAACTTAGACAGCAGCAGCAAACCTACGTAATGCAGGATAAATGACTTTGAGTTCGACGGGGTGATGCTAGTAGCGCCGTGCTGCAACCCCCGCCTACGGAAGTACAGAGAGCTTGGCTGGGCGTATGAGTTACCGCGAAAACTGTGGCCGCTGAGAACCCTACGCGGTAAACTCCCTACGGGGGTCGGGAGCGTGAACGACGCGTAGCTGTTCAGGTGTCGGAGATCCCAACGGTGCGTGGTGGACCCCTTAAACAGGGCAGAGTGTGCCCGCAGACCGTATCTTAAAATGCTAAGCCTACCGGTGCCTCAAGCAAAGCGTAGGCAAAGCTGCATAGGAACTCGCCTGACCCGGGCTTTACGGCGATAACGCCCCGCGTGTTTAGACGTCCGCCAGATTAGTCTGCGCGGTATATTACAACCCAGCTTGGCAAGATCCCTACAAATCCTCACAGCAAAGCTGCTAATTGACCCACGTTTTTTGTACGCTGCGGGGGGGCGCGATACTAACTGTTCAGGCGCTACCCACTTAGTACGTGAAAAACAATATGGATGGGCTGCTAAACGGGTTCATGCCTGAGCGTGGTGCGTACTACGTGAGTGAGGACCCCGAGTTGGTAATGTAGTCGAGAGATAGCGATAGTAAACGCGCCTACTGCGCTTGCCACGATGGCGAATTCTACGTAGCCGAACGGAATACGTATTTTTCACTCTTTTACCGTAAAGTCCGGGACTTAGTAAAAAGAGGTTGTACACGTCCTTGTTTCGAAAGCGTAGTAGTCGTAGGTTGGGCACACGAATCGAAAGCTTACCCCTAAGAACAGAGACACGCGAAAAAGCAAAGAGATCGTGGTTAGAAAAGTCGAATAAGAAAAATAGTTTTTTACTATAAAAAAAATTTTTGTAAAAGAGGGAGACTAGGTTGTAGGAGGTAGCGTAAAACCTAGACTCGTAGGAAAGGTAAACTAAGCTTCGTGTTATGAAATGCGCGTCATAAATACTGTCTTTGGGGGGGTGCGCAAGCTGCTTATCTGTTATGGAAAAACCTTGCTATAACGTAGCTGGCACCAGCGAAGACAACCACGGCGCAGGCCCCCCGTACTCTATATCTCGGGTCTTTTTGGCATGCCTGACAACGCTGTCTGTTTCGGGAACGACGCCGTTCGCGACGTCATTAAGCCTCGCTGTTTGCTCGTGGCGCCGGGTCTTCACCGGATACTCACCCACCCACCCCCAGTAGTCGGCGCAGTCGCAATATAGTACGCACTCGTCCCACGAACCCAGATGAAAGTCCGCTCAGAGGCCGCAGTGACAACGTTAGCTGCAAATACAGGACCTACTACATCACCGATAATCGCCCACAAGTAATATTGCCGAAGGCATATAGTCCAGTGCGTCGGCTCAGCAAAATATTTGACGTGCTTTGAGCCCACCTAGTCTGGTGGTGTCGGAGTATACATAGCGCTTTCTTAGAACTTAAACGATCTTGGATCGGACCCAAAGCTTGCCCAGTGATTAAAAACCCACTCTATAAGTAAGGGGATATCATAATAGGTTGACTGCACGAGTGCGGAGCAGTGCGGAGAGCTGCATATAAGATAAGTCCCAGAGCAGCGGCGAGGGCGCACCTCAGGGGGGACAGCGCAGAGAGGAAAAGCTTTAAAGTGCAGAATGTACTACCTGTATAGCGAGCGTTAGCGTAAAACTCTGCTGTGATATAATCCATAAACTTCCCTACACACATTAGATACAGCCAACCCCCGCGGCGCAAAGCGCACGCCAGCGTAATAAGTAGACGTACACGATAGACGCGTGCACACGCGACACTAAAAATTATTTTTTCTGGATGAGGACCGCGAGCTTAGACTCCTGGTCAGCTTACGCGTGAAAGTTTGCGTCAAATGGAGAAGATGGTGACCAAACAAGTTAAGGTGGCGTAATAATCCGCGGGGGTAGAAATACGTATACTGCAACGAAAGTTTAACTCACGGGTTACCGACGGGGCCGCCCCCTGACTCGTAGTTAGAAGGCCACGCTAAATAGTCCAAGCATGCTGATGTTCAATACCCCGGAGCACATGAATGGGGGTTTAAGAGACGCATATAGATACTAAGTCGAATGTATCTACCGCGTTCCGGTGCGCCAGGAGTATAGTAGACTATACGTTCGTGCGGCGGGGACACGTTTACCGAATGAGTATTTAAAGGGGCGGGTTCCGGCACAATCATAATTACAGCGGGGTCCTAAGTAACCCAGTATTCTGGGGAGTCTAGAGGCCTGTTAAGTTGGCGGTAGTTCTCCGTATACCAGAGGCATGCATGTTGGTGGCGTTCCAAGGTTGCTTCCCAAATCTCAGTGGTTCCGTGAATTTCACTTAGTTATAACCCGAAATACATTAAGCGATACTTCGGAAACATGTAGCGTATAGATCCCTCTAGGGCCTGCAGCTTGACATGACGATGTGGGGTGAGAAGAAAATTAGCAAAATGCTGAACATTCTGTAGAAACAGTAGGAAGCAGTACGCTTATACACAGGTAAAACGAACTACCAGAAACCTTATGGTAGAAAAGGGGTGATACATTTACAAAAACTATTAAAACGACCCAGAAGACGAAAATAAGGAGTAGAGCCATTTTATGTTGAAGCTACGTAAAGACGAGGTTACCGAATCGAGCAGTGATAGAGCTGGAAACCTAAAGTATTTTTAGTGATAGCCCCGCCACGTACATCTGTGTTAGAAGGACACATTAAATAGTCCGAGCGCGCTGATGTTCAATACCCCAAAGCACATCAATAAAATTTTAAGAGTGGCCTAGGCATTCTAAGCCGAGGGTGCCTGCCGGATTCCGGTGACTCGAGAATATAATAGGTTATACGTTCATGCGGTGGGGACACGTGAACCAAGTGAGTATTTAAGGGGGTAGGTTCGGGTGCAATTATAATTGCAGTGGGGTCCCAAGCAATCTAATCTTCTAGAGCGTTTACGAGCCTGTTACGTTGGCGGTACTTCTCGGTATACCACAGGCGCTGACGTTTTTAGCGTTCAGCGGTTGCTTCCCAGATCTCTGAGAGTCAGCGAAATTCGTTTAATTGTATATCGAAGTATGTTAATCGATATCACAGAAACACCTAACGTATAGATCCCTCTAGGGCCTGCGGCTCAACATAACAATATAGGGTGAGAAGAAAATTGGCAAAATGCTGAACGCCCTGTACAAACAGTAGGAAGTAGCACACCCATACTCTAGTGAAGCAAATCACCAGGAACCTTATGCGAGGAAAGAAACGATACGTTTGCAAAAACTATTAAAACGGCTCAGAAGACGAAAATAAAGAGTAGGACCATTTTATGTTGAAGCGGCGTAAAAGCGAGGTTACCGAGTCAAGCAGTAATAGAGCTGGGCACCCAAAGTACGTTTAGCGGCAGCCTAGCCACGTACCTCTAACGTAAGGAGGCCATGTTAGATACTCTAAGCACGCCGATGTTCAATACCTCCAGGCACACGAACGCCTGTTTAAGAGACGCATATACATACTACGCCAAATGTGCCTACCTCGTTCCGGTGCGCCAGGAGTATAGTAGATTACACGTTCGTGCGGCGGGGACACGTGTAACAAACGAGTATTTAAAGGTGGGTTCTAGCGCAATCATAATTACAGCGGGGTCCTAGGCAACTCAGTATTCTAAGGCGTCTAGGGGCCTGTTAAGTTGGCGGTAGTTCTCTGTATGCAAGGGGCACGCATGTTGGTGGCGTTCCGCGGTTGCTTCCCAAATCTCGGTGGTTCCGTGAAATTCGTTTAGCTGAGTATCGAAATATGTTAATCGACGCCTCGGAAACAAGCATCGTATAATTCCCTCTAAGGCCCGCAACTCGACATAACAGCCCAATGTATAAAGAAAATTCGCGAAGTGTTGAATGTCACTAATAAATAGTTAGATCGGTATAAAAAGCATTAAGCACAGCTGGTTAAACACACAAGCAAGTGAACTGTAGGTCTGAAAGCGCCTCAATAACGAAGAACGGGGAAAACCGAGAGTTAGACAAGAAGAGCACCGAGACCCCCCCAAAAAAAATTATACTTGACTACCCCAAAAGTCGTAAACCACATGCGAGGAAAGAGACGATGCATTTGCGAAAACTATTAAAACGGCTCAGAAGACGAAAATAAGGAGTGAAACCATTTCATACTGAGGCGACATAAAGACGAGGTTAACGAGTCAAGCAGTAATAGAGCTGGGCACCCAGAGTATGTTTAGCGGTAGACCCACCATACGCGCCTAACGTTAGAAGAGCATATTAAATAATCGAAACACGCGGACGTTCAATGCCCGTGAGCACGTCAACAAAGTTTTAAGAGTGGGAAAAGGTTATTAAGCCGATCGTACCTACCACGTTCCGGTGCTTTGGGAATATAGCAGACTATACGGCGGTGCGTGGGGGAAACGGGCGTCTAATAAGCATCTAGGGGGGGTATTCTGACAAAAGCATAATCACAGCGGGGTCGCAGGCAACTCAATATTGAGGGACGTCTGGGGGTCTGTTAAGCTGGCGGTTGTCCCCCCCTATACCAGGGGCACGCATGGTGGTGGTGTTCTGCGGTTGCTTCCCAAATCTCGGTGGTTACGTGACGTGCACTTAGTTGAGCCCATAAATACGTTAAGCGATACTGGGGAAACATGTAGCGCATAGATTCCTCTAGAGCCCGTAGCTCAACGTAAACAATGCAGACGGAGAAGGAAATTGGCGAAAGTTTGAACATGCTGAAAAAACAATAAAAGATAACATATTAATACTCTAGTAAAACAAACTACTAGAAACCTTATAGTAGGGAAGAAACGACACATCTACAAAAACTATTAAAACGGCCCAGAAGACGAAAATAAGGAATAGGACCATTTTACATTGAAGCGACGTAACGACGAGGTTACCGAATTAAGCAGTAATAGAGCTGGAAACCCAAAGTACGTTTAGCGATAGCCCCACTATGTACGTCTGGTGTTAGGAGGGCATATTAAATAGTCGAAGCACGCGGATGTTCAATGCCCCGGAGCACATCAATAAAGTTTTAGGGGTGACTTAAGCATGCTAAGCCGATTGTGCCTACCTGGTTCTGGTGACCCCGGAATACAGTAGATTATAGATTCGTGCGGTGGAGACACATGGACCAAGTTAGTGTTAACATTTAAAAAAGCGGAGTCCCGAGCAACCCGTTCTTCCAGAGCGTCTACGAGTCTGTTACGTTGGCGGTATTTCTCGGTATACCCCAGGAGCTGACGTTACTGGCGTTCAGAAGTTGCTTCCCAGATCTCCGAGACTCAGCGAAACTCGCTTAGTTATATACAGAAGTATGTTAATCGATACTGCCGGAACATGTAGCGTGTAGATCCCTCTAGGGCCTGTAGTTCGGCGTAACAAGGTAGAGTGGGAAGAAAATTGGCGAAATGCTGAACATTCTGTAGAAAGCAGGAAGTAGCGCACTAATAAAACAAATTTATAGAAACTTATGGTAGGGGAGGAATGATACATTTACGAAAACTATTAAAACGACCCAGAAGACGAAAATAAGGAGCGGAACCATTTTATTTTGAAGCTACATAAAGACGAGGTTACCGAATCAAGCAGTAATAGAGCTGGAAACCTAAAGCACGTTTAGCGATAGCCCCACGGCGTGCGTCTGGTGTTAGAAGATACATTAAATAGTACAAGCACACCGATGTTCGATGCCGCAAAACGTATCAATAAAGTTTTACGAGTGACCTAAACATTCTAAGCCGACTGTACCTACCGGATTCCGGTGACCCGGGAATATAATAGACTACAAGTTCGTGCGGGGAGGACACGTGGACTAAGTGAACATTTAAGGTGGTTTGGGTGCAACCATAATTACAGTGGAGTCCCGCGCAATCCAATCTTCTGGAGCGCCTACGGGCCCGTTACGTTGGCGGTACTTCTCGGTTATACCCCAGGAGCTAACGTTCTTGGCGTTCAGCAGTTGCTTCCCTGATCTCTAAGACTCAGCGGAATTCGTTTAGTTGCATATCGAAGTATATTAATCGATACCCCGGAAACATGCAGCGTATAGGCCCCTCCAAGGCCTGCAGCTCGGCATAACAATGTAGGGTGACAAGAAAATTGGCAAAATACTGAACATTCTGTAGAAACAGTAGGAAGCAGTGAACTTATACGCTGGTAAAACAAATTACTAGAAACCTTGTGTAAGAAAGAAATGACACATTTGCAAAAACTATTAAAACGAGCCATAAGACGAAAATAGGGGGTAGGACCATTTTATGTTGAAGCTGTGTAAAGACGAGGTTACCGAATCGAGCAGTAATAGAGCTGGAAACCCAAAGTACGTTTAGCGATAGCCCCACCGCACACGTCCAGTGTTAGGGGGGCACATTAAATAGTCCAAGCACGCTGATGTTCAATACCCTAGAGTACGTCGATAAAGTTTTAAGGGTGGCCTAGGCACTCTAAGCCGGTGTACCTACCAGGTTCCGGTGGCCCGAGAATATAGTAAATTATACGTTCGTGCGGCGGGGACACGTGTACCAAGTGAGTATTTAAGGGGGAGTTCCGACACAATTGTAACCACATTGGGGTCCCCGGCAACCCAGTATTCTGGGGCGTCTAGGGGCCTGTTAAGTTGGTGGTAGTTCTCTGTGTACTAGGGGCACGCATGTTGGTGGCGTTCCGCGGTTGCTTCCCAAGCCTCAGTGGTTCCGCGAAATTCGTTTAGTTGCGTATCGAGATATGTTAATCGGTGCCTCCGAAACAAGCGTCGTATAATTCCCCCTAAGGCCCACAACTCGACATAACAACCCAGTTTATGAAAAAAATTCGCGAAGTGTTAAATGCCGCTAATAAATAGTCAGATCGGTATAAAAAGCATTATGTATAGCTGGTTAAACATACCATAAAGTGAAATATAGGCCTGAAAGCGCCCCAATAACGAAGAACAGAGAAAACCGAGAATTAGACAAGAAGAGCACCGAGACCACCCCCCCCCCAAAAAAAAAAAATTATACTTGACTCCCCAAGAGTCGTAAACCACATGCGAGGGAAGAAACGACGCACTCGCGAAAACTACTAAAACGGCTCAGAAGACGAAGATGGGGCGTGAGACCACTTCATACTGAAGCGGCGTAAGGGCGAGGTTACCGAATTGAGCAGCGATGGAGACACGCGGACGTGCAATACCCCGGAGAACATCAATAAGATTTTAAAAGTGGGAGAAAGTTACTAAGCCTAGCATACCGACCACGCTCAAGTGCGTCGGGAATATAATAGACTATGTGTTGGTGAGCAGGGGACACAGGCACCCAATAATCATTTAAGGGGTGGTATTTTGGCGAAAGCGCAATCGCATCGGGGTCCCAGGCAACCCAATATTGAGCGACGTTTAGCGGTCTGTTACGCTAGCGGTCGTCCCCTATATATCACAGGCACGCACCCTGGTGGTGCTCCGCGGTTGCTTCCCAGATATCGACGGTTGCGTAACGGGCATTTAGTAGCACGTCGAAGTATGTTAAGTCGTACTGGGGAAACATGTAGCGCATAGACTCCTCTAGGGCGTGTAGCTCAACATAGCGATGCAGGTGGGGGAGAACATTAGCAAAGGTTTGGGGGGAAAATAAAACGCAAAATATTAGATATAACTGGTTAAACACACCAGTAGGTGAAATATAGGTCTGAAAGCGCCCCAATAACGAAGAACAGGGAAAACCTAGAGTTAGACAAGAAAAGCACCGAGGCCCCCCCCCAAAAAAAAATTATACTTGACTCCCCAAAAGTCGTAAACCGCATTCGCGAAAGCTACTAAAGCGGCTCAGAAGACGAAAATAAGGAGTGAGACTACTTCATACCGAAGCGACGTAAAGACGAGGTTACCGAATCGAGCGGTAATGGAGACACGCGGACGTTCAATGCCCCGGAGCACATCAAAAAAAAGTCTTAAGAGTGGGAGAAAGTTACTAAGTCTACCATACCTACCACGTTCCGGTGCGTCGGGAATATAACAGACTATACGTTGGTGCGTAAGGGGCACGGGCACCCAATAAGCATTTAAAGGGTGGGGTTTTGGCAAAAACACAATCGCATTGGGGTCGCAGGCAACCCAATATTGAGGGACGTTTAGAGGTCTGTTACGCTGGCGGCCGTCCCCTATATACCAGGGGCACGCATGTTGGTGGTGCTCTGCGGTTGCTTCCCAAATCTCGGCGGTTGCGTGACGGGCACTTAGTCGCGCCTCGAAATATGTTAAGCGGTGCTAGGGAGACATGTGGCGCATAGATTCTTCTAGAGCTTGTAAGCTCAACGTAACAATGCAGATGGGGGAGGAAATTGGCGAAGGTTTGAACATGCTGAAAAAGCATTAATACTCTAGTAAAACAAATTACTAGAAACTTATAGTAGGGAAGAAATGATACATCTGCAAAAACTACTAAAACGGCTCAGAAGACGAAAATAAGGAGTGAGACCATTTCATGCTGAAGCGACGTAAAGACGAAGTTACCGAATCAAGCAGTAATAGAGCTGGGCACCCAAAGTATGTTTAGCGGTGACCCCACCGTACGCGCCTAACGTTAGAAGGGCACATTAAATAATCGAAACACGCGGACGTTCAATGCCCCGGAGCGCATCAATAAAGTTTTAAGAGTGGCCTAGGCATTCTAAGCCGGTGGTACCTGCCGGGTTCCGGTGGCCCGAGAATATAGTAGATTATACGTTCGTGCGGCGGGGACACGTGTACTAAGTGAGCACTTAAAGGGGGGGTTCTGGCACAATCGTAGCTAAATTGGGGTCCCAGTCAACCCAGTATTCTGGGGCGTCTAGGGGCCTGTTAAGTTGGAGGTAGTTCTCTGTGTACTAGGAGCACGCGTGTTGGTGGCGTTCCACGGTTGCTTCCCAAATCTCAGTGGTTCCGTGAAATTCGTTTAGTTGCGTATCGAAATATGTTAATCGATGCCTTAGAAACAAGCATTGCGTAATTCCCTCTAATGCCTGTAACTCGACATAACAGTAACTACATTGGGGTCCCAGGCAACCCAGTATTCTGGGGTGTCTGGGGGGGCCTGTTAAGTTGGTGGTAGTTCTCCGTGTACTAGGGGGGCGCATGTTGGTGGCGTTCTGCGGGTTGCTTCCCAAGCCTCAGTGGTTCCGTGAAATTCGTTTAGTTGCGTATCGAAATATGCTAATCGGTGCCTCCAAAACAAGCAGCGTATAATTCCCTCTAAGGCCTGCAACTCGACATAACAGCCCAGTGTATGAAGAAAATTCGCGAAGTGTTGAATGTCGCTAATAAATAGTTAGATCGGTATAAAAAGCATTATGTATAGCTGGTTAAGCATACCATAAAGTGAAATATAGGTCTGAAAGCGCCCCAATAACAAAGAACAGAGAAAACCTAGAATTAGACAAGAAGAGCACCGAGACCACCCCCCCCCAAAAAAAAAAATTATACTCGACTCCCCAAGAGTCGTAAACCACATGCGAGGAAAGAAGCGACGCATTCGCGAAAACCACTAAAACAGCTCAGAAGACGAAGATAAGGCGTGAGACCACCTCATACTGAAGCGGCGTAAAGACGAGGTTACCGAATCGAGCAGCGATGGAGACACGCGGACGTGCAATACCCTGGCGAACGTCAATAAGATTTTAAAAGCGGGAGAAAGTTACTAAGCCTAGCATACCGACCACGTCCAAGTGCGTCGGGAATATAATAGACTATGCGCTGGTGAGCAGGGGACACAGACACCCAACAATCATTTAAAGGGTGGTATTTTGGCAAAAACACCATCGCATCGGGGTCCCAGGCAACCCAATATTGAGCGACGTTTAGCGGTCTGTTACGCTGGCGGTCGTCCCCTATATATCACGGGCACGCACCCTGGTGGTGCTCCGCGGTTGCTTCCCAAATATCGGCGGTTGCGTAACGGGCATTTAGTCGCACGTCGAAATACGTTAAGTGGTACTGGGGAAACATGTAGCGCATAGACTCCCTTAGGGCGTGTAGCTCAACATAGCAATGCAGGTGAGAGAGAACATTAGCAAAGGTTTGGGAAAAAAATAAAACTCAAAATATTAGATATAGCTGGTTAAACACACCAGTAGGTGAAATATAGGTCTGAAAGCGCCCCAATAACGAAGAACAGGGAAAACTTAGAGTTAGACAAGAAGAGCACCGAAACCCCCCCCAAAAAAAATTATACTTGACTCCCCAAAAGTCGTAAACCGCATTCGCGAAAGCTACTAAAACGGCTCAGAAGACGAAAATAAGGAGTGAGACTACTTCATACTGAAGCGGCGTAAAGACGAAGTTACCGAATCGAGCAGTAATGGAGACACGCGGACGTTCAATGTCCCGGAGCACGTCAACAAAGTCTTAAGAGTGGGAGAAAGTTACTAAGTCTACTATACCTACCACGTTCCGGTGCGTCGGGAATATAACAGACTACACGTTGGTGCGTAGGGGACACGGGCATCTGATAAGCATTTAAAAGGCGGGATTTTGGCAAAAACACAATCGCATTGAGGTCGCAGGCAACCCAATATTGAGGGGCGTTTAGGGGTCTGTTACGCTGGCGGTTGTCCCCTATATACCAGGGGCACGCATGTTGGCGGTGCTCTGCGGTTGCTTCCCAAATCTCGGCGGTTGCGTGACGGACATTTAGTCGCGCCTCGAAATATGTTAAGCGGTGCCGGGGAGACATGTGGCGCATAGATTCTTCTAGAGCTTGTAGCTCAACATAACAATGCAGATGGGAGAGGAAGTTAGCAAAAGTTTGAAAAAACAATAAAAGACAAGGCGTTAATACTCTAGTAAAACAAATTACTAGAAACCTATAGTAGGGAAGAAATGATACATTTACAAAAACTACTAAAACGGCCCAGAAGACGGAAATAAGGAGCGATACCATTTCATGCTGAAGCGACGTAAAGACGAGGTTGCCGAATCAAGCAGTAATAGAGCTGGGCACCCAAAGTATGTTTAGCGGTAGACCCACCATACACGCCTAACGCCAGAAGGGTATATTAAATAATTGAAACACGCGGACGTTCAATGCCCCGGAGCACATCAATAAAATTACTAAGCCGATCGTACCTACCGCGTTCCGGTGCGTCGGGAATATAACAGACTATGCGTTGGTGCGCGGGGGACACAGGCACCCAATAAGTATTTAAATGGGGGGATTCCGGCAAAAGCGTAATCCCATCGGGGTCGCAGGCAACTCAATATTGAGGGACGTTTAGGGGTCTGTTAAGCTGGCGATCGTCCCCCGTATACCAGGGGCAAGCATGTTGGCGGTGTTCTGCGGTTGCGTGACGGGCGCTTAGTTGCGCCTCGAAATACGTTAAGCGGTACTGGGGAAACATGTAGCACATAAATTCCTCTAGAGCATATAGCTCAACGTAACAATGCAGATGGGGGAGGAAATTGGCGAAGTTTCAACATGCTGAAAAAACATTAATACTCTAGTAAAACAAATTACTAGAAACCTATAGTAAGGAAGAAGTGATACATCTGCAAAAGCTACTAAAACGGCTCAGAAGACGAAAATAAGGAGTGGGACCATTTTATGTTGAAGCGGTGTAAAGACGAGGTTACCGAATCAAGCCGCAATAGAGCAGCCTGGCACCCAAAGTACGTTTAGCGACAGCCCAACCGCGTACCCCTAACGTAAGAAAGGTCACGCTGCGTAATCTGAGCGATAGCCCCGCCATACACATCTAACGTTAGAAGGCCAAGCTAAACACTCTAAGCGCACCAATGTTCAATACCCTAGAGCATACGAATGAGTGCTTAAGGGACGCATATACGTACTAAGCCGATTGTACCTACAAAGTTCCGGTGAGCTAGGGATATAGTAGATTATACATTCGTGCGGCAGGGACCCGCGTACCAAATGAGTGTTTAAGGGGGTTCTGACGCAATCATAATTATAGCGGGGTCCCAGGCAACCCAATATTCTGAGGCGTCTAGGGCCTGTTAAGTCGGCGGTAGTTCCCTGTATACGAGGAGCACGCATGCTGGTGGCGTTACGCAGTTGCTTCCTAAACCTCAGTAGTTAGTTCCGCGAAATTCACTTAGTTGCCTATCGAAATACGCTGGTCGATGCCTCGGAAACAAGCGCCGTATAATTCCCCCTAAGGCCTGCAACTCGACACAGCAATTTAGCATGTGAAAAAGATTCGCGAAGCGCTGAATGTTGCTAATAGATAGTAACGCACCGATATACTAGTAAAACAAATTACCAGTCACTAAAATATTCGAGAGCGCGCTAGTACTACGCGTCCCTTAGAAGGTGGGGTGGAATGAGCCCAGCCGTAACGTTAAGAAAAAAACACTGCTATACCAAATGGGACTAAGTTACGCATAAGACCGGAGATGGGAGAAGTGAAAACGAGCCCAGCTAGAGTGTGAGAACACTTGAGGGGTTAGTGTCGAGTAGGATAGCCCCAACGTATACATGTGGTGTTAGAAGGCCACGCTAAATAGTCCAAGCACGCTAATGTTCAATACCTCGGAGCACATGAACGACGGTTTGCAGAGGGCATAAACACCCCAACCTTAGATTACAGTAAACTATACATTCATTCGGTAGGAACACGTGACTTAAGTGAGAATTTAAAAAAGAGAGTTCGGGCGCAATCATAATTACACAAGGGTCCTATACACACTAATCTTCTAGAGCACGTACGGACTTACGTCGATGGTACTTCTCGGCATAGCCGAGGCGCTCGGGTTCTAGGTGTTCGACAGTTGCGTCCCAGATATCTGTGACTTTGCGGAATTAGTTTAACTGCCCACTGAAGTACGTTAATTGATAGCCTGGAAGCGTGTGTCATATAGATTTCCCTAGAGCCCGCAGCTCGACGTAACAACGTAGATCGGGAGGCAGGGTGGCAAGATTTTGAACATCGAGTATAAACTGCAGAAGTCGCATATATACGCCAGTAAAACGAATTACCAGTCACTAATATATTTGAGAGCGTGCCAGTACTGCGCGTCTCTTAGAAGGTGAGGCGGAATGAGCCCAGCTGTAACGTAGAAAAAAGCACTGCTATACCAAACGGGACTAAGTCACGCATAAGACTAGAGATCGGAGGAGTAAATAAACGGTAAGGGTTTTTTGGGGGCTAGTATCTGCTGAGATATTTGAGAGCGTACGGTACCACGCGTCTTTTAGAAGGTGGGGCGGAATGAGCCCGGCCATAACGTAAAGAAAAAAGCACTGCTATGCCAAACGAGACTAATTTACGCATAAGACTAGAGATGGGAGAAGTAAATAAACGGTAAGGATTTTTTAAGGGCTAGTGTCGACTAAGATATTTGAGAGAGGGGGGTACCACGTGTCTTTTAGAAGATGGGGTGGAATGAGCCCAGCCATGACGTAAAGAAAAAAGCACTACTCTACCAAACGAGACTGAGTTACGCATAAGAGTGGAGATTCAAGAAGTGGATAAGCGCGGTAAGGACTTTTTAGGGGCTAGTACCGAAAAAGGCCCCGCTGAGTTGTCCAAGCACGCTAAGGTCAATCCCCCGGCGCACATGAACAGCGGATTCCGAGAGACCTAAGCATCTTAAGCCGATTGTAACTGCTGATCCCACTTAACACGATAGAGGATTATAATAAAGTGTACGTTTATTATTCGGTGGGAACACGCGGCTTGGGGGAGAATTCCGAATGGAATTCAAAGGGTGTTCGGGCACAATTATAACACATCAACCTTCTAGAGCGCGTGCGGGCTTACGTCGACGGCACTTCTCGGTATGACCAAGGCGATCAAGTTCTCGGTGTTCAGCAGTTGCTTCTCGGATACTCGCGGGTCTATTTAACTGTATATCGAAGTATGTTAGCTGGTAGCCTGGAAGCGTGTGTGGTATAGATTCTCTTAGGGCCCGCAGCTCGACGTAGCAACGTAGATCGATAAGTGGGGTGACAAAATTTTGAACATCGAGAATAAACTGCGGAAGTCGCATATATACACCAGTAAAGCAAATTACTAGCAGCTAAGATATTTAAGAGCGCGCAGGTACCACGCGTCTTTTAGAAGGTGGGGCGGGATGAGCCTAGCTATAACGTAAAGAAAAAAGCACTACTCTACCAAACAAGACTAAGTTACGCATAAGACTAGAGATTCGAGAAGTAAATAGATAGGGGGGATTTTTTAGGGGCCAGTATCGAAAAAGGCCCCACTAAATTGTCCAAGCGAGCTGAGGTCCAATTTCCTGGGGTACATGAACGACGGATCGCGGGGGACCTAAACACCCTAAGCCGATTGTACCTACCCGATTTCACTTAACCGGGGATTATAATAAAGTACGTGCTCATTATTCGGTAGGGACACGTGGCTTGGGGGAGAATCTCAAATGAAATCTAAACAGCGTTTGGGCGCAATCGCAATACGTCAACCTTCTAGAGCGCGTACGGGCTTACGTCGACGGTGATTCTCGGTATAGCCAAGGCGATCAAGTTCTTAATGTTTAGTGGTTGCTTCCCAGATGTCAGTGAGCCTATTCAACTGCACATTGAAGTATATTAGCTGGTAGCCCAAAAGCGTGTGTCGTATAGATTCTCCTAGGACCCGAAGCTTGACATAACAACGTAGACCGAGAAGCGGGGTGGCAAAATTTTGAACATCGAAAATAAACTGAAGAAGTTGCATATATACTAGTAAAACAAATTACTGGTCGCTAAGGTATTTGAGAGCGCGCAGGTACCGCGCGTCTTTTAAAAGATGGGGCGGAACGAGCCCAGCCATAGCATGAAGAAAAGGATGCTACTCTACCAAATGAGACTAAGTTACGCATAAGACTAGAGATTCGAGAAGTAAGTAGTGGGTATGGCGTGAAATTCAATGACTTTACGCAGTGTACAGTCTACCCCTCTTAATGCTCACCTTATAAAAAGAGGTGCAGGCAGCCTGCGTGTTTTCTATCTTTTTCGATACCCCCTCTCCCCGCCTAAGGACGGAAAATACGCAGGCTGCTTATCTGGAAGAGCAGAGTGGACAATACACCGACTAAAATAAAACTTTTCTGTAGTGTAGCAGAGACCAGCTAAGGCGGTCACGGCGAATCCGACCGGGGCTCGCAATTTCAGGTCTTTAATGACACACTTGACCTCAATGGCGGTCTCAGGGACGGGAAGCTTGATGCCCTTAAGTCGTGCTGGTCGTTCGCGGCGCTCGATAAGCACTAGTCAGTCACCTCATAGATGCTGTTTATTCTCTTGCAACTACTAGAGCCACGGCACATCACACGAACCTTCGACGAAGTCCACCAAAGAAGACACAATAACAGGGTAAGTTCCACGCACCGGATTCACCACATTAAAAAACAAAAAATGCGAAGAAAAATCGCATACTTATGACAGTTGGATAGTCCAGTCGGGTTGAATTATATTAAATATAATCTGGGCGATTTAGCGCCCCGCGTATTCGCAAGACAAAACCCCTAAAAAAAGCAAACGTAGGGCTTATTTATGAAAACTTCCCTATAGCGTAGCAGACACAAACTGGGGCGATCACAGTGGTGCAACCCAGGCTCGGACTTCTAAGATCCCTAATGGGACACCTAGCCGTCTCAGAAACGGGAAGCTCGACGTCTTTAAGTCGTGCTGCTCGCGCGCGTCACTTGAGAGGTTCTAGGCAGTTGACACATAGGGACTGCTTAATCCCTTGCAACCACTGGAGCTGATGCATATTTCGCCACCCCTCGACGAAGTCCACGCTAAATAAAACGTAGCGGTAAGGTAAGTTACGAGCACAGGGCTCGTAGCATTACAAACGAAAAATAAACAGAAAAAGTGTACACTGGTGGCGTTCGGATAGTCAATCGAGTCGAAATTCATTAAATATAATTCCGGTGCTTTAGCACGCCGCAGATTCGCAAGACTAGAACCACACGTTTGCTTTTTTTGAAACTTTTTTGGAGAGCACAGAGTCTTTCTCCTTACTAACACCGTATTTTTTCTTTGTTAGACGGTAGTTAACTTTTTCTACTTTTCTCGTTTTTGACAACTGGCGCGTTATCTCCGTTATAAATTGACGCATGGTACGGTTGTACTTATACGATGACCAGGCGTTAGATCAAGTTCGCTGACCCCTGACGGGCTTTCCGAGAGCGTGGCACCAACCTTTGTAAGAGCCTATTAGGTATAGGCGTACTATATGCAGTTTCTTAAGTTCGAGGTAGGACTCGTTAACAGAATTTATCTGTGAGAATAAATTATTGAGTAGAGAAACGAACTCTCGGTGAGTTTGGGAGCTCAGGTTGACTAAGTCTGTTCTAAGAATACTTATTGAGAAGTTTAGTTCGAGACGGGCGAACACCCTAGACACAAAGTGCTGCCCAAATCCACGCAGGTAGGAAAAGACCGTTGAGAGGGGCTTATTTATGTAGAATAACGCCCCAGCAAAAAATAAACCCTTAGTTCAATAAATTTGTAATATATGTTCAAACCTTATTTTTTTTTCTTCTTTCTCAGCTGCTTAGCTTTAAATTTAGCAATCTTTCTACTTACAGAAAAGTTACCGAACTTAAAGCCAACCATCCACCTAGTTATATAACGCGTGCTTGTGAGACGGCGCCCGTTATGTATGTTAAGGTTAAGGCCCTGAAATGAGCTTGGTACTACTGAACTTTTTGAAAAAACGTAGCGGGCTTTTGGGGGCATAGGCCCGTTTATGTTTGTGAGCAGAACGTGACGTCAAACGCTGCTGGAAAAGTAGTTTAGCTTGGCAGCGTTTTTACGCAGCCTATTGGCGCTATTATAAAGTTTGATTGGTGGTAAAGTTAAACGAGTATCGATTGAGTATAAATTACAATACAACTGACGGGTGCTTTACTTAAACTTAGTAGTCTTACCTCAGGGTGTTCGGGGATACTTTATAGATTTTTTTTTTCCACCGTGCGGGTGATCAACGGGGTTTTTAGCGACACCGCGAACTTTAGGCTTTTTGCCTAAGCCCGAATAAAAGCCGAACTTGCTGTTTCGCTGCGCTTTTGCTAAAATAGGAAGCATGGCCGGACCACTAGTCGCTAATGAATAAATTGAAAATACTTTGCGCAAACCAGAACTTAGGACGACTAAACTTAAACCCGTTCTGGTGTCTAGCTTTTTTATAAATGACTTCGTGCCCATACTACGCGTGTATTTAACGCCAGATAAAGGTACCAGTTCTAGCGAGCTGACGGGGAGACTTTTTCTGTGCTGCACTAAAAGGTAAGCAGCAGGGTATATCTCCCTAAAGGACGGTAGGGCGCTAAACGAGCGCTGGTGGGCTTTAACACGTCTTTTAAGTATCGAGCTTAGCTTAAATGCCATAAACAGGTTATGGGTAGCTTTAAATGGTGCATACGAGACCAAACCAGAGGCGCTGAAGACTAACATTGTTACTTTGTTCGAAGTCGTGATGTGATTTATACCACCTATCATAGAAACACCTGAGTCCCGTAGGGAGTAATTTAGGAAGACGGGGCGTACTTTTTTTTTACGAGAACCTTTGGTAAAGACAGTTATTCTTCCAGTTTGAGTCCTACCGGCGGCTCACTTTGCAAAGCGCAGCAGCTTTTTAAACTTAGCTTGCAGACCTAATATGGTACTGGGCTTAGTTATGTTTTGTGAAGCGTTTGATGTTTTACCCATTCGTGCAAAACTGACACGCGATATTGCGGCTAGCGCTTGTTGCTGCATAGAATATTTACTTAAAAACATTTGTTATAGGAGCGTTTAGGAAAACTGCCCCCCAAAGCCATCAATGCTGGGGGGGTAGCTGAGTGCCTAGTTAAGAGAATTTAAGTTACTGCTATTCAAGGGACGGTGAAAAAATATAGCCAAGCTAACTGATAAATCCGGTACCCCATAGTCTTTAGCGGGATGCGAATGAGCCGTGAGCGTAAAGGAGCCAGCAGCCGGAGTTTGTGGACCCCCAAAACACAGCGCATGCGAAATAAGCTTTAATAGGTTAGGGCGAGCGTCTGCGCCACCCTACGGATGGACAACACCATGTGTAGAACCAAGCGAAATACGGCCTCAGTTAGTGTGGAAAATAAAACTAACTGCTGGCGTTTAGAGACTAAAGTGCTCGATAGCACCCCAAGACCGTACACGTTTTTGTCGAACAGGGCACCCCAAGGTACAAGCTTGTTAAGGCCAACTCTCTGAGCCGGTAAGCAGTTGAGCGCTATGTACGCCGGATCATGATAGCGAAGCACCTTCTTGAAATACAGGCCGTTTTTCTGGAACAGAGAAGTGTTATAAACAGTTTTTCGCGATGCAGAAGAAGAATTTATCGTTAATGGGTCGAGGAAGCTGCTGTGCGTAGCTTTTGCGTAAATGAAACGAACATGCGGTACAGGCATAAAGTAGGTAAAGGCAAACATGAGGTGGAAAAAGTTTTCAAGGCTGCGCTTTTTAAGATATGAGTCGCTTCAGTAGTGAGTTAATTGTTGAAACACAACGTTAGAACTTTTTCTTTTTTTTTTTATATAAGTTCTGCGGGTACGTGCGTGCTTTGAAAAGCCGAACGTGAACTTTTTGAACTTAGTTGTGCGTCGAAAAATACGAAAGCCTTGTAACGCAGTAAGCTTTTTATATTTTAGAATTGAACCATTTAGATTGTAGTTTGTAGTGAAATCCATTGTGTATAGAGGGGGTTGGGGCTTTAGCACACTTACGCTAGACGTGAGAGTTACCGTACCACTCACTAGAGTTGTTTAACTCGGACAAAGTGAAACCTATTTTACCCTGCAGTTGAATTAGGCCGAACAGTAATGCTTCCGCAGTAGGCGGACAGCCAGGAACATAAGTATCAACTGGTAGAATGCGATCGCAGCCCCGAACGACGGAATAGGAGTAGTGATAATAACCGCCACCGTTGGCGCAGCTTCCCATGGATAAAATTCATCTTGGCTCAGTCATCTGCTCATACAAGCGGCGAAGAGAGGGCGCCATTTTATTTGTTAGAGTTCCCGCTACAATAATTAAGTCTGACTGTCGAGGGGAGGCCCGGAAAATAATACCAAAACGATCCATATCATAACGGCTTACGGCCGCGTGCATCATCTCAACAGCACAGCAGGCTAAGCCAAAAGTTAACGGCCACAAAGAGCCAGCTCTCGCTCAGTTTATAAGAGATAAAACCCGAGAAGTTAGTCATTCAATCCTCATTAAGTATGCCAACGCTTTAAAGGCTTACGACCTACGCAGTGACCTACGCACAAAATTCGTAAAGCCTATGGGTCTGGAAACGCCGTATATCGATCGCCGCTTCTGCTTACTAACAACTGGCGAAAAATCAAAAACTCCTCGTATTGCGGAATACCCAACACCCGGAAGGTCGTTAGCACGACCACCGCGCACTAAGACGCGACTATACTTGTTACAGAGGTAGCCCTTGCCGGGTAGTCGAGCAGTTAAACGCAAACTATTAGATAACCCTACCTTGGCTACGTGGCGTATGGCCGAGTTAGGTTTCTTGGGGCTCATAGTCGTAATTCTAGTAACTATTCCCTTCACCTGTGGGCACTTCTTGAGGATAGGATTACGTCGCAATGTAGGATTTGGATACTTTAGACTAGGTTTCCTAAATATACGTTTACGGAAAGCAGATTGCTTGCAGCTTGCCATTTATAAATCTTATAGGCCCTGTAGGCGAGCACTACACCACGAAAAATTGCCAAGAGACACCCAGTCAGTACATCAGTACAGGGATACCTGCGAACACGGTAAACTCCCTCATAGATATGTCTGCTGGTAAGGAGCGTAAAAGGGCGCCGGAAGAGCCGAACATAACATTCATCCATGACCTAAAGAAGAAGGTAGGGCCTAGCAAGTAAAGAAATACCAGCAGGAAAAGAGCCGCTAGGGGGAATAGGTCCAAGAAAAAAGAAAAAAAAAGAAACTCGGAGACGAAAAAAATGGACCCGGGGAATCCTAAGAAAAGCAGAACGTTCAGGAGAGTTACGAGAAAAAGTTTGGGTGTGAGATAGTTTAGGCCATGGATCTCCGTAATTAGGCGAGTTTTAAACCTACGCGCGATGGCGTCAACCAACAAAAACGAGTTTGTAGATATTAGCGCGTGGCTTATAAGCATGGCAAATGAAGCAAGCATTAAACTGGACTGCCCACTTATAATACAGATAGTTAGCCAGTGCATTTCTACCACAGTTGAATACGCAACTAACTTTTTTAAGTCAATTTGATAAAAGAGCTTAAACACTGTATCCACGATACCTAAAATTAAGAACGGGTAAACGTATATAAAAGTTGGCTCTAGCTCTAAGGCGAGTAGGCACTTAAATAAGCCGAAGAAGGCAAATTTAACAAGTACACCGCTTAGAAAAATTGAGAAGTTCGTCGACGCCTCGACGTGAGCCTTAGGTAACCACCCATAAAAAGGCCAAATAGGTAACTTTACCCCAAACCCAAATAAGAAGCACATAAACAAAAAATTTACCTCCAACGAGGAAAAACAATAGTAAGAAACAGACTCAAAACTTGAGTTCCCAACAATTAAAAATATATAAATGAAACCTAGTAACAGAAATAGCGCACCAAACTGTGTCCAGAAAAACATTAAGTAAGCTGCTTCGACGCAACGCCTTGTCTTAGCGAACTTATATAGAATAAAAAAACTGGGAACCAGGAGCATTTCGTAAGCAAAAAAAAAAATTATAAAGGAACTCGTGAAGAAAAGGAGGTACCCAGCAAAAAGGATAACTTGGCAGTAGAACATAAAACTGAACGACTCGTCCTTGTTATATGACAAGCAGAAGATAATTGACAAAACGGTAACGAGTGCGAATACATAAATAAAGGGGTAAAGATAAACGTCGATGAGGCTCAGAGATAAAGAATTTAAATTTACGAATCGTTGCTCTAGGACACAGGTGACCGTTGAAAAGGACTCCGCTGAGAAAAACAAGGAGCTCTGGTACGTGTCCAGTAGATAGTTCAGGGTTGTAAGAGAAAATAAGAGAAAGAAAAGAGACTGCGCAAGGAATACTTGCCCAATGTACTGAAGAGAGTATTTTTGACCCGATGACGTAAGCGCCGTAACTCTAAGTAAAAAAAATACAATAAAAAAGAGAAGAATATTAAACATAAAGTAATAGATATATAGCTGTCAAAGAATACTGTCTTTATAGTAGAGACGATTTACAAATCCAACCTCCAAAGCCACAGCTTTTATTGAAGGTGAAAGTTGCGTGCTAACACAAGACAGCATGTATAAAAAATAGTTCCACCAAGCCTACGAGACATGTTACCTACAGGGCCGCGCCTATCCAGATTCAGTAGATACACTAACTGTCGTGGGAGAGCTAGAGGGGGGGGGTAATCTGGTGGAGAAGGGTCCTACTCGACCCAAGTGTAGTCGATGGCCGCCAAGTGCGGCCGTTCTAAGGAGTTCGAGTTCTTCGCACCCTGTTATCTTATGCTCAGGCGTTGTTTGTATCAAGGCCTCCGAGATATGCAGATCAAAATAACAACCGAGTGAGATAAGTAGGGCTTAGTACTCAGTAAAAGTAATATGTGGGTAGTCGACGCATCGCCTAATAGACGTGCTTGCCCCTCGTTTTTTTTAGCACCCTTAGACCTTCGCGGAGCCACTTTAAATAGTTTAAATGACCACCTTAACCAGCGTTAGCAGTTTCTTGCGACCAATTTTACGAGTAACCGGTCCCAGTAAAAACCTAGACTTTGAGCCGTTTCACTTTTTTATGATTATACCACGGTTTTCACTAAAGTGTATACCACGAGCATCAGGACTTGAATTTAGTCTGTTTGCCCGAATAACTCAGCTTATACAAACATTACCGCAAATACCGTGTTTGCGCTAGAGACTCTTATACTTTTACGCGGGGAGGCCCTACGACACGTGTAGAACCCTTCACAAAAAAATCTACCGAAGTGGCGCATCAACGGAAGCCTTTATACAGGTGAAAAATTCTGAGTCACTGGACGTATGCGTTTTCGTTAACGAATAACCATATCACTTTTTGTAACATGTGTACGCCCCTAGAGGCATGCATGGGGAGAGCGCCCCCAAGTCGTTTAAAGGGCCACGGCTGCTATAAATAAAGGGACTGCCGACCCTCTTTCTAGTTGATAAGTAAAATGGCCAAGCGGTTTCAAAGACCTAGAGCGTAGGAAGAACAGACCGTGAGAGGCAGAACCACACGACCCCTGCGGTAGGCCTTAACGAGCTCAAAGTCCTCAAATATAGCCGTCTCAGAACCGCCAAACTCTTCGCGCTCCAGGAACCCTTCGAGCGTGTAGGGAGGTCTCAGCTGAGTCTCGTGGTGCGTTATCCTGTGCTTAGGCGTCGCTTGCGTCGAAACCCCTAAGACGTCAAAATCACGGCGGCAAGACAATGGGAAAGCACTCAATACCGCGCAAGTATACGCATTAGGTACGTTACTTATGGGGCACGCGTATTTGAATTCAGCAGGAAAGAGTGGATAGTAAGACGTCTATCGAAACTATTCGTATACAGTGACCACCGTGAGAGACCCAGAGAATCTATAAAGGACCTCCTCGACCCAAATGAAGTCGATGCCACCAGGTGCAGCCACTCTGGGGAGGTTGAGCTCTTCGCGCTTTTGAAACTCCCTGAGCTTATTATAGAAGGGCCTCAGTCGAGTTTTATAGTGCGTTATCCCGTGCTTAAGTGTCATCCGTATCGAGACCTTTAAGACGTGCAGATTTAGGTGGCAGTCTATAGTGGGGTGAGCAGAGGCTGAGTATGTAGGAAAAATATCACATAAACGTTAAAAACGTTGAGTATGTTGAGTATAGAGCGTGTTTGTACCTACTGAATTCAGATAGCGTGTGTTCTGAGATAACCAGACGATTTCGAAAGGGGTAGTCTGGTGCGGTTATTGTGGCGTCCCCAGGCATAGGTAGCCGATGTCGTCAACTAGGAAGTGCAAATTCTCTATACTCAGGTGTTTGTTGGATCAAGGCCCCCAAGATGTGCAGATCAGCGTGGCAGTTGAGCACGGTAAGTAGTGGGGCGGTGTATATAAAACAGCGGTATGTCAGTAACATACGAGGATCCGTCGAATAAACGTGCTTGCCCCCATTTTTTTTAGCGCCTTTAGGCTTTTGCGGAGCTATTTTAAATAACTTAAATAACTAACCTAAACAGCGTAACGAGTTCTCGCGACCAATTCTACGGGTAACTCTGTGCCCCTCCCGGTATTGCGGCTGTGTCGCACCCTGAGCCGTGAAACCCGAATGAGCACCAACCTACGCCTACCAAAAGCTTTGTATTGTCATTTTCTTACTTTTTGAAAGTGGTAGGCAAACCATAACTCTGTCACGGTAAATAATGCTTACGTCGCCCTTAATCCGGGATTTGAGCTGGGTCATATAGTAGAACGAGCGGCCAAAACGTAAGTTTTTAAACTCTATAAGTACTGTCCCCGGATAAAGTTGGGCGTACCAAATACTTAACTTACCCTTAGCCTTACCCATACGTGACCCGATCGGTTTTTTAGTTAGTGGTAGGTGGGGGAATGCATTCAGCCATACTTTACGCAGCGTATAGTCCGCTCTTCTTGCTGCCCGCTTTATAAAAAGGCGCAGACGAAAAATTCTCTGGCTGCTTATCTGGAGGGGCCGAGTAAGTAGTATGCCAGCAGAACCAAAACTCAGTGTAAAACGGGCTAAATTTGCCCTAGAGTGGCGCCCCTTATGAATAGACTTGTACTTTATTTTCTTGGGCTGAAGTACCAAATATACACGGCGTGCTAGGAAAGTAATCAAGTAAAAACAAGAAGCAGATCATCAAGGTAGACTACGCCATTTGTGGCTATAAACGTATTTACGCAGGCAAAGTACGAAAATATAATCTGTACTTTTTCGGAACCACGTCAGTAAATCTTGTGCGCATTTTTAAGATTAGACGAGTGTAAAAAACGGATGTTTTGTACGTAGAAATATAAGCCAAGCAGTATTATGATAAAAAGTAGAAAGTACAGATAATAAAAATTCTTGTTTATAAGAATATTTAGTAGAAACAATTTTGAAAAAAAACCCACAAAAGGTGGTACCCCCGCCAAGGAAAAAATCAGTACGGTTATAAAAAACAGGTAAAAACTATCGAAACCGAAAGCAGAAAAGGAATATAACGTCTTTGCGTCGCTGCTTACAAACGAAAAGAATACTCAAAATAAGCTAATAACAGAAATATTGTAAATGAACATATACAGGTAGAGATATATATTTAAGTCAGTGACGTAGTTTAAGTATACCAAGTACAAGAGTCTTTACTGGACCCGCCCTGGTCACTCCCCCGACGTTTCAAGATGTGCGTGCATTCACAGGGGGAGCACGTTCAGAGAAAAGATACGACGCCGAAACCTACCACGCGAGATTTTAAAAGTTTTTTTTTTTCACATTATTGGCTTTGGCTGACCGACACGCAAGGTAGAATTATAATGCCTAGTTAATTGAAAAAAGTTCTGCAATTTAGGGATAGCAGACCTACGCGATACCCAAAGTTTTTTCTGATTGCTATTTTTTGGACTTTTCATTACTGCCACATAAAATCTAACACGCGTAACCTAAAGGAAAAAGCAGAACGCCGTCGGGTGGCAAGATATAAGAGCTAGGAGAACGAGAAGGGAGTTTAACAAGCTACTCACAGCAAAGAACACCTTCAAAAAAAATGCTTCGCTTAAAATAAACAGCAGCGTGACAAGACCAACGGATATAAATAGGAGCGTGACCAACACGTAAAAGTAAAAAATAGTTGAGAAATAGGAAGTTAAAAAGTGTATGAAAAAAAGAAAAATAAAGAAATAAAAAAACGATATATAGAAGAATAGCGCTGCTAGAGGCATGCCCTTAAAGAAAGTCGGCTTTCATATGAAAAACGGCGCTATGCCACATTTTAGAAAGATGGACAAAACCATGAAAAACCAAGCTGCACCAATAGTAAAGACGTCTTTCAGCGAGGACACTTTAACGAGATAAAGAAATACATGCTCTATTAAATACCAATCGAAGGTAACTAAGTACTTATACAGGAAGACTGAGAAGACAAATAAGTTCAGAGAGGAGAGCAACGAAACTCAATAAAAAAAGAGTATCGAATGGATGAATGTGTGTGGCGTAGTATTCTGGAAAAAATTTGAAAAGTCAAGGGACACAGACCGAAAAAAATATAAAGTAGAATAGGTGGAACACACCAGCAAGAGAAATATAAGCGCTGAAAGCGCCTCAATAATGAAGAATAGGGAAAACAAGGAGTTAGACAGGAAAAGCACCGAGACCCAAAAAAAAAAATTATACTTGACTATCCAAAAGTCGTAAACCTCATGCGAGGAAAGAAATGACACATTTGCAAAAACTATTAAAACGACCCAGAAGACGAAAATAAGGAGTAGGACTATTTTATGCTGCAGCGATGTAAAGACGAGGTTACCGAATCAAGCAGTAATAGAGCTGGACACCCAAAGTACGTTTAGCAGTAACATAAGTAAAAGGGGTAAAAACTTGAGGTGGAGGCACTCTAAGCCAGATAAAAGATAAAAAGAGGATCTCTTATTAGTAGATAATGAAAGACTGCCACCCGAGAGAGTTAACGGCAATAGGTATACAATAAAAGAATAAAAAAACGTGATGTACACGAATAAAAAGAAAAATACAAAGCTCCATAATACGTATGAGTTCAAAAAAAACATAAGGTATGACGCGTGATCTATCTAGGAGCGGTCTATAAAGTACCCACCTGCAAAAACTTGAGCGGTCAGTAATACTTGTCTCGCCTGCAGTGGCTTTGCGGGGACGAAAGTATAAGCCTTGCGGAGGGAAACGCGGCGCGTGCAGGGGATGCCTCTCGCATAAATATTGAGGTGGAAACCCCAACAGGTTCGCGTGGGCAGAGTCAGTTAACCAACCAACCACACAACCCTATATATGCCCAACTAATCCCGATACCCGTACGGGTATCTTGACATTGAAAAGTGCCGCGGTAGGATTCTTAAGACGGTTATTAGGAGCAACTAGACATTTCGAGCGGGGGGGCTGCTCCCCAAGTTAAGTAACTTGCAGATGCTCGGTAAAGTAATATCACGTGCTATAATCACTGGGCGTAGAGTAACTGCTGACTCTAGCGCAGGAGAATTGAGCTCGGTCTATAAACACGACGCTACTAAGACAGGTGCCCCTAAGCAAGCCCGCTCGCGCGCCTTTAGTTAATCGATTAATTCTCTCTCGGAGCTCTATGAGCACCGCCAGGTGGGATCACAACTCCACGCGTTGAACCCGAGGCCTGGAGTTTCGTATACAATAACTTCTATAAAAAGACGGGTACGGTAGCCAATGCCTGTCCGCGACTGGCAGTGGCGCGAACCTACGACATACTATGTATAACACACTGCAATAAGAGCTTCGTAGGTTGCTCGGGAGGAAATGGTGTGCCGCAAGAATGTGAAGCGAGATGACTATGCTTAATGAAGCTACTTTTGCGCAAAAGCAAGCAGTACCACCCGCGAACGTGTGCAGACAGTACTTGACTAGTAAACCTCCCCGCTGGGGCACGACATAAGGGCTCATAAAGTCATGGAGTGCGAGTCCCCGGGAATGGACAAACACGTACACGTCCTAGCGCAAGGTGAGCCTATACGCTGGTCCCCTCAAGCAGCTGTAGTATACGTAAAGATAATATTGCGCAGAATATTATCCACCAAGTACGGTACCGCGGGAGGCGTCCTATGACTCGAAATGGGCAGCGTACGCTCTGAAAGAGTAAATGAGGGCCTACGCATAAAGGTTAGCCAGTACACTTAGTGCAGAAACCCCAACCACTACCCCCTATAGAGCATATTTGCTACCATGGCACGCTTTGTAAGTTTTGGCCCAGAATAAGGTGCTTGACATGACAGGCTTGATGCAAATCTGCGCCCCTACGTAGAGAGCATGTATAAGAGCACCTGATCCTACCCACCTGGGTTGGGGGGGCCGCAAGGCTGCAAGCAGGGCTTTTAAAAGTGGAGTCTGTTTTATTATCTTTAGCAGCAACTAAGAAAAATAATAATGCTAGATCGGGCGTAGCGCGAATAAAAAGCGTAGAGTCGGACCCGTAACTGGAGCAGCTACATCCAAAACTTGCTGTGACTGCACAGGCTTGCGAGAAAAGTGTGGGGCGGGTTTATTCGGCGTCCCTGAATAACTCGACTAGCCAAACTAGTAATTAAGCGCGCGAAGAAAAAGATTCAACTACCCGCCCCTGAAAGAAAGGTGCCGCAAACGTAGAAGCGGTTCCGTAAGCAGCACGCTAAAGGTATATGACTACTCATAAAACCAAATGATCGAGATCCGCTATAGCCGTAGATACATATAAGTTTGTAGGCAGGAGCGGAAGCGACGAACCCAAGGTACGATCTACGAAAACAGGTGACTCAACCCTTTCGAGATCTGCGAACGAGTCTGCGCCGTAAGCACACGTTGGTAAATAAAGTTTATGTGCGCAAACGACTGAATCACGAAGGGAAGGGAATACTTGAGTACCCTCCGGTGCACAGGGGGGCAACCCGCCTTGGAAGTCGTGAGAGTCGCCTCCCCCAAAGCGAGTAAGTACAGAAGAGGACAAATACGTGCGGGTGTTACCAAATAAATCATGAGAGCAGTAAACACACGCACTGTCAAATCAATTTGGGCATATATTATAAGCTACTGCGTACGTCAGACCAACACGATAGCCTGGCTGCAGAAACTTATTGTGAAAAAACGCGACTATTTTAGCAGCGTAAAACTCTTTGAGGAAGAACTCGATGCCACCCCCCCCGGCGGCTTTTATTATTAAACTCAGGGTTGCGCCCAGTTTTTTGTTCTTGGCAAGTAGATTGTTATACGTACTGTTGCCTATGAAAGTTCTTGTTTTTGCCAAAAATAAAGCCGACGCACCTAACTGACATTGCATCCACCCGCAGAGGTAAAAGAAATCTTACGCTCAACAACGGAGTGGGGGGGGTGCCGGACCGAAAGGCGACTCCGATAATACCCATTACAATGCAGCGGGGCGTGAACGCACTCTATAGGGTTGGGCGAAGAGCACGCACCGCCCCCGCGTGAAGCGTTAGTCAGTAGAATTGGTAGTAGCCCGTATTATCGTATAAAAAACCATTATGGCTCCATGCGCTGTGGCGGTGCTAGGATACTGTAAACTGTCGCCAGCTAGTATACCAACCCCAGGATAAGCAAACTCCAGGCGTATAACAGTGGCTAGGCTCGTACCAACGGTCCTAGCGACTAACATAAAGTTAAAATAGTTTACCGATAAAAACTGAACTTGCCATAATTGGTAACGAAGAACGCGGGGGCCCAATACCTCATGAGTAACGCTTGGGCGGTACCCGGCCTTGTTATAGAAAGACATAGAACGAAGCGAAACTCACTCGGGTACACTTGTTCTATACGACTGTAACTCGCGTCCACAGACACGAACAATACCAACCACAGAGATATAAGAAAAGACGCGCCCTTAGATAGCTAGTCACAACTAAAGCTTACCTACGTAATTGTTTTAGCTGCGGAGCTGCAATATTAATACTGGGGAAATGATGATCTAACGTTTTTGCTAGCAAGGTTGCAACCAGGGGCTGAGGTCCCCGCGCGAGTTACTCGCGCGCGTGGGTCGCAATACAGCAAGAGGCGGGTACCAAAAGTACAGTTCTACGGGTATGATACAGGCGTTAACAGCCCTTTATGTATGCTACGGCACTCCTAGACGGACATTCGGTATAAAGGTGCGCATAAGTACGTGCGAGTATACCTTACTAAATCAAGTATTTGCAAGTAGGAGAGGCCCAAACTAAAATAGCCAGAATAGAAGCAGCGTAAGCATTAACAGCGAGGTAGACAAGTTGGAGCCGTGGTATCTGTAAGTCGACATATAACCTAGGTTAACTAAGTATAAGAACGCGGACGTGGTAAGAAAGTATATGTAAAAATTTATGGAACCAACCAGAAAGGACGATAAACTATTAGTCATGAAAATGACGTGTTGCTTTAAGCTAAAAAAAGAAACAGAACTAATCGTATCCACGGGTGTCGTAAAATTAAACGTTAACAAGAGTAAAGACTCCCCAAAGAAGAAAAAGAAGACCCAGAACAGAAATAGTAAGTACGACGTGGTCCTAGACGTTATAAGTGTAAAATGGAAGCGGTAAACCAGCAGGCGCGTTAGCACCCGGAAATATTGTCGACGGGACGCGGCATCTTGTGTCCGGTGCGCCGAACCTTGGGCCACCGAATGAGACATGAGCATACCACTTCGCAGGGAGCTAGCCTGCGAAAGTAAAAGGGAATATCACCCCGCTCGGTACACAGATACAGCACCGCGCTTGGTGTTGAATACGACAACAAACGTTAAGATAAACATATATACCGGTGTAAAAAAGAAGCTAACCAGTCAACATGCCCTCACCGCTATGGATACAAAATCATCACGTAATACCTGGAAAAGCAAAAACTCTTTTCCTAAAAAACCCGCACTGTAGGGTAAGCCAGTAAGATTAAAGCATACGCCAAAAAGCAGTGCGGCCACGTCGAAAGAGTAAGTGTAAGCCCCGCCCATCTGGCGCATATCTGTGTTGCCACTGAAGAAGTGGACGAGATACCCCACTAAAACGAAGAGGAAAGCCTTGTTGAGCGCGTGAACTATTAAGTAAACTAGGACCTCCTCATAACAGCAGAAACCACACCCACAAACCAGGTATCCGATCTGGCTGATAGTCGAGTAAGCGACTAACTTCTTTATGTCGTTCTGAAAAGTAGCTGTGACAGCACCAAAAGCCAGCGTCACAGCGCCTAGTATAGCTAGGTAATAATTAGTTAGTACGGCGAACTCGAATAGTATAGAAAACCTAATCACTAAAAATATACCAGCAACGACGAGAGTAGAGGAGTGAATCAGAGCAGACGCGGGAGTAGGAGCCTCCATGGCGTCAGGGAGCCAGACATGTGAAAAGAACTGGGCAGCTTTTATGGTACCCGAGATCGTTAACGAAAGTGAAAACAGTGTCAAAAAATGCAAGGCGACGTTACCTAGGAATAAATAGTGGAATAACATAAACGGCGCCTGTAAAAAAATAATAGACAGGTCTGTAGACATAAAAACGTTTATGGATAGTATAAACGTGAAGAACATAAACATATCACTGACGCGCGAAAAAACAAAAGTCTTCAGCGCAGCCTTTATTGTATAAATACGAGTTGAGTAAAAGTTTACTAGCAAAAAAGAAAAAAGGCCTATACACTCCCAAGCGAAGAGGATTAAGAAAAAGTCGTAACAGTAAAATAAGAATACGACGCTTGTGGCAAATAGATTAAGAAGATACAATAAGCGATTAACAAACGCCTCGCGGTACATGTATTCTACTCCGAAGTATAACGCAAACATAGTCAATAGTAAAACTAGGCTAGAAGATACGAGAGCAAGTATATCTAAACAGAATACCATATGCGAGTCTATCAGATCTAAGCAAAAGAATCAGCGCCCAAAGTCGACAAAGGAATAGGTTCCAGTAAGAGTTATAAAATACAGCTCGTTGAGCGACAAAAACAAGACGGTAAAAAAAATGAAGACTGAACCGTAGAACGTGCCTATTGGACCTAGTCAACGCCTGAATAGAAATATACATAGACAGTGTAGTACTAAAAAAACTGGTGGAAAAGAGAATGTACTAATCGCAGAAATCATCTAACAAGCGTGCTTGCCCCCCCCCTCATTTTTTGACGCCTTTAGGCCTTCGCGGAGCTACTCTAAGTAATTTAAATGACGACCTTAAACAGGGTTAGCAGTTTCTTGCGACCAATTCTACGAGTGACCGGTCCTAGTAAAAACTTAGACTTAGGATCGTTCCGCTTTTTTATAATTATACCAGAGTTTCCATTAAAGCGTATACCGCGAGCATCGAGATTTGAGCTCAGTCTGTTTGCGCGAATAATTCAGCTTCTACAAATATTACCGCGAATACTGTATTTGTACTTAAAGCCCTTATACTCTACGCGGGGAGGCTCTACGATGCGTGCAGACCCTTTCACAAAAAAACCTACTGAAGTGGCGCGTCGATGGAAGCCTTTATACAGGTGAAAAATTCTAAGTCACCGGACATTTGTGTTGTCGTTAACGAATAACCACGTCGCTTTTTGTAACATGGATAAGGCAAACTCCAGAGAAAAGCGGTTGCTCCTGAATGATTATTTAAAAAATCAGATAATAAAGGCCACAACGCCGCTAGCAGCTACAAGCAGCTCTACGACAGGCAACTTTCCCTCCTTTGACTTACCCGGCTCATCTTTCGACTCACCCCCGGCCCATCATTCTACACATCATGCGACTCACCCCACCGGCCCATCTGACCCATCTGACCCATCTGACCCATCTGACCCATCTGACCCATCTGACCCATCTGACCCATCTGACCCACCGCCGGAGTCATTTTTAGGGCCACACTCTCCTAGCCACTTGCCAAAACCTAACCAGGTTAGGATTCTAATAACTGTGTCAAACATAGCGGCTAAAAAGTTACCAAAAGAGCTACCAACAGCCCCTAAAGAGCTACCAACAGCCCCTAAAAAATTACCAATGACAGCACCGGCGTTCTTAACGTTCTTAATACGGAGATTGTACTGGTCGCGTTCCTCGAGCCTTAACTGCGCTCGTTCTAACCGGCCCCGCTCCGTTCGGTAATATGCAGCCATTTTCTCAGCGTGCTCCAAATACGCGAAGTATCGATCTCCTAAAGACCGAAGAAAGAAAGGTAGCCAGTCGCCGCTGTAACACGGTAAATAGATGAAGCTGAAAAAGAAGTATGCCAAGAAAAGTATGCAGAGCACGATGAAGAGAACCTGATATCACTCTAAGGAAGTAATAGCAGATCCAAAGCGCCGAGCATAAGTCACCAAAATTCTTGCACACTTCAGCAGCTTCTTGGCAGCGAAGATTAGACCTGCACCGATTGCGCATCCAGCACAGACTATAGAGTTTTTTACTCTTTTAGTATATTCTTTTAATACTAACATGGATAAGCCACAAACCCAAAAGGATCGAGCATAATCAATCGTAAGTTTCTAAGTGTGGCATAATTTAGCTCTCCGGACCTATATTTTCGGTCAGTTCAAGCTAAAAATGACAAAATTCATATTCTCTGAATTACTTATAGGAAAAAGGCTTAGAGCAGCTTCTTACTTTATATTGATTTCAGTAATTATCTGATTGCAACTTAGCTTTACAACGTACCAGTTATCCGATAATTGTACGACCATAGGTTGCCCCATCCCAGTCCTCTCGTACTAGGGCAAGATTCTAAGCTTTTTCTATTTAACAGCAGATAGGGACCAAACTGTCTCACGACGTTCTGAACCCAGCTCACGTACCATTTTAACGGTAGAACAGACCGACCCTTGGAAGATTATTCTCAACCAGGATATGGTGAGCCGACATCGAGGTGCCAACCAACTCCGTCGATGGGAACTCTTGGGAATTATTAGCCTGTTATCCCCGGCGTACCTTTTATCCGTTAATCGATAAATTTATCAAGCAAAATTATCGGATCACTATGGCAGGCGAAAAAAAACTCCTCACCCCTGTTGTAATAAGTATATTATACAGTCAAACCCACATTAATTCATTGCAATGCTCGCATAGTACATATGCTTCTGTAAGTTTTTGCGCATCCCCGTTACTTTTTAGGAGACTACCGCCCCAGTAAAACTAGCACCCTCACAGTGTCAATTAATCGTTTAAATAATCTAAATCTAAAATTAAGGTACTTAAGGTGTAGCGTAAAATACTTCCCTAAGTTACCTTAAAATATAAATAATATGAGGTTCAAGTAAAGGTGCACGGGGTCTTTCCGTCCCGCTGTTCTATTTAGGCATTTTCACCTGATATTCAATTTCACTAGATTATAGTTGGAGACAGCGGAGCAGTCGTTACACCATTCATGCAGGACGGAACTTACCCGCCAATGAATTTCGCTACCTTCGGACCGTCAGAGTTACAGCCGCCGTTTACTCTAGCTTTAACTATAGGCGAATAACCTAAAGTTTTTTACTGTTAAGAACTGGGCAGGTGTCAGACTTTATACAACATAATTATATTTAGCAAAGTCCTGTGTTTTTGATAAACAGTCGCCGCTCCCTCTTGTATGATACTCTAAAAGTAGAGCTCCCCTTATCCAAATGTTACAGGGCCATTTTGCCGAGTTCCTTCAACTATATTCTTCTACCGCCTTAGTATACTCTACCTATTCACTTGTGTCAGATTTAATACGCTACGCAGATTAGTCCTGGGCACCCGAAGTCCCAGCACCTTTCAGCTGAGCTTTAGATTTATAGCTCAAAAAGCCGCTAACCTTTTTCTTGTTTTAGCATCGCCAGTTCGGTTTATACGGAGAAGAGAAAAGGGGAGTAAGGCGAAATCACGGGACAGGTTTTAAATTCCATTGGCAATGCTAAAAGTCATGATAGCAGTCGACCCATCAAATTTACGGCATTGGCCTTTTTTTTAGGGGACGAATTTACCACTTAAGTCATACTTTAAAATGGAACTCTAGAATTTTCGGCGATTGCAATTTTATTGCAATTTTACGTTACTCATGCTAACATAATTAATTCTGATAGCTCGAACCAATCTCGCAATTGATCTTCAGCGCTGTACAGAAAACTCCACTACCAAAAAATATTCCGCTGCTTCGGCTAATAATTTAATGCCTCTATATTATCGAATTTCACATAACAAAGGTATTTTTAGTCGTAATACCGGATTAACTAATGAGCTGTAACACTTTCTTTAATGAATAGCTACCTCCAAGCTTATCTTTTAGCTAAGTAATTATAAGAAAATCTTTTTACTTAATTATTATTGGGCGCCTTATCATGCGGTCTGGGCTGTTTCCCTCTTGACGTATTACCTTTGCGCAATTACGTCTGAATATTTATTTAGAGGTCCTCCGTATTACAAGTTTTTCAAAAAACAATCTAATATACAACCATAATTTTTTTAAAATTACCTTACCCCGGAGACCTAATATAAACTCGCTACTAAAATAGTTTTCGTGGAGAACCAGCTATCACTAATCTTGATTGGCCTTTCACCCCTAATTACAGATCGCCCCAAACTAATGCAACAGTTACGGGTTCAGCCCTCAAAAATAATCTTCTCGGCTTGTCCATAATTAGATCGATTAGCTTCGGGTATAATATGTTTAACTTTATATCGAATTACCTTCGCCTACGTAAAATTAAGCTTGCTACACATATTAACTTGCTAGCCCATTATACAAAAGGTACGTTATAGCTAATGCGTTAACAGTTTTTACACTAAGTTTCAATAATTTTCACTCCTTAAGTTGATAAATTTTCACCTTTCCCTCACGGTACTTTTTGCTATCGATACTAAATACTGTAGTTTGGAAGTTGATTCTCCCAGCTTCTTTTACATAAGTCCATTCTGTAAAATACTTTGTAAGTTTCACCATTAAAACACTAAGAGTGCCGAAGACGAGCTTCGAAGCCTGCTGCGAAAGCCACAGCTGTGAGATTCAGTCACACACACAAGGGACGAACCGCGCGCTTCTCTAACGCGCTTTAGTCTAGTATATTGTTCAGCAGTACAATTTTCTTGGCAATTTTTCTTTTCAGCCGACCTTTTTTTTTCCTCTTCATAATAGAGTGAGGTTTTAGACTGGTAAATATCACATATTCGAAGCCGAAGCGATGGGGTCGCGTATTTTCGTCAACCACCTGCTGCGGAGAACGTAGTGGGTGGTCGTAGGTTTTCTTGCTTGGGGTTAGCACAGTTGACAATATTTCCTGGAGATACAGAGGTATCCCACGAATCACCAGCGTCAGCTGCTTGAGCCCGAGGTAAAGCATGACTTTACGAAGGAACGACGCAGATAGTAGATAGGACGCTTTCTGTCTCAAAAAAGACTTGCTTTTGGAGAAGAAATTTGACAGCATCCCGAGTGAGCTGTTAAAAAAGACCGGAGTTTTCCCCTCTCGCTTAAGGAATGGAAAAAAGCGTATCCTTCTGAAATTGAGAGTTAGGCAATAACGCAAGGAAGTTATTTTACTGCCGATTTTAGCCGAAAAATAGGGCTTCATCGCGCTGCGGTATACGCTGCTGTACAGTGAAGCTTTGGCGCGCAGCGCGCAGACTACGTAGCCACTCCCCCCCTTTACTTTTAGGGTGCCCGAGAACATATTTATCGAGCCAATCTTTGGGTTAACCTCGGCATTAATGAAATAAGTAGTAGTACAAACAGCGCGCGCTACCAACGCTCGGCCAATGCCTTCTCGTTTCACGAATGAAACCACGGCTGATAACAGCCTTACTACCTCACTGAGGGCAGAGTCGGCCCGATTGTCACCGTTGGTAATCGGGCGGCTGCGCACATACGCAAGAGTGACACCGCCATCGGCGCCGTCGCGAGCGCCGTTGATCGCGGAAATAGTGGAGTTGACGCAAAAAACCAAGCGGTTTGTAGTTGGGAGTTTTTCTTGAATATCGATAACTTGTTTTACTGGATCAACATCATCACTCTTGATTGACAGACGACGCTTTCGAGCTTTTCGGATCTTTAGAGTCGCAGCTCTGCTGTCTGCGCGTAACTTTGCTTCGATAATAGCTTCGGCATCGGCGATGCGTTTTCAGTCAATAGTTATGTTTTTAGTAGCGATTTTCATCATAGCTCGCACCAACTTAAATTTTTGGCTCCTCGCGGACGAGTTATTTACGTGTTTGTGAGAAAGGGTATTCAGTGTTGCCAGTAATAAGATAATGAGGTGTGTTACCCTCAATAGGGCTCGCATATAGTACACGGAGCCACATGCAGGCCTTATTGAGGGGATGACTGGGGAGATGGCCGAGTGGACTAAGGCGGTAGACTGTAACTCTATTGGTATTTAACCAACGTTGGTTCGAATCCAACTCTTCTCACGCGCAAACTGTTTACTTTCGCCTCTTTTTAGCGATAACAAGAACCTGACAATATTATGGAGGTACGATGGTACCGACGTTTATTGATAATATAATAATATATAATATTGTACATAGACAATATTATGGAGGTACGATGGTACCGACGTTTATTGATAATATAATAATATATAATATTGTACATAGACAATATTATGGAGGTACGATGGTACCGACGTTTATTGATAATATAATAATATATAATATTGTACATAGACAATATTATGGAGGTACGATGGTACCGACGTTTATTGATAATATAATAATATATAATATTGTACATAGACAATATTATGGAGGTACGATGACATATTTTTACAGCGGCGCTTGCCGCCGAGTGACTCGCGCACATACAGAATTGTTGTGCTTATTCGTATTTCGAGCCCAATGGCTGGTTCCCGTTACATCTTTAGCCTCTACGTATATCACACACCAACGCAGGTAGGAAGGCTAAATCGACACTACCTACGCTTTATTGTCCTTTTCTCAGTATTAGTTAGTCTACACCCTAATGTAACAAACGCTCTTCATCTATTACTAACTGCTGAACTTCTTTGAGTGGGGTCTTTACGTCTTAGTGCTAAATGTAGGTCTCGCATACGACAGGTAAACCTTTTAGCCTTGACCCCCCCGTGTGTTGTCCGCCGCGGAATTCGGTGTTAGCATTATTCTTACGCAGCTACATCTCTACTACTTTGTGTTTAGTACTCTTCTCTTTTTCTATTGTATTTTTTTGCTTTAGAGTTACAGCGTTCATCACGACGTCGAATCAAAAATACCCCCCCAGTAATCGGGCAAGTACTCCTTGCGGCAGTCTCTTTTCTTTCTCTTATTTTCCTCGCAACCCTGAACTATTTACTGGATACGTACCAGAGCTCCTTGTTTTTCTCAGCGGAGTCCTTTTCAACGGTCACCCGCGCCCTAGAGCAACGCAACGATTCGTAAATTTAAATTTTTTATCTTTAAGCCTCACTGACGTTTATTTTTACCCCTTTATTTCTTTATTTATGTATTCGCACCTGCGAACGGTACTGACGCCGTTTATAGGGTTATTCGTGGGGTTATTAATGATGCTATCTTAATGACTCTGTTGAGGCTTTATTACTGGCGCTATCTTAATGACGCTGCTGAGGCTTTATTACTGGCGCTATCTTAATGACGCTGCTGAGGCTTTATTACTGGCGCTATCTTAATGACGCTGCTGAGGCTTTATTACTGGCGCTATCTTAATGACGCTGCTGAGGCTTTATTACTGGCGCTATCTTAATGACGCTGCTGAGGCTTTATTACTGGCGCTATCTTAATGACGCTGCTGAGGCTTTATTACTGGCGCTATCTTAATGACGCTGCTGAGGCTTTATTACTGGCGCTATCTTAATGACGCCGCTGAGGCTTTATTACTGGCGCTATCTTAATGACGCCGCTGAGGCTTTATTACTGGCGCTATCTTAATGACGCTGGTGTACCGAAGAAGCTAACCTTATAGACCGCGGAAAAGCTGCAATGGGTCGTGTGTGCGTCCAACCGTCAGATGTTTCTGCCGCAGTACCTCTTTTACTCTTTTTCTTTATTATGTGGTCCTTTTTCTGCATGTTTGATGTGGCGCCTTACTAGACCAAGTCGTTGGGGGGACTTTTGAAATACGTGCAACGGGGTCGGACAAGGTAGGCGCGAAGCTGAAGCTTCTGGGCTTTTTGGGGCGCCGGAAGAGGGTAATTTAGTAAAAGACAAACGCCAGTGGCATATTGCGTTGTTGGAGCTGTTTCACTGTCGCTGGCATTGTGGTAATCCTTCGAGAATATGGCATAATTCGTTAGTTAATCTGGTGTGATGACTAAAAATACCTTTGCTACGTGAAATTCGGTAATATAGAGGCATTAAATTATTAGCCGAAGCAGCGGAATATTTTTTGGTCGTGGAGTTTTCTGTACAGCGCTGAGGATCAATTGCGGGATTGGTTCAAGCTCTCAGAATTAATTATGTTAGCACGAGTAACGTAAAATTGCAATCGCCGAAAATTCTAGAGTTCCATTTTAAAGTATGACTTGGGTGGTAAACTCGCCCCCTAAAAAAAAGGTCAATGCCATAAATTTGATGGGTCGACTGCTATCATGACTTTTAACATTGCCAACGGAATTTAAAACCTGTCCCGTGATTTTGCCTTACTCCCCTTTTCTCTTCTCCGCATAAACCGAACTGGCGATGCTAAAACAAGAAAAGGGTTAGCGGCTTTTGAGCTATAAATCTAAAGCTCAGCTGATAGGTGCTGGGACTTCGGGTGCCCAGGACTAATCTGCGTAGCGTATTAAATCTGACACAGGTGAATAGGTAGGGTATACTAAGGCGGCAGAAGAATACGGTTGGGTGCGTCTCACTAGGTCAAATTGTCAAACCCCTCGTCGTGGGTTAGGGTGGCATAGTACGGCGCCACACCTGAGTTTAAAGAACAGTCACCTGCGTAAGCTCGTGTGCGTGTGACCACTTTGAATACCGTTTATATACTTTACTACTGCGAAGGTCCCGCACCCCTTAACGGTACAATCTTAATCTCAACGCTTAATCAACGCACTTTTATGTACCCAACTTAGGTGCCGACCAAACTCCACTGCCACCCCACTTTAGCCTAAAATAGACCCCCAATGCGTATGCTTAATATTGAGCCACACCAGCTGTTTACTTGGGCATCTTTTTACTCTTTTAATACCTACTCATTGATCCAAAATTACTTAAGTTAGTAGGGGAGGCGCGATTGGTTTTCAGATACCACCACACTCAGAAGTTTTATCGGCGGGGCTGTACGGTGTGGATCTTGAGAACTTTGAGCCGTGGTTACGTCCAGAGGACCCTGCGGTACTGCAGACATCGTCTGTGCTTGATACGAAACTCTACTACCCAGAACCCTTTGTGCACGAGGAAATTTGATTTGTACGCATCCTGTACTACAACTACCGGCTTTGGTTCTTTTTTGTTTCCTTAGTTATGTTTTACTTTATAGCGTTTATAACTACCGCTCGGTATCTTAATCTTAGAGTGAGAATCCCGAGAGAAGCTTAGGGCGTTAAAGCAGGCCAGAGCGCACGGGTTTAATTACCGCACTTGTACCTGTATTGGCAGACTCTTTATGGGGGAGCACTTTTGCCTGCTCTTTGTAGCTTCTAGGCACGAGTTATTGGATTACTGGATTCTTTTGCTGCTGTATCCACGCCGGAGTTACTACTCAAGCTTCGGTGAACTTTACAGTTTTTACTGCCCCGCCACGGTCTGCTTTGGGCTACAGCTGTAGTTGGTTTACCAATGTGTGCGGCGGAATGAATTCCTCGTTCTCAACTCGTGTTTTGGACCTAAAGCATTCTGCCTACAGTTTTTTTTACCTGCTAACTTCGCGAGGTTAGATACGCTCTTGAATTCTTCACGCCTATCTGCGATCTCTGAAAAATTAACCTCACGCGCTAAAACTAGTTCTTTTACGCCCTCCTCAAAGTTGCAGTGCAAGACCGCGCGCCTAAGGGCGTTACCAGCATGATGCGCCCTCAAACTGCTAATGCTGTAGTTATGCCCGCAGAGATGCGTTTGCTTACACTAGCCCCGTCTAAGGACGTAGTCCGTTCTTGGTCGGTACCCTCCGCATGTATAAAAATAGACTGGGCATGCCCGGCTATTCTTCCCGTCGTGGTGCGATTTTTCTAACTCATAGTATTTTCTGAGGCCAATGCACGGGGGCATGCCGTTATTACACCGCTGAGTGCTTATTACGGTTTACTTCATGAGGCGGGATTTCCCCTTTCTTTGGTGTGCCTATTTCGGCCACCGCTCTGACATCGACCGATCATTTAGTATGCTCGTTAGACTACTATCTACACCCCCAAAGTTATATCCTTAGGATCCGTCTTACAGTGGTATAAGGAGTGGTAGTAGTATTAATGTGCTGCACTTTAGATAAGTTGTTATATGGCATTAGACGCACAATGCGGCACTACCTTCCGCCGCAACAGCTGTCATTGGGGCTTAATACTAAACAGTGGCCGATTTTTTTTGAGCCCGTACATGTTATGGAGCTTTGTATTTTTCTTTTTACTCTTTTGCCGCAGATCTACTGCCGTTAGTTCTCTTGGGTGGCGGTCTCTCGCTATTTACCTGTAGTGGGGACACACACCTTTTATTCTCCACCCAGCTCAGGGAGTGCCCAACCCTATTAATGCACAGCTTAATAACTTAGTCCCCCGCCTATGGTTTCGGCACAGAACGGATCCTGCTCTCCATTTTCGTCTTTTGGGTCGTTTTACGGGTTTTCGCGAACGCATCATTTTTTTCCACTCGCTAGGCTTACGACTTTCGTATAGTCAGTTGTAACTTTTTGTCTGACCCCTTGTTTTCTTCACCCTCACTATTGAGGCGCTTCCGGCGCTTATATTTCACCTACGCTACACTTTATATTTTTTTTGGTCTGTGTGTTACTTGACTTTTCAAATTGTTTCTGTAATAATACCTGTATATTCACTGGATCCTCTGTTTTTACTGGGTTTCATTGCTCGTATCCCCTGACTTATTCATCTTTTCGGCCTTCCTGCATGGGCACCTGGTTATCCTCAATTGATATTTTTAGTGGGGCATATACTTCCCTACTTGATTAACGTGTCCTCGCTAAGGGACGTCTTTGCCACTGGTGTGGCTTGGTTTTTGGGGTTTTGCTTATCTTCCTAAGATGTGGCACAGCGCCGACTTTTTTTAAGAGCATACCCGCAGTAGCGTTGCTCCTCTATACACAACTTCTTATCTCTCTACCCCCACCCACTTTTCAGCTCTTATGTGTCGGTTACACCACTGTTTATATCTGTCGGTCTTGCTACGTTATTATTTATTTTAGGTGGAGAATTTTTTCCGAAGGCGCTCCTTACTATGAGTGGCTTGCAAAATTCTGTTCCCATTCTCTAAGCTCCCCTATCTGCCACCTGACGGCGTTCTGCCTTTCGTTTAGGTTGGTTGCGCTAGGCTTTACGTGGGGGGTGCTAGAGGGTTTAAAAAATCACAACCGGGAAAAACTTTGGGTAATTGCGCGGGTCTGCTATACCCGAATCACGGAATCTTCGTCAATTAACTCGGCATTGTGTGTCGGTCAGGCAAAGCCAATAACGTAAAAAACTGCTTAAGGGGGGGCTTATTTTACCACCCAATACCTATTCGCACTACCGCATGCAATAACGATTCGTCGTCGTTTTCCATGACTACTTTCTTATATTCCATGTGCTCCCCCCGTGCCGAGGTGTTTGGGTCTGCACCGGGTGGTAGGGGGGGAATGTTCCGAACTATCGCGCACCGTTGCCGGTAGGGCACGCTTACACGGTTGTTGTTATTCGGCGCACCAGTTACGGCGATACCTCTACTTTTATTAACATCCGTACTACTGTTGTATTCCCGAGTCGCACGTTACCAGCTTACCGAATTTTTTTGTTGCTGCACCCGCATCGGGCTCACTACTTAGGCTCTCATCAGCTTTATAGTTTGCTACTCCACTGCAGTATGCTTTGGGCCACGACTACAGCCAGCTTACTAACGTGTGCGGCGGAACGAACTCCCCGTTTCAACTTATGCTCCGGGCCTAAGGCATTCTGCCCACAGTTTTTTTTACACCACCAACTTCGTGAGGTTGGATACACCCTTGGGGTTATCCACGTTTATCTACGAGCTCTGAAAACTGAAACTACGGGTCCTTTACCCTTACTCGAAGTCGTAGTATAGACCCATGCGCAATAGCGTTATCGGTGCAGTAAGCTTCGCCCACGCAAAGGCGTTTGCATATACTAGCCTCGCCTAAGGAGGTAGCACGCTCTTGGCCGATACCCTCCGCCGGTATAAAAATGGGCTATGCGTGCCCGACTATTCTTCTCACTGTGTCGCAATTTTTATAGCTCATCTTATTTTCTGAGGCCAATGCATGAGAGCACGTGGTCGTTATCACCGCTGAATGCCGAGTATGGTTTACTTCACGAATCAGGGTTAGTTCTGTCCTTTGGCGCGCCCGTTTCATTTACTACTCCGACCCTAACCAGTCGCTTAGTATGCTCGACAGACTGCTGTCCGCGTCTCCGGAAGTTATGTCTTCAGTAAGAGAGTCTGGTTAAACGAGTTTGCAGCCAGCGTCAATAAAATATAGAGGCGCATGCGAGAAGCCGGCTCCACGAGCCTAAACCCCCCACTACGAATGTTCACATTCATAAGTGGCTAGACTATTGCTGCGGGTTTTCAGTTCGGACGCATTTACTAAGGTACGTACTAGTCGCATAGGAAATCCAGGCTTTTCTATCGGGTACGGCACAGAACACGCTTTACGGCTGTCTGAGATTGTTACAATGGGCAAGTGCGGTCCCCTAAATCGAAGAAGCCCGTATATTCGTTTAGTGGGCCCAGGTGTCTTTCACAAAAAATATACAATTATACTTCAGTTGGTGGACATGCTCTTTCCGTCCCCAGTAACGTTTGCCACTGAGTGCCACACCCAGGCCCCACCATTTCCATATACAGGGTTTTCGTGCTATTCGTATTTCGAACCTGTTGACAGTTTAGTGCTTGGCGCTGGTTTCCGTTACGTTTTTAACCCCTACCGCCCTCTTTATGTAAGCCACACTTTTCTCCGCGTCTTAATCCGGCGTGGCTAGTGAGATGGAGCTCACCAGGCTGAATTGTTGTATCGCGAGTTCCTTTTTAGTAACCTGTAGATTAGTGGTAACGGGGGTTAGGGGCGCCCCCCCTCTTGCTAACCCTTCGGCATTATTTAACTGCTCTGACTTTATGGGTTAAGGGCAGTATAATACGGCGCCGCGCCTGGGTTTAAAGAATATGAAAGTCCTTTCATAGGCACTTGCGTAAGCTCAGGTGTGCGACGATCTTAAATACCGTTCGCGTACTTTTACTGCTCAAAGTGCTTCACGTCTCTTAACGGGATAATTTTAATTTCAGTGTTTAACCACTACTCTTTTATGGACTCAATTCTATCACGCGTAGACTCGAAAGCTAACCAAACCTCGCTGTCGTCCTACTTTACCTTAAAACAAGTTCCCAACACGTATGCTCAACATGGGGTTACACCAGCTGCTTACTCTGATATCCTTCTATTCTTCCAATACCC
>Ga0209710_1000300_pt1 | contig 51788 bp, 45 predicted proteins | sample ArcticOcean_MG_C_5_FD_187436 | JGI IMG/M metagenome (GOLD analysis project Ga0209710, IMG submission 187436) | Marine microbial communities from western Arctic Ocean - ArcticOcean_MG_CB4_138 (SPAdes) (version 2) | ecosystem: Environmental > Aquatic > Marine > Oceanic | place: Arctic Ocean...
AACTTATCGGCGCCGCGGTTTTGGGGAAGGAATACGCGGGCGGTGTACTCGCGGCGTCGTAAAACGTAAACAGCGCCACGGCCAAGTCGTGCGTGGTCGCGCCGGTCGGACACGAAGCCGACGCCGGCGCGCCGCCGTGGACCACGTTCGTCCACTCCGCAGTCACAACCTTGCCCGTGGAGTCTATGGAACCCGGTGTGATGCCCGTGGCGATGATTCGAACGGCATCGTTCGTTGCGCTCGCGCACGTCTCGGGCGTGGCGGCGACGAACACACCCGTCGCGACGGCGACGCCTTCCACGGCGTCCGCCACGCACGCGTCGTAGGAAACAAACTGAATCAACACGGGAATTTGTCCCTCCGTGACGTTGAGTTTCACGTGCATTTCGTTTCCCTTGTCGAACGCGTGCGCGTGCACACCCGAGGCGCCCGTAAACGTGCGCATCGATCGCGTTCCGGGCGAAGTCTGGGTCAAAACGCCGAGCGCCTCCGCGTGTTCCGCGAAAACGGTTTTGAAGTCGCCGTCTCCCACCGAATATATCGAAAACCCCGAGGCAAACGAGGACACGCCGACCCCCGACCACGTATTGCTCGTATCAACCGCAACCGAATACGGCATCACCACCACAAACGCATCCGCGTCGTCAAGCGGAACCCACACCCGGTCCGAGCCCGGAGCGAGAACCGCGAAGTTGCTCGCCGCCGGAGTCGTCACGTTGTCGTAATCCCAGCGAACCCCCGAGGCGAACGGGAACGGCGCCCCCTCCGGGTCGGAGGAACACATTGCGGATTCCAGAAAAGTCTTGAGTTCCAAACCCGACATGTGCACGCGGACGAAGGTCTCGGTTGGGTTTGCGAAAACGCGTGTGGCGTCGCCGCGCGTGAACACCCCCGCTGGGATGGCACCGTGCGTGCGGTTCAAATGCGCGGCGAAAATCACCGCGACGTGCGCGTTGACCCCCACCGAACGCGAGCCTCGCTTGTACGTCGCGAGCACGGCGTCTGAGATAAATAAAAGAAAGTGTCAGTCTTGTATGGGAACACAGTCTTGGGATTTGGTAAATACAATTCGTACCAGCGACGAGCTGCGCCACGACGCTCCCGCCCGCCCACGAGTTGGATTCCGGGTCTCCGTTCGCGTTGGCCAGCAAATCGTGCGTCAGGTTGTACGGCACGTCCGCTAAAACGTACGTTGCGTTTGTGCTGTCGTTTGGAAAAAGTTTTGACTGTCGCCAGGTTGAGGTTTGGTCAAAACTACCCAGCCGCGCCACACCGAGCGCGAGGGGCGAGATTCTTTCTTCAAGCCAAGCTGGCGCGCGGTAGCATTGGTTTTCCTCCATCATGACGTTGACCAACGGAACGCACTTGTTTTCGTTTGCGTCGGTGGGATGCTGAAACTCGCGCGTCAGGGTGAGATGCGCGTATTTTCTGTCCGCGTCCTTCGCGACCTGCGAACTCAAAGTAGCGCCTTTGACCGACAAAGGTTCTGTGCGATCGCGGAACCACAAACTGTTTTTGTCCGGGGTAAACGCGCCGGGGTACGTAACGGGCGATGACAAAAACCGATCAATCGCGTCAAGCGCGAGCGCGGTGCGTTCAGCGCTCGGCGTGCCCAGCGCGAACCCGCGGTGCGCGTTGACGAAAGGGTCGTCTGTGGAATGCGCGTACCGCATTGCAGGCGTTGGTCTCGGGTCGAAGAAACCAGGCTGGTCTGCACTGTTTCCTTCATCCGTCAAAAAAAGTTCCGACGGGAAAAGCGACGAGTGCAACTGCGGCTTGCGGTCATCCGCGTTGGACAGGGTGTTTTGACACGAGTCGCCCACTAGCCCAAACGCGCGCCACTCCCGGGGCGGCGCGGTTGTGAACTTAGACGCGTCAAATGACGTGTGCGTTTCGGTGTTACTCAGGTTCGCGAGCCAGCGTTCGATCACCGCTCTTCGTGTGGTGTTCGCGCCGACGAAACGCGACTGACCGTTTGCGTCGAACACTTCCCGCATACTCGTGGGGAACGCGCCAAAGTCAGGAACACCAGAGACGTTGGGGTGCACCCCGAACCCGGTGATGACGTTTTTGTCGCTGATAAACACCCGGTTGGTGCTCGTGAAAACTTTGGTTGTGTTCGGCGCGCCGATCGTGTTTTCGTTACCCACATCCATCGCGTGCGAGCACCCGCTGATCGTCACCCCCCGCGTTCGCGAAAACGATCGCGACAGGACAATGGAGTTCACAAGCGTCAAGCCCCCCGCGCGTTCCGTGGCGACGATACCGGTGAGTACCGTGTTCGCGCGGTTTTCCTCGTAAAACGAACCCACGTCGTACCCGCCGCCGCCGTCCCCGGACGCCACGAACGTCCCGCCGTACACGTGCGGGTGCGTTCTGTACGCGACGTCGTCGGTTTGGCTTTGATCGCCGTCCCAGTCCCCGACGACCCTCAACGCGCTCCGCGGCGACGCGCCGTCCACGTCAACGAAAGCGTTTCGCAAAACCCCGCGGTACCCGCCTCGAGCCACGACGCCGTCGCCCTTAGTCGCCCACACCGCGACGTCTTTTAACAAAGCCGCGCCGCCGCGAAGCTCAACCCCGATTCCACCAGAGTGCGCAACCTCGAGGTTGGCGATGGACGTGCCAACGCCGCAGCCGTACAAACCAAACGCCACGGGATTCGGAACGGTAGTGCTGTTGTTGTCAACGATACCGCCCGCGTTCACGACGATGAGGTTTTCCACGGAACCGCACGACCCGCCGTCGTCGTCGCCGCCGTACTCGAATTTGTGCTCAGACGCGCTCAAAAAGCCATCCCCGTTTTCGCGAGCTTGCGTGATATCCACGCATGACGGTGCCATTTTGGTCGTGCAGTTTCCATCAATAATTTCGTCTTCGCACACGGTAAACGTCCCGTCCGGCGCGTTTCGCGCGACGAAGGTATCAGACACAGCCAGCCCGTACGGCCCGGGGTCGGCGCCCTCCGCCGTGCCGACGGGCATTCGATTTGCATCCAAAAGATCAAACGACACGCGCGCTCTTCCGAACAAATAAACGCCCCCCCAAAGTCCATTCGTGGTGGAGGCCGACCCGGCCCCTGCTAGCGATCGAATCACGACCGGTTTCGCAAGCGTCCCTTTGACTTCCAAACGCGCGTTTGGTAAGATGACTATCGACGGCTTCATGGACACGCCACCCGGATTACTCGCGCCCCACGCGTACGCGTCGTCACCACCGCAGTCACCCCGGACGTGAATCGTCACTCCAGGCGCGACGTACATGAACGCCGGGGGTTTAATGAACACCGAGCAGACCATCTCGTACGTGTGGTTTTCCTTCAACAAAAGAGGCCCTCGGTTTTCGTCGTACAAACCGCCGATCAGCAATTCGTCCCTCGAGGGAGGCGGGGGCGACGGTCGGTCGTACCACGTCTCATCAGGCTTGTGGCTCACCTGCCCTAAATCGTCCTGGTCGATGTGCGCGTTGGCGCCCGCGATGAGCATAAACACCGTGATTAGCACCAACGGGAAAGGGGTTTTGAACCCACCCATTGTGGAGACGGACGAACCGCCAGGGGGTTTCCACCGTGGGTGCGTAATCGTTTCGCCAAGCACGTGTCGTTGTTCCAGTCGCACTGAGCCCACACGCCGAGCCGCCCCCGGGTTGTGACGTAGTCGCGCGTCGGCGGAAACGTGCCTGTGAGACTCGCGGCGCCTGCAGAAGCCGTGAACGGACGCGAGAGCACCGCGACCGACGTCCGGGCGTACGGGCGCGGAAGGATCTGACATGACGCCGTTGTTGCCCAGACTTCTTGGACGAACCATTTTTTTCAGCCTTTCTGGTAAAAACGACTGAAACCGAGGAACCAACCAAAAATATTGCACCCCTCCGCGCGCCTCAGACATCGTGGAGGTCCAGAACGACATTGACAGCAAGGGCTATGGTGGAGACATCGTAACAAAACAACATTTTGTAGCGCATAAATCTCTCAGATAAACATAGTATGTGTCAACTTTTCAGTGTACGTCGCGCTGTCAAGTCGCGCGAGTGTGAGGGATATGATGACATCGAGGCAAGAAAACGTCTTTTGAACATTTTCCATCTTAACATCACGTTCGCGCGACTTTAAGCGCACCTCACGCCCAAATATTGGCAATAACGATGCTCACTAACGAGGTTGAGGCTATTGGAAATCGTATTTACTGTCTATCCCTCAGTTTGAGTGCCGCATGTTTCGACCGTTCTGGATCTCTGCGCGGCCTGGGACGCACGGCGGGGTCATGTTGCCAAGAAGAATTTGTGGCGCCAGGATAAAAACGTATGACGGGCAGGCACAGCCCATTTCCGTAAATAATGGGTTTCCCGCGCGCGAATCCTCATGATGGCGCGAACTGTTCGCAGATTCGATTCTGGTGATTCGATTCGTCAGCCGCTCCCAGGAGTTCCTTCAAACGAAGAGTGAAACGTCGTTCGTCGTACTGGAAATTTCCATTTCTTTCCAATGTACAGTCATTTTTTCCAAATCCAAGGAACGACGAGCAACGAGGCCGCGCGCACTGTGCCCCAGAACGAGGGGCGCGCACTGTTCCGCCCCAGACTCCATGGTTATGAACTCCCGCGAAACAGGGCAGTCATTCTCCGGGGACTTGTTCAAGAGTTTGCACAGGGGTGCGCGGCCTCCCGGTACAGGGCCGAACGACACGACCACATTCGTTCCAAATGCCGTTGTTCAACCCGTCGGTTCTGACATTGCTGGTTTCCCCGTCTACCACCACATCCCCGGCCTGGGTGGCCCTGACGAAGGCCCGTGGAGCGACCGGTGTTGCGAGACAAGTGACAAGTGCTGCTGCGGATTTTTTCACGACTGCTGGTACCCCGCGCACCACTGCTGCCGGTGTCCTCCGTGGTTTTTGGTGGTCGCCTTCGTGCTGACATGCGTGTCGTTCCTGGTGAACTTCGGCGTGTTAACGCCGTTTTTCCGCGCGTTCGTGAGGTGCGTTTTTTTTTCTGAAGCAGTAGATACAGTCGTCGACCACTACCCTCCCTCCCGTGACTTCGAACCGCCGTCCTCCACCCCGATACTGTTATTAACGTAACCACCTCCACTTTCTTCCTGACTGTTCCCCATACGCAGCGTGTATTTAACCCCCGACGCCGCGGTCGCCGAGTGCGAGGCTTTGAACTTACAACCGTGGAGCTCGAACACGTACCGCGTAGCCGAGGTTGTGTTCAACGGTTTCGCTATTGAAGCCTTCACCGCGCTTGAAACCCATAACGCGGATACGCGGGACAAAATTCGTGGGAGCGCGCACGAGACGCTTGTTTTCGGCACGTACTCCGAGGGGCGGGACAAGTCCGACGAGATTCGGGGGAGCGCGCACTGGACCGCGACCGAGATTGATGAATTGAGTTGCGAACGAATCACCGCGTTTTACAAAGACGGCAAGCCAGTGTACGAAGACGAAGACAGCGGCAGCGGACGCGACATCGCCAACGAAACTGACCCGTACCAATCAGCGGTTGATTTGCGGTATTACGGGATGTGGCCCTCCGACTCCGCGGTCGACGCCGTGGTGCGAAATTGCGAAGGCGTCAAAAAACGCATGAAATCAGCCGGCGGCGCCGAGATCGTGATTCGCGCGGCGATTTTCCCTCTAGGCTTCGTGTTGGTCACTGCGTTCGGCATCTTGGTGGGTAGGTGCAGCGCGTGTTGCAGGCGCAACGCGTGTCACTCCAGTTTACCAACCATAGGCCGTTTATCGCTTTACCTGTTGGCATTTATCCTGTGTGTCGACTTGGCGTGCTTGGCGCTTTACGCGCGCACGTTCCCCGACATGGATGACGAGAAAGTCGGCGTCACGCTAAACTCCATAGTGTTCGCGCTGATTCTGCCGGTCCTGATACAAGAGCACGTCATCGTCGCGGTTGGGGATATCGACTTATGGGAGGTGGACCGAGGGGGGTTCGGATGCGCGGTGTTCGCGTGGGGGCTGCACATGTTTGCCATTTTATTGGTAGCGCGCGCTGTTAAGTCCGGAAATAACACTCGCGAGTTCGACGGTCTGGGTGCGCCACGTCGAAAAGGCTGGGGACGGTGGTACCGCCCGGAACGCGAAAACGACGCGATGCCCCCGGACGTCGCGACCGCCGCGCCGCGCGCGCTGCAAATGCCGTCCGTCGCGGAGCACTTCAAAACCGGCGTCGCCGGTTCGATTCCCGACGAAGACGACGACGCATCCACAGACGTCTCCGTCTCCGACGTCTCGGAAGTCCGACGTCTCGGACGTCTCGGAAGGCTCCGACGTCTCGGGCGTCTCGGGCGTCTCCACGCCTTCCGTCACGGACTCGGACGAGGAAGACGTGGAGCGGGCGGTGGAGAAGAAGGGGTCGGACGTCTCGGGCGTCTCCACGCCTTCCGTCACGGACTCGGACGAGGAAGACGTGGAACGGGCGGAGAAGAAGGAGGAGGTGGAGGAGAAGAAGGAGAAGAAAAAGTTCCTGGGCTTGTTCTGAGGTGAAGGGCCGGCGTCCGGAAGACAGCACTAAAAAATACTCCTTTCTTCGATATAGCCATTTTGGTAGCGATGCTTCTCGTGCTGTTCATCGCCAACGACCACACGCAACGACAACGGCAAATGGTGGACACGGGGGGGTTGGGGGGCGAGGGAGGTGGTGAACCAAGTGCGGAGACGCCGCCGTCGCCGTTGCCAGAGTGACGGAATTTTAGGTAGACTACATAGTCGATGTTAACACGTAACGTCTCGCACTTGCCCAATCCTCCAACCCGGTTCCCTCACTCCGCATTAAACTCTGTCCCTGCAGTACCGCCACCGCCCGGCCCCTGCATGAACTGTCGCAGGTCCTGCACCGGCACGGTTGGTTCGTGTGTCGACGCCTGCGGTGCGCCGCTACTTGCCGCCCCCCCGGTCACCTCCCGGAGCTCGCCGCGCCGCGGCACGACGCCGTTCACGGGAGGGCTTTCAGCATACCCTCCACCGCCGCCTCCCAAACCTCCTCCGGAAACACCGGACCCCCCTCCGTGCATCTGCGCGTTCCGCCGCACCCCCGCCGCCGTTTGCACCGCGGCGTACGCTTCGCTTTCCGGTGTGGGTTGGAAAACGCCACCGCTGCGGTACGCGGCGTTGTGGCACCCCAAGCACACGCGCTGCGGCGTGGTGAACCCGAGCTTCGGCAGGAACACGTTGTTGGGCGAGCACTTCTTGCAAAACACAAACCCGCAGTGGCGGCAGTGGTGTTTCCGGTTGAATAAAGTGAATTGCGTTGCGCACCCGAAGCAGGCGGGGGAGGCGCGGTCATCCGCCCACGGAGGTCTGTACAAAACGCCGACTGGCGTTGAAAAAACGGGAGACAAAAACTCGTCGCCCCCCGTCCACGGCGCCCCCGCCGGCCGCGCGGACGAGTACATGCTCGCCGTGCTTTTCACGGTCAGCGGGACGTCCAGCGTGAGGTTACGAGACGGACCGGGCAACGCCAAAGTCACTCGCACACCGTACGTACACCGTACGGAGACACCAGCGGTGCTCGCCGGCCAGCCCGGCGGCGTTCGGTACAAATGAAACCTCTCCCCGAAGTACCCGCCCGGGAACCCGTTTGCGAAGTGCGGCGCTACGTCGAATTTCTTGGTGAAGGTTTCGGAACCCGATGTCATCGCAAGCGCGCACGTGACGTGAATCGTGGTGCAGGTCGCGGGAGTGCTTGACGAGCAGTTGACTTCGGTTCTGACAACCAGCGAGTCGTCGCCCGGCGCGACGGAAGCGGAGGACAAAGAAACCGTGGCGCGCGTTTCGCCGCCCGTCAGGAACGCGCGCGACGCGCGCGCGTTTGGACCGGAGGGAGTTGACGTCGACGTCGCTCCTCCTGGAGTTGCGTAGGTGGCACTCAACGCATGTGAGGAGTTCATAGTTTGCACTTGCGATACTTGCGGCCCTTGCGGCCCGTGCATCGAGCCCGTTTGCGTATACCCGGTCTGAGCCGTGTTTTGCTGGTTCACCAGGAAGTGTCGCTTGGCGCTCGCCAAGACGACTTCCCCGGGCGCGAGCGTCGCGGTGGCCCCGGTGTCGTGTTGTGGAGGGTTCCCGGTGTCACGTCGCGACTGCCCGTTCACCACCGCGCTCGTCTCGCCAACCACGCACACACTCACGGTGTACACAATTTCCGCCAAATAACCCTTGCCCACGCTCCAGTTCCCGCCCGCGACGTAGAAGGACGACGGCGCGGTTGGCGGAATCGCGGCGGAAAAAGACGCGGCGGTTTCTTCGCAATGCCTTCCGCCTGAATCCCGCGTCGTGTGGACCTCCGTTAAATCCATCACCACCCGTCGCTCAGAAAACACGGTTTCCACCCTGGTCACGTCCGTGACCACGGTCACGGTTCGCGAAGGCGACGTGTGTCCGTTCCGCAACCGCCAGTCCCGCTCCTTCACCAAATCCCGGACCGCCGGTTTCGGGTACTTCACTAAATACTCGTGGTGCTCTTTGTGCGAAACCCCCTGCGTGTGGTGAAACGGCGCGAGCTCGGATTCCGGAAGCGTGTGTGTTTTTTGAAGCGTCACGCGCTCGCGGCCTTGCACGGTCAGCTCCACGCGCGCCGCCTGAGGGGAGAATGAAATTCGTGGGGAGGAAAGGTCAGCGCGCGGTGTTCGTTCCGCACGCACGCCGATGGGACGGGGTAACACGAATTCGTTGTTACTGAAACCAGCAGATTATTCGTCGTTGGCGGTCCGACTCGCGGGGGTCGACGACGGGGGGGTGGCGGGGGCGGAACGGACCTTGGCCTTCATCGCCCCGACACGATTCAAGGTCACGGTTCCCGAAACAACGTCTCCGGCGTCGTACGCGCTCGCGTCGGTGGCCACGGTCACGTCAAAAGCGCACTTCGGATCTGAAATCGCGTCACCCACGTGGTGGTCCTCCTGGTGCTCTATGACCGCGGGAGAGGCAACTCTCGTTTCGGGTGTAGGGTCGGGCGGCGGCGACACGCGCATCGTCTCCGAGAATTCCCCCGCCGATGCGAAACCGCCAGGCACCGGGTGGACCGCAGTCTCCATGGCCGCGCGCGCAGTTCTGATGATTTCGGGAGCAGATTTCGGTGAGCTTGAGAGTTGAAGGAAGCAATAATCTGGCAATGAAGAAGGGATTTAACATTTCGACAACTTGTGTCTGAAGAGTCTCCATCGTGGCCCGGCGCACTCGAGACGAGTCAGACTTCCCCACGCCGCGAACGTGGGGACGCGTCCGTGTGGTGGACACCGACACGGGCTGATCGTGTCCGTGCGACGCCGGGCTCCCTCGACACGAACCGGACCGGACCGGTTGTTCTGGTCGTCCAGAGGTCGTGGCACGGGGGGCGTCCCTTTGTTGCCGACTCCGTCCGACACTTTTTCCCCAGATGCGTTCTACGCGTACAACGGATGCCCGGAAAGCAGAGGCGTACCGCGTTCACGTCATCGAAAGCTCGTTTTCGCTGCACGTCACCGGCACCATGTTCGCAATAGTGGCGCCGGTTGTGAACAAATTGAGGAATCCTGGTTTCATGACTCTGTTCGACGCGTTGCCGTGGGTCGACTTTCGAGAGGTTTTTGCAGTCACATCTTACGTCTTGTTGCTTTGCTTGACGCACGCGCGGTCCGCGTACGTCCAAAAATACGAACTAGCGTGCGAAACCCTGAACTGGTTGGGGATGCTAGGGCGATGCACCACGGCGCGGCACAAATCGGAGTTGCCGTGGGGGGTGATTCGTCTGGGAAGCGTCGTCGCCTCAGCGGTCGGTGCGAGGTACGAGCGCAGGAAACAATGGCGAATGACGTGCGTCCGACTAGCGTGCGCGGGCGTAATCGACGCGCATTTGAAAAAGAAACACCACGCACAATACAGCGACGTGCCGATGCGGGGGTTGTTGGTGCACGAAATGGTCGAAGGCGCGTTCTACGCCGTGCTGTGCTTGGGAACGCAGTTCTGGCTGGAGCGAATCGATTTGAGAAACTTCGAGGAAACTTGGCGAAACGCAAACGAACAAACGGTACCTTGGCCTTCATCGCCCCGACGCGATTCACGGTAACGGTTCCCGAAACAACGTCTCTGGCGTCGTACGCGCTCGCGTCGGTGGCCACGGTCACTTCATACGCGCGTTTTACATCTGAAGTCGTGTCACCCACGTGTGATCCTCCTGGTGCTCTATGACCGCGGTAGAGGCAACTCTCGGCGTGGGTGTCGGCTCGGGCGGCGATGCTCGAAAAACTTATTTTGACATTCCATTATTCCATTATTTACCCATTATTTCTTCGAAGCTCCCGCGACGACGCGTTGGTATTCGTATCTGTTTTCGCATAGGTGTTTCATCATCACCTCCACCGCGTTTGGCGCGATGGTGGCCAAACTAGACAGCGTGGGTTCCACGACGTACTCCAAAAACGCGGCTTGGTTCGCGGCGGTTGTTTTGTCGACGCCGCCGTTCGCGTTTCGGTCGTTCAACGCCGCGACCTGTACGCCGCGCGCGCGCTCGCAGTCGCCTTGCTTGTGAAACTCCTCCGTGACCCTTCGCCCCCACTCACGAGCGGTACCCCACGGCCGCGCGGGGTTGGAAATATCAGCGCAGTGCAGCACGAAGCACAACGCCAGGGTTGGATCTTTCCAGTTCGCGATGCGCGACCCGTCGTCGCGATTGTGATGGGCAAAAGAACCGCAGTAGTTGCCCCCTCCCCCGCCCAAATTCGCCGCCTCAATCGCGTTCGCCGCGACATCAACGAACTCCTCCACCAGCCGTGTGTGGTGCGCCATGTCCGTTGACAGTATTAGGCGGCCGATCGTCGCTTTGCACTGTTTCCGCAGGTTCTCGGGTAACCCGTCGAAAACCTTGTGCTCCTTCAAAAGAGAAAGGCACACGTGCAAATGGCCGTTTTCGTTCACGCTCACGTCGTTCCACCGCGCCGCTCTCGGGTCTTCCGTGTTGCACAGAAACGCGTTGTTCAGCCCAGGGTGCCCGACGTCGTGCGCGGACGCGGCGATGAGCAGCGCGAACACGGCGGTGGGGTTGATTCGGTGTACTAAATCCGATTCCAAACCTGTCGGAGCGAGGATAAACAAAACAGCCTGCACCACGTCGGCGGCGTGCACGGCGCTGTGGTACTCGGGGGAGGCGTATTGCTTTTCCAGGGCTTTCAGAAAGTTTGCTACGTTTTGTTTCTTGATCGCAGGCACCTTCTCGAAAAACCCCAAGTGCTCCATCGCGGCTAAAGTGGTTTTCTGAAGAATTCCCGAAACGCGAGGCGCGGGTGTTTCTTTTGTCGCGTCGGCGTCGGCGTCCGCGATTGGCTCCTTCCCAATCGCAGCTCGCATCGCGGTGTCCAGCGCTATGGCGTCGAAGTCTCGCCAACTGCAAATCGCGTTTCCCAAGTCCGTCCACGCTAGATCGAAGCACAGCGCGTTTACGTTTTTCTTCGACGGCGACGGCGACTGCGCGAGTGCCGGCGACGAAGGACGTTCTTCCTCAAAACGCGTTTTTTTCGACCTCCGCGCGAACGCCGTGGCGGCTCGGCGGACGACCAGGGCGTCGTACGCCACCGCTGCGAGTCGCGCGTTATCTCGGAACGACGTTGGGTCCCCCACACCGCTGGGGTCGTACTGCCGTAGCAAACCCCTCGCGGCGTCACCGATGTCGGCGTTGATAAACGGCGATAGATAAACACCCGGAAGAGCTGTTTTGAAGCGGAGATTTGGTTTCCGCCACGTCCGAAAGCATGCGGTCCGCCTCGTCAAGCACCACGACCGCGTTTTGTAGGATGTGTAGCGCGGAGGTTTCACCCGACTCAGTTTCCGACGCCGCAGGCAAAGCCGCCACCTCAGCCAGCACCTCACGCATCGCGTGGTTGTTCTGTCTGTGCGTTGCGTTCTCCGCGCGAAGCAGCGCGGCTGTCGCGTTCGAGAATGACCGAGAGGCCGCGACGGGCGAACCGGGCGCCAGATTCAGCCCATCGCGCGACGACGACGCGCGTAGCAACGGCGGCTTGAGGAGCCGCTCGCCGAGGTCCATCGAGCGTCTCCTCGATTCGATTTCCTTGAGTCCACGCGCGTCAGCGGAGTGCCCGACGCTTCGGCGTCGGTGTCCTCAAACTTCGACATGTCGTTCAACAAAACGGGACATGCACACGCGCTACGCAGACACGCCGCCACCTCTCTACCTGGATTTTTTTTTTTGTGGAGACTTTTTTAAAACTGCGCAATTATTCGCGCCAAACTATCTACACACATATGTATCACATGTCACTCGCAACCCGTCTCCCTTGCTCGAAGACGTCATTGGGTTGACTCCTCAGCGCACGTCTCCGCGTCGCGCGCGCCGGCGCTCGGCCCCGTTTCCGCGCGAATACCGCGCCCCGCGCCGCGTCGCCCACGCGGTTTCAAATTTCTTCTTATCAACCGTCTCCAGCGCGTATTGCGTGACCAGGGTCACGACGGTGAGGAAAACGAACGTACCGAACTCCACACGCAGCAGTTCGAGGAAAGGTTTGCCGTTGTGTTCGGGGGCGCCGTGTTTTTGTTTCACGCGAGTGTCAATCAAACACGCCGTGGCCATCTTCGCCACAATAACCGCCCACTGCGTTCGTATTTCGTACCTCAAACCCATCGCGTATGCGACGACGGTGACGAAACGAATCATCCCCCACGGCAAATGTGGGCGGTACCTCGAAATCGAGCACCTCGCCATCACCCCCACCCAGGCGAACGTTTCGCACGCGATTTCGTAATGTGTGACGTACGTCGCGCGCGCGTGTTGGGTGCACACTAATAACACGTAAGAAACAACCGCCCACACGTCCCTAAAATCGACCCATGGCAGGGTGGTGTCGAATAAGGCCATGAGCTCTGGATTTCGCACTTTGCTCACCACCGACGCCAAGATCGCCAGCATGGTGCCAACCACGTGCACGGGGAACGCTCTTTCGATGACGTGTATACGGTACGCCTCCGCCTTACGCGCTTCGACTCCACGTGTCCACATGTGGCTTTCGAACACGCACCTGCCACGCCACGCCACGCCACGCACAACGCGATCGAGGACACGAAATCCCGGACGTCGCACCGAGGCAGGCGATGTCTATCCTTAGGACCGACGGAACCACGCGGTACGATACGCGGGGACAAAGGGCGACGCGTCGGATGAGGCGGCCGAGCGCGCCGAACGAGTGAGCGTGCGTGGCGATGAAATTGAAAGCCGATGCTCGAAAACGCACGAGTCTGGGGACGAGCCGAAACGAAACATCAGCACGCAAAAAATCCTGCCTCCTGGTTGGCTGCCACCTGCCAGCCACTCCGTCGGGTGGGTATCAACTTGAAACGGAGAATACCCGTGCTGCGCGGGGTCCGTATCCAGCACTCATAGCGAACGCGCGCGTGGTTTCGCGCGTCGCGATGGCCAAGCCCCCGCGCGTTGCGTCTCGCCGCACGCGCATAGGCCGAGGCGGTTCGGCCGTCCGAATCGAGGGCGACGCATTTTTGCTGCACGGGTCCGTGTTCGTGTGCGGTTGCGGCTCCCTTGGGTGGACGGTGTTGCAGGTGGCGTTGTACGGCGACGAGGAGCCCGCGCTGGTGGTGGTGCCGCTGATGTACATCGCGGTGGTGTCCTTTGCGATCGCGTACGAGAGGTTCGTCTTGCACAGGTCGCCGTTCAAAGTTTTGGTGCACGCGCACCTCGTCGCGGTTTCGGTGTTGCCCGCGCTGCTTGAGATGGAGAGCGGCGGTTTCGAACGGAGTGGGGGTGTGCTTGGGTGGGCCGCGGTCGCACCGTTCACCGCGATGGTGGTTTTACAGAACAAACAAACGCAGGTGAGATACGCGGCGCTGTTCATCGCGGTGGTCGTGACGACCGTCGGGTACGAGCAGGCAATGCGCACAACAGACCAGCCCTGCCGCGCGTTGTTCCGCACTCACTACCACGTCGTGCAGGTCTGGACATGGCAGGTGCACATGTACTGCGTCGCGACGCTGTTAGGGGTGACCGCGAACGGTTTGATTCTGTTGCGCATGCTCACCGAAAAGAGCGAAAACGCCATTCACGCGCACAAAACACTCGCATGCTCCATCATGCCCCCGCCCGTCGCCAGGGAGGTTTTCGAACAACAGTGGCACCGGCTGCGGGAGGGAAAGCGGGTGGCGGCGAAAACAGGGGGCGCGCGGAGCTACGGCGCGTACAGCGATACCTCGGATTCAAAGCGGTTGGGGGGTGACACACAAAGAGGAAGCGGGACGTGGGCGCGGCGGTTGTTGACCCCGGTGCTGCGCGCGGTGATGGGCGAAGGGAGCCACTCGAGCGGGTGGTCGGGGGGCGCGCGCGTGTCGCGCTCGTCCTCAAGCGTCGCGTATTTTTCGCCGCCCCGGTCGAGGGAGCACTCGCTGCGCTCCTCCTTGTCGCTGGGGCTCGGGGACGGGGTCGTTGGATCCGTTTCGTCGCTGAGCGGCGTCTCCCCCACGAACGCGCTCGATGCGAACGCGCTTCGTGAGCTGCGCTTGAGCGCGCACACGGGTTCGCGGCGTGTGGACCGGCACAGCGGCGTCAAGGCGCGGCGACACGCGGACGTGACCGTGATCTTCGTGGACATCGTGGGTTTCTCTGATATGTGTAAGCACGTAAAACCGATCGGGGTGCTGCGTTTCCTGGAGCACTACTTCGCGTTGGTGGATACGGTTGGCGAGGAGCACGGGGTTACCAAAATAAGAACGGTTGGGGACGGGTACCTCGCCGTGAGCGGGCTGATGGCGGACATGGGCGTGAAACAGGTACGGCCTTGGGGCTTTCCCAAATCCCAACCGTGTTTACAGCCCCTCTGTGAATGTTTGAGTACACTAGTCATTAAAAGGAAGAAAGACTGACACTTTTCTTTCGCAATCACAGGACGCGCACCGGCACGTGTTGCGCGCGTTGACGTTCGGGCTAGGCGTTCTGCAGGAAATTCAGGACACCGGGTTCCGGTTGCCAGACGGTACGCCGCTGCAAGTCAGAGTGGGTTTGGCGCACGGCCCCGTGTTCAGCGGCGTGGTGGGCCGGACGTGCATGCAGTACGACATTTTCGGCGACGTGCCGAACTTAGCGGCCCGGATGGAGCAGACCTCGCCGGTGGGGGGTGTTCACATGCCGATGTCGTCGTTTACGAAAATGAAACAAGACCTCGGCGAGGAACTGGCCGCCGCGTTCGCGACGTTGCGGTTTCAAACGCACACCGGCGTGGCGATTAAAAATATGGGGAGCGTCGATACCGTATCCGTGACCTGGCGAGGGAACGAAGAAGCCGTGGAACGGGTTTTAGCGGGCTCGATTGGGGACGACGCCAACCGAACCGTCGCGGCGCATATAGGAGTGCTAGCGGAACAGTTCAGGCGAGCGTCCTGGGGCGAGAGGGTGGCGGGCAATTCAGACGAGGAGGATGACTCGGATCAGGCGGACGATGCCACGGACGTGGACGAGCCCGTAGACATGGCCGAGATGGAGGGTTTGTCGAGTGTTACCGAGGAAAACACGGTCGAGGCACACAAAAACCACGCCGAGACGAACGAAACCCCAACGGAAGTCGTCGAGGACGCGGCGCCCGCGAAGACGTAGCGGGGATGTTATCACCATTTGCACTCTAAACTCATTTTGGTTCTGCAAATAATGATAGGGTTCCGCTACCGGTAACGCGTGCGCTGGTAACGCATACTACGTACTTCCACAACCGTACGTAGTACTGTTACCAGCAGTAATGGAAGGTAACTTGTCGACTATTTAACAAACAACGAGCCACTAGATCGGCTTGCAGACTATTGTAAAGCAGTGCGCTATTTCCCGATGAAAGCTTTAACGTCGGTTGCCGGCGGCTTTTAAATGTCCCGATTCGCGACTCGAAAATAAAAAACTCAACCTACAGGTTGCCAACAGAGTGTGGAGAGTTGAAGGAAGTGCTTGCAGTGAAAACGTGAAGACTTTGGTGAAATGCTTTTTACATTCTTCTCCTCCTCGGCACGCCGGTCTTTGTCTCTCACCCCGCGACTCACCCCGCGACCGCCGCATCCGCGTCGTCCCCCTCCATGGTCAGCTCCCCGTCCTGCGCCTCGTTCTCCAAGTGAGCGATCTTCCCCAAATCGCTGTCGGCGTCATCCTTTTCCGTCGCCGCTTTTCCTCCGCCCGCGCGTTGCTCGCCGCCACCCTTTTCTTTTTTCTTCTTCGGCCCCAAGCGCGCCACGCGCTCCGCGACTTCGAACTTGGTGTGCCGCCTGACGAACGCCTCGTCCGAGGTGTCCTCCGAGGACACGTCGTTTTCTTCGTCTTCTGGAGCGTCTTTCCCGGAAGGGTCAGGGTCCCAGACCGGCGCCGGCCGGACCACGGGGGTTTGGATATCCTGGTGCTGCGCTCGCTCCACGAACTTGGCGCCGACGGGCGCGGCGCCGACCACGTTGTTGATGTCAAAGTCATCCTTTCTGGAGACGGGCGTTTTTTTCAAAGCCGAAGGACCAACACCGCCGAGTGCCCATTGCCCGTGCCCGGAGAGCCCGGAGAGCTTGCCGCCCAGCCCGGTCGGCCCGGAAGCGCGCGCCGCAGTTGACGCCACAGCGCCGCCCGCGTGCATCGCGGGGACGGGTTGCCCCAACCTCGCGTGCAGCGCCGTGACCCTTTGCTGCAGCACTTCGATCTGCTCATACAGCGCCGCGGTGCTCAAATCGCTGTCGGAACACTCAGTGTCGTTGCGGGCACCTGAGATTGTTTTGGTTTGTGGTTCGTGGTGTCCGGAATCGGTCGTCGCGAGACGCGCGCGTTTTCTCCCTTTTCCACCGTTCGTTTTCACGCCACCCGCGCGTTGGCCGCCGCCGCCGCGTTTGGTTTCGTCGAAAAGAGGGTGCGCCACCAACACCGGGGACGGGGGAGGCGGGGCGCTCGCATCGCGCGTGCGCCTGCGTTTCATTTTGTTTGCCTTTTCTGAAGCCACGGTTTCGGAAACGTTGGATTTGGGATCCGACGCTTTGGGTTCGGAGTTTGGAGTTTGTTTTTGTTTTTCGTCCTCCGCTTGGTCCTTTTCGGCGTCGGCGTCGGCGCCCCCGCCAGTTTTCTCGTCCCGCCGTTCCTTCGCCCGCTCGATCCCAACGAGCATGCGTTCGTACCGCCCTATATGCCCGCTAACTTCCTTCATGCGAAGCTCGAGCCACCGGCACTGCCACTCCACGTCTTTCCGGTACTGTTTCCACCCCGCATCCAGGGCGGGGGCTTTTCCCTTGCCTCCAGGGCCATTTGCGTCCTTCCCGGGTTCCTTCCCGTCCCCGGCATCCCCGTCACCCTCACCAGCCTTTTCCGCCTTCTTAGCTAAGTCCTGTGAAGTGCCTTGCCTGGGAAGCCCGGCACCCTTGCTCTCACCAGGCTTGGTGGGCTCCGACCCTCCGTCTGAACCCCGAGGGGCGCTCGTGGCGTGTTCCCCATCCTCCTCGACGTGCCGGTCCACGGCCTCACCGGTGTCGGTGTAGCTGCTCCACCCGCTGATGCCGTGCTGCAACACCGCCGCCCACGCGGATTTCTTCTCCTCCTTCGCCTTCGCGGGTACAGGCGACGGGTCGCTCATCGTGCACGTCCACTCGCGTGCGTTCCAGATCCGCCTCGGGTCGGCGGGACAATTCACGGGCACGTCCGATCACACGAACGCGGGTTCACCACGGACAAGGCCAGGCGTGAGATCGGAGCGGGACGCGATGACGTCTCAAGGCTCGAGAGCACAGTGCGGAAACACCGTGAGCACGACTTCGAGCGCGTCTCGCCGTCTGAGGCCCTGTGGGCGCACGCACGCGAAAACCCAAAATGACGCCGCTGATTGATGCGACACAAGTTTCCTTTACTGCTTTTTTGATGGTGCGAAATTCGCATCCCCTAGTCGTCCGCCGCTCCGGAGCGCACACGCATCTGTTTGCGCCGCGGACGCTTGAGGATCCTAGCCCATGAGTGTAGCGTCCATGCCTGCGTTTTTGGGCGCCGCTGGTCATGCGTAAGACCTCGTGCATGTCGTCACGCGGCACGACCCCCTCGAAAACTGAGCGTTTTCGGTGGTTTTCCCGGTCATGCAAGCAGCGGAAAAGGAAAAACGATGAGAAGCGATATTCGCACACGAGAGGGAGGGAAAGGGACGGGTTTTGGAGATTTTGAAAGGTGATTTTGATAGGCTTTTGGAGTTTGTGAAGCGTGATTTTCGAAGCCTTCATTTTTAGCATTTCCTATCGCTCGCCGGCCAACCCTCGACACACTTGTTTGTCGCCACCACTTCGATCGCCTTTGAGAGTGCCTCGGGCGGGACGGGTTTTGGAGATTTTGAAAGGTGATTTTGACAGGGTAAGGGAGTTTTTGAAGCGTAGGTTGTGACGAAAACTGCGTTTCACTTTAAGTTTCAAATTCCCAAACACCGATTAAACATCCGGCAAACCGAGGTCCGTGGTGCTCGGGAGATGTAAATTTTTTGGATGAAAAATACCAACCTAAAGTAGTCCACGGGTCTCCGCGTCTCGGGTCGACGTACATGTCTAGGACGACGACAACATCATTCAGTCACCTGAAGACATCGACAAGAAACTCCATTTCAAAGCGTTGTGCGTCATCGGATGATATGTGTTACTATCATGATTTTAGAGAACGTCGCGCACAAAGTCAAAGTACGGGAGCAAATCTTTCACGGACGAAGGTAAACTTTTTTGCCTGTCAGCAGCCTCTCCGGGTCCGCCGCTCTCAGGTCGCGTGCAGGCCTAGGCCGTCTCCAAAAGGTGATGCGCTAAGTGGGACATCGGAAGAAAACACCATTTCAAAGCGTCCAGGGCTATCACATGACCCATGTTACTGTTAAGGTTTTTGATCGCGGCGCCCGTGAAGTCGCGCGCGCTCGTCACCCCGTGCTTTTTCCAGAACTTGCTATCAGCTGGATTTCCGCGAAGGCGACGTCAGAGGGTTGACCGGCGAGCGATAGGAAATGCTAAAAATGAAGGCTTCGAAAACTACGCTTCACAAACTCCAAAAGCCTGTCAGAATCACCTTTCAAAATCTCCAAAACCCGTCCCTTTCCCTGTCCCTCTCGTGTGCGAATATTGAAAAGCGGCGTTTGTTAGAAAACCTGGGTCAGTCCGATTTTGACCCCACGGCTTGACCCAATCTTTTCGACACATCCTTTCAACGCCACCACTAAAAAGGACATGCACTACGTATGCACTACAGCGTAAAAGGACATCACTAACAACGCACACGACTAAAAGGACATCACTACTTACGGTCGGCGCCCGCCGCGAACAAACGCGGGCGGCGGGCGCCGTCGAAGCGCTTAGCGCAAAAGCTTGCTCGGTCGTAGACGCAGGGTGTCACTTAGTGAAAACGGACGCGTGGAACGGATTACTTTCCGACACAATGACAAAAAACACGTAAAAGAACGCTCACGATCCGCTTGCCAAACAAAGTGCGTTTTGCAGAAACGACGACACGCGTCGTTCCAGCGCGCGCCTCGCGTTTCGCCCGCGCGGGACGTGTCGCTCGCCCGCGATGACCAAAAGCTCGTACGAAGATCCTTCGCTTCGCCGTGTGTCTGTTTGCTCACTGCCGTCAGGATTCAAACCGCCCCCGGTGTGATCCAAACCACTCCCGAAATCGTCCATGCCTCGTATCACGTCGTGTTGGTCGAGCGCCTGGACGAGCCTTTTCGTGTGCCTGAGGTGCACGTTTTCGTCCGACGCGCCGTGCACGAGCAGCAGTCGCTTTTGTTTGTCCCGGCCGTTGCCCAACTCCGGCATGCCTTTCACCCTGTGCACCAGACTGCTCGCGTCGTACCTACCTTGCGTCTCGGGGGATAACTGCCCGAGGTACCGCTCGCTGTAGTGCGCGACGTAATTTGACCAATCCGTGACTGGCGCGCCCGCGACGGCGACGGAGAAAACGTCGGGGTGCTGCAACAAACAGTTCACCGCGAGGAACCCGCCGTAGGACCAGCCCGAGACGCCCACGCGTTTCGGATCCACCCACCCTTTTTCAATCAGAAAGGAAACCCCTCTGACTTGATCAAGCACCTCAACGTCACCTAGGTTCGTGACTGCGCCTGATGATTCGGAGCGCTTCGCGCGTACGAAACCCTCAAACTTCTTCCCGCGGTTCGCGCTTCCCCTGTTGTCCAGCTTCAACGTCACCACGCCGCTCGCCCGCATGCGCTGCGCCCGCGCGTCAGCGGTGAGGGCCCACGTGTTCCGCACGATCTGCGTGTTCGGCCCGCCGTACACAGCCACGATGAGTGGGTAGGGAGGCGGGCCGTTTTTCTCCGCGTCGGGCAAATACACCACGCCGTGCAGCTTCGTGACGCCGTCGGCGGCGAGAAACTGAGATTATAAAAAAGAAAGTGTCAGTCTTGTACCGGCAAACAGTCGTTGGATTGGGTTGGGAAATACGTACCGTAAACAAAGTGGGCGCCACGTACTGCGCGTCGGTTTGCGCGTACGAAGCCGTCGTCGCGCAGAGCTGGTCGGTGCCGTTTTTGCAAAGAAGCACCTCCGCGCGTTCCGCGATGAGCAGCGCAGCCGCGGCGGCGGCGACGGCGACCGGTGACCGAGTCGAGTCACTCAGTTTTTTGGAAAACCCGGAAGTCGTCTGGTTGCAGTCCAAAGTGGTTTCTTTCAAAATCGGCACCAAGCTCGCCCCCGGGAGCGTCTGGGTGTCGTCGAACACGTCCACGATCCGGGTGAAGGAGTAGTTAAGCGCAATCGTGTGCACACCGGGTTTCAGGGTTAAGCGCTCCAGGGCAAAGGCGTGGTGTGATGTGGTGCACGACGCGTGGGTGTTGTCACACGCTCCAGTGCCTGATGAAGGCAAATGGTTGCTTCCATCGCTGCTTCCGTCAACCCGGTCATCGTCGCTTTCTTTCGGGGAGAGGCAGCACCGGTACAAGTGCTGCTCAAGCGGGCTTTTTTCGTTCGCGGTGAAGTACACATGGCCGCTTTCCTCGTCCACGCCGTGCACGCGGTGCACGCACCAGTCACCTTTGGTCAGGCGGGTGACACGCGGTGGTTTTTCGGTGGTTGAATCACCGTTTTGAGTCTTCCCGCCTCGCCGCACCAAGTACAAGTGCCTGTACCCGTCGCGCTCGGAAACGATCACGGCGTCGCCCGGGTCCCACTCGCCGACGCCGCGTTTCGCGAACGTGCGCAACACCGTGGGCGGGTCGGGGATGTTCACCCACGCGTCGCAATCGTCCACGCCGTGTGTGCCCGTTACCGTTTCAAGGTTGAGCGGCGTCTGGCGTCTCTCACCGGTCTCCGAGTTGAACAGAATTTGGCGCACGATGGTTTGCGCGCGGTTCTGCGTTTGCACGAGAATTTCGTGTCCGGGTGTGTCGGTCACGGTCGAACCGCTCTCGCCGCGCTTTGCGCTGTCGTCAAAAGCGCTGTCGTCGGAACCGCACCGCGCCGTGACCCACGTGACGGAACACAAGTACTCCTCCAAATCCCCCGCCGACGTGCTTGTCACGACGCGCTTGTCCTTCGGCCCGCCGCAATCCAAATCCAGCCACGTCACGGCGAACGCGTTTGGGTCGCCGCTTTGGGTACCGACGTTTTGGTGTTTGGATCCACCGCTCGCCGCCTTCGTCACCGGCGACACGTCCACCACCCCCAACGTAACCCGCGCGTTCGTCTCCCCCACGAAAGGGTACGAGTGTTGCTCTACACGAACTCGGACCTGGGTGTAGTCGGACGCGTTAGCTGCGACGCGCGCGCCGGTACCCGTGACTTGGTCGGTACCGCGGCCCGGGTCGCTATGGCTGACCTGCGCGCCCGGCCCGATCCCAGGCGAGGGTCCGATGCCAGGCCCAATACCAGGTCCGATACCAGGCCCGATACCAGGCCCGATACCAGGCCCGATACCAGGCCCGATACCAGGCCCGATACCAGGCCCGATACCAGGCCCAATGCCCGGACCTACGGATCCTCGCCTACCCACGTGCCCGAATTCGTCCCCGTCTTCCTGGTACGCGCTGGTTCTCACGTCCACCAACGAGACGTTCGAGCTGTCCACGCGCGTGAACGCGATTTTCGACGAGTCCGGGTGCCACCACAAGCCCCTGTCCCTCCGCATCTCCTCCGCGGCGACGAACTCGGCGAGGCCGTGCGTGATGAAGGGCCGGCCTTGTGCGCCGTGCGTGACTCTTGTGGATGTGGGCACCTGCATTTCCATGGACCCGCCACGGACACCCTTTGTGGGCACGCGTTTCGTTTCAAACCCCGTCGCGGTGGTGGGCGCGACGTGGATTTCGCTATCCCTCACGAACGCCACCCACTCGCCGTCGGGTGAAATGCTCACATCAAGCGCGGAAAACTCCGGGGTCGATCGCACCACGCACCTGGGTGGGGAGATGTACGTGGTCTGAGGGCGGTCCGTGCCGTCGCCCACAATGTCGAGCGATTGATTTATTTTCGCGACGTCCACCACGTACGCGGCTTCGGGTTGCGGCACCAACAACCGCGCAGGGTTCACCGCCCCACTCGCCCAGTGGTACCGCGTCACGCCCATGCTCGCGTGCGTCAACCCAAGCACGCTCGCCTCGCCGCACTTTCGAAGGCTGGAAGGGTCGAAACACGCGTGTCGGGTGCCACTCTGCACGTCCATCACGAACAGCATCCACGAAGTCCAGTTTTGGTCGGTGGCCCCGTCGTCTTTCGGTAAATGCGCGTGAAGGTACGCGATGTGTTGGTCATCCGGCGAGAACTCGAACCCGCCCGGGTCCAACGCCCCAGGGGGAGGGCCCACCACGTCGTCAAGCGTGAGCGCCAATGCAATCCTTGGCGTTCCGGTGGTGTTTTCCGAGTCAGATCTGGTCTCTCCCGTGGTTTCGGGGTTCGGGGGAAAAGGAGTTCGCGCCCCGCCCGCGACGCCGTGCTCATCCTCAGCGCCCGAATCATTCGCGTGGCGTTGACCGCCCCCGGTCCCCGGGGACGGTCCCCCGTGAAAGGTGTCGCGCGTGCCCATGCGCGGCGTGCGTCGCGAAGTGGCGGCTCGTCTCTCGGAAGTGCCGAAAAAGAAGAAGGTCGAACGAAAAAGAAACAACGACAAGAAGCAGCGCTGACCAGTGACGTGGCAGGTGCTGTGGTGCCTCGCCCCTGGTTTAGCGAACTGCCTTCATTCGCACGCGCGCTTGTTTCGCACGATGACGCACGCGCTCGCTTCCTTCGCCTCACTCCGCGTCGCGCCTGCGGTCGGCACCACTCGCCGCGTCGGCCCCGCCGTCCCAAAACGCGGACTCGTGATCGCCGCGGGCAAGAAAGGCGCGTGGGAAGGAGTTCGATTCCGAAAGCCCAACGCAGTCGTCTCGGCGGAGGTGGACGTGAACAAGTGGCCCGGGCTCGACAGATACCATCAGATGAAGCCTTTTCTTCTCTCGTTTCTTATCAAGCTGCTGTTTGTAATACCCAACCTCCGCGGTGAGTTTCGCGTTTCGCGATTCCGCCTCGCTCGTGGACGCGCGTATTTCAGCCCGGTGCTTCTCCTCCCCAGCTTCCTTGCTCGCGATGACCCGGTGCAAGTCCGTTTCTAGGCTCGCCAGGCGATTAATCGCGGCACGTGACCTCGCGAGCTCCACCTCGGCGTTGGCGTGCTTCGCCTCGGCTTCGCTTCTGCGAGTTTCCGCGTCCTCCCGCAACTGTCGCAGTTTCTCCTTGTCGATTTCGCAAAGCTGCACCTCCGCCGTGAGGTTCGAAATACGTCTTGTCAACTCGAAAATCTCCTCGTGGTTGGAAACAGAACCGGACGCTCGTGTTTCAGTACAGTCGACAGTAGTGGGGAGGGCATTTTGTACTTGGATTACACTTTTTGCCGGTGGTTCTGACGGTGGAAGCGCTTCGGCGTGGCACCCCCAGCGTCCTGTTGGTCTAGGTCAGTGCGCAGTAGCTCAAGAGTTCAAGAAGATCTTTGCCCATGCGGCCTCCCGTCTCCACACCAAGGATGAGACATTTGGTGCCCGGGCGTGGAGCAAGCGCTTCGTTGTATTCCACCTGTTTCTCTATGCACGCGTGTTGTAGTACTGGGCCTGCAAGTCTGTCCGCGTTGTGCTTCGCGACCAGGTTGCCCGCTTCGATGCCAAACACGCTGCGGAAGATCACGTCTCCCATGAGGTTGTCGGCTTTGAATACCGAGTGTGGAATCCCCACGAGGTTGATGTCTGCCTTCTTGCTCTTTGTTCCGCCGTTTGCGAGTCGAATGTTTCCGGCTAATGGAAAAAAACGCAAACATTTTTTATCTTCACAATTTTCCCGCTTGTTTCTCTCATCTCCGCAGATTGCTTCTCTTGGACTCCGCGACGTGACTGCGGTGGCTTGCCATTCGACCCCGCGCGACGATCGCCCGTAGTATCGACGCGTGCGTCGTGCCGTGAGTGTGTAAGGCTCCGGCGTCCAACTTTAGCTTTGTCGTCCCTCGAGGCTGGGAAGGACCGTAGGGCTCGCGTTGTGCGTGGATCTGTTTGAACGCAGCTGCCGGCGAAAAGGGCACGTCTGACATCTTCGGACGGTTCCGATGGCCGGGTACGCGCGGCTTCCGCCGTCGCCGAGAGAGAGGCCTCCGCCCGCGCCGTATCCCAGTCCTCCACCCGCGAGCGCGGCGGCATCACGAGGTCTCGGCGCTCCCGACCCGAGTCGGCCTTCCGCGTATCGCTCGCTGTCGTCGTCCTTGCGACATGCGACGCACTCGGCGATGGATTCCCGCGGCGACTTCGCGACGCAGGTCTCCGCCTCCGCGTACTTCGACGCGCCTTCGCACCCCCCGCGCGCGTCGGTTGAGCCCGCGAGGTTGACGCGCTCGTACCACGCCACGAAGCCAACAACGAGTGGACATGACGACGCGTGGAACGGGGTGTACGGGGACCACGGCGGAGTCGGGAAAAGCGCGGTTCGGTTGTCCGCCGTCCAAACGCTCGCGCGCGTGCTTCCCGAAGATACCTTCGTTTCAACTGGCGCGCACGTGCGACACGAGCGCACGCATGTGCGTGATCAAGAGCTGGACGTGAACACCGCGAACGTCCTGGCGAAGCAGCAGGCGCAGTTGCTCGAGCTCCACGCGCAAGTCGAACATCTGAAAGTGCAACTCACGCGTTCGCGAGGACGCTCGGCGGGCGACTTCGCGGGCTCGGGTTTGGATCGATCGGGAGGCCGCGATTCCAGCCTCGGTAATAGTTTAAGGTCATCGAGCGAGTGGTACGGCCGTGGACCACACCGAAATGCGTACGCGTCAAGAATCAACGAAACCGCGGTGGACGCGAGCACGAACACGCTGTGGACCCCCGACGTTGCGGCGAGTTTGGAACGCTTTTCGCGATTTACCGGCGGCGCGCGCGACGTGCGCGACGTCGACGACCCAGATGAAACCCAAAATTGGTCCTACGAAGGCGGAGGACGCAAAAGCAGAGGGAACATGACCGACAGCGGGGCTGCTGCGAACAGAGATGGCAGGGGTGGAGCGAGTACCAGTGCTTTCAGGGCGAAATCGGATGACCCGCTGCGGCGTTCGCACCGCAGCGGTTTGCGCGTGATTCGCCGATCCGTGGTCGGCGCGGGTGACGACAACACACAAAGAGTACAAACGAATGACGGTAAAACCGCCTCTCCACGGCTATCTCCGGCGAAAACAGAAGACGTAGTGGTTGATGCCCGAGGTGCCAGCTCATTCGGCACAATAAACGCGATGCCTCCCCTTCCCGTTCCGTCGCGGCCGGAGATGCGGGTTTTGCGGCGGCGGGCGCTTGTGATGGACGACGAAACAAACACCGCGCCGCCGGCGTACGCGCCGCCGGCGTACGCGCCGCCGGCGTACGCGCCGCCGCCGGGTGCGACTATGGCGCGGAAAGAACACGCGGTTTCGAAAAACGTCGCCACTGCGACAGCAACGGGCGGCGTATTCGGCGCCACCAAACTGATTCCCTCGCGAAACTCCGCGTTCACGCCCGTCGCGGCGGAGGACCCTTTGAGTTATTCCCTGGACGACCCGGAAACGCGGTGGCGCGCGGCGGGCGCGGCGGCGATGCGCAGCACGCGTGTCCTCACCACGCCCCGTGTTGGCGGTTTGGGCAGGGGCGACCCGGTGCGCGTGAGCCGCGAGCGCTCTGTCGGGGCGAGCGACGATGACGTTCGGCTTTTCCGAGCCAGCGACGCGTCATCCGTCAACAGCGCGTTCGGCGACCACCAACACGACGCCGCGCTGGAAAACAAAATGCGTGTCGTGGCGCCCGCGCGGTCGTTCGCGCGCGTGCCTCTTTTCCCCGAAGGCGAGTCGTCCCCGCAATCCCCCGCCCGGGACGACGACGAAGACGACGCGGATTCCGAGGTTTTGCGCGTTTCGCGGGACACGTTCGCGGAGCTGTCGCGAGGGTTTGGCGAGGGTTTGGCGAATGACCGCGCGTCTGGGTCCGATTCCTCAGACCCGGACGACGACGCGACGGACGCGGGGACGGCGGTGACTGGAACCACCACGGGAAGAGGCGCGTCGGAGTGGGCGCTCCCCACGCGGTGGGGGGCGCAACGGATGTCCGAAGCCGTGTGCTGGGACGAGGAAATTTCCCATGACGCGGAGTCGAGTGGGACAAAACGCGAGGAGGACGACCGAGAACGAGAAGCGGCGGTTTCGGTTTCGCCGCGTCGCGGTGTCAACGCGAATCGAGACGGAGCCGGGTCGCCAAAAAAGTTACCACGGTCGCCGCTCGGGTCCCCCACGATTCACGGCGACGAAACCGACGAACAGGCTCGCAAAGAAACCGCTAGCGCTACGTTTTGGGCGGAAGAGATGCCGGAAGGCATGCCTACGATATCGTACCAGCCCATGAGCGACGACGAGAGCTCGGACGACGAAGAAATGCGAGCAATCTACGCAAAGTACGACATCGGCGCCACGCACTGAGAGACGCGTATTAATTTGTAAGAGCTTCTTAAGTGATTTTGGGTCATAGATTAGTTTGATCGTACAATCGAGGGACTCCCTTCTCTGTGAAACTCATCATCACACACACGATACACCAATCAGTAATGGACAAAGCTCAGGGCTTTGTCAAAAGTCGCGGCTCGAGCGCTCAAGGCTGCGCTCGAGTCGCAAATAGCAAATTCGTTTTCGGATGGACCATCCCGAGAAAGTTCTCACCACTGCCGCGCCCCCCACTGGAACTCCGCCATCAGCGACACGTGGTCCGAACTGCACTGCGTGTTGGGAAGCCCGCCGTACTTCGAGCGGCACTCGTGTTCCGTGGGCACTTCCAGCAGCGAAAGCGGCGCCAGGGTATCGTCCGTGTAGAAGATGTAGTCCAACGTGCCGAAGAAATCCTTGGTGCAGTTTGTGAAGAGGGGCTCACCCGTGCCGGTCGCGTCCATTCTGCCGCGCTGGCGCTCGGCTTCGTCGCTCTCCAGGCAAGGCTGCTTGGTAAGCGCGGTGTAGGCGCTTACCAACGGTAGGGGGTGCTGCAGCTTGGAGGGGGGACGCAAAATGCCAAACGGGTCCGTCGCCAGCTCGGGGTGCGCGCCGTCCACGCGCCCGTTGCACAGCAAGTTGTGCGCGGCGCTTCCGGGGGTGCTGTTGAAATCCCCGCACACCACCATGGGAATCTCCGCGGACGCCGCGATTTTCTCCAAACCTTTCAGCAACGTGTGCACCTGCCACAGCTTCACGTCGTTGAGTTCGGTGTTGGCGTGGATGTGCGTGTTCGCGACACACAGGAGTTGTCGTTTCCCCGACGGATCACGCGCGTGCGGCTGGTCGAGGGCTTCCAAAACCACGATGAGCGCGACGTTGTCCTTCATCAAACGGTTCAGGGCTTCTTTCTTCGTGGACGACCCACCTAAGCTCTCCACAAGCGAAAGCGCGGCTTTGTTGAACTCCACTTCGTACTTCTTGATCAGGGTGAAGCGATCTTTTTTAAAGAAAATAGCGCACCCGTCGATGACATACGTGCCTTGCGAAAAAACCTGCGCCGTCTTTTTCTTGTACACCGCGGTGTACCCCCGTTTGCCGAGCTCGCCGAGGAAAAAATCCTCAAAGTGGTCGCTCTGCACTTCTTGTAAGCAAAGAATATCCGCGTCGTACTGCACGATCTCTTTCAGAATGTTCTCCCGTCTGTAGTTCCACGAAAGCGCCCACGAGGGGGTGTACGGGTACATCTCGCCGGTGGCGTACAAATCCGCCAAGACGTTGTACGTCAGCACGGTGAACCGCCCGCCCTCCGCGCCGTCGTGGTGCGCCACCGGTACCAGGTTCCTGCGAGGCGGCGTCGGGGCGGGAATAACCCGGCCGGTGGTGAACCCGTTTTCGCCGCCAGCCTGCGTCCGTCCGTGTGCGTCCACGGATACGACCAGGAACTTCAGTAAGTGCCCGACGTCCTCCACCGTCGAGTAGTAACTCTTCTCCACGCCAACCTCGGTCCATTGTTCGGGCTCGTCCTTCCCGTCCTTCCCTCCCGAAGTGTCGGCAGAGCCGTTGTACTTGTGAGGCTTCGGGCGGTGGTAGTTGTCGCTCGTCGTGTTATTTGTCCCGCCGTGCGGCGACGGCGGCGCGCCCCCCCCCGTGGATTGGTCCTTCAGATGCGGCGGTTTCCACAGCGGTGTCTGGGCGCCAACCCCCTCGTCGCGCCCGCCCGTCGCCATCTTGTGCCTCATCCACTCCCTCCAGCTTTGCGTAAAGCAGTCCTCTGTGCAGTGGTACGTTTTGCTGTGCACGTTTTGAAGCACCGCGGGCTCACCGGGGTGCACGCTGCACACGCTCGCCTTGCGGTGCGAGGACGACCGGAACCACCGGTACCGCAGGTGACACCCATCCACGGGATCGAGCTCGGTGATGTCCGCGGTCGTGGACGTGCCGTCGCCCTTGCGCGTCACGACGTACGGGGTGAGCTCCACGCTGTGAGGGGGAGGGGAGGTAACGATGGAGGGTCAGTTTTTGGGGTCGATACACGCGGGCGACGACACAGGTACAGAGGATCGCGGTGGGAATCGCGTGGTGATCATCGACCGTGGTTGTTCGATCGTTCGGGCGTGTGTCTTTTGCCCTCGCGTTCCGGGGCGGTGACGTACCCTGAGATTGGCGTGTCGTTGTTAAGCGTCGCGCGCTGCACCGAGAGCGCCATGACGCGTCGCAAACAAGCCTCTCACACCTCGTTGGCCTCACTCCGTGCGTCTAAGGGGCCCGCGCGCTGCAGCGATCGCGCACCCGCACCCGGAAATGAGGCGGCAAAATCGACCGATCCAGAAGTGCAAGTGCAAGTGCACTGGTGGCCGCCAGAAAACGCGCGCGGATCGCCACGGGTGCGACGCCCCCGGGGCCTTGGAACGTCGGTCCGACACCCAGAACCGGTGTTGCACCCGGAACGACGCCGCGAGCGGGTATGTGCCCGGGTACGACGGCGGCCGGAAAGATGGGCACAACCTTTTTTGTATGGGCTTTCAGTCAGCCACATGCCTCGAAAAAAGGCCATTTTTCCCAAAGGTTGCAGGTGAAAAGTTGAAGTGCGACGGGGTCGAAGGGAACGAGAGCGCGGATATGCATCGTACAACACCACAGCTACGTATCGTGATTGACCTCATTTCGAGGCCTCTAAACTTGTTCGCGAGTTTCTTCACAGCCTCTCCTTGGCGAAAAAAAAGAAACCGTCGCGACGGCGATGCGCCGATGGAACAGCGGACGCACAGCTGTGCGTCCTGCGCTTCGCGCTTTTCGCTCGTCGAAACGCCTTTTCCTTTCGGGTGCCTTACCAGACCGGAGTGAGCATCATGAGAACCGAAGATTCAAGGTCTTCCTCCGTGTTGGTTTCAACGGGTATGTGCTGAGGGTCTTTTTCTGTACGAGTGGTGTTCAGCAAAGGAAGGGAGCACCACTCCGTTTTCTGGTTTTCGTTTTCGTTTCCAGACACAGACCGCGGCGAGTTGGAGGTCCTGTCGCACACGGTGGGGTCGTCGTGCGGCCAAGGCGTGGGGTGATCCGCGGTACGGAGTCGCATGGACGTGCTGCGCTGCATCTCGAAGGGATGCTGGTAATCCAACGCACGTGCGCGTTTTCTCGTCACCCTCGGCTTCGCGTCGTTCGAGCCCTTCGGGTGAGTCGTTCCGGAAGTGCCGAGAAAAGGCTTTTGCGTCACCCTCGCGGTGGTCTCGAAGAGAGACAGCCCGAATAAGGCGTGCGTGGCGTCTTCGACCATGCCGTTAATGCCATGAGTGGTCGATTGCATTCGCGTCGGGTGGGAGGCGATTTGGGCAGATTCGCAGGTACGAGCTCGGCTCGCCTCGCTGCGTTGTGACTCGCGGACGCGGAGAGAAAAAGAAAAAGGAAGGCCAAAATCGTGGAAAGCCGAGAAGAAAACCCTCGGAAAGCCGAGAAGAAAAAACTCTCGGGGAGGCAAACCGGACACGCGGCACCCCCGCTCGCCGAGCCTTGCACTCGACGCCATATACGCTAGCGTCAGGACTCGTGCTACGCCCAGGTTCGACGTCGACGCGAGCTTCGAGAAAAAGCGTAGGGCCTGACCCGACAGCCCTGGGCTGGACTCCACAGGACTGGTCTGCTGGTCGAGGCTTAGCCGCGTGTGTCGTATGGTGGCCACTCAAAGACTCGTGGTGCCTGTTTCCACGATGACCTCGCCGTCGCGCTGCGCACGCACGAAGCGCGCCGAGGACGGCGGTACCACTCGCATGTTTGCCTGGCGCGTCTCCACTGTGCTCTTCGCCCTCGCCTGCGTCGCCCTCGCCACGTGGACGGCGTACTTTCTCTGGGAAGTCATCAGCGCGGACGCGCTTCCCAGGCAAGCCGACCTCACGGAGTTGACTCCGGGTTTCGAAGACGGAACTTTGGAAACGTGGCTCGAGAGCCACTTCCTGCCACTTGGAGCCGAGGAGAATGACGGTTTTGGGGTCACACCATACACAGCCAGCGTGTTGCGCCCGAGGGATGTCGGGGTACAGGTTTCGAGGAAACCGAAACTGCCCCGTACCTCGACTGACACGCGAACGCTAAAACCGCTCGCCGGTGCGAACCTCCAGTCCCTTCCCTGGTACGCCTATCGCGACGCGCTGGCGGATCGCACGTCGTCCAACATCAATGACGTCGCGCAACTCGCCGCGGAGGACAGGAGACAGCTGGAGTACTTGTTGAAAACTGGAAGCTTCTCCGCAACTGGAGGCGTCTCCGCCGAGAGGAAAAAGCGCGGAGGCGCGTCCACCGAAAACTCGAAACTTCCAATCAAACGCGTCGTCGCGACGCACCACAAAACAGGCACGGCGCTGATGCACGACATCTTCAGCACCATCATTTCTGGCGGCGACGCTAGCAATGACGAGGTGTTGAAGGCGTTACAAAAAAGAAACGCCCAAAAATGGAACGATTTGTACGGCGCGTTTGTGGATTTCAGGGACTTGGAGGACCACCCCGAGCGGTTTGAGCAAAAAGATTTCGCCAGCGCGAACGACGCGGGGGTTTTTCTGGATTACCATTTCGGGAAAGTCGTGCCCGAGTTTATCGGGCGCGTTAACGATTTGCAAAGTCGGGAACGGGTAGGGCTACCCGAGCTACTGTGTTCTGAAGGTTCCTCTGACGGTTCTTCTTCTGCAAGTTCTTCGTCGGAAAGTTCTTCCACTGAAACTTCGGCCCGGTATCGCATGGTCCACGTGGTTCGCGACCCGGTGGACGTTTTAGTGAGCGGGTACTTGTACCACCGCAGGCTTCCACTGGACGAAGGGTGGCTGCACAAACCCGCGCCTAACATGGCGGGAAAATCGTACCGCGACTTGATTAAAAACACAACCCCGCTAACCGCGATGGAGGCTGAAATATCAATGGCGGACGACGAGCTTCGAACCATGGTGTTGGCGTTCCGCGACGCGGAGAGGGACCCGGACGCGCTGAACTTGAAGCTTGAGGATTTCAGGGACAACTTTGACGAAACCGTGCGTCGGGTGTTGCGCCATCTGCAGTTCGCGGAACCCGATATCCAGGACATGATGGAACTGGCGAAGGAATTCGACACCAAGCGGTGGTCGACGGAAGAGTTGGGGAAGAACGAGCACTTCACTCGCCTGGAAAACAGAACGCCGTTCAAGCGCGCGATTGCGAACGACCCGTTTCTGAACGAAACCTGCGCCTACTTGAGATACGCCCTGGGGTACACGGAGACGTTCCCGGAATTCAAAGGAGAGTAAAGAGAACGTACCCCGAGGAGGACAAGGAGAGGAGGTCTCGAGGAGGACTGAAAATTCACGCTCATTCATCGTCGTTAATTTCATCATCGATACTACTCGCGGCGCTCTTGTTACCCTCGCCCCGTCTCCTCGTGGACCAAAAAAATCACTCCGCCTGCGGGATGCCGTTCGGGGACGCGTTCTTTTGGATCCACGGGTGTTCCAGGAGCTTCGACAACGGCAAACGGTCCCGCGGTTCCTTCACCAGGAGAGAGCCAATCATATCCCGCGCGTCCTGCGAGACGTGCGCCGGGAATTTGAGGTCGACGCGCAAAATTCGTTTGTACGTTTCGGAATGTCCCTCCGCTTCGAACGGCGGAACTCCGCACAGGAACTCAAACGCCAGCACACCTAAACTCCACACATCAACAGCGTGGTCGTGGTCCCTTCCCTCCACCATTTCGGGGGGGAGGTAATCCAGCGTGCCGCACAGCGTTTGCCGCCGCGAATTCGGCGCGTGCACCGACCACCCGAAATCCGCAATCTTCAACTCGCCTTTGATTCCAATAAGCAAGTTCTCGGGTTTGATGTCCCGGTGAATCACGTGTTTCTTGTGGCAGTACACCAGGGCTTTCGCCAGGCTGGCGATGTAGGTCGCGCTTCTTTTTTCCGAAAACCGCTTGCGTTTCTGCAACTCCTTGTACAGCTCCCCGCGCGCCGCGTACTCCAAAATCAAATACACCCGAGACGAGTCGTAAAAGTACCCGTACAACCGCAGGATGTTGGGATGCCTCAAGTGCGACTGAATCTCAATCTCCCGTCGTAACTGGTGCTCCACGTGCGACTGCTGTAACTGGTTTTTAAACAAAACTTTCAGCGCCACGATGTACTTGCTTTTCTGTTCCCGCGCCAAGTACACGTTCCCGAACTTCCCGCGGCCGAGAGGCTTGCCGATGTCGAAGTCGCTCAACTGGAGTTCATTCAATTAAAAGGAATGCGGTCAGGTCATGTCAGGGCCAGGTCGGTCGGGTCGGGTGATGTTGGACACACAAACGCTTCGCGTGTTGCTTGTTAATTTGCGGTGTCGCACGAAACGCGGTTGTCTCGTTTGTCGGGTGAAACCCGGCGCGCGCCAACTCCGCGCGGCGAGCGAGAAAAATACATGATGGCGAAAAACCACCGAAAGTGGTATCCGTTTGCACGACGTGTCAATGGCACCGCCCACCGCGGTCCGGAGATACCGGCGTGTGTGCGTTGCGATGCCGTGAAACGACCGTGGTGGGTGGGTTTGAATGCGCACGTACCTGCCAGCGCTTTTCCGCGGCGTCGGGCTCACCGCTGGTGCTCGCCGCGGCGGCCGCGCCTCGCGTCGTCGTGGCGTTCTCTTTGCCGGCGTTCGCATCCGCAGCGGTGTTGGTCACCACGGGAGCGGGCTTGGCGAACTCGCCGACCGTCGCACCGGGCACCGCCGCCCTGAGCGCGTTTCCCTGCGATGAGCCTAACACGCCACTCGCCTTTTCGGCTCCCATCTCAGCGTCCATCTCAGCGTCCGGTTCGGTTTACGACGACCTGCGATGCGGGGAGCGGGAATGTGAGCGAACGCGTGAGGAGATGCCGGACTACGACGCGGCGACGTCGGAAAACGACGCGTAACGCGCGATGCGGGGTCACAACGCACCCAGACGAAACGAGGAAATTTGCCTTGCGACGCGATGCGCAACCTCCGACCGCGGATCGACGAGAGCGGGACTTCGTGACGACGACGCGCGCGCGTGTTGTGCCGACGCGTCGAGGGGAACTTGAACACAACAACGTTCTCCTTGTTTTTAGTAGCTGTCACTTTTCTCTCAAATTTGGCGCAGTTTGCAAAATTACCGATGGTCCTCACACCATTGTCTTGGACGCGGACGCGCGTCGTCGCCCCATGGCAACACTAGACGCCGACGAGTACGCGCTTGATGAGCTGACGTGTCCCATCACCGGCGAAATTTACGTTGACCCGGTGCTTTGCGTCGGGGACGGGCACACGTACGAGCGACACGCCGCGACGCGTTGGCTCGCCACGCACACCACGTCGCCTTTGACTGGTGAACAAATGCAACCGGAAGGGATGAGGTTGGTGGACAACCATTTGGTGCGGAAACAAGCGGCGGCGGTGTTACGTCGACGACCTGAGCTACACCCGACTTGGCCTGACCCGGCGAACGCCACGCCCAGTGCGCCGCCGTTGGGACCCGCGTTGGGACGCGATTTTGGCCAAAACGATTTTGGCCAAAAAAGTGACAATCGATACGGCACCGACGGCGCCGCGACGGCGCGCGAGACTCCGCACGACTCGTCAAGGGTGCCGGTGCCGTACGTGTGCATCGCCGGCACCGGGGTAGCGACGAGGGACAAAAAAAAACACCACCCTCTACGCGTGTTTTCGGTGTTCCCTCTGAAACCGGCTCCGCGATGGGAACGCGTCGGCGCCGGGTGCTCCGGCGACGGGTTCCTGGCGTGCTCGCGCGACGGCGCGCTTCTGGCGTGCGGCGCGCAAAACTCATCGGTGGTCACGGCGTGGAGACCGGAATTTTCGTCCCCATCGGTCACGTTTGAACCCGGAACCCGTATCAACCCGACCGCGCGACCGCCGGTTACCACCGACGCGGCTGACGACTGGGTGCTGTGCGGAGCGGTCGCGCCGAACGCAGCGTGGGTGTGCGCGGCGGGGCGAGGCGAGTTTGTGCACGTGTGGCGCGTTGACGGTACGTGTTTGGGAAAGGTCTCGAGTTTTGTTCATAATCCGGTCTACTAGCTCACGCTGCTTCTCCAGCGCGAGCGGTGTAAGGGCGGGTGATTTTTGGGTTTTTCTTTTTTTGGGTTCCGACTGTTTGCTTGTGTTGCTTTTGACTGTTGTGGGGTACCCGAACAACTTCGACCTCCACGACCTGCACGACGATAATTCGTATCCACAGCGACTAACCACCTCGCCAACTTTACCGTGACCGTCACCAAAACCCCCTTCCACAAAAAAAGCGAGTGATTCGAACGACGCGACCGTTACTTTCGGGGCCAGTGAAAAAATAAAAACCGTCCCTCTACGCGACGCGCCGTGGCACAAGGACTTCACCACGTGCCTGGTCGCGCTGGACGACCAACAGGTTGTGTATGGCACGCAGGACTGGTGCGCGCGTCGGGTGGATTTTGGTTCCGGTAAACCCGGTGGTAACGGTTCTTTAATAGGACAGGTGTCGGCTTCGCCGACGCGGGTGTCGTGCGCTGGTAACGTCGTTGCCGTGGGCACGGAGGATGGCACCGTTCGCGTGTTCGACCTTCGGGTTGGCGAACGGTGCATTTTTGATTTGACCGACCATACGTACGGTGCATCCGCGGACGCCGAGACGGTGTCGACCACCGCCTTGGCGTTGGCAAACGACCAGAGGTACCTCCTCCACGGCGCACGCCGAGGCGGGTGGATTCGGGAAGGCCCGCGCGCTTCGTTTCGTGTGCGACACAGACTCGATGCGGGTATCACCGACGCGGTCGCGATGCCGCAGGGTGCGGGAAACAGTTGGCGTGAAACCGTGGTCGTAGGCGCGGTGGGGGTAGGGACGGTTTTGGTAAACGCGGAGACGGGTGTTTTTTCGAAAAAAAGGATAACAAATCACGCGCCGCGCGCGTTGTGCGCGTTCGCGAACGCGAACGCGGGTCCGGACGAAGTGTCGGATTCATCGCACAAAATCCCGGGGCCCCGACCAGGGTGGTGGGAGCGCGTGTTTGGGTAGGTCCCGTGGTAATGCGTTTGTAACTCAACCGCTGGGCTACCGGATTCTTCTTTTGGCGGACTCGGTTTCCAGACCTGGAACAACACTTCGAAAGATATCGACACGTGTGTTGCAATACAAATAAAATCTTGCGTATCCGACATTTTCAGGCAGCAAAATCTGCAAAGTAAAGTGCTCTCCAATCACGACACGAATAGGCGGACACGAAATACTTGGGAGCGAGTCTATGAGAGCATCAGACCGTCATTGACGAGTAACCAGATTCTGTCAGTTTCTGTATGAGCAAACAGCCCGCGGGATTCTTGCCTGACGTGTACGTCAGCATCACGATTGAACATTGCACACCCGCGCAACGCCCACTTCTATCCACGCACGCGCGCCAACGCAGCCTCAATTCGCATCGTTACCACCCCTTCGCCATGGGTAATATCATCGTTTCCCCTCCCAACCAAGCCGCTGTGATCTCCGGGTGCCGAGGCACGCGCATTTTGATTGGGCGATGTTCGTTCCAGTTTTGGGTTTTCGAAACGTGTTCGCGCCTCGGTCTTGAGTTGATGACCATCGGGGTCTCCTCCAAATCCGCGGAGACGGCGAAAGGCGTCAGGATTTCCCTGTCAAGTACCGCGCAGATCAAGATCATGACTGGGTCGGGTACAAACGTGGAGCTCGACAAAGTCGAGCTCGCGGCGCAGGTGTGTGTTTTTTTAAAGGAGTCGGACAACTTCTCAACCCTGTTTTTGTTTCCTTGGGAACATTCGCAAGTACTCGTGACTGTTACGAAGACGTCGACTACTACCCTTCCTATGGCCTATTACTGCCCTCAGTCCCACTACTATCCCCTCGCCTCGAACCGACGACGCTCTCCCAACTCGTAGTACTACCAACTTTTACGAAGTGACTAACTACTCTATACAATAAGAACTAACCACCCACCCAACTTTACCGTGACTGTTCCCCACACACCCTAGCACTTCCTCGGGTACACGCGTGAGGAGATTCAGCACGCAGTGCACCGCACGATGGAGGGCCATCAGCGGCAGGTCATTGGGACGTTGACGGTGGAGGAGCTGTACAAAGACCGCGCGAGTTTTAGCACCAGGGTCAAGGAGTTAGTAGACCCTGATTTGCAAAACATGGGATTCGAGCTGGTGTCGTACACGGTGACGAACATCGACGACGACGAAGGTACGTATTTCCCAAGATTGTTTAATGCGTTTTATGGAGTACAGTCGGAAAGTACTACCCACTCCTACTACCAAGACTACAAGACCAATGCGTCTGTTTTTTCTTTTTCGTCAAGGATCAACTGTTTGCCCTTACAAGACTGACACTTTCTTTTTACAATCTCAGGGTACATCGCTGCGCTGGGCGCGACGCAAACCGCGGCGGTGAAACGCGAAGCCGAGGAGGGCCGCGCGCGGAACGAATCTTCTGCCCGGCAAACCGTGGCGAAGGCCAAGGCGGATGCGCTGATCGTGGAGGCGGAGCAGGCGCGGAACGCGAAGGTGCAGTCCAACGAATTCGCAACCTCCGAAGCGTCGTCGCGACGTGACCTAGAGCTGAAGCAACAGGAGTACCAGAAGGAAGTGAACGAGGCCACGGCTAAGGCAGAAGCGGCGTTGAAAATTGAAACCGCGAAACAGGAACAAGAAGTGATTAAACAGAAAACAATGCAGAAGGTTGAGGAAGCCACGGTGATGTTGCAAGTCACGGAACGGGAGGTGGAGCGCATGAAAGCGCAGGCGGAGGGTGAATCGGGGGCGCGACTGCTGACGCAACGAAACGAAGCCGAATCTATGAAAGTCGACGCCGAGGCGAAGGCGTTTGAGTTACGGCAAATCGGTTTGGCACAAGCGGATTCCGTGAAAGCACAAGGCATCGCGGAGGCGCAGGTCGTGGCGGAAAAAGTCAAAGCCTATCCCTCGTACGCGGACGAGAGAATGGTGCAGATTATCGTACGTTTTATTTTTTCAAGGAGTCGGGGACGACTGTTTGCATGCAGTTGTCCGAACACTACCCTTCCTACCGCAACTTCGAACCGACGACCACTCCCACTCGTAGTCCTGTTGACAGTGACCAACTACTCCATAACAATAAGAACTAACCACCTACCCAAATTTACCGTGACTGTTACCCCGTACCCTTTTTAAAACAAAAAAACAGATGAACCAACTCCCCTCGCTTGCGGAGAAAATCGCAGCGCCGTTGAAAAACACGGGCAAGATGATCTTCGTCAGCGGCGACGGCAGCGGGCCGTCAAAGCTCACCACTGATATCGGGAACATCATGGCGGGCTTGCCGGACACCGTGGAAACCATGACGGGGATGAACATTAAGAACGTGCTGAAACGTTTGGAAGGCAAACAGGGGGGGGTCGAGAGCTCGGATTGAAACGCGTTCGCCGTCATCGCCTCCTACACTGTCTGTGCACTCCACGGCACCATGTGAGATGTTTCGACTTTCGCATTCGACCGGTTGATCCTCCTGGTCTTTCTGAGCGCGCGGCTGCGCACTTTGAAAACGCTACGATCGCGCGACACGCTCGAGGAGAGCTCATTCCAAAACTTCGCGAAGGCACAGGTACGCAAAGGCTGGCGAGTTGACCTGTTGTATAAAACTACATCAACGAGCTAAACGACTAAACGAAAACGAAGCCTCTCCTCGAAAACCCCCCGTCAGTCGTCGCCCTGCGCCGAGTCGTTGAATGAACTCGAGATGGAACTCGTTTCGCAGTTTGAGCGGGTTTCGTCGTTGATGACGATTTCCAGGGCATTTTTCTCCCAGTCCGCATCCGAGCGAAGCGCGTCTTTCCGCGCGAGCGCCGCGGTCCTCTTCGCGGCTGCTCTACTTTTCAAATCCCACCGCCACATCAAAAGCATCGCGCGTACGAACCGAAACCCCAACCACGCCTCGATGCACAGCATGTGCCATATCAATAGTAAGATGGCGTAACCCGCCATGGCAAAGTGCACCTTGTCGTGGCACGTCATCCCCGGGAAAAACCCGAACGCGCTGGAGACGCCGAGGCCGTGCCGCAACGCGGGGTTCACCTGCGTTTTGTTTTCTTCGCAGAACACGCGCGTGGAGTAATACTTTTGGTTCAGCATGGAAAACACGAACAGCGCCATGACGCCGAGGAGGGCGAGGAACCGTCCAAGGTACCTCAAGTTTCGCACGACCCTCTGTCGGAAATCGGTGGTTTCACACGCCGGGCCGGGTCGCGGAGGTTCCGGATCGGCGCCGAACTCTGAGAGGTGCATTTTTCGCTTGCTCTTCGCGACGGGCGTTCCCCGCGCCGACGCGGCGGGCGTGCGCGTACCCCCTCTGTTGATGTGTTTTTCGTACAACGCCATGAGTCCCCCTCTGCGCATTTCAGGATCTTGCACGAACTGTTCCGCGAACTCCGACATGTTCACCACGGGTTCGTTTTCGCTGTTCGACCCGACCGCGGCGCGCAACGCGGTGACCTCCAACTGAAGCTTTTGGTTTTGCGCCTTCAAGCGTCGGTTTTGCGATTTCAACTCGTCGTTCTCGTCGCGTAACGCGTCATAATCAACCAAAACGTTCATTAAATACGCGTCGTCATCAGACGCGAGGGTTTGTTTCGCCTGCCAAGCGTCGACTGCGGTGTCAAACACTTTACTGTCTTGTTTCTTCGCCCCGACGTAGGTCTCCGAGTCGACCGCGGCGTCCCCCGCGCCGGTCAATCGCGCGCTCTTCATAAGCTCAACCGCCGCGAGCGTGGAGACGGAAACGGGCGGGGGCTCCTCGCTTCGGTGCGCCGAGTTCATAATCTCCAAACTTCCGCGGTGCACCACCTCGCGCAAACTAGCGATCACCCGGCGCTTGCGCCGGGCATTCGTGGCGTGGCACTCGCAAGCGCCGCCGACGCAGAGACAAATGCCGGAACACTTTTTTGGGGGAGAAAGCGGTGAGGAAAAGGGGCTGGGAGGGTCAGTTCTCAAACAGTCTTTTTTTGCGTTCTCACAACACCCAATTCTTTCTGTTGGCAGGAATCTCGGAGGCGGAGACGACGCGGCGACGCACGCACCTTGGGGCATTTATCGTGCATGTCGTGGTACCCCGCGTCCGCGAGGCGTCCACCGCAGTCGGACCCGTGAAATCGCGTCTTGCAACCTCCGCACTGCATCGCCAGCGCCAAGTTCCCTCTCGATAGTTTGCCACCGCATTTGTGGCACGTGCCTCGCCCAGCCTCGTCCCCAACCAACACCTTGACAACGCCGCACGGTTGGCAGGGGAGCGAGAGTGCCGTGGAGTCACTACTGATGGGTCCCGTGGAGTTCCTGCTGTCGGACGCCATCTGAAAGGCGTCGCGAGGGTTAGCAACTGGGGGGCGTGCGAGGGTGTGATGCGGCCGCGGTCACTCACCGGCACTTGTGGGGAATTTTTCGAAGCAAGAATATTTTTTTCGAAAGGACGTGAAAGCACATCCAATAAGAACGGTGTCGCAAATTGTTGGAAACAACCGAAATGACGCACCCGCGGCCTGTAGACACAGACAATTAATTTTTTGGCCCTCCTTTTTGTATCACCGCTCGGAGGTGGGATTGGTATCAAGAACGCGTGTACGGCTTTTCAAGTCTGCAGGCTGCAGGCGTGCAGGGTCACGAGATCAAAAGCCTTCCAAACCACCACTCGTGTCTGATGTCCTTGCCTGTCGCCTGAGATACTCGCGTTTTGGCTCAGATACTTTTACGCCACAGCGATAAAAAGTGGAAAGAATGTTGGCGCCTCACACCTCCCGTGCCTTCGCCACACGACGTCCCTCCGAACACCCAACGTTCCTTGACGTCACCGTGACCCTCGCCCGACATGTCCGACGACGCCGCGCAGCACGAGCACGAGGCGAACACCGACGCGGTGGGCACCGTTCGCAAAGCCAGCGATGCACCCGCGGGTGACGCGGAACGCGCGGCGCCGCGCGCGAAGGTGAGCGCGGAAGACCTGGCGCGCGCATTAGGCGGCGCCGCGAACACCGCGGCAGTCACGGCGGAAACAACAGACGCACAAAGTGCGCGCAACTTCGGACTGAAGGAGGTACGTGACCCAGATCTCGCGCTCGGGGATGTCATTTTAAAAACACGCGCCAACCCAACTGGGTGTGCAATTCTTTTTTGCGTCGCGCGTCGCGCACCCGCGTCGTCGCTTCGCGACGATACGCACTGACCTGTTTCAAAATCCAAATCTCCACCCGCACACCAAACAAAGCAGAACGACCGCCTCGAGGTCCGGTGGGTGATACGCGACGGCGAGGGCGATTCGTTTTCGGAAACGGTCGTGTGGTGGGGCGCGACGTTGCGCGCGGCCAAGAAATCTGCCGTCGCGGGTCCAAGTCCCGCGTCGACTGCGCCGATTGAATCGATTCAATCTCCTGACTCGATTGAGAAAACCACATGGGAGCTTCACTACGACGCGCGCGATGACATGGGTTTCCCACCGGAAATCCGGCCGGTGGTTTTGCTCACCGGCAGGTCGTTGGAGGACCCGGGCGAGGGGAGTTTGTTGCGCTGGCGATTGGAGGGCGACGCCGATGACGATGCGGGGGATGATTCTTTTGACGCGGAACCGGAAACGCAACCGAACGACCCGAACGTGGTGCACGTCGCGCAGCCCGTGGTGGACGCCGACGGCAACGTCAGCATCGCCGATTTATTATCCGCGCAACGGGAAGTTGATGCGCGAAACAACGGGGGAATCGGGTTGGAGCAACAAGGCGCCGAGGCGTTTGGGACGTTACCGATGGATTCGCAACAGAAGATGGCAACCGCCTTCGCGGGGTTGAAAAACGGCCTCTCCGCCGCGTTCGCGGAGCTCCAGCAACGCAACGGCGCAGACTACGCCATCACGAAAGACGACATCGCGGAAATCATGCGGGGCATGCACCGGTGAGCAAAACCAGGCTGTGTTTCGTTAGGGAGAGGAGAGTCGAGGGTAGATAAAAAGGTGTCCATCTGAAATGATGCTTATGAGACTGTTTGCTCACCCCGAGTTAAGCCCAGGTGGCACGTGGTGTACGTGCGCGCAAGGCGGTAACTCGGAGCCACCCGCGGATGTCGCACCTGCAGTTCCAATCCAAAATCGCGTGGAAGTTAGTTTGGGTGCCGGGTCACGTCAAGTCAACGTCGCCGAGACATCAAACGAAAACTTCTCTCGCTTCATCTTAGTCGATGACAACGGCGTTGAGCTCGCCACCGGTGTACCAACAGGCAACACACCCGCCCTGCGCGAACGCGAGCATAACTTCCAGATGCTCGAGGGTGGGAGGTACGCCACGGCGGCGCGGGAACGCGCGAACCAGTAGAGAGTCTGGAATCTACATACAGACATGGTGAAATTGAAACTAGAACGTGTTCCAAGCAAAACAGAAACGCAGGGTCTCGTACGTAGTCTTCTCACGGTTCCGGTGGTTTGTTCTCGTTCAACCAGGCCAACATATCCAGTGTGCCCTTCTCCGTCGCACCCACCATGCACTCATGCCATTCCCAAGGGCAGCCGTTCTCGATCGCCCACTGCAGCACCTCGAGATGCCCACCCTCCGCCGCCCTCGTGCACGTTTGCTTGTTCCACGGACAGCCGTTCGCGCGAGCCCACTGCAGCACCTCGAGGTGCCCGCCCGTCGCCGCCCACGAGCACGTGTTTGTGTTCCACGGGCACCCGTTCGCGCGCGCCCACTGTAGCACCTCGAGGTACCCGCCCTGCGCCACTCCCAAGCAAGTGATTGCGTCCCACGGGCAGCCGTTCGCGCGCGCCCACTGCAGCATTTCGAGTTGCCCACATATTGCCGCGTACGTGCACGTCTGCTCGTTCCACGGACAGCCGTTCACGCGCGCCCACTGCAGCACCTCGAGACGCCCACCCTTCGCCGCGTACGCGCACGTCAACTCGTCCCACGGGCAGCCGTTCGCGCGCTCCCACTGCAGCACCTCGAGCTGCCCGCACTTTGCCGCATACGCGCACGTCAAACTGTCCCACGGGCAACCGTTCGCGCGCGCCCACTGCATTACCTCGAGGTGACCGCCCTGCGCCGCGAACATGCACGTGCTCTAGTCCCACGGGCAGCCGTTCGCGCGCGCCCATTGTGGCACCTCAAGGTGCCCTCCTTCCGTCGCCCTCATGCATGTATACTCGTTCCACGGGCAGTCGTTCGCGCGCGCCCACTGCAGCACCTCGAGGTGCCCGCCCTCCGCCGCATGCGAGCACGTGTTTGCGCCCCACGGACAGCCGTTTGCGCGCAACCACTGCAGCACCTCGAGCTGCCCCCCCTTTACCGCAAACTCGCACACCTTCCTCTTGTTCAGACGACCTTTCTCGAGCTTGAGTTGAAGCGTATCTAAGCACCCGAGCTCCGCTGCTTCCTCACTCGTCATCTCCTCCACGCGAAGTCCCGTCTGGTCCACCGCGTCGCGCTTCGCGCGATTCACCGCGCGTAGCCGCGCGAGAACAATGGGGTCAGAGTCAGATCTCAGAATGTGAGTGACCACGTCTTGCGGAAGGCCGGGGAAGGCCTCTTCCGCGTCGATGTGGTGCGCGGGTGTCGCGGCATCACCTACCGTGGGAGTATCGGTAGTACGTGTCGCGTTGGAGGACATCACGGTCGTGTGGTTGACGTCGTGCGTCTTTGGCGCGCGTCCTTCGATGTGGGGCTTCCGTCTTCTCGGACGACGCAAAGAGATGATTTTTTTTTCGTGTGATGAAAGTTTGAAACCAACGTTGATCGAGACAAGTGTAATCAACCCCTCTTTCTGCGTTATTTGCGTTCAAACCTGAGCGGTATTCCACACGTGTTGTTTCCCAAATCCCAAGACTGTTTCCCACACAAGACTGACACTTTGTTTTATTCTGTTGTGTGTGGTGCTGGGAAGGGGTGACGTGGACATACAGGGTGCCGTTGCGGGTGAAACGTGGCTCGCAAAAAGTGCATAAAGTGCATCAACGTAAGGCGCATAGCGAACGCGTTTTACGAAACGATGACGAAACTTCGAAACGCGTGCCACGTGGGTGCCAGGAGTGCGTTTTGTTCCATCGCCAACACTCCTCCACACACCTCACCTCCCCCAACACCACTCCCAACATGACCACCATCTGCGCCCTCAACGTCCCCACCCTCCTCGCGCGATCCACCACCGCCAAGCGCGACGTCCGCGCGAACGCGAAGAAGGCCGGCGGCGTCGCCGCCGCGGTCCCCAAGGCTGGCCAAAAGTACGCCAACGTCGCGGCCGCGGTGGACGCGGGCCTGATCCAGGCCGTCGCCCCCTTCGACGAAGGCCTCGATGTGTTCGGGTTCTTCAACGACATCGACCAGGCTGAGGCGCAGCGGTACGCGGACGTGGAAATCACCCACGGCCGCCTTGCGATGCTAGCGAGCGTTGGCTTCATCGTTGGCGAATCCGTGGAAGGATCTTCTTTCCTGTTCGGTACGTATTGGGCCTTTCCCAAATCCCAACACTGTTTACTTGTACTGCCCCTTTGAGTACACTAGTCATTAAAAGGAAGTATACTACGGGTAACGTTTACCAGTACTGTGGTAAATTGACACAGTACTGGTAACTGTTATGAACCTATACTCAAGACTCAAGACTGACCCTTTTCTTTCCCAATCACAGACTCGCAAGTCACGGGTCCCGCGATTAACCACTTCCAGCAAGTCCCTCTGCCTTTCTGGCTAGGACTCGGCGCGCTTATCTTCGTCGTCGAGGCGAGCCGCGTGCAGATCGCGTGGCAATCCCCCTTCGACGCCTCCCGCCTCGGTTTGATGAAGGATGACCACACCCCCGGCGACTACGGCGCTTTCGACCCCCTCGGTCTGTCAAAAGGCAAAGACGAGGAGTGGCTCGACATTCACCGCCTCCGCGAGCTGAACAACGGCCGCCTCGCCATGGTCGCCATCACCGCGATGGTCGGCCAAGAACTCAACACCGGCCTCAACCTTATTCTCAGCGATGAAGTTTTGGAAATGAAAGGTGGCGGCGCGCTCAAGGCGATGGAAGCCTCATGCGCCGGGTCCGTGGACGAAAACGCCTGCGCCAAAGCCTTCGAAGCCGCCGTCGCCGCGGGAACCGCCGCGCTGTAATTTTGCGTAGAAATGATTGATTTATAGGTGCCACGTCAGCACGTGCCCTGCGCAATGAGCCCTTGGCGAGGGCCGCGCGCGGTTTCCATGAGCGCCGCGTGCTCGATTACGCCCATGGAGTGGACGTCTGGGAGCCTCGTGTCTCCTTTAGTTGATTTCGTCGTTTTAGCAATATTTATACAAGTACAATGTCGGACACCTCCGCTACAATGTCGGACACCTCTGCGGCCAACTTTATGGCTTACCCTTGCTTATCGGTCGTCTGTAAAAAAAACAAAGCGTTGATCGTGACAAGTGAAATCGACCCATTTACCTCCCATCTTTCTGCTTTATTCGCTTCAAATCTGAGCGGATTCGTCTTTTGAAAGGGAGGGAACAGGGAGGCCAAAAATCCCGACCGGAGAAACAGGGCGCGGTTGACTGTGGGTGACATATGTAATTGGCCTACCGATTCCTGAACGATCGGGCATAGCGAACGTGCGCGCGTGTTCGTGTTCCCTTCTTCGGAGCGATCGCAGTAACCGGGCACGTCTGAGGTTGACTACGCGGCGCGTCGTTGCAGGCGTTGCGTGACTGCGTTCGGCGGTGACGGACCATCGGTCCCGCGTTCATCCCGCGCGCTTTCCCCATATCGGGCCTTCGCATTGCGTGAGCCAACATGGAGATTCACCCTGAAGTGTACAACTGGCTCGGGGCGCTGCACATCGTGGATGGGTCAAACCCGCCCCCCATAAACCGTTCGGGAATGATCACCTTGGACGCGGACGCCACGGAGGACTTTGAAAACGGCGCGGTACGTACGAACGCGTCACCTGTGGAACTCCCGCCCTCCCTTTCCCGGGATTGATTGCCCAGAGGCCCAATTCGCGCCACCCGAAACGTGCCTCCCGTCTTTCCCTGACCCAGGGGTCCCCACTCTTCCTTTCCTTTCCCAAAAACAGGGCTTCGGCGTGCTTCTTTCTTCCCTCGGCGCGCAGCGGGGCATGCCCCCCGCCCCAACCGACGCGTTCAAGCAAGGCAGCTCCCCCGTGTCACGGCTGTACAACTGGAACCTGCTCGTCCCCGTGTTGAAACCGTTCGGGATCGCGCTGAGCGGCGACGACAAAGCGCTGGTGGTGGCGGGGGACCTGGATTTCATCTCGCACGTCCTGTCCTGGTTCTACGAAAGGACCGTGGGTGAGCTTCCCATGCTGGTTCCAAAAACCACCGTAGGCGATAACCACCGGAACGGGATGTGGAACGTGGAGATTGACAACGGCGCCGCAGATCGCGAGTTCGACCCTTCACCGATTTCAAGCCGCGTCGCGGAGATGGGCGTGTCTCGGGACGATTCGTACCACAAATCTTCCGGGCTCGGCGACACGAACCCTGGTGACCCGTCGTCCAACTTCTCGCCCAACAAGCCGCTTTCCTCGGAAAAGCTCGCCGGGGAAACGGGCCCGGTGGCGCAGCCGCTCAGAGGCGCCGACGACGCGCGCGACGCGTTTACGTACCTCGACGACCCGAACGCGCCGAAGACGCCGCTGGAGTTGCTGGGGCGGTCACTGGAAATCCCGTTCGGTTTGAAACGAGGTGAAGGCGAGGTGTTGCTTGCGAGGCAGTTTAGCACGTTCCAGGACTGGATGACGGGCGTGGAGGATCCCCCGCGAGCCCCGCGAGGCCGGGGACACCCAGCGTTGAACTGGCTGGACAACGTGCGCTTGGAAATCAAAACCCTCGCCGCGATGCTTTGCGGGAAACCGGGCCAACCGGCTGATCAGCTTTCCCTCGGCGCCGCGGCCGCGGTGTTCGACGTTTTGGGCGCGGGCCTCGCGCACAGCGACCGGCGGGTGTACTACGGTACGTTACAAAACCTGTGCGCGCTCGGCCGACGCATGAAGGACTTCCCCGTTTTGAAGCAAGCGCACACGTGGCTCGCCGCGGCGGGCGGGCCTTCCGTGAACCTGGTTCGAGTTTTAACAAACGCCGCGGCTGGGTACGGCCCGGCGAACATACGGGTTGGTGACGCCAAAGCTGCGGCGGACGCAGCTAGAGCAGCAGCGCAGGACGCGGCGCACGGGTACGCGCCGAATTATGAAGCGCGGGATACGGAAAAAGCCGGCACGCAGTTTTCGTTGGCGTTCCGCGCGGATGACACCTCGGACACAAAGTTCGCAGAGCGCGCCGCGGAGGCTGCTGCTGTTGCGGAGCTCATAGAGCGGTTCTGCGCGGACTCACCGAAACACCTCAAAGCGTTCCTGTTGGAGGACTTGAGGAACGGCGCGGATGCGCGGTCCAACCCCAAGCTATACATCGACGCGCTGAACGTGTTGACCCCCGCGCTGCTTGCGCGCGGGCCGTCGCCGCGTGCCGCGCTGGCGGCGGGTGACACCCCAGGGTTGCTTCTTTTACAAGCCCTGAGGTGCGCGGAAGGCCCCTCAGATCTGAGGGAAGCATCCATCACGCTCCTCACCACGCTTTGGTCCGCGTTCCCGGATGAAATCGAAGTCAAAGGCGAGGACTGCCGGCAGGCGATTAGCGTTTTGAAACGAGGCGCGCGGGACGTCGAGACGTCGACGCAGATTCACGCCCTCGCGTGTCTTTTCCAGCTCCTGCACGCGTTTATCAACGCCGCGAATGCATTTTCGCCGGTGGTGTACAAAACCATCGTGTTCATGCTCATCGAGCACATGCGAAACGACCCGGTCCGGGACTTCATCACCGCCGAGCTGAAAGTCGCGCTGGACACGCACGGCAACATCCCGGTTGGCATTCTGGTGGACCCAGTTGTGAAGCAAACCAGCGCGGGGGGACAGCACCCGGGGCTGAAGCGGGTTGATTTTGAGCTCATCGCGAGCATGTCAGAGCACGCCAGGCTGGAGGCGCGCCCCGCGCTGCACCTGCTCGCGCTGTGTCTGCGCACGGCGCTTGATCACACGTCGGGGGAGAACCCGGCGGGCGAAAGGGCAATCGCGCTGAAAGCCGCGACGCGTTTGGCGGCTCGTTTGAAAGGCGAGGAAGCGGCGGAGGAAGCGCTGGAGCGCGCGGCGGGTGGGGCGCTGGCGCGGATCGCGGCTGAGGTGGATGACCCCGCGGATCCGTTTTTCGGCGAATCCCAGCGGTGCGCCGCCGAGGTGTTGCTCGCCACGGCGCACTCGATGACCGCCGTGGGCGGCGCCGGCGTGGGCCACCTGCGCGCCATCGTCCGCGAAGCGGCGACGCAATACGGCGCGCGGAACGGCGCCGGACATCCTGACATGGAAGCTGCTCTCCACGTCCTGTCCCTGGCTCAGGAGCTGGGGAGCTACAACCCGTCACCGGAGCTTATTCAATCGCCGGGAAGCAGAGTGTTGCCGCCGTCGCCCGGGAACCGAGGCGCTCAAGCGCCGCTCGCGTCGCACCAGCGCGACGCGCCGCCGCGGATGGCGAAACTCGTGGACGTTCCGTTCGCGTCACCTCCTGCGCGGAACAGCGGTCAGCGCGCGAACCGCGTTCGCGCACACCACGAAAACGACATGGAGAGGTTCGTCTCATTGGAGAGCGTTTTCGACCGAGAGCGCGTTCCCGCGGACGCCGAGCGACGCGGCGACCGGCCGCCTGGCCGCGACGGCCACAGGGACGAGTTGAGGCCTCCACCCGAACGCGCCGCCGCGCGTCTCTCCGCGCACTCCGACGCGCGCTCGTCCTACGACTCGCACGGCACACACCAAACCTCGAATTCGCAGTTCGTCGCTGGCTCGGAACAGTCAAGGAGACCCGCGAACCCCACCGCACGCGCGGCGCTCGCGGCGCAGACAGCGAAGCGCGAGTTTGAGATTTCGCAAATCGCGGCGAAGCGCGGGCTTCGCGATCGCGAGCGCGACGACGCGGCTCGCGACGCGGCGGATTCATTGGAAGCCGAGAAGCGACGCATCCAGGCGAAACTGTTGGTGAAGCGGGACGCGTTGCTAAAAAAAGCCGCGGAAAATGGCCGAGGCGGTGGGGTCACGTCGGCGAGCTCCACGGAACCGCGGAGCCCGCGGGATCCGGTTCGGGAAAAGGTTTCGCCGAAAGTTGGAAAGGACGAGGGGCGGGTTTTGAAAGCGCGGAGCGCGCGACCCGCGGCGCCCGCGATTCGCGAAGAGTTATCGATGTCGCCCGATGCGGACACGGAGCCGTTGTCGGACGACGCGCCTTTATCGCCGGCGAAGGCTGATGAGCCCTCGGAGATGGCCGCCGAGGATTCGGAAGACGCGCTTTCGCCCTCCTCCGCGAAAAAAGAGTCGCCGACCGCGCGCGCGTTTGTTTCGCCTTCGTCGCGAAACGAAGCGTCGCCGACGCTGTCCCCGCGCTCGCACGCGAAGGTTCGGGCCACCGGGAGTTTCGGCCCGCCCCCCGAACGCGGACCCCAAAAGGTTCCAAGCAAACCCGTCCACACATCGTCGCAACCCGTCTCCGCGCTCACCGCGGAGCAGTCGTACCTGAAAGTCAAGAAGTCCAAGGAAAAGTTGGCCCGGGCTAAGGAGGACCGTTTGCGGGTAGTGGAGGCACAGCAAGCCGCAAAGGCGCAGGCGCAGCACGCTGTGAACTTGAAGAAGAACCTGGAGGTGAAGAAGGCGGTGAAGGAGTCGCAGGATTCGGAGCGGAAAGTGGTGCTTACGCAGGCCAGGGAGAAGTCCACCGCGGCGAAGCTTAAGAAGGCGGAGAGCGAAAAGACGCGGCACGAGGAGAACAAGCGCAAGGTTGAGGCGTTTGCGGCGAAGCGCGCGGCGGAGCGGGCGGCGCTCGCCAAGCAGGAGGATGAGAAACAAGCCGAGTTGAAACGGGTGAACAAGCAAACCGCGGCGGAGGCGGCGCGGCTGGCGAAAGCGGCCTCACTGGCGCGTCCCAAACGACAAAAGGAACGCAAAGCCGTGGGGCTCATGGGCGTGAAGCCGGGGATGGAATCGTTTAAGAAAAGACCCGCGCCCGGGGAGGCGGCTTCGAATGCGAAACAGGATCAGGCGCCGGCTGGGGCAAACGAACAAATCGACGAGTGATTTTGGAATCAATAAAATATTTCTCCCATCAATCTACCTACCCAGCCACCTCACCCCTATGTCGCAGCATCACGGTTTCCGGGTGTTCCGCGTGCGGCAAGGAACACAAGGACGCGACGTCGCGAAGGGAAAACGCGCACCACGTTTGCTTTTCGTCCGTTTCTCTTTCCAATTTCGGTTTTTCATTTTTTTCGGAAATCCGCCGGCGTTCGTCGCACGCCTCGCCCGCGTGCGCCACCTCGGTGTACCCCAGACCCCACAGCCACTTCATCGTAGCAGTCACCTCCTGTCCGACCAGCTCTTTGCGTCGCGCCAATTCATTTTTACTCAACAACAACTCGTCCCCTCCCGTCGCGCCGGCCGCGTCGTCGTCGTCGTCGCTCGCAAAAAAGTCCGCCAGACGTAACCGAAACGGCGCGAGCTCCAGCACGAGTACGTTTGGCGGATTTTCGGTCAGCAAACGCGCCGCGCCGCGGATGACGTGGAGCTCCCACCCGTTTGACGCGACGCGGAGCGCACCTATCTTATTTCCAGAAGACGTGTCTTCGTCACCAACCAAGATTAAATCATCCAAGGCGACGATCCCGAGCGATGCCGCGAGGGCGCAGGCAAAGGGAAGTCGCGTCTCCGCGAATCCCGCCGTCTGAGAGCTTCCCGCGCCGTCCTCTCGATTAATACGCGCTACCCGCAACGTCTCAATCGTGACTTGCGTCGCACCAGAAATCGCTTGATCACCACGATCGCGATCGCGAGTGCGCTCCGCCGCCACGAGCGCGCGACAGAAACCCTCGCCGCGCCCGCCGATTCGCAAGCCGCGAATCTCAATCAGCTTCGCAAACCCGTTGTGTTTCGCGGCGCCGGCGAAAAGAGCGCGCGCGTCGTTTTCGGCAGAGAGCGCCAACACGGAAAAACCCCGCGACGCCGCGGCGAGGGAAACGTACCCTAAGCCGGCGTTTACGTCAACGAGGTGGAATTTTGCATCCACCGAGCCGCGAAGCGTCTCAAGAGAACCCACAAGCGCGTCCGCGGTTTGCGGGTCTCTTCGCGAAACGTCACGCTCTCCGCTCGGCTGGTACCGCCCCCACTTGGTTAAAGAAGCGCCCGCTGCTTCGGTGGACGCGTGTTCCACGTCGCGCTCGTTCACCGTCACGCCCGTGTCACTACGGGTGCGCCATGTGCCTAGCAAGTGCGTCAAAACATCGAACGGCGGGTCGAAGTTGGTGCTGACCGGGTATCCCTGGTGCGGATTCACGGATGGCATGGCGTACCACTTATCCGTCGCCGCGCGCGCCGCTCGGTGTTGCGCCAGGTCGCCAACCAGGCTGTGCCAGAACGTGCGCAAAAGGTCGGCCCACGATTTGCCGGCGCTCCACCCTTTCCCGCTTTTCCACGACCCCAAATACTTGTGCGCGATCAACACAGACTCGTCGGCTTGCGAAACCCCGTCTTCGCCGGACGGGTGCGTGCCGAAGGAGACTTTCGGCATGACGCGAACGCTCCACTTTTCGGTTTCGGTTTCGGTTTCGTTTTTGGTTTTGGTTTCGCCGGTTTCGCCGGTTCCGCCGCCGCCGCGTTTCGATTCGTCGTCCCAAAAATCGTCCCCCCCCCCCAAAGAAGCAGGCAGCACCTCGCGAGGCACCGCGTTCCTCCCCGCGCTGTGTCGCCACCAGTGCCGAAGCACCGCATCCGTGAACACACCGGGTCCTGTTCGCTCCAGCGTGTCGCGGTTGGCGTTGTTCGAAAAGGTTGTTTGAAAACGCGACGCGATTTGGTCGCAAAC